>Ga0302326_10001238_pt1 | contig 65947 bp, 42 predicted proteins | sample Palsa_T0_3_FD_202264 | JGI IMG/M metagenome (GOLD analysis project Ga0302326, IMG submission 202264) | Peat permafrost microbial communities from Stordalen Mire near Abisko, Sweden - Palsa_T0_3 | ecosystem: Environmental > Terrestrial > Soil > Palsa > Peat permafrost | place: Sweden: Abisko...
CTTCATCGATGCAGTCCGCGGAAAATCCTTCTCCCAGATCAGGTATCCACCCACACGCTTGAAATCCGGCAGCTTCCGATTTCGCGCCGAGATTTCCTCCAGCAACTTGCCATCGAATTTCTGATTCTGTTCGAGTCGCAGCACAAGAACCAGATTCTCACGTCCGAGTTCCTTCTTCGGCCAAACGAAGTTTGCCGCAAACACGCTGTACTCTTTCACCGGCAGCCCGTCGAAAACGGTTTCAATGTCCTCGGGATAGATATTCTTTCCGCCCTCGGTCACGATCATGTTTTTCTTGCGCCCGAACAGTTGCAGATGGCCATTCCCGTCAAACCGGCCCAGATCGCCCGTCAGGAGCCAGCCATCGACAATCGTCTCCAGCGTCAACTCCGGATCGTCGAGATAATGCGACATCACCGTCTTGCTGCGCACAGCGACTTCACCTACACCTTCAGCGTCCGGATTCAAAATACGCAGTTCAACTCCCGGCAGTGTCTTCCCGACAGTGTCGGCGCGAAACGGCTTCAGATCATTCAACGTGAGCGCCGTGCCAGCTTCGGTAAGGCCATACCCATTCACCACAGGTATGCCGAGATCGTAAAAGAACTGCATGCTCGACGGCTCCATGAATGCCCCGCCGGTGATCAGCGCCAGCACTTCGCCTCCAAAGCCGCGGTGAACGCTCGAAAGCAACATGCGGCTGAGCTTCACATTCGGCCGGCGACGCGTCAACATCCGGTTGGTCGCAATCATCGCGTTCAGAAACGCCCGCTTCCACGCCGGCAGCGCATCGAATTTCGCGCGCAGACCGCGCTCCAGATTTTTCACCAGCATCGGGACTAAGGCCACGTAAGTAATGCGATAGCGCACAAACGCATCGCGCACGAATTCCGGGCGCAGGGTGCGCAGGTGCACCACGCACGCCCCGCACACGAACGGCCCAATGAAACCGACCATGAAATCAATCGCATGGTTTGTAGGGAGAATACTCAAATACCGCACTCCCGGCCAAAACGGATACCACGCGGTCAGCGCCCGACACTGTTCCAGATAATTTTCGTGTGTGAGAACGCACCCCTTGGGCCGCCCGCCGGTTCCCGATGAGTAGACAATGCAAGCGACATCGTCTTTCTGCCGCATCACAAAATCAGGGGCACCTTTGCGCTTAAAGTCCTCCCAGCGAAACGCGCCCGCCAGTTCCGCACCCAGCGGAGCTTCGGTGACGAGAACAATCTTGGTCGCAATTTTCTGGAAGCCGGGCGACTCCATAATCGCCCGCCATAAGAAGTACTCGACGATCAGCACCTTGGCCTTGGAATGCGCCAGCAACTGCAGATGTTCCATCGCGGTCAGCTTGTAGTCCAAGGGCACAAGCACGCCGCCGCAAAAAAAGATTGCGTAGGCCGAGATCAGCCACTTCGACTGATTCGTCATGATGATCGCCGCGCGGTCGCCGGCATCGTAATCGGCGTCCTCCAGCGCGCGCGCCAGCGGCAGAGCAATCTCTTTGAAATCCGAATATGTGAGGCGGACTTTTTCGCGATCGCGATCCGCCTCAATCAGGCATATCTCGGAGGAGAACCGATCGAGCGCATCCCGCAGCGCTGCGCCCAGACAGCTGTATTGGCGGAGATCAAGCATAGGAAATTGCTAACAGTTGATTGTAGATTGCGAATTGGGCAAACCGATGACCCGCGGCAGCTGACGTTCCTAAGCAATCAACAATCAGAAATCAGCAATCAACAATCGTTTCACAGCCGTGCCTGTATCTTCCCCGCCAGCGTACGGAAGTCGCTCACGCCCTGCAGTTCATAATCCGGCAATTCGACGTGAAAGTGGTTTTCCAGGCGCGTCAACAAATCGAGGGTCTGCAGGCTATCGATACCGAGCGCCTTGAAGAAGTCCTCGTCGGGAGAAAGTTTTGCCCGCGGCACCTTGAAGTGCGCCGCGGCCAGGTTCAGGATTTCATCGAGAGTCTGATCCGCTGTCTGCATATTCATTCACTCTAAAGCCTTTGCAATGTTTGACTGCTTGCACGCAACCTCCGCAGTTGGCTGCCATCATGGCAAATAAGGCTGCGCGTCCGTGCTCTCCACAAATTTCTTCAACCCCGACTGCACCGCGGGCCTGGAAAACAGTTCACAGAAAATATCAATTTCCCGCCGCAGTTCCTCGTGCGGAATCGGCTTGATGAAGTCCTTGGCCGCGACCGCGGTTTGCCGATCGAACTTTCCGATCTGGACTGCCGTTGCCCGGGCCGCGCGCAACGCCTCGCCTTCGCCTACCACCTGGCTTACCAAACCAATCTGCTGCGCCTTGGTGGTATTGAAACTACGCCCCGTCAACAACAGGTCGCGCACCACCGCATTTCCCAAATCTCGCTTCAGCCGCGGGATTCCACCGAACCCAGGAATCAATCCCAGCCGTAGCTCCGGAAAACAAAAGCGAGCCATCTTGTCCGCAATAATCAAATCGCACACCAAAGCAAGCTCAAACCCTCCGCCAAATGTCACACCGTGGATCGCGGCGATTGTCGTCAGGGCCGAAGCGTCAATCCGATTCAACACGCGATGAATTCGCTCGAGAAAATCCCGAACGCCAACAACCGCTTGCGATTTCTCCATCGTCAGCGACCGTTCGTAGAGCTCTCTGAGATCGGCACCCGCACAGAAACCCGACTTCAACTGGCTATACACGATCAGCGCATGCGACTCTGTTTCCAAATCGTCCAGAGCAGAGGCGAATTGTTCCAATTCAACCAGCGACAGGGAGCCCAGTTCGTTGCAAGGGTTGCGATGCAGTGCCAACTCGATGACCCCGCTCTCGACCTGCCACGACAGCGCTTGCCCTTTGAATTGCCGCACGCCCCAACCTTTCGTCAGCGCCAAAGCTGCTAAACCGCCTGCCTCACCTGATACATCTCCTCGATCTCGCTCCGCATGCGTGCGGAAATCAAGTCGCGCTTCAGCTTCCCGTTTGCCGTAAGCATTCCATTCTCAATGGAGAACGGTTCCGACCGCAGGTAAAACGCCCGCACCTGCTTATAGTGCGGAAGTTCAGGATTCACCGCGTCGAGTGCTGCCTGCACTTGCTCCCGCGACACACTCCCCGTGACAATCGCCGAAAGATATCCCCGCCCATTCCCCACGATGACCACCTGCTGCGCACCCGGCAAACAGCGCAAGATTTCCTCTTCGATGGTTTCTGGCGGAATCTTATGCCCCGACCCGAGAATGATTAGATTCTTGATGCGCCCCACGATCCGCCACTTCCCGGATGCATCCATCTCGCCCTGGTCGCCGCTGTGAAACCATCCGTCGCGCAGCGCGTCCGCAGTCTGTTGCGGACGGTTCCAGTAGCCCGGAAAAACATTCGGCCCGCGCACCACGATCTCATCATTCTCGCTGAGTCTCATCTCAATGCCAGGGATCGCAGGCCCAACGCGCCCGGCCGCCACATCGTTCGGATCGTCCATGGTACAAATCCCGGTCGTCTCCGTCAGTCCGTACACCTGCAAAACGGGGATGCCGAGCATGCTGAAATAATCCTGGGTCTCAGGAGTGAGTGGCGCCGACCCGCAGATCAAAGCCTTCAGATTCTCACCCACCATTTTCTTTCGGATCGCGGGAAAGACCACAGCATCCGCCAGCCACTGCCAGATCGTATCGCCAGCTCGCGAGCGCTTTTCCTTCTGCCGCGCCCGAGCAACCTTGGCTCGCGAGTAAATCGCCTGCGCGACGCCGCCCTTCTGCGCAACCTGCTCATCCACTCCCCGCCGCATACGCTCGAGCAACTGCGGCACATTCAAAAAATAATGCGGAGCCGTTGCCGGCATGTCGTTCGGAATTCTCGTCAAGTCGGTGTTCACAGTCACCAGACTTCCACGCAGCAAGAACGTCAACATCGCGATCCACGAAGCGCAAAAACTAAACGGCAGGTAATGGAAAATCCGGTCCTGCCCCGACCGGCCCCCCATTAGCAAGTCCAGCCTCGCCCCTGTGCACCCTAGCATGAATCCAACATTTCCCGCGGTTAGCACAACGCCCTTGGCCTCGCCCGAAGTACCTGAAGTGTAGATGATGGTCACAGGATCGTTGTCGGCCAACTCCGGACCGGCGATTGCATCGACACCCGCGAAGGCGAAGATCTCGTCAAAAAGAAAATGCGGCGGCGCCTCGGACCAATTCGCCCTCGGCCAGTTCTGCTTGATTCCATCGCGCAGCGTGTCGTCGCCGCAGCACACCAGGGCCGGTGTGCTGTCCTTCATCATCGCCACCAACTCCGCTGGAGCCTGGCGGGAGTAGAGTGGAACCACGATCAACCCCTCGGCCATCGCGGCCAAATCCATCGCCATCCAGCGAATGCTGTTCGCGGCAAGTAATCCGCAGCGATCGCCCTTCTTTAATCTTTTTGCGGCGAGAAATGTGCGTGCCTTGCCAATCAACTCCAGCAATTCGCCACCGGTCACTCCCGAGACTTGGCCGTCGCGAATTTCAAGGAGCACTTTCGCGTCCGCTGCCGCTTTCAGTTGCGAAAAGATTTCTCCGACAAATGGCATGAGCTTTGTGTGTCGAACACCGGGGGACGATTAACTGTACGCGGCCGCCAACTGACGCAGCGAAGAGTTCATCGGAGGCAGGTAGTCCTCCCAACTCCATTCGCCTTGTCGAGTCGGAAATTCTGGATATCGTCGCTGCACTTCCTCCTCGAAAAATATTCCCATCCGCGCCATCACCTTCAGATTCTTAACCACCGTACGCGCAATGCCGTCCGCGATCCGCTCGCCCTGCGTCGCCAGTAAGTCTAAGGCTGCAAGGAGTTTTTGTTCGAGCTCCGGATCGTCAACGTTCATCAACAAATCCTCATGCCCGCGCTCGCGCATCAGATTGCGAATGCGCTCATCCATCGTGATCCCCGCGGAGGGAACCAGCGCCGGCATCGACGTCACAATGCCGTGATACCGCGACGAAGCCATCATGTGGCAGGCCCGCAGAATGCTGACCAATTCGTACATGTTGTACTGGTCCGAGGTCAAAACCGGCACTCCGCCCAGCTTCTCCGCGATGCGATTTGCCGGACGGGCATCCAACCGCTCCGTCGCCGCCAGAATTACGAACACATTCCTCCGCTTGCGGAATGCGTCCACCGCGTTGGCAATGGAAGTCCAATAATGTTGATAGGCGCGATCCGCCGCCGGCCCCGAGTTATGAAAATAGACCGTGCGGTAATGACTTTCTTTGTATGCCCCGGTCAGACCGTGCAACGCGTACTTGGCCACCGACGCCTTCACCGGCCACTCAAACGGATTAATCGGACAAACCACCAACACCGGTGTTCGCCCATCCCATCCCACTTGCCGCAAGACATTCTGCCCGTACTCCGGCGGGCGCGGCTCAAAAGTCCACGCCGTATCCGTGCCCAATTCCGTCGGCACACCCAGTTCGCGCAACACCGTGCGCGACTCTTCATTGCGGGTAATGACCAGCGAATTCCTGCAGTAACGCCCGCACATCTTGGCGACCAGGGGATCCATGTAGCCGGCTTCCGCTCCGTATCCGACGGAAAGTTTATTCTGCACCGCAGCGATGCCGAGCGAGCCAATCATCATCGTGGTCAGGGCATTGGCGAACTTGCTCTTGAACATCGAGCCTTCGCATGCCACTACGCCGTGGTGCCTGGGAACTTCATCAAACAGAAACGGCGGAAAAATATCCGGCAAGTGCACTTGCTTCGTGCCCTCGAAATAACCCTTCGAGAACTCAAAGTTCTGACTCATCACACTGAACTCGACCCGCTCCGCGCCCAGCACATGCCGGATCTGGCGCAGCATTTCGTCGACCCGCACGTCCGATCCCATGTTGCGCGTCCCGTTGTAACCCGCGAAAAGGAGTTTTAGCTTTTCACCGGGCTGCCAGGCCTGGCCCGCGCCTAGCATCCATCTCACTTTTGCTCGCTCGATGTTGCCGCTGACCCACGCCTCCAACACGAAGTCCATCATGCGGCGGTCCCTCCTGCAGCGGCGGGCCACGGTTTGTACTTGTATTCGAAATGATTCTCGCGGCTGAACTTCAACAGAGGAAAGCTGTACTGCGAAAACGGAACCGGCTTCCGTTTCAGCTCAGAAGTCACCCGCGTATTGTCGAACACTGTGTTCCACACCAGGTATGGCATGAACACTTTCAACAGCGAAGCGCCCTTGGCGATCGCGCCCTTGCGATTGGCCAGAAAATTCACCGAACCGGCAAACGGCTTTTCGGCAAACGGCAGAAATACCGGCCCGCGCTTCTGCTGTGCGGCAGCCAGCGCCGTCGTTAATTCGCGAAACGTCTGCGATCCCGTTCCCGACGAAAGATGATACGTGTCATACAACGGCTGATCTTTCTGGTGCAAGGTTGCAATCGCGTCCGCAACAAAATCCACGTTCACTATGTCGATCTTGTCCGTCGGACGAAACGGCAGCGCTGGCAACCCGGCCAAAAATACGAATGCCTTGACCATATCGAACTGGGTCGTCTCCGCATGCCGGCTGTCGCCCAGCACAATGCTCGGCCGAAAGACAGTCTTCGGCGTATCTGGCAGCAAAACTCGCGTCATGTGCTCGCAGAATTTTTTGGTGCGCGCGTACGGATCATAGTCCGACCGGTCCCACTCGATCGAGCGATCCTCGCTCACGACTTCGTTACTGCGCTTGCCCGCCACGGCGACCGTGCTCACCTCGCTGAACCGCCGCAGGCCGTGATAATGCTCGGCGTGCCGCGCCAGAGTCAGCACTTCGAGCGTGCCCCGCAGATTCACATTCAGGCAGCTTTTCTCCGACTTGCGATTCAGAGACGCCGCGCAATGGATCACCGAATCCGTGGTGTGCACCAGTCGATCATATTCGTCGCGATTCAATCCGAAACCGGAAGAGGTCAAGTCTCCGCAAAAGATCCGTACCTTGGTTTGCAGATATTCGTAGAAGCGCGGAAAATCCAGGTGCAACTGCAGCGCCCGCCACAGCCGCAACTGCGCTTCCTGCGGATCGCGCGCCCGCACCAGCACGTTCAAAGAGGCGCCGTGCTGTTCCAGAAGATTGGCGGCAACATGTGCGCCGATATATCCGGTCGACCCGGTCAGGAATATCGCCACGTGGCTCCGTCAGTCCCGGTCTTCACGGCGTCTCCGTTAGCCGGCGCAAGTTGAAAGCTGCGCGCAGGCCGCGCTTCCAAAGGCCTGCCTTCAATCAAGGGATAGGTCCAGCGGCGCAGCGCCGGAATGTGAATATTGATCCAATACTCCCACCAATCCAGCGAGCGCGTGTCGTACCCGAAAATATCCCGCTCCTCGGGTACCAGTGCGTACGAAAGTTTCTCAACGTTTTCCGCCGCGAAATCATGTTCGTGCAACAGGATAAAGGGCTCGAAAAGTTCAATCAGTTTTTCCAGGCGCTCCAAGCTTCTTTCAGTCTTCACCAGCGGCGCCTTCTTCAACGGGAGCGGCGACATGATGCGCTGAATCGACTTCACGATCGCCTTCTGCGCCGGCGCCGACATGCGGTTGTAGCGTGTCTTTGAAACCGGAATCGCATCGAAGCGCAGCCGCAGCCACGATTCCAGCCCTTCCTGCGCCCGATAATGCTTGCGGTGCGCCAGAGAGGTCAACTCGATCGACCGCCCCATATCGCAAGGATTCGTCACCGAAGTCGCCAGTTGATAGAGCGGATCATGCCGTCTTTCCATTACAGCCGCGGCAATCAGAGTCATTCCATTGCAGACCGCATCCACCGGAATAATATCGAGCCGTTTTTTTTCGTTAGTCGGCAACTGCCGAAAATACGTCCCCAGCAGATACGACAGCGACGCCGAAGTATTAATGCCCTCATTCCACCCGAGGAAAGGCTTGGTGACCGAGGTCTCAACAATCGCCGGGCGCACCACCGCAACCGGCAATCCCGCGCCATATTTCACAATCAGGGACTCGGCCAGGCTCTTGCTGAGCGTATACGTATTCGGCCAGCCCAACTCTTTGGCCCGCCGCGTCCCGGCTTCGGTTAAGTAAGTCTTCAGCCAGCGAACCCGATTCTTGCGAATCTGATTCTCCAGCGCCGCACCGTGCAAGTCTTTCGCCGCATGTTCCTTCGACTGGGCCTGCATGCGCAAGCCCGAGGTCACTTCGTCGCTCTCGGCCTGCACCTCGGCCTGCTTCACCAATTCCTGCAGAGATCGGAATTCCTGTTCGGCGTCGAACTCCGCCAACCCGCGCGGATTGTAATTCGGCGTCAGCTTTTCACCGACCCGCCCATCCTGCTCGCCCGCCACATAGCAGGTGGAAAGATGCACAAGCCCCGCGTGATCCGCCGATCGCACAAACTCGAGAATATTGAGCGCCGCAGTCGTGTTGCTCGCAAGCGCATCGCGCAGATCAGGATTGAAGTCCGTCAGCCCCGAGCTGTTGATGATCAGATCGAGGTTCTTCTGCAAGCGGCGCGCCGTCTCAGCCCCGAGTCCGAGCCCAGGCTGAGTGACGTCCCCTTCGACCACCTCGATCTTCTCGCGCAGAAACTCCGGTAGCCGGTCGCCGTGCCGCTCAAACAGCGGATCGAATACCGGCGAGTCTTCCACCATCTTCTCGAAGCGCCGCTCCGCCGGATTCGACTTCTGCCGCCGGATCAGCAGATAAATTCTTTTCACGTCGGGCAAGTCGAGAAGCGTATTGGCCAGCCACACCTTGCCAATAAACCCAGTCACGCCAATCAGCATTACGTGCTTTCCAGAAAATGCCCGCCGCACGGAAAATCCCTGGCTCTGTCTTTGGCCCTCAAAATGAACGATGGGCTGAGCCGGCGAAACACTCCGCCGCTCGGCTGGAATCACCGCCGCCCGCAACTCCTCAACAGAAATGTCCAGTTGTCGTGCCAGTGTCTTGGGAGCCCTGCGCCCATCCGGATTCTCTTCCCTGAATTTCGCGAACGCCCCGCGCGGCCGGATCACCGGCTCCAGCAAACGCCCCGTCGCTGTTCCGTCGCGAAACTCTAATCTGTTGGCCACAATCCGCCCAACACCGAGGTGCTGAGCCAACGGTCGCATTACATGCTCCAACCCCTGGCTGACCAGCACCACTTCCGCGCCCGATTGCACCAACTCCCTAACCTTCAGCACGCCACGCTCTTTCAACCGCGGCATCAACTTGTATTGAAAAAACTCTTCGCCCAGCAAATCCAGGCGGTCGCGGGTCACTCCCCGCAACACGGCATGCACCACTCGTGTGGCAAATTTGCGATTGGTCGAATAAAGAAAGGGGCGCAGCAGCGCCATCAGGAAGATCAGCCCCCGCCGCCGGAAGCGCTCGGCGAACGTCTGGGCATTCCAGGTAAAGAACGCCACCGGTTCGACCACTGTCAGGTCAAGCAGGCTGCCCTCAACCCGCCAGTAGACGGTGGGGGCCGTACTGGAATTGTGGTTTGTCGGTTCCAAAATGGCTGTTCGTCCCTCTACGGGGCTCCGGTGCGAATGGTCAGACGAAACTATCATTGTAAACAATCGAAGGGACAGAGCGAAGCGAAAGCTGCTGGATCCGGCATCTCGTTCCCCAGGAAAGGCTTATGTGGGGACAGCCGCCCCCGGCTCGCTTGCCCTGAGCGAAGCCGAAGGGTCGAGCGAAGCTCGGCCGGTCTGTAACTGCCAGCACGCATGGCTGGAGCAGGAGTCCAGACTACGATCCCACGGGCCGCTCGCGCCCCACAATCAGCGCAATCGCCCCGCTCATCGCCAGCGTCGCCCCAATCGCCAGCAATCCGCCGCGAAACCCGCCATTCAGCTTCCGAAAGAATCCAATAATGTCAGGCCCGTAATACCCTCCGAGATTCGCCAGCGAGTTGATCACCGCAATCCCCGCCGCTGCCGAAAGACCCGCCATCCGCGAAGTCGCCATCGCCCAGAAAGGCCCCACCATTGATTCCGCGCATACCAAGCCCAGCCCGACGCCAGCCACCACGACCAGAGTCGACCTCCCATAACCCGCCCCTACCAGAGCGCACGCTCCCACAAACGCAGGAACGGCCGTGTGCCAGCGCCGCTCCCCCGTACGATCCGAGCGCATCCCGACCAGCACCATCGCAACCGCCGTCACCAGGAACGGCAACGCCGACACCACGCCCGTCATGAAATAGCTCAGACCGGAGAGCGACCGGATCACGCTCGGGAGCCAAAGCGTAACTCCGTACATGGTAGTCGAGACTCCAAAATAAACCAGTGATAGCATCCAGATTCGGGGCGCTATCAGCACCTGCCAGAAACTGCCCTGCCCGCGAGCCGATTCCGCCTGCTGTTCCCGCGCCAGCCTCTCGATCAGCCAAACTCGCTCCTCGCCCCGCAGCCAGCTTGCTTCTTTCGGACTATCCGAAAGTGTCCAGAAAACAGTTGCACCAAGAATGATCGCAGGAACGCCTTCCATCAGAAACATCCATTGCCATCCCGAAAGCCCCTTGCCGCTCAGTCCCAGCAACGCCCCGGAAACCGGACTGCCTACGATGCCCGCGATCGGATTCGCCATCATGAACCACGCCACCGCCCGCGCCCGCGCGTTGGCCGGGAACCAGCGCTTCATGTAAAGGATCATGCCGGGAAAAAATCCGGCCTCCGCCGCACCTAGCAGAAAACGCATCCCGTAGAAACTAATGGGCCCGCGGATGAATATCATCAGACACGAAATCACGCCCCAGGTGACCATCAGGCCGGAAATCCATCGCCGCACGCCGAACTTTTCGAGCACCAGATTGCTGGGCAGCTGAAAGAAAAAATAGCCGGCAAAAAACATCCCCGCAGCGCGCCCATACACCCGGTCGCTGATCCCGAGAGATCCGCGCATCTGCAACACCGCGAAGCTCACGTTGATGCGGTCCAGGTAGGCAACAATGTAGAGCAAGAAGAGAAACGGCATCACCCGCCACATCAGTCGGGAAATCACGGCGGATTCCAGGCGGTCGGGAGCAGTTAGCAAGAGTAGGTTCCGAGGTGGTTCGTTAGAGCCGATCTTTAGTCGTTGTTTAGAAACGTTGTTTAGACACGTTGTTTAGAGCCGCTGTTTGAAGTCGTTGAGCGGTTCGCGAGGATTCTACGCCAAGCCGAGTTTTTGGCGAATCTCGCCCACAATTTGTTCCGGCGTCGGGCCGATCTCGACCATCACCGCCGCCTTCGGCTCTTCGAGGTCTGCGAACTGGCTGGCTAGAATTTGCTCGTTAGCGAAGTGCCCTTCTCGCGAACGCAGGCGCTGAGCGATGAGGTCTGCACTGCCTTTGAGGTAAACAAATCGGACCTCCGGTCCAACCTGGAGTTCCTGCCGGTAGCTGCGCTTCAGAGCCGAACACGCCAGCGCAACATCGCGCTTCTCCGCAATCCAGCCAGTGATCGCCGAGCGAAGCCGCTCCAACCACGGCCGCCGGTCGTCATCGCTGAGCGCGATGCCCCGCCGAATCTTCTCCACATTCGCCGCCGGATGAAAGTCGTCCGCGTCCGCAAATTCCCAACCGGATCGCTCCGCCAGCAACCGCCCCACCGTTGTCTTCCCGGCACCGACGACTCCCATCACAATCACGATCATGATCGAGGATTGTAGTCTGATTATTTCTTGGCGTAGGTCTTCTGCTCGCCAGTCCGCCCGTTCGTGAGCGTGAACGACCCGTCCGCTTCCGCCGCGACCTTGAGGTATTTCCCTTCGCAATTTTCCTTCACGTTCGCAATCCGCTCGTCTGCCACGTTATGGTCGCGATCCGATTCCTCCGCGTAATGCAGCTGCCACAAGTCTTCCAGCCCCGGAGAATCATGCACGATCTGCCAGGCCGCAGGGCTCGCTCCTTTGCGCGGGCCATTATCGATCACGGCCACCCGCGGATGCAGCGCCCACACCAGCGCCTTAGGATTCGAAAGATCGGCTCCGTGATGCGTCACCAGAAAAAGATCAACTGTCCCAAGTAAGTTGTTCGGGCAAGCGATCTCCAACTCCTTCTTCTTGGTCAGGTCGCCGAGGTCCAGAAAGCGAAATTTCCCGTAAGTGATCAGCACGCCGATGGAACGGGCATTCTCGGTATTGTCGACCGCGGCGACCGGTTCGGAGCCACAATACGCATTCGCTTCCCCTGTTCCGGCCAACGGACTCGTAATGTGATCTCCCGCCGCGGCGAGCACCCGCACCTCGATGCCCTTCATCGGAAGTCCCATTCCTGGCTTGACCGCGACACGAGCGTGGCCGGCGATCGCCTTCTCATAGGCGGCATAATCGGTGCGCGTAACGTCGGAGTCCTCCAGATTTGGCCCGTGGTCGATAAACGTGCCGACTTTAATCCCGTCCACCAGCTGCGGGACGCCGCCTACGTGATCGCGATGATAGTGCGTAATCAGCACATAATCGAACTGCTGGATGCCGGCCTGGTGAGCCGCAGCCAGAATCCGGTCGGCGTCGCGGCCTTCATATCCCGGCCATCCCGTGTCGATCAGCAGCGATTGTCCCGACGGGCTCACCACCAGCGTCGCCTGCCCGCCTTCCACATCGATGAAATAAATCTGCAGCGGCTTCGCGCTCGCGGCAGCCGCGCCGCAAGGCAAACTCGCACTCAACGTACACAACCACAAACCGAGAACTGCAATTCGCGCTGGACGCATCGGCGGGCACCTGGATTCAGAGATATTGCCGATTATGCCACGCCCCCGCCACATTAAGTCCTCCTTTCTGCGAACTGGCTCCACTCATCGTAAGATGTTGCGAGGCCCAATTTGGAACTCACCAGCTTGAAACTGACCAGCCTAAAATTAACTGAAGACCCTCACCGCCGCCTGAATGCGCTGACCAACGAATGGGTGCTGGTCTCACCCCATCGCGCCACCCGCCCCTGGCAGGGCGAAGTCGCCCCGCTCCTATCCGCGAAGGAGCCTAGATACGATCCGAGTTGCTACCTCTGCCCGGGAAATACCCGCGCCGGCGGGATTCGCAATCCGGACTACTCCACCACGTTCGTTTTCGACAACGATTTCGCGGCGCTGAAACCGAATGTTTCCCGAGCTCGTCTCGACGTTGACGGCAAGGGCTTGCTGGTCGCGGAAGGCGAGCCGGGCATCTGCCGCGTGATCTGTTTCTCTCCGCTTCACGATCGCACACTGGCTACGATGCCCCTCGATGAAATTGAGCTGGTTGTGCAAACCTGGATGGAACAATTTCGAGAACTGGCTAACCTGAAAGAGATTAACCACGTCCAGATCTTCGAGAACCGCGGCACCATGATGGGTGCCAGCAACCCCCATCCCCACTGCCAGATCTGGGCCACCGCTTCTATTCCCGAAGCACCCGCCAAGGAACTGGCCGCCCAGCGCGCCTACTTGCAATCCCACGCGCACTGTCTTCTGTGTGACTACGTCGCTCTGGAAACCCGCGAGCAGGTCCGCGTGGTTTATCAGAATGACGACTTTATCGCGCTCGTGCCCTTCTGGGCGGTATGGCCATTCGAGATTCTGGTGTGTAGCTGCCGCCACTTCGGAAGCATGAACCAGTTCGAGGCTCATGAGATCCGGTCGTTAAGTGAGATTCTGCAGCGCGTCACGTCCACCTACGATAAAGTCTTCCAGGTTCCTTTTCCCTACTCGATGGGCTTTCACCAGTCACCGACAGATGGTGACGGTAATCCGGGCAAAGATCATCCGGAGTGTCACTTTCACGCCCATTTCTATCCCCCGCTTCTGCGCTCGGCGAGCATTCGTAAATTCATGGTCGGCTTCGAAATGCTGGGAACGCCACAGCGCGATATCACTCCTGAAACAGCGGCCGAACGCTTGCGCGAGCTTGTCAGTAAATAGTCAGCGGGGAACCGCCGCCGCCAATATCGCAGTGCTCAAAAAGAAATCGCGCAGACGAAGTATCCGTCTGCGCGAAAAATGCTGTGTCGCTGTCCGTTACGACAAACTTCGACCAGGAACGCTCACTCCACCGTCACTGTGAACGTGGCCGTACCCGCCGTCGCCGTCGATGCCGAGATCGTAACCGTCCCCGCATTGGAGCCAGTCATGTAGCTGGTTTCGGCCTCTCCGTTTGCATTGGTTACCGGTGCCGTCGCGGAGAAAGCGCCGCCCGCGCCGTTGTCACTGAAGTTTACGGTGTAGCCCGAGACGCCATTGCCGTATTGATCAGTGACCGACACGATCAGGAAATTGGGCAGCTGGGTATCGGGCTCCGCAGACTGATTATTTCCGGAAACAATTGCGATCTTGGTAGCTGTACCGGCTACCGATTTCTCACTGGCGGTGGAGGTTGCGGTTCCACTCGACGCGGTCACTGTAAGGGATTCCGCCACCGTGGGAAGCGTGTAGGTAGTTGATGCTTCCCCGGTTGAGCCAGTAATCGCCGGATTCGGTGAGAACGTGCCTCCCAAGCCGTCCGTGAAGCTGATCGAAGCCCCCACTACAATCGCTCCCGTTGAAGTCTCGGCCTTGAATACGATAGGCACCGGCAACGTCGTCCCGACAGTACCGGTCTGTTTGCCGCCTGAAACAAGTCCGATAGAAGCCACGCCCGCGGCTGCGGTTTCAGTGAAAATTGCCGGCGTGTAGCCGGAACTGCTCGCCGTGACGGTGTAGGTGCCCGCCGTAGCTGGCAAAGTGTAGCTGGACGACGCGATACCGCTGCTGTTGGTAATCGCAGGGTTAGGACTGAAAGTCCCGGTGCTGCCATCGCTGAAACTCACGCTTACGCCGGAAGCCGGGCTTCCGTTGGCGGTAGCCGCAACCGTCAGCGCCTTGAGCAGCGTACTGCCGGGCGCGGAGGTCTGGTTATTACCGCTGCTTACAGCCAAAGTCTGGACTGAAGTGGTGGCTGTTTCCGTAAAGGTTGCCGCCGTGTAGCCCGTGGCGCTGGCCGTTATGGTTTCCGTTCCTGCCGTAGACGGCAAGGTATAAGTCGTCGACGCTATGCCGTTGCTGCCCGTCATTACGGTAGGAGTGCCAAAGCTGCCTCCAGTGCCGCCACTGAACGTAACGGTTACGCCCGAAACGGGTGTCCCGTTACTCGTGGCCTCCACGGTCAGCGCAGTGGGCAGGGTTGAGCTGGGCGCGCCGGACTGATTGTTTCCAGCGGTCGCGGTCAGAGTCAACACTGCCGCGGTCGCCGTCTCAGTAAAGGTTGCCGCCGGGTAGCCCTTAGCGTTGGCCGTAACCGTGTAAGTCCCCGCCGTCGACGGCAGAGTATATGTCGTCGACGCCAGACCGTTGCTGCCCGTAATCACCGTAGGCGTCCCGAAGCTCCCAGTCCCAGTGAACGTAACGCTCACGCCCGAAACGGGCGTCCCGTTACTGGTGGCTTCCACCGTCAGCGCGGTCGGGAGGGTGGATCCAGTCGAGCCCGTCTGATTGTTTCCAGTGGTCGCCGTCAGAGCCAACACTGCCGAAGACGCCGTCTCAGTAAAGGTTGCCGCCGGATAGCCACTGGCGTTGGCAGTGATGGTCACCGTTCCAGCCGTCAACGGCAAAGTGTAAGTCGTCGATGCCTGGCCGTTGCTACCCGTGGTGACTGTAGAACTGCCAAAGCTGCCTCCGGTACCGCCGCTGAACGCAACGGTCACGCCAGAGACGGGAACTCCGTTATTGGTAGCCTCCACGGTCAAAGCCGTCGGAAGCGTGCTGCCCGTCGCTCCCGTTTGATTGTTTCCGGCGGTTGCGGTGAGAGAGAGGACCGTTGCCGCTGTCTCCGTGAAAGTCGCGGAGGTGTAGCCGAGAATGCCGGCCGTGACCGACATTGTCTGAGCCGTCACCGGCAGAGTGAAGGTGGTTGACGCGACGCCGCTGCTGTTTGTGATTGCCGGGTTGGGACTGAAAGTTCCCTTCTTGCCGTCGACGAAGCTCACACTCGCCCCAGCGACTGGAACGCCTGCGTTCGTCGCCTTCACGCTCAAGGCGACCGGCAGCGCGCTGCCCGGAGTACCCGTCTGGTTGTTGCCGCCGGTCACAGTGACGACCTTAGCCGCATTCGCGGTTTCGGTGAAGGTTGCCGCCGTATACCCTTTGGCACTGGCAGTAATGGTGATGGTACCCATCGTAGCGGGCAACGTATAAGTGGTCGACGCCAGGCCGTTGCTGCCCGTAGTCACCGTTGGGGTTCCGAAGGTCCCTCCGCCGCTGGTAGCAAACGTAACGCTCACGCCAGAGACGGGTTTCCCGTTACTGATGGCTTCGACCGTCAGTGCAGTCGGAAGGGTGGTGCTGATGTAGCCAGACTGGTTGTTTCCAGCAGTCACCGTCAGCGCCGGCAATGCCGCCGTCTCGGTGAAAGTTGCCGCCGAATAGCCAGTCGCACTCGCTGTGATCGTCACGGCTCCGACCGTGGCGGGCAAAGTATAGGTCGTCGAAGCCAGACCGTTGCTGCCCGTGGTCACGGTTGGAGTGCCGAAGCTGCCGCCAGTGCCGCCAGTGAACGTAACCGTCACGCCAGAAACGGGATTTCCGTTACTCGTGGCTTCCACCGTCAGCGCGGTCGGAAGGGTGGATCCAGTCGAGCCGGTCTGGTTGTTTCCGGCAGTCGCGGTCAGAGTCAAGACTGGTGCGGTGGCCGTCTCCGTGAAGGTTGCATTGGTGTAGCCAACGACGCCCGCTGTGACCGTCAAAGTCTCCGCGGTTTGCGGCAGAGTAAGACTGGTCGACGCGATTCCACTGCTGTTGGTGATCGCCGGGTTGGGACTGAAAGTTCCCTTCTTACCGTCGATGAAGCTCACACTCAAGCCGGCGACCGGGACGCCACTGCTCGTGGCCTCAACCGTCAAGGGCGTCGGCAGCGTTGTACCCAGGGTCCCCGTTTGATTGTTGCCGCCGGTCACAGTAAGGGTCTTAGCTGCAGCCACGGCTGTCTCGGTAAACGTTGCCGCGGTGTAGCCAGTGGCGCTGGCTGTGACCGTATAGGTCCCCGCCGTAGCCGGCAGAGTATAAGTGGTCGAAGCCAGTCCGTTGCTGCCCGTGGTCACGGTCGGAGTGCCGAACGTTCCTGCGGTGCCAGTGAACGTCACGGTCACACCAGAAACCGGGCTGCCGTTGCTCATGGCCTCCACGGTCAAGGCCGTCGGAAGAGTCGTGCTGACCGTCCCAGACTGATTGTTTCCCGCATTCACCGTCAGAATTTTTGATGTGGCGGTCGCCGTCTCAGTAAACGCTGCGGTCGTATAACCCGCGGCGCTTCCCGTGACAGTGTATGTGCCCGCTGTGGTCGGCAGAGTGTAGGAGGTGGTCGCAACACCGCTGCTGTTGGTGATCGCCGTGGTTGGGTTGAAAACTCCGGTACTGCCGTCGGCGAAAGTCACGCTTACGCCAGCGACCGGGACCCCTTTGTTCGTGGCAGTCACGCCTAATGCCGTGGGCAGAACAGTCCCGGCAGTGCCACTCTGATTATTACCGCTGCTCGCAGTAAGAACGGAGTTCTGCACCAGGTACCAGGGCGTGGTCGTGTCGTCGGTCTTCAGGAATTGCAGCAATGCAGTGGCAACCTTGAGCTGCCCGTATTCAGACGAAGGATGCGTACCATCTGCGGAGAAATCCGCGCAATCCCACACCAGTCCATCCTTGCGGCCCAGCATGCCGTTCGACCAGTAGTACGGTCCCCATGACATCCACGGCGCCACGACCGGGCCCAACGTCGGGTTGTAGTTCAAATTAGCGTTGCCATTGAGCTGGTCCGCAATTGCCCACTTCACCGCGAATCCAACTTCGTACGAGTATGGCTCCGGGTTATCAGGATTACCCACGCCATTGGAGTACCCGCCATATACCCGCGACGAGAAGTAAACCATCTTCAAGTTCGGGAACAGCTTGTACATGGTCTGCATCATGTTCTCGTATTCCGACTGCAGCGCGGCGATGTCGGTGGGAAATATTCCCGAGTTGATTCCGTCCGTATCTTCAAGCCAGATCACAACTACCTGTTGCGGAGTCACGCCGTTTTGCGGCAGGTAATTATTCATGACCGTGGCCCAGTAGGGCGAAGTCTGGTCTTCGTAGTCGAACGGCGTGCCACCGCCCTGCGCGCCATTGACGATCACCAGACTAGGGTTCTTGGTGGGATCGGCATACGCGATGGGCAGGAAGCGGTTGAACTCGTTCTGCGCCGTCGATTCGCCAATTGCCAGCATCACGTACTGCCCGGTCGGACTAGGATTGCCTGCGGAATCGAGAGGCTGAATCCCCTGCGCCAGAGTTACGCCGTAGGCGTCCTGCGCCGCCGGCCGCACGTTGCTGCCGTTGGGATACAAGCCTCCCTCGGAGCCTTGATACGTTCCCGTGCCCAGATCGGTCAGCGCGACCTCTGGCGTTTCGGTACCGACAACGTCGAAAGAAATGTTGTTGCAGCTGTCGCCCAGATTGGCGAAGACACCAATCGACATCGTGGAAGTGGCGGTGGCCTCGGAGCTCGTATCCGTTACCTTCACCGTGAAGGTGTAATTTTCCGCCGTCACGGACGACGCCACAGTGCCACTAATCACGCCGGCACTGGAAAGCGTCAATCCAGAAGGGAGCGTCGAGCCGGAATTTAAAGCCCATGTATATGAGCCCGATCCGCCAGAGGCGGCCAGAGTAGCCTCATAAGCGGCAGTCTGTGTAGCCTGCGGCAGGGTTGCAAACGTAGTAATGGACAGCGCAGTCGGCGCGATTCCGTTGCCGCTGAGGCTGACTCCGTTGTCGGGCACGCTGGCGTAAGTAAGATCCAGGGCTCCGGTTTCAGACGTTATTTCACTGGGCGTGTAATAGACGGTTATCGGCAGCGTGCCACCGGCCGGAATGGCATATGGCAGGACCACCGTGTTCGTCGTGAAATCCGGCGGCGACAGCGTAATGGCAGTCAAGCTGAGTACGCTGGTGCCGCTGTTAGTGATAGTGACGGTTTGTCCCGCGGTCGTACTGCCCAGTTTCTGGTTCGGATAGTTGAATGATGTCTGGTTTACGCTCGACGCGGCCGTGCTCACGATTCCCGTGCCCGTGATCGGCAAATCCACCTGGGTGCCGTCACTCATATTCAGTTCGAAGTTGCAGCTATAGGCTTGCGCAACAGTGGGCTCAAAGTAGATCGAATAATGCGTGAGGTTCTGGGTGTTGCCGAATGAAAATGGAGCCACTCCCGAAGAAATTCCAAAGCCGGCGCAGCTAAAAGCCATGCTCTCAATCGTGATGCCGCCACCCGAGATGTTGGTGACCGTAAACACCTTCGCCCCAGAAGCTATGCCGAGGTATTGGTTTCCGAAATCGAGCGAAGTCGGCGAGGCCGAGAGGTCCTGTGCGGCTGCGGAAACGACCGCAGTCAGACTCAGCAAAAGGCAAGCGACAATTAGAGTCAGGAGTTGGCGTGTCTGTGTTTTCATAATCCTCTCGTGATGGGGAGCCTGGGTGTGTGCTTCTACCGATTGGGAATCGCTTGCCGTGTATTAGGAGGCATGCCCCGCAAAACGGCTGACGAAGGGGAGTTGAAACCATTCTGGATTCCACCGGTCCCCGCGTCAAGGATGAAAGTTCTTGCACACTAAGGGCGGCGAATGAGGGTTTGTGAGGGAAGACTTGCGAGACCGGACAGCCTTGAAAGGGCGCGGCTTCGAGCCGCGCTGTAAATCAGATCAAAAATCAACTGCGGCGTTAAGTCGCTGAGGGAGCGAAGGTTCCCGAGCCCTAGGCCTGAAACTCCCATCCTTCTTCTTTCATCTTGCGGTTCGTCCAGTGCTGTAGCTGTTCGAATAGTGCAGGTTCGATCACGGCAAAGCGGATGCCGACTCGTCCTTCCTCGCCCACCCACATCAGCCGGGCCTTGGCCTGGAAGAGAATTTCACTATCCGGCAGAACGAAGCTCACATCGAGCAGTCCCGCGAAACGCAGCGGCTCTTTCAGCCCGTCCAGCCCCATGCCGCCGGTGCTCAGATTAACGCCCCGCACTTGGATTTCCTCTCCTTGCGAGTTTCTGACGGTGACCGGAATTTCAACCCGAGTGCGGAAAAACTTCTGTTGCTCGTTGCTGATAAAGCCCAACGTTGCTGTGGTTTCTCCCGGAGCGAAGCTGATGTTGTATTCCTTGAGCTTGCGGCTCAAAGTGCGGCGTGAGATGCCTAATTGCTCGGCTGCCAGCGTGCGCTGGCCGCCGGTGCGCTCCAGCGCCTTGATAATCATCTGCTCTTCCATGCTGTCCAGATTGCTCACCGGCATTGACGCAGTCTGGCGTAGCGCGGCCGGTTCCCCCGTCAGCGCGGCGTTGAGTCGGGAAAAATCAATTTCCGCGCCCGAAGATTCCATTGCCATCTTGGCCACCAGATTTCGCAGTTCGCGAATATTCCCAGGCCAGGGATGCGAAAGCAGCGCAGAAATCGCCTGCGTGGAGAAATTCTTACTCGGCGCTTTCAGCCGCAGAAAATGTTCCGCCAGGGCCACGATGTCTTCCGGACGCTCGCGCAGCGGAGGCACACGCAGATGGAATTGTCCCAGACGATGAAACAGATCCTGCCGGAAGCGCCCCTCGTTGACCGCAGATTCCAAGTCCTGATTCGTGGCGGCAACAATTCGAACATCAACCTTGATCTTGCGGTGCCCGCCCAAGCGATAGAACGGCTGGCCATCCAGCACCCGCAGCAGTTTCACCTGCGTCTGCAATTGCAGTTCGCCGATCTCATCCAGGAAAAGTGTGCCCTTGTCGGCCATCTCGAACAACCCGGGCTTGGACGCGTCGGCGCCGCTGAACGCGCCTTTTTCGTATCCGAATAATTCGCTCTCCACCAGATTCTCCGGCAGCGCGGCGCAGTTGATGTCGACCCAGGGGCGGCTGCGGCGATCGGAAGAGTCATGAATCGTGCGCGCAATCAGTTCCTTGCCCGTACCCGTTTCGCCCGTGATCAGCACCGTTTCCGTATGCCCCGCCACCCGGTCCACCAGCGTCATGAACTTGTGCATCACCGGGCTGGCCAGAATGAACTGCGTGTCATCGATTTTGCGGCAAATCACTCCCGGCGCGGCTGCGACCGGAGCGGCAGGCGTCAGGACAGAGGCTGCGGCTTTGCCGCCCGTCACGTTCGCTTCAGAATTCGCTTCGCTCGCAGGCACGATTACCGCGACTAACGCCACCGGTTTCCCCGCAGGCTCCCGCAGCAGAGTGGCAGAAAATTGCACCGGAAAACTGTTCCCGTTCTTCGGTCGAGCGAAAAGGTTGCCGCGATAATCCCCTTCCACAGAAGTGGCGGCCAGAATCGTCCTGCGCAAACCTTCGTGGTTCCCGCCGCCGCTTTTTTCCGTCTCCGCAAACAGCGCCGAGAAATCCCGCCCCAGCACTTCCAGCAGCGAATAGCCCAACAACTCATGAAAAGCAGAATTACAAGCGATGAACTCTCCCCGCAGGTCGGCCGAGAAAACCGCCATCTGGGGCGAAGCCGATTCAGTGCCGTTACCGCCGCCCGTGGGCGAGCTGGTCAGCAGATCTCGATTGTCCGATCGATTGTCCGAACTACGGTGCGGAGTCGGCATAGAGGCGTTTGGCAAATGGTGACACAGCCAGGGCGGTTCGACCGAGAACCGTGTTACCGAAGGCGTAACGAAGGTAATGTCATTCCCAGCGAGCGGGTGTTGCGCGGAGAGAGAGCCGGCCTCTGGCTCGAGTGGCGCAGCGCTTTCAGCGTTGCGATGAAGCTGTTCCCTCGTTGGAGACTTTAGCCCCGGAGGTCTCAAGCGCGAGCTTTTCAGCAACTCGAAGCCAAAGACGAATCCGGTTCATGCCAACGTAATCGCCAGCACCCCTCCAACGGGTTACTTAAGTAAGCTTTAGAACCTCTAATCATTGCCATACGATTCGGGCAGGCTCGAACCGGAGGAGATGTCCTCCACGAGGGCCGAGCGCGGGCTGAGAATGCCCGCGCAGTAAATCTTTGTGTGTTCGCGGGAGGAATCGCGAGGGCGTCATCGGGGACAACGCGCTTCGAGGCCGCTAAGGCCGCAGTCAGGATGTAGATCAGGGTGTAGATGAAGACCGAGACGGACGGATTATCGATCCAGACGAAGGCATTCGTCGGCATCACTGTGTCACTGGGCATGGTGGTGCTGGGCTTTGCCTTGTCGCATTGGCAGTCGCAGGACTTGATGCGCTTCGCCTGCTACCTCGCCGTCGCCGTACTGGCCTCGGGCCTGAAGGTACAACTGCCCGGCATCGACGGCACCATGTCGGTGAACTTCCTCTTCATCCTGCTAGGCGTGCTCGAACTCAGCCTTCCCGAAACGCTCCTCATCGGCTGCACCGCCAGCCTGGTGCAAAGCGTCTGGCAGACCCGCAAACGCCTCGACCCCGTAAAAGTGCTGTTCAACGTCGTGGGCATGATGGCCAATGCCAGCGCGCTTACCTACATGAGCTACCACTGGCTTGCCGCCAGATCGGGATCGAACAAGCCGATTCTGTTGATGGTCGCGGCCCTCGTCTTTTTCTTTGCGAACACTCTTCCAATCTCAATCGTAATTGCGCTGACCGAAGGCAAATCCAGCCGCAAAGTCTGGTCCGAGTGCTACTTCTGGTCGTTCCCCTATTACCTGGTCGGCGCCGCCGCAGTAGGACTCGTCGGAATCGTAAACAAAACGGCAGGGTGGGAGACTTCCCTGCTGGTCCTGCCCCTGATTTATTGGGTCTATCGTTCCTATCGGCTGTACTTGGGCCGACTCGAAGCCGAAAAAGAACGAGTGGAAGTTGAAAAGCGGCACGTAGAACAAATCGCGTCGCTCAACATGCGCACCATCGAGGCCCTGGCGCTCGCCATCGAAGCCAAGGATCACACCACCCACACCCATCTGCAGCGCGTGCGAACCTATGCCGTCGCCGTCGCCAGGGAATTAAATCTTACGGAAGGCGAGATCGAGGCGCTGCGGGCCGCAGCCCTGTTGCACGACATCGGAAAGCTGGCCGTGCCCGAGCAGATCATTAACAAGCCAGGAAAACTCACGCCGGAAGAGTTCGAAAAGATGAAAGTACATCCGCTGGTGGGCGCCGAAATTCTGGAGCGCGTGGCGTTTCCTTATCCCGTGGCTCCGATCGTCCGCTCGCACCACGAGCGCTGGGATGGCACCGGATATCCCGAAGGCCTCAGCGCCCAGGAAATTCCGATTGGCGCGCGTATTCTAGCCGCCGTCGACTGTCTCGACGCGCTGGCTTCGCACCGCCAGTATCGCCCCGCGTTGCCGCTGGTTGAAGCCATGGCGAAGGTGAAGGAGAAGGCTGGCACCTGGTTCGATCCGCAGGTGGTTGAGATCCTTGAGAGTCGTTACGTCGAACTGGAACGCATGGCGCAGATGTCGGAGGACACCGGCACCCTCCAGGGACTTTCCAAGGCGGTACGCGTGGAACGTGGGCTGGCCCCGGCAACTGGATTCGAACGCACCGATCCTACCCACAACTCCTCCGAGAGCGCCGACTTCCTTACTTCGATTGCGTCCGCGCGGCAAGAGGCGCAGACCATGTTCGAGCTCAGCCAGGATCTCGGCATATCGCTGAGTTTGAGCGAAACCCTATCGGTGCTCTCGATGCGGCTGCGGCGCATGATTCCCTACGACTCAATCGCCGTATTCGTGAACCGCAATGGCTGGCTCCTGCCCGAACTAGTCAGCGGGGAAAACTTCCGCATGCTTTCGTCGTTGAAGATCAAAGTGGGCGAGGGATTATGCGGCTGGGTAGCGGAGAACTGCAAGCCCATCGTGAACGGCAATCCCCAGGTCGAAGCCGGCTACGTGGTCGACCCCGGCAAACATACCACGCTGCAATCGGCGCTGGTCGTGCCTCTCGAAGGTCTAAATGGAGTGGTCGGCGTACTGGCCATGTACCAAGCCAATCGCGACGCGTTCACTCCCGATCATTTGCGAATCCTGCTGGCGGTGGCTTCCAAGGTCGCCATGTCGGTGGAGAACGCGCTGAAATATCAGCAAGCGGAAAGTTCGGCGACCACCGACTATCTCACCGGACTGCCCAATGCGCGCTCGCTGTTTGTCCATCTGGCGCAAGAAGTCGCGCGCTGCCGCCGCATGAAAACGCCGCTGGCCGTGCTGGTGTGCGATATCGACGGCTTCAAGCAGATCAACGATTCCTTCGGCCACCTGGAAGGCGACAAACTGCTGCGCGAGTTTACCTCGCGCCTGAAAGACGTCTGCCGCGGCTACGACTACGTCGCCCGCATGGGCGGCGACGAATTTGTGATCACCGCTCCCGGCTTGACTGCAGAGGCCGCCAAGGAAAAAGCCGACCGCCTGAATCAGGCGGCCATCGAGTCCGGACGCCACGTGTGCGGCCGCGATCTGATCACGCTGAGCGTGGGCATGGCCTTCTGTCCCGAAGACGGTTTCGATGTCGAACGCCTCCTCACCGAAGCCGACCGCAGAATGTACTCCATGAAGCAGATCCATCACTCTACAGCCGTCGCCCACGAGCACGACACCAAAACTCTCGGCGCAAAAGCGAAATAGGAGATCCTCGACTGTGCCGACGCGGAAAATGCTCAACGGGAAGATGCTCGAACGAAGAACGGTCCGGAGAATCGCCCGGCATGCGCTCGCCATCGTCGCCACCGTTCTGCTCGGAGGTCTGCTCTCCGCGACGCTAGTGCGCCTCGCGCCCGGCTTCGACGCCGATGAAGCCGAACTCGATCCTCATCTAAATTCAGCCAGTGTTCAGGCATTGCGTCAGGCGCGGCTCGAGCAGCACAACATTTTCCGCTTTTACCTTCACTCTTTAGAACGCGGCGCTCACGGCGATCTGGGAACTTCAATTTCGCTGGGCCAGCCGGTCACCGCGCTGCTGCGCCAGCGCGCCCCGCTGACCATGCGCCTGGTCGGCATTGGCTTGCTACTGAGTTGGGCCGTAGCCATGGCGTTGGCGCTCAGCGCCGCCTGGCTGCGTGTCTCGGCTTATGACACGCTGACCACCGTGATCAGCGGAACTTTCCTATGCATTCCGGCCGCAGTCCTGGCTCTGTTGAGCGTGTTATGGAATGTCCCCGGAGCGCTCGCCATCGGCCTGATCGTCTTCCCTCAGGTGTATCGCTATGCCCGCAATCTGCTGGCAAAAGCCTACGCGCTACCCCACATCATCACCGCGCGGGCCAAAGGCCTGAGCCGGTTGCGGATTCTCTTCTGGCACGTCGTCCCGGTAGCCGGCCCGCAGCTGCTGGCGGTGGCCGGAGTGTCTGTGAGCCTCGCTGTCGGCGCGGCCATCCCCGTCGAAGCTTTATGCGGACTCGCCGGAGTCGGGCAGCTGGCGTGGCAGGCGGCGCTCGCCCGTGATCTGCCCTTGCTTACCAACCTGACCATCCTGGTGACGCTGGTAACCTTGCTGGCCAATTCCGGAGCCGATGTAATCGGACATATGCTGCGAGGCCAGGAAGCATGAGCCTCCGCGAGCGCATTTTGACGAATGAAAGACAAAACCATCAACCACGAAGGAAGCCCATCGAGTCGAATTCCTTCGTGATCCTTCGTGGTTAAAGAATTTTGGCTTGGAATGAGATCAGAAGAATGAATTTCTGGCGTCTCCTAGCGTGTGTGGTTCTGCTGCTCGCAGTCAGCCTATCGCTGGCGGCGAACTGGCTCGCCCCGGGCGGATACGCCAAACAGTATCGCGAGGCCACCGGCGCCGCTCCCTCGCGCCAGCACTGGCTGGGAACCGACGAGATCGGGCGCGATCGCTTTGCCCGCGTTCTGTATGGCACGCGCATTTCGCTGCTCCTCGCGCCAGCCGCAGCCCTGCTCTCGACTTTAATGGCAGCGCTGGTAGGTGGACTCGCAGGATATCTGGGAGGCGCCTGGGCGCGCGCCGCAATGGCAGTCACAGATTTGTTTCTGTCCCTGCCCTGGTTGTTCCTGCTGATCACGGTTCGCGCAGTCCTGCCACTGAACGTGTCGCCGCTGGTTTCAGTGCTGGTGACGTTTCTGATGTTGGGCCTTTTAGGTTGGACGAGCGCAGCGCGCGTGCTGTGCTCGACAGCTGGCTCCCTGCGCGACTCGGATTTCGTACGCCAGGCACGGGCCTCCGGAATTCGCGGCGCACGCCTGTTCTGGATTCACGTGCTGCCCAATCTGAAGCCCGTGCTCTATGCGCAGTTCTGGATTTCAATTCCGGCCTTCATTCTCAGCGAAGCGAATCTTGGGATTCTCGGGCTCGGCGTGGCCGAGCCCATGCCTTCCTGGGGAAGTCTGCTGAAAGAACTCGAGGGCCTGGTTTCAGTCGGCGAAGAGCCATGGAAATTCGTTCCACTCATTTTGCTGGTCGTAGTGGTCACGTCGTTTCAACTTGTTCTCTCAAAGCAGGACGAGGCAGCCGCATGACGTGCCTCCGGGAAGGTTGGCAGTAATGGCTGTAACGTGCAAAAAGACATTCTTATTACTCGTCATATTAACTTCCTGTCTGGGGATTTTTTCCGCCTCGGCAGTGGCGCAAGGCGAACTGAGATTTTGCCTGCGCTCCGAACCCAAGACGTTTGACCCGCTCAAGGTCGAGGACGACGCTTCGGTCGCGATCCGCTACCTGACCGGCGGCGTGCTGGTGCGCATGAACCGCCAGACGCAGGTCCTGGAACCCGAACTGGCAAAGTCGTGGACCGTATCAAAAGACGGCCGCCAGATCACATTCATTCTGCGCAGCGGAATCTCGTTCTCCGATGACACGCCGTTTTCCGCTGAGGATGTCGCGTACACCGTGCAACAGTTGATGGACCCTGCGTTGCACTCCCCCACAGGAGACGCATTCCGTTCTGGACCGGGCAACGTGGAAACGAAAATCATTTCTCCCACCCAGATTTCAATTACGTTTCCCGCGCCGGTAGCCGGACTCGACCGGCAATTCGATCAAGTCGCAATTCTTTCGGCTCACTCCGCAAAAAAAGAAATGGCGGTGCTGGGTCCGTTCGTCGTCGCCGATTACAAGCCCGGAGCCACGATCCAACTGAAGCGCAATCCCAACTACTGGAAGACCGACGCGCAAGGGCGCAAGCTGCCCTATCTCGACTCCATCCGCCTCGACATTCAGGCCAATCGCGACGTCGAAATGCTGCGCTTCAAGCGCAACGAAATTGACCTGATCAACTCACTCGACAGCGAGTACTTCGACAAACTCGCAGCAACTTCTCCGCAGCTAGTGCACGATGCCGGCCTATCGCTTGACTACGAGCAGATGTGGTTCAACGAAGTCGCCAAGGCTCCACTCCCAGGGTACAAAAAGACTTGGTTCCGCTCGGCAAATTTCCGCCGCGCGATTTCCCAGGCCATCAATCGCGACGACTTGGCCCGCGTGGTCTATCGCGGACACGCGCAGGCTGCGGTGGGTCCAGTTTCCCCGGCCAACAAGTTCTGGTTCAACGCCAGCTTGAAGCCTGAAGTTTATTCCTCCGACGCCGCGCTGAAGACGCTGCAGAACGACGGCTTCCGCCTCGAGAACGGCGCGTTGAAAGACAAAGACGGCAACCCGGTTGTCTTCTCCATCATCACCAACGCGGGCAATAAATCGCGCGAACGCATGGCCACCATGATTCAGGAAGACCTGCAGAAGATCGGCATTCAGGTCAACGTCGTGACACTCGACTTCCCTTCTCTGATCGAGCGCATGACGCAGACCTTCGACTATGAAGCCATCCTGCTCGGCCTGACCAACGTAGGCCTCGACCCCAGCGAGCAGATGAATGTGTGGCTGAGTTCATCAGAAAACCACCAGTGGAATCCGTCGGAAAAGTCTCCCGAAACCGCATGGGAAGCCGAGATCGACCGCCTGATGCGGGCGCAGGCGTCCACGGCCGACGCGAAGAAGCGCAAAGAAAGTTTCGACCGCGTGCAACAGATTGCCGTCGAGCAGGCTCCATTTGTTTATTTAGTCAATCGGAATGCCCTGTCGGCAGTATCCGCGTCCGTGCAGGGCGCAAGCCCAGTAATCCTGGTGCCACAGACGTACTGGAACGTCGAGCGCCTGTCAGTGAAGTAAGCCAACTTCTTTGCCACGGATTTGCGCGGATTTTCACGGACTTGAAGAAACACCGGAACACTGAAGCTGATTAGCATGAACCACAACCCCCAACCCGACATTCTCTTCGCCGCCCACGTTTCCGTGCGCTACGGCGCAAAGCCTGTGTTGCGCAATGTGGAATTCGAAATCCGGCAGGGCGAGGTGCTCGGCCTCGTAGGCCAAAGCGGATCGGGCAAAAGCACGCTGGCCATGACTATTCTCGGCCTGCTCGATGGCAAGCGCTCTCACGCCGAAGGCACAATCCAGTTCGAAGGTTTCGATCTCTTGACCCTCAAAGAGCGCGAACTCCGTGCCCTGCGCGGAAGAAAAATCGCGCTCGTACTGCAGAGTCCGCTGTCCTCCTTGAACCCCGCCTTGAAGATTCGCACTCAGCTGAAGGAAGCGTGGCGCGCCCACGCCTCAGGACCCGCGACCGAGTGCGACCGCGCCATCCGCGCCGCGCTCGAAAGCGTGAGCTTGCCCTCAACTGACGAATTCCTGCGCAAATATCCCTTGCACATGAGCGTCGGCCAGGCCCAGCGCGTGCTAATTGCGATGGCAGTCCTGCACCGTCCCGCACTGCTGATCGCCGACGAAGCTACCAGCGCCCTCGATGTAATAACGCAATCCGAGATTCTCGCCCTGTTTCGCCAACTGAACCGCACCTTCGGCATGGCCATCCTCTACATCTCTCACGACCTCGCCTCGGTAGCCGGAATCTGCGACCGCATCGCGATCCTGCACGAAGGCCAGATCGTCGAAACCGGAACCACCGAGCAGGTCCTGCTGAGTCCCCGCCACGAATACACGCAGCGCTTAATGGCCGCCATGCCGAAAATGCCGCAGCCCATGGCCACGGGCAAAGCCGCAACCCTCTAGGAAATCTCCGAACTGTACGCTTAGTTATCCTCTGTGTCCTCTGGGTCCTCTGTGGTTTGAGCTTTCTTCGGAACGGAATCCGAGGCCCGGGGCGCAATCGCGCATCCTCGCCGTGGGACACAATGTCCCCCGCCCACCTCAAAGGGACAGACTGGCCCAATCGCCCCCTCACCAACCCCATCGATCTCCATTAGAAACAATCACTTACAAGGATTCAATTGGCTACCCCCGTGCAACAGGGGGAGTGGGTACAAGCTCGATCTTCCCCCCATTCAGGAAAGCAGGGTGAGATTTATGGTTCGTACACAGAATTCACCGAAACGCAAAAAGCGCGGCGAACGACACAGCGCCGCCTGGGGTAAACGTTTGAGCCTGGTGCTGCTCCTGGCAACAGGAATGGCCTTCGGACAGCCGGCCAACGAGGCCACCGCGAACGGCAAGTTCTCTTCGCGGATCTCTCCCGAACTCTCCGGACTGCTCGCCGAAGCCCATCACGGCTCCGCCCAAGGCCAGACCGTGAGAGTCATTGTGCAATACAAGCAGGTACCGACCGACGCTCACTACGCCACCATGAAGAGCCGGGGCGGCCTCCTGCATGCGAAGCTGCACTTCATCAAGGGTGCGGCGTTCACCATTCCGGTCAGCACCCTACCCGCGCTCGAGGCCGATCCCGAGATCGCGTCCGTCAGCCTCGATCACCCCATGAAGGTCTTGGATGAGACCACCGATGTCGCCACCGGCGTGCCTTCAGCCTGGAGCGCCGGATACAACGGAGCCGGCGTTACAGTCGCCGTGATCGATAGCGGCATCAACGACAACCACCCAGACCTGCACAACGCGAACGGCACCTCACGCGTGCTCTATCACCAGGACTTCACGGGAACGCCCATCACCAACTCCAGTGGCGCTAAGTATGACCTCTACGGTCACGGCACCCACGTCGCCGGAATCATTGGCGGCAACGGCTCTCTCTCCGGCGGACAGTACGAGGGTGTTGCCCCCGCCGTCAGCTTCGTCGACCTGCGGGCCTTGGACGAAAACGGCGCGGGCACCGACAGCACCGTGATCGCAGCCATCCAGGAAGCGATTACGCTGCAGAACAAGTACAACATCCAAGTCATGAACATTTCGCTGGGCCGCGGAATCTTCGTCAGCTACACGCAGGATCCTCTCTGCCAGGCAGTCGAAGCCGCCTGGAAGAGCGGAATCGTAGTAGTTGTAGCAGCCGGCAACTTCGGCCGCTTGAGCGTCAATAACAGCAACGGCTACGGAACGATCACCGCTCCGGGCAACGATCCTTTCGTCCTGACGGTGGGCGCGACCAAGAGCAACGGTTCAACCTCGGCCTCGGCGGAAACCCTGGCCAGCTTCAGTTCGAAGGGCCCCACCACCTACGATCACATCGTGAAACCAGACATGGTGGCGCCGGGCAATGACATCGTTTCTTTGTCTGCTCCGGGCGCTACCCTGGAAGCCGAATATCCAGCCGAACTGGTCACCGGCAGCGACGGCAACAACGATTACTTCACCTTGAGCGGCACCAGCATGGCCACCCCCGCCGTTGTCGGCGCGGCTGCCTTACTGCTGCAGGAAAACAGCAACCTTACTCCCGATCAGGTGAAAGCCCGCCTGATGCAGACGGCGACGAAGGTGAATGTACTTGGTCTAGTTTCAACATCGGCCTGGGTACCGCATCTCTCGCAGAACTTCACGTCGTTCTACGATATGTTCTCCGTTGGGTCGGGACTGATGAACGTGCAATCCGCGACCACCAGCAACGTTCTTGCTTCCGCTAATTTGGGCGCGGCGCTTTCACCGGCCGTCACTTACAACAACGGTACAGTTTCGCTGGTGTATGGAAACACGACCGTAGCCCCTACCTCCGTGGTTTGGGGAGCTTCAGTGGTCTGGGGCACGTCAGTGGTCTGGGGAACATCGACAGTGAGCGGCACCTCCGTGGTATGGGGTGCCTCATTGCCCTGGAACAGCAGCGCGTTAAGCGCCTTCAGCGTGGTTTGGGGCTCCGTCACAGGTACCGCCGAATCAGCCACAAGTGTGGTCTGGGGCGCATCGGTATCGAGCGCCGACGCCGCATTCTCTGACGCCGGAGACGATGAGCAGTAACGAGCCGTGTGCACTTAACTACAGAAAGGAGACGAGATCATGAACAACACACGGCGAATTAAGAGTTTCATCGGCGCAATGATGCTGGCCGCAATCATCACCGCAGCATACGCAGGGTTCGTGAGCCACGCCATGCACAGCTACTTTGCTCTGGCGGTTCTGGTCCTGGCGGCAGTAACGTCGCGGATGAAAGTCAAGCTGCCGGGTATCAACGGCAACATGTCAGTGAATCTGCCGTTCCTGCTGACCGCGGTCGTGAATCTGAGCGCTGCCGAAGCAGTCGTCATCACCCTGGTGTCCACGGTGGTGCAATGCTGGCCGCGGAAGGGTGCGAAGTTCAACCCGCAGCAAATGGCATTCAACGTCAGCACGATGGCTTTCGCCAGCTGTATGGCCAGCCTGATGTTCCACGCCCAATGGCTGCGTGGGATGCAATGGAGTTCCAGCACCCTGGGATTAGCGCTGGCAACAGCGACGTTATTCCTGGGACAGACCGCCCCAGTCGCCGCCATCGTAGCCGTAAGCGAGGGCAAAGCGGCAGGACAGATCTGGTGGAGCCTGGCGCATCTCTCGTTCCCGTACTACGTGGTCAGCGCGGGAGTCACCACGATGGTCCAGACCGTCAGCTCGCACCTGGGCTGGGGATTGGCTCTCGCGGTATTCCCGGTTATGTTCGGCATTCACCGCTCCTACCGCCTGTACTTTGGACGGATGGCGGAAACGCTGCGCCCCGAATCGATGGCGAGATCGGCCAGCGCCGGAGCATAAAACGATCCTGTACGAGTTGAACCAAGAATCGGCGAGTTGAATTAAGAACAGGGTGGCGAGCGCGTCAGCGCGAGCCACCCTTTTTTCGCGTCCCGTAGAAGGCAGTAGAGAGGTCAGCGAATCGCAAGCGTGGTTGTCATCCCGAGCAAGCGTTCTTTGCAGCGAGGGATCTGGGGCAAGCCGCGCGAAGCGTCGCGCGGCTTTTATTTAGAAACGCTGCGACGCAATAATCGCGCGTTTGGCTCGCTTCCCTATCAGCCTCTGGAGCGCTACCTGAGGCACGCCGCCTAAATCCCGCTCGTCTGATACCGCAGCACCGCTAGCGCCAGCCTGTAGTCATACCCAGCCCCCACATCGCTGATCTGCGCCTGCGTCTGCTGCAGTTGGGCCTGGCTGAGTTCGACAATCGATCCCAGCCCCAGATTGTACCGCGCCTGCGCCAGGTTGAGCGCCAGGTTGGCCTGATCGAGCAGCTGTTGCGTCACCGCCAGCCGGTCGTACGCCGTTTTGGCATTCAGCCAACTGGTGCGTACATCGCGCGCAATTCGGTCCCGCAGGTCGCGTAATCTCTCCTGCGCCGCCTGCGCCCGCAGCGAAGCCTCCCGCGCCCGCGCTGTGTAGAGAAAGCCATTGAACACCGGGATGTCGATATTCACTCCCACCGCGCCATACCAGCTGGAAATAACTGGATTCCGCACCGGCGTATCTCCCACCACGCCCAGCGCCCGGATGTCGGGCAACAACAAGTCGCCTTCCGCCTTCTGAAATTTTCGCGCCGACTCCGACTGGAACTCGAGCGCCAGAATCTCCGGCCTCATCGTGAAAGCCGTGGCAATCAAATCGTCCACATTCTCCGCCGGCGGAGCGATCGCCGACGTATCTTCAGCCAGTTGAAAATTCTGCAAGCCCTGAAATCCCAGCACCGCCGACAGCGCCGCCTGCGCGCCGTTCACGTTATTCCCGGCATCCAGCAGCAGCAGCTTTGCCTGCGCCAGATTCACGTTGGCAAAACTAAAATCCAGTTCCGACTTCAGTTTGCTCCGGAACAGCGCCCCCACCTGGTCGGAAACTGTCTGCCGGTCCTTCACCGTCTGCTGCGCAACCGTCAACACCGCCTGGGTTTGCAGCGCATTGTAGAAAGCCTGATCCACCGCCAGCAGAATTTGTTCTTTGGTGGCCAGCGCGTTCTGGTTCTCCGCTTTAGCGGCCAGGTTCGCGCTCGCCACCAGGTTCGTGGTCCGTCCAAAATCAGTGATCAACTGGTTCACCGCCGCGCCGGCCGCGGCTCGCTGGTAAACCGTGGGATTCGTCAGCCCTCCCGCCGTGATTCGCGAACCCGGGTTCGCATCCACCGCGGTCAGATCGACGGTCGCCGTCGGCCACAAACTCGATCTCGCTTCCCGCGTGACCTGTTGCGATGCCAGCGCGTTCAGCCGGGCCACTGAAATCTGCGGATTATTCTTCAGCGCCAGCGCCTCCGCATCCTTCACCGAAAGCATCGCAAAAGTGCCGGGATTACCCTGAACGGTTGCCTGGGCCGCCCGTTGAGCAGTGGATTCGCTCGCCACAGCTGCCACTTGCGGAACGGGAGCCGAAGGCAGACGAGAAGACGCAACGCGGCCGGTCTCCTGCGCCCAGCCGCTCACAGCCAACCCCAGCAGCGATACGCAGATCCCGATTTTTTTCTGCTCGTGCTTCATCTTTGCGTCTCCTCCGCGAGCGCCGGCGGATTCCGTGCTCCCTTTTTTCCATACACCAGCAGATAAGCTGCCGGCACGATGAAAATCGTGAGCAACACCGAAGAGGTCAGCCCTCCGATGATGGCTTTCGCCATCGGCGCATACTGTTCCGCCCCCGTCCCCATTTTCAAAGCCATCGGAATCATCCCGATAATGGTCGCCAGTGACGTCATCAGAATCGGCCGCAGCCGCACCCGGCACGCCGTAATCACCGCATCCTCCGGTGGCAATCCCTGCCGCTCGAGATTATGCGCAAAATCGACAATCAGAATGCTGTTCGAGTCTGCAATGCCAACCAGCATCAGCACACCCATCAACGACATCACATTCAGCGTGCTCCCCGTAAGCGGCAAAATGATCAGCACGCCTACAAATCCCATCGGAATCGCCAGCATAATCAGCAGCGGATCGACGAATGACTTGAACTGCGCCGTCAGAATCAGAAACAGCAACACAAAGGAAATCAGAAATCCAAACGCAAAGCTCTTGAATGACGCTTCCATGCCCTGCACCATTCCGCGCAGATTCACCCGCACATTTTCCGGAATCTTCTCTTTCGCCAAAATGCCGCGAATCGCGCTGGTCACGCGCCCCAGGTCTTCACCCGCAGGGGTCACGTAAATATCGACGACTCGCTGAATCTGGTAGTGGTCGACTTCCGTCGGAGTCTGCACCTGTTTCACGCTTACGACGTTGTTGAGGACGGTCGTCGCCCCGCCCTCACCCACACAAGCCCAGCCGGGCTGCCCGGCTCCCAGCGACGGATGTCCACTTGGACCGCAGTTCAGGTCCGCCCTCGCACTCGGATCGCGCAGCGGAATCTGCCCCAGGTCCGCCATGTTGTGAATCGCCGCCTGCCCCTTCTCGAAGAACTGCACCGTCAGGTAATAGTCATTTCCACTCTTGCGATCGACCCAGTAATTCGGAGCGATCATGTAATTCGAATTCAGCGCCGTGATCACGTTATCGACGACATCTTTCTGCGACAGTCCCAACTCCCCCGCATGCACCCGGTCGACGTCCAGCCGCAGAGCCGGATAATTCATATCCTGCGGTACATAAACCTGCCCAATGCCGTGCACCTTGCGAATCTCCGCCGCCAGGTTCTCCGCAATGCCGTGAATTTCTTCCAGGTTCGGGCTGCTCACCTGCACGTCAATCGGCGCGGCCTTGCCCGTGTTGAGTATGGCGTCAACCATCGACCCGCTGGAAAAGAATGTCCGAACATCGGGAAACTGGCTGGCCATTTTTTTCTGCACCCGGTCCATATACTCGAAACTGCTCAGCCGGTGCGACTCGTTTAACTGCACCTGCACTGTCGCCGTATAAGCCCCGGAATTCGTGGTGTAGAGCGCAGAAAAATCCGGCACCACGCCAATATTGGAAACGATCCTCCTCAAGTCCTTGGCCTCGACCTCGCCTCGGATCAGGTCTTCCACCTTCTCGATGTATTGATCCGTCATCTCGATGCGCGTACCGGTAGGAACTTTCAGATTGATAGTGAACTGCCCGGCATCGGTCTTCGGAAAAAACGCCAGCCCGAGCAGCGGATAAATCGCCAGGCTCGCCAGAAATACTCCGCTCAAGATCAAGACCGTCAGTCCCGGCCGCTGCAACGCCCGCCGCACCCAGCGCTCGTAATGATCCAGCCCGCTGTTGAATATCCGGTTGAAACGGGCATTGAATTTATCCATCCTCGAGGGATTCAGAATGGCAGGGTCGTACTCTTTATCGTCGTGAACTTCGCCGTGCGGCTTGGCCTTCAGAAAACGCGAGCAGAACAACGGAATCACCGTCATCGCCACCACAAACGAAGCCAGCAGCGACAAGCAAAACGCCAGAGCCAACGCGGAAAACAAAAACTTGGCTACTCCGTACAGGAAAACAACGGGAAAGAAATCGACCACATCGACCAGCGTCGCCGCCAGCACTGCGAGACTTACTTCCGATCCGCCCACTTCCGCCGCGACCATGGGCGCAGCGCCCATCTCCAGATGACGGTAAATATTCTCCAACGAGATCACGGAATTATCGATCACCCGCGAAAACGCCAGCGCCATACCACCCAGAATCATGGTGTTGATCGTGCCGCCCATCATCGCCAATATCACAAATGCTGCCAGCGCCGACAATGGAATCGAAAGCAGCACCGCCAACGTGGCGCGAAAGCTCCCCAGAAAGATCAGAATCATCAGGCTGGTCAGAATCAGTCCTAGAGCGCCCTCATGCAGTACGGTTTTGATTGCCTCCTTCACATAGACCGACTGGTCAAACACGATACTCGTCTTCATCTGCTGCGGAATGTCGTAGAGATGCTTGATCAGCTCGCGAACTCCATTCACCACCGCAATGGTGTTGGTGTCGCCGCCCTGCTTCATGATCGGAATGTAAACCGACTTCTGGCCGTCAATGCGCACCACATTGGTCTGGATTCCGTGCGCGTCTTCCGCCTTCCCCACATCGTTCACCGTCACCCAGGAATGGCCGTTGACTTTCAGCGGAAGTTTGCCCAGTTCTTCCATGTCGTCAACCAGGCTGTTCGAGTACACGAAATAATCGTACGGCCCCATCTTCACGTCGCCCGCCGGCAGAATCAGGTTCGAATTATTTACCGCATTGACCACATCCATCGGGCTGAGTTGCCGCGACGACAATTTATAAGGGTCAACATAGACCATGATCTGCCGGTAGGTTCCGCCGAATACGCCCGGAATTTCTGCGCCCGGCACAACCGCGATCTGATTGCGAATCTGAAACTGCGCGTAGTCGTGCAACTGCGTCTCGTTCAGCCCCTCGCCCTTCACCGTAACCAGTGCCACCGGCAGACTCGATGCATCGAACTTCAGCACCACCGGAGGCAGAGTCCCGGGAGGCAGTCGCTTCAAATCCGCCAGCGCCAGATTGGAAAGTTCCGTCACATCCGCGTCCGGGCTCGTCCCCGGCTGGAAATAGACTTTGATGATGCTCACGCCCAGCAGCGACCGCGATTCCATGTGATCGACGCCCGAAGCCAGCGTAAAAAAGCGCTCCAGCGGATCCGTGATATCGGTCTCCACATCCTCCGGCGGCATTCCCGAATAAAACGTCGCCACCACCACTTCCGGCAAATTAATCGGCGGAAATAAATCGACCGGCATGCGGGCCAGGCTGGTAGTGCCAATCACCACCAGCACCAGGCAAATCACCACAATGAAATACGGATTGCGAATTGAAAACCCTGGCATAATCGCTTACCCAATCCTGTTCGTTCCGAATTCGTCCCTGCGCAAATGCGTGACCGTAGGCCGAATATTTCCTCTCACTGCGCACTCGCTTCGTGGTACTCCGGCACCGCTACCTCCTGCGCCAGAACCTTTTCCCCCGACTTCAATCCGCCGTGGTCGCTCACCACCACCTGCTCGCCTTCCTTCAGTCCAGAAACAATCTCTGCATCACTGCTGGTCTGGATTCCTACCTGCACCGTACGCTCCTCCAGCACTCCATCCGGATTCACCACCAGCACCGTCGTCTTCTCGCCCTGGTGACTCAAGGCCTGCACCGGCACCGACTCAATATTTTCTTTCTGATCGAGGTGCAGTTCGGCGTCGGCATAAAGACCGGGAAGTAAAATCCGTTGCGGATTCTCGACATCGACTTCGGTATGCATGGTGCGCGTGTTCGACTGCACGTCCACCGAGAAGCGAGCCACCTTCCCAGGAAACGTCCGGTTCAGCGAAGGCACATGAACATCCACCGGATCGCCCACGCGAATGTAGCGAACATAAGATTCCGGAACCGGAATCACCAGCCGGAACAGATCGTCCTGGGAAAGCTTTACGATCGGAATCGCCTGCGTGCTCGAACCCGTCCCCGCCTGCACCAGCGTTCCCAGGTTGGCGTAACGCTCGGTCACGATTCCGGCAAACGGCGCCGTAATCTTCGAATAATCAAACAGAGTCTGATCGTGAACCAGTTTCGCCCGCGCCACGGAAAGCTCGCTCTGCGCAGCCTCCAGCGCCGCCTGTCCTGCTTCCACCTGCGACGATGCCGCCAAGTCTTTCCCCTGCGCGTCATCCACTTCCTGCTGCGCCACAATGCCAGGCTGGCTTTCGAACACTCCATTCAGCCGCTTGTACTGCAGATGCAACGAAGTGTATTGCGCCTGATACCGCTCCAGTTCATGTTGCGCCCTCGTCACCTGATTCCCCGCGTTCTTGATTCCCGCCTCGTCTTCCTGCAACTGCGCCTCCAGTTCAGGAATCTCGAGAATTGCCAGCACCTCGCCAGCTTTGACATGCGTACCGTAATCGACCATCAACTTCTTCACGAAGCCGGATTCCTTGGCATACACGTCAATCTCCTGAAACGGCACCAGCTCGGAAGAAAGCGTAATCTGCCGGCCCAGCGACTTCTTCGCCACCTTCGTGACTCCGACCGTAACCTGAACCGGCGTACTCCGGCCTCCAGAGCACGAAGCCAGGGCAGTTACGAACATGATCGTCAAGACTCCAAGCACAATCCCATTGCCACGCACACGTGCTCGGAGCAGGCTGTATCGAGTGCAATTTTCAGTCATCGTATTTTTGACCAGTTTTTTCTCTGCGACTTCGCGCACGGACCCGGCTTACTATTTCGCCTTCCTCAACTCGCCCAGCCGGCCTGGCCCCGCGCCAGAGGCGCGAACATTAGGTGCCAGAACCAGGCATCGTGTCCCAAGAATGAGGCCGAATAATTTCTAGCGACCGCTTCTTGACGACGGAGTAAGAACGGATGAATAGATACGGATACGGATAAAGATCAGCAGGATGGAGGAGGCCGGTTATAAAGACTTGTTTCTAGAAGCAAGCTGGAAATGAGCGGCCCTGTGGCCGCAACTCGGGTATAAGTTGTCGGCGCTTCGAAGACTACTACACGGACCACGGGAGGCATCCAGTCCGCAGCGCTCTTCGTCAGGCGCTGCCGGCTTCGCTCCGGGGATGAGTGTTCGTGAAAGCTTCTCAGCGAAGAAGCCGACGAACTCTGCGCAGAACAATAACGCGTAGCAACGCTTACGGTGAGGGAAAATACAGCGAGCAAAACCACGATCGCACAACTACCCCTGCGCCATCGCTGCTCGAGATTGGTCAGCCGCAACATCTCAGATCTTACCCAACTACGTTCTTTCTACCATATAGAATCGCCCACTCGCAAAACAAGTGACTCGTGACCACAGTAACTCGAGCCGCCAGTCTCTTTGATCAGAATACCTTCCACTTGGTTGCACGCCGAAATACAAGAGCGTATCGTTCATTGTTCTTTAATTTTCGTTCTTTAGTTTTCGCCATCACTGCCTCTGGGAGCCCTTTAATGTTGAGCCCTTTAGTATTTCTGAGATTCGGCCAGTTCCGCTTCAAGAGTCATCGCGCCGCATTCACCTCCGCCCTGCTTCTAGCGATGGTCCTCTCGGCAGCCGCTCCCATCCACGCTCAATTGAAGGCCACGGTGCACGTAGACCCATCCAAGAGCCAAGCCGTTCTCTACACCACGTCGATCGGCGTATCCGGCGACCGTTGGGACGCCAAGGCTTTCGATCCCGCAACCATGAAACTCCTTCAAGATGCCGGCGTCACCAGTCTCCGCTTTCCCGGCAACAACGGCATCGATGCCCTGTACCACTGGTCCACCGGCAATGTCGTCAATCCCTATACCAACGACCGCGCACCCGCCTTCGCGCCGGAGAGAAAGTTCCCCGCCATTGCCCCAGTCATCGACCAGCTGGGAACTGCTCTGATCACGGTCAACTACGGCAGCAACCTCGACGGTACTGGCGGAGGCGAACCGGCAGAAGCCGCGGCTTGGGTCGCCTACGTCAACGGCAAGCCCACCAACACTCAGGAGATTGGCAAAGACTCCAAGGGCAACGACTGGAAGACGGTAGGATATTGGGCCAGCCTGCGCGCCGCGACTCCCTTGCCCACTGACGACGGTTTCAACGCGCTGCGCCTTGGCCATCCCGAGCCCCTGGGCATTCAACTCTGGACCATCGGCCACGAACCCTGGAACAATGGTTTCTACGGCCAGGCCCACACTCTCGGCTCTGATGCGGACAATTCCGGTAAGTACCGTGAGAGCGGTTCTCCCGAACCCGACCTTCACCTCGGCCCGGTGGCCACATCGAAGGATTGGGGCCATCACTCCGAAAACGCCAAGGTAGGACCGCAGGCCTACGGCGCAGCCGTGCCCGCATTCGTCAAGGCCATGAAGGCCGTCGATCCCACCATCCTGGTCGGAGCCGCGCTCACGCTGCCGATCTCTACTTCCGGCGACAACAGCCCGAATCCGATGGGCAAGAACTGGAACGCCGGCGTCTTGAAAGCCGCCTGCGCCAGCATGGACTTCAGCGCCATCACCATGTTTGAAGGTAAAGGCGCTCCGCCCAACTTCGACATCAATCTCGACGAAGATGATCTGCTCAGAACCGCCAGGGATCCCTTGGATGCCACCAAGTACTTCAACGTATCTGCGCTCAACCACGATTACGCGCTGCTGGTTACCGATCTCTCCGAGAAGTACAAGAAATTCTGTCCCGCCGGCCACTTCCCGCCCCTGGCTATTACGAACATCGGCATCGTTCCCTGGCTACCGGCCAAGAACCCAGAAGTCGCGGGCCTCTATACCCTCGATGCAACCGCTACCTTGGTCGAGAACGGCGTCTATGCGGTCGAGTGGGCGCCGATTCACGCCCTCAGCCCGTTTCTGTTCGATTACAACAACCAGCCCCAGCCAGCCTATTTCGGCCTGAAACTCCTCCATCAGGTGGCCCGGGTGGGCGATACCTTTGTCGCCGCCAGCACGCCGAACGACCGTCTGTCGGTGCATGCGGTCAAGCGCCGCGATGGCGGCCTGGGCGTGATTTTCATTAACAAAGACCCGGTTCAGTCCATCACGGCCACCGTCACCGTCGACGGCTACAACTACGCCGCCAAGGGAACGCGCTACGAGTGGGGCAAGGTAACCCTCGAAGTAGGCAAAGGAATCACAGAAACTCCAATGGATGGCCTGGGAGGCACCTTCACAATAGTGGTGCCACGCCATAGCATCACTGCCCTGGTGATTCCTAAGTCGTAACAACCACGCCGACCGATTGGCCTTGGTCGTGGGCTCCTCCCCTGGGCGAAGCAAAGGGATGCTCCGAGGTTACTTTTGTAACTGTCCCTTTAGCTGGTTCTACGACAATAATGGGCCCGCAGGGGCTCCCGATGACTGAACGTCGAACCGACCGCGCAACCCGCAAACACGTAGCAGAGATGTCCCCAGAAGAGATGAAGCGTGCTTTGCTGCTATCTGAAAAAACCGATTTGCCTAACAAGCGTGCCTTCGATGAAGCTGAGCCGAGTCCGTTCATAGCAATGTGTGACGTGGACGGCTTGAAGACTATGAATGACGAGTTTGGCTACGTCGCTGGGGATGTTCTGATAAAAAGATTAGCCGAGGCTCTCGTGAGTGTTGGTCTGGCTGCCTATCACGACAAGGGAGATGAGTTCCTGTGCCGGGGAGCGTCTTTCCGGGAACTCAACAGCAAACTCAATCAGGCTTGTGAATTTTTAAAGGCACAACCGTTTGTCGTCGCGGCTCTAGACGGTCGCATTACGACGATACCGGGCGCACATTTTTGCTTTGGAATTGGTACGACCTTGGACGAAGCGGAAGGTTCTCTGAAGCATCAGAAGGAACTCCGCAAAGTTATCGCCAAGACGAACGGTTTTTGAGGATCGGGGCAAAAACAGCCCGCTCCCTCTGTAGTGAATCGGCCCTGCTCCGGAATCGACTCAAGTCGCGATTTCAACGCAGCCTGTTGGAAGATATTTTCAGACCGCCGCTCCATACTCAATAACGGTTACGGATTTGCGATCTCCCAGACGGTGCCGCAATACAAATCGCAGCCTTCAATGCCGCCATTCTGAGCCGTACCGAAGAGATTTCCACTCGTGGGGTCGCGGGTGACGATGCCGGTCGGGTAGCCGCCATTGATGTCATAAGGGAAACTGTAGAGAGACGTGAAGGTCCACGCTCCCCCTTTTGCTGCTGGCGGCAACAACTGGTAGACCGTTCCTGCGCCGTTGGCGGGGACTTCACCATACTGGCTGGTGGTGCCGTACAGCGAGTGATTGGTAGCGTTCCAGGCAAGTCCCGCCACCGGAGCGATTCCGCTTGTCGTGTTTATGTCGAAGCTGAAGAGCAAGCTCTCCGTGTAGGTTGTCCCACTCTTGGTAAGGGTAAATACCGTTCCATCGCCGTTCGCGTCGCCTCCGGTGTTGGTGACTCCGTAGATGTCGCCAGTGGAGTCGAAAATCAGATTGCCGCTCGGATTGGCTCCGTCAGTAGAAGCAGTGCCGAACGAATAGAGAATAGTCTCAGCCGCGGGCACGGCCCTGGTGGCAGGCGTGTACTTGTAGACAGTTCCTTCGTTAAAAGCGCCACCCCAAAGACTCACACCATAAAGGCTTCCAGCAGAGTCCAGAAGGATTGGACCATTCGGCGTGTTGGCGTCAGCTTCATCGCCGAAAGAATATAGATCGGTCTCGGTATAGCTCTTACCGTTCTTGGTTTGAAGTTCGTAGATCACGCCGGCATTCCAGGCTCCACCCTGCACAGTGACGCCGTAGAGTGTTCCATGCGCACCAAGAGTTAGAGCCGCATTCGCCGGGAGACGTCCGTGGATGTCGTCGTAGGGAAAGGCGTAGAGCTGGGTCTCAGTCCAAGCGCCGCCCGCCACCGCAGGCGGGGTGAGCTTGTAGACCGCCCCGCAATTGCAAGTCGGGTTGCCACCGTTGTAAGTAGTTCCATAGAAGGCCCCGCTTTGGTCCTGCACGAGATCTGAAATCGGCAGCCATCCGCCGGTTCCATAGTTAACGAAGTTGTAGAGGGTCGTCATGGTCCACGCCCCGCCCACCACAGCCGGCGGCGACATTTCAAACACCGTGCCGGCTCCGTAGGTTCCGCCACCGCGGGTGGTGCCGTAGAAGTTTCCCTTTGCGTCTTCGAGAAGAGTGCCATTCGGCCAGAAGGTCGTGTTTTCGCTGAACGTGTAGAGTGTGCTCTCGGTCTGTGCCCATGCCGCAACGCTCAGGGCGAGAATCATGAGCAGCAAAGCGTTTTTCAGAGTAAGAATCCGAACGGACATAATGTCTCCTTCAGCGATGCCGGCCTAATCTGCCGGAGGGTCAAACTTCCACGAACTCAGTTAACATCCAAAAAAACAAGCAAAATCAAAGCTCTACTGCCCGTTCAACTACTTGGTGAGTCCGCAAGGGCACAAGCCGTAGACATCGAGCTCCGTCTGCGTTCCCACGTAGACTTTACCGTTGGCGATCATCGGAACCTGCATCTTAACTGCCGGACCTGCGGTGTCGCGCCCAGACGCCGCCTGCGTCGTGTTGTACAACTCAGAGGTCAAATTCGTGGCGTCAAAGGCGTGCAGCACGGCGGGCTGAAACGTCGGCTGATGGTCCCCGTCGTCGGTTTGTTCGATCGCCCAGACGATGCCATTGCTCGTTCCGTTGGCAGAAATCGCCGGTGCGGTTCCATCATCAAAGACGTGAACGGTGGCCATCACGCCGGACTTGCTCACACCCGAGGCGTTCAGGGTAAACGCGCGGATCGGGTCGCCGTCGTCGCCGTTGTAAATGTACTGTTTCGTGGGAGTCGCCCAGAACGCGGAGTTCTGTTCGCCGCCGCCGTTCGAAGCACCCGTGAGGGCAAACTGCCCCCCCGTATGCCCCATGTTGTCGGCGTTGACAATGTATCCGCTGTAGGGGTTGTCGCAGATCGTGGCCGTCTTGCCCGTAGTCCAAATCAGATTCGGTGTGGCCGAACCGGTCTGGGTCGGCAGAAGCATCGGGCCGGCTGATCCGTAGTCCAGACCGTGAGAATAGCGGCATGCCTCGTCGCTCGGGGTGAAGTAGTCAACGACATTCAACGAATAAGTACTGCCGTTCTGAACCAGCTGTAGCTTGACTATGCTGTCCCCCCAGTTCAGCACGCCGTCCCAATAGCCGTCGCCCGTAGTTGCGTAGACGTATCCGTTCGCGTCCGCCGTAACTGCACCGCCAGCACCCCATATGCCGCTATGCCCTTCACCCGGAATACCCGGAGGCCGAACGCCCGGAGTCTTGGCGCCAGCGACAGTGCCCGTGTGGTTTTGTGTGTCCGTGTAGAACGCGGCCAGCAGCGCCAGAGAGGTCGGATCATAGGCCAGCACCCAACCGGAATCTCCCGCGAAGCCGATGAAGAGCACACCCTGCGGGAACCCGGCCTCGGGAACCAGCAGGATGCCCGGTCGGCTCTGCTGATGGCCCGGTCCAAACACCACATTGTTTCCGTTGAGGTCGCATCCAAGATTTCCCGTAGCCGAGCAGACCACCACCGGACTCCCGGTCTGCTCCGCGCCGCTGGTAATGTTCAGAGCGTGCAGCCGGATCACCCAGTTAGTCGTTGTGCCGGTAATTTCCTGCGTGCGCACGATCACATACAGCGTATTCGTCGCCAGGTTGATGACGGGCGTGCCAGTAATACCGACAATCGGGAACAGCTGACAAATGCCGGATCCGAATGAGCACGGCACAGGAATTACTTTCGGCGTACCGGACGGATTCAAAAAGTTCACGTGCCACAGCGGCTTCGGATTGAGCGCGGCGCTGTCGGCATCAAAGGCATAAACGCTGTCGTATTCCGTGGCCACGAAAACCACGTTGTGCACGCCGCCCGTGGCCATGGTCAGGCCCTGCACATAGAGCGGCTCGGCATAAATCTGGCCGTCCACGGGATAGCTGAACAGCTTCCCGAACGAACCGGAGTTCACGTTCGTCGTGGTCAGAATGGTTTCCTGCAAATTCTGAGTCGTATGCTGATTGTTGTTGTGACGGGTCAGAACATTCACTGTCTGAGAGAAGGCAAACGAGGACAGGAAGAAGAAAATGAAGGCAAGGGTCAGCTTACGGTGCATCGGGAAACCTCCAAACGATTTGGCTAACTCTCCGGGGGGAGGATGACATTGAGGACGCTGGGAACCTGAGATGCCCGGCGGAATCAAACGATGAGATCATCATAGCCATCCGAGAATTCCGAAGCAAGATGAAAGATTCTGCAACATGGAGGGTCAGATACCTTATTTTCCAGCAAGTTACAAGCTGCGTTTCCACCATTTCCTACTAGCCTGTGTAGTTGCTCGCAGGCCTTAACGGCGCACGCGAACCGACGCGGATGGTCACATCCGGCGCATCGTTCCGGGCATCCCTCTGGGCATCGATTGAAGGTCGACCGAAATAACGCGGAGTCTCATCCTAAGCAAAAAAGTGGCGCACCGAAGTGCGCCACTGAGAAAAGAATCAAGCGTGAAGCGTGTTGGTTTCAGAGGACTAGTGGCTGGTGCCTCCGAGTCCCTGCGTTGGCTTCACGTTCGTGTTTGGTTGTGGCTGCGTTTCTTCCGCCGGTTGCAGCGTCGGGGCCCCAGTGAACTCCTCGATCGGTCCGAGGAATACGCTCAAGCCCGAGGGATCAACGTCAATCCAGTACAGCGTAGAACCACTGGCCTGATAGATATCGACGTTAAGACCAAACGGGGCCGCGGCGTTGATCGTAGCCTCGAGCGGGTTGGGAATGGTGTTTCCTGACGACATGGAGTAAATGCCCGTGCCGGCCGAAAACGGAGTTGAGGTGAAAGTATCGCCCGCGCTCTGCGCAGGTGTCCCGGTCCAGGTACCGAACGGATCGCTGTCGTCCCCGGTCAGGCTGAGGGCAGCGCCACTCGTCATCGTGCCCTGCGAGACCATGTCGAGCTCGCACGCATAGCAGGTAAAGTTAAAGTCGTTGAAGTTTTGGAATCCAGCCACGTAAGTGCCGCTGAACTTGGCTACCGTCGTGTTCGTTTGCGGAGTGATGACCCCCATGCCGCCAGCAAGAACCAGGTCGATAACAAGGGCTCCACCCACGTCAGCGCTGGTCGTGTTGTTGGGATCGTTGATGTTGAGCTTGGGATCGACCATGTAGACGCCCAGCAAGCCCACACTTGGCGAAGACCCGTTGGAGGTGGCGCCGTTCCAATCGAGTGTCATGGAGCCGTACCCATTGGCTGCTGTACCTACAAAATTATAGGTACTGCTCGCAATCGAGGCGGCTGTCACCAGGATACCGTTGTCCAGTTCGTTGTCGTCTGCCGTGCCCGCGCTGAAACTCTTGTTCGTCGCGTCTGCAGTGAACTCGCCCAGGGTTGCATAGGCTTCACTCCACTGACCGAGCAGTGTGAAGACGCCGCTGGAGGACGACGTACTGGGGAACGTCGCGTTGGTGAAGGTTGTGGTTGAGCCCTGACCGTATGCCGAGCCAACTGCAGCGTCCGCGTATGTTCCCGCTGTCGTTCCGTTTCCGTTATCGATGTCGATGAGCCGGACTACTTCCGGACCCACAACGTAGGAGGCCAGAACGATCGAAGACGCGGGAGTTATCGTCGAATTGGTGATGCCGCTGACCGTGCTGCGCCCGAAAGCGTCCGGGGTGGTTGAGGTTGAGGTGAAGGCCACGCCCGTCTGCTGGCTGTCGCCATTGTCATTGATGTCAAGGATGCCGTTGGCGGTTCCACCACTGATGCTATAAACGCCCCCGTAGGCGACCGAGTTGTAGCCTTGGTCGACGCCGGACAGGGCAAAAGCGAAATTGCCGCTGGCGGTGGTTGCCGTTTGCAGATCGAGGCTGCCACTGGAAGTTGCCCAGCCATCGAACTCCGCAATCAGCGCGTGTTTGGTATTGGCGAACTGCACAGCAAAGACTTCAGTTCCCGCCGGCGAGCCAACGCCGGTATTGTTCGTGATCAAGGTGAGTGTCCCTTGGCCGGTCGTGGGATTCACCGTCAGCGTTCCGCCGGTGATGATGTCGGCGGCAGGCTCTCCGGGAGAGACGTCGCCGTTACCGTCGTTGTAGTCCTGTTCGCCTGCGGTGACGTTACCGTTCGAGTCGATGGTTACCGCGCCTGCGATGGCGTAGTAATTCTCGAGGCCCTGGTAAGTGTCTTCGCCGCTGGCATAGAAGACATACGTGGATGAGGCGCCCACGACGGTGTTGGTCTCGGCGAAGTTGGCGTGCGCCAACGATCCGGACGAGGCCACCACGGTGTAACCGCCGAGCGTCGCATTGGCGGTGAAGGTCTTCGAGGTCGCTTGGCCGTTCGAGCCGGTAACCTCGGTATCAGTGATTGCGGGCGGTGTCGTCCCGAATGTGCCACTCGCGCCCGAAGCAGGAGCGGTGAAGGTTACCGAAACTCCGCTCACCGGATTGCTGTGAGCATCCGTTACGGTCGCAACTAGCGGTAGAGCAAACGCAGTGCTGATCACCGCACTCTGTCCTCCGCCGCTGGTGGCCGTGAGCGTTGCCGCCGCGCCGGCGTTGTTGGTCTCGGCGAAGTTGACCGAAGTCAATCCGCTCGACGAGGCCACCACGTTGTAGGTTCCGGCCGTCGTATTTGCGCCGAAGACGTGCGAGGTGGCTTGGCCGTTCGCGCCCGTCACCTCGGTATCGGTTACGGATGGTGGTGTGGTCGCGAACAGACCGCTGGCGCCGGAAGCGGGAGCGGTAAACGTCACCGAAACTCCACTCACCGGAACCCCAGCGTTGGTGACTGTCGCTACCAACGGCAGAGCAAACGGGCTGTTGATTGTCGCGCTCTGTCCTCCTCCGCTGGTGGCAGCGAGGGTTTCGCCCGAGCTCGCGGTGTTGGTCTCGGCGAAGCTGGCCGAAGTCGTTCCACTCGCCGAAGCCACCACGTTGTACGGTCCGCCAGCCGTCGAATTTGCCGTGAAGACCTTCGAGGTAGCTTGCCCGTTCGAGCCGGTCACCTCGGTATCAGTTGTGGATGGCGGTGTGTTCGCGAATGTGCCGCTCGCGCCCGACGCCGGAGCGGTGAAGGTCACCGAAACTCCGCTCACGGTATTGCCATGCGAGTCGGTTGCTGTCGCAACCAACGGGCTGGCAAAGGCAGTGCCGACGGTCGCGCTCTGTCCCGCTCCACCGGTGGCAGTGAGGACGGTCGCTGTGCCCGCCGTGTTGGTCTCGGAGAAGTTGACTGGCGTCGACGTTCCCGACGTCGCCACCACATTGTAGGTTCCGGCCGTCGAATTTGCGCCGAACACCTGCGAGGTGGCCTGGCCGTTCGCGCCGGTGAGCTCGGTGTCGGTTGTTGATGGCGATGGCAAGGTATCGAATAGACCGCTCGCGCCGCTGGCGGGAGCAGTGAAGGTCACCGCAACTCCGCTGACTGGATTGCCACCGTTCGTAACGGTCGCTACCAACGGGTGCGGAAACGCGGTGACGATTTTCGTGGCCTGTCCTCCACCGCTGGTGGCAGTGAGGATGTTCGCGTTCGCGGTGTTGGTCTCGGCGAAGTTGACCGGCGTCAACGTTCCCGACGTGGCTACCACGTTGTAGGTTCCGGCCGTCGCATTTGCTCCGAAAGACTTCGAGGTGGCTTGGCCGTTCGAGCCGGTCAATTCAACATCGACTGTCGATGGCGGTGTAGTCGCGAACAGGCCGCTCGCGCCAGAAGCCGGAGAAGTAAAGGCCACCGCAGTTCCGCTCACCGGATTGCCATGAGCGTCCGTGACTGTCGCTACCAACGGGAGGGCAAACGCGGTGCTGACGGTCGCGCTCTGTCCGCCGCCGCTCGTGGCAGTAAGGTTTGCCGCTGGGCCTGCAGTGTTGGTCTCGGCGAAGTTGACCGAGGCCAATCCAGTCGACGAGGCCACCACGTTGTAAGGTCCACCAACCGTTGTGTTGGCGGTGCACGTGACGGACACAGTGCCGCCGGCGTTGGTGATGCCGGAAGTGGCGGAAAGCACGCAACTCGCACCGGATGTGGGAGCGGTGAAGGTCACCGAAACTCCGCTGACTGGATTGCCACCGTTTGTGACTGTCGCCACCAACGGGTTGGCAAACGCGGTCGTGATGGCCGTGCTCTGTCCCCCTCCGCTGGTCGCAGTGAGGGTTCCAGCCCCGCCCAGGATATTGGTCTCGGGGAAGTTGACTGGCGTCAACGTTCCGGACGAGACCGCCACGTTGTACCCGCCGACCGTCGAATTTGCGGTAAAGATATGCGAGGTAGCCTGGCCGTTCGCGCCAGTCACCTCGGTATCGGTTGTTGATGGCGGCACAGTCCCGAATGTGGCGCTCGCGCCCGAAGCAGGAGCGGTGAAGGTCACAGAAACTCCGCTCACAGGATTGCTATGAGCGTCAGTTACTGTCGCCACTAGCGGACTAGCAAACGCGGTGCTGACTGTCGCGCTCTGTCCTCCGCCGCTGGTCGCAGCGAGGCTGGCCGGTACGCCCACGGTGTTGGTCAAAGCGAAATTGACCGAACTCAATCCAGTCGACGAGGCCACCACGTTATAAGGTCCGCCAACCGTTGTGTTGGCGGTGCACGTGACGGACGCACTGCCGCTGGCATTGGTAGTAGCAGAGGTGGCGGAAAGCACGCAACTCGCACCGGATGTGGGAGCGGTGAAGGTAACCGAAACTCCGCTCACTGGATTGCCACCGCTCGTGACTGTCGCCACCAACGGACTGGCAAACGCGGTTGCGATGGCCGTGCTCTGTCCCCCTCCGCTGGTCGCAGTGAGGACTCCATTCGAGCCCAGGATATTAGTTTCGGGGAAGCTGAATGAGGCCAACGTTCCGGATGTAACCACCACGTTGTAGCCGCCGACCGTCGAATTTGCAGTGAAGGCCTTCGAGATGGCTTGGCCGGTCGCGCCCGTGACCTCTGTATCAGTTGTTGATGCCGGCGTGGTCGCGAACGTGGCGCTCGCGCCCGAAGCAGGAGCGGTGAAGGTTACCGTAACTCCGCTCACAGGATTGCTATTAGAGTCGGTTACTGTCGCTACTAACGGGCTGGCAAACGCGGTGCTGACGGTCGCGCTCTGTCCTCCTCCGCTAGTGGCAGTGAGGTGCGCTGGCGCGCCGGCGGTGTTGGTCAAAGCAAAGTTGACCGAAGCCAATCCGGTCGACGAGGCCACGACGTTGTAAGGTCCGCCGGCCGTCGTGTTGGCCGTGCACGTTACGGACGCGGTACCGTTGGCGACGGTGGTGGCAGCCGGGGCGGAAAGCACGCAACTCGCGCCCGATGCTGGAGCGGCGAATGCCACCGAAACTCCACTCACGGGATTGCCGTGAGCGTCGGTGACTGTCGCTACCAATGGGAGGGTAAACAGAGTGCTGATCGCCGCGCTCTGTCCTCCTCCGCTGGTGGCGTTAAGGTTTGCCGCCGCACCCGCCGTGTTGGTCTCGGCGAAGTTGACTGGCGTCAACGTTCCAGACGAGGCCACCACGTTGTAGGGGCCGCCAGCCGTCGAATTGGCCGTGAAGGTATGCGAGGTAGCCTGGCCGTTCGCCCCGGTGACCTCGGTATCGGTAGTTGCCGGCGGTGTGGTCGCGAATGTACCGCTCGCGCCCGATGCTGGTGCCGTAAAGGTCACCGAAACACCGCTGACGGGATTGCCACCGTTCGTGACTGTCGCAACCAATGGACCGGCAAACGCGGTCGTGACTATCGCGCTCTGTCCTCCGCCGCTGGTTGCCGTGATCACCATGGCCGGTGGAACGACCGCCGTGTTCGTCAGAGCGAAACTAGCGGGCGTGGCGGCTCCTGAAGTCGAGGCGGTCACTGAGTATGCGCCGGTTACCAAGTTGGCGGTGAATATCTGAGACGTTGCAATGCCGTTGGAGTTGGTCGTCTCGGTATCTGTAACCGCAGGCGTCGGGGTCGCAAAAAGGCCGCTCGCGCCCGTCGATGGAGCCGTGAAGGTCACCGAAACACCACTCGCCGGCGCTCCGTTGGAAGTAACCGTTGCTGAAAGTGCGCTGAATGGGCTGCCGACGACAGCGGTCGTTGTGTATCCGCTGACGGGCGTGATCAAGATGGTCGGTGGCGGCGCAGCCGTGTTGGTCAAAGCGAAACTAGCGGTCGCGGTCGCTCCCGAAGTCGAGGCAGTCACGTTATAAGGTCCGCCAGCCGTCGTATTGGCCGTGCACGTGACGGATGCGTTGCCGCTGGAGTCGGTAGTGGCAGAAGTCGCCGAAAGCGCGCAGCTCGCGCCTGATGACGATGCAGGCGCGGCAAAGGTCACCGTTGCACCTTTTAGCGCCGTTCCGTTGGAAGTTACATTCGCGACCAGGGGCGCGGCGAAAGCCGTGCTAACCTGTGCGCTTTGAGGCGATCCACTACCCGCCGTGATGTTGATGATTGTCTTTGGCGCTATGTTCGAGCCCGACGAACCGCAACTGGCCAGCAAACCCATGGTCAGGCACACCAGGACAAAACCGGAAATGCGGGTGAAGATATTCAAGTAAGTTTTGCGGTTCATAGCGACTCCCCTGCCTTGGCGGCGTTCTGGCTAACGCGTTCCCGCGACTGCGGCGAGCTGGGGACGCCGTACTGGTTGCGAATCGTATAAACCTGACCATTCGCTTTTACCGTGCGGACAATGAAGACCTGTTTCTCATTCATCGTCTTCATGACGCCGGTTACTTCCACCGGTTCTCCAGCGGCAATCGACAGGGCGCCTTTACCTTGCAGTCCCCATTTTCCGAGACTGGCATCCACCGGGCCGAATTTCGTGTCGAGCATCAAGTGAGAACCGAAAAGCATTCCCGCGGCGGGTTTGGCGAGCACACTCGACACCGTCCCAGTAAGGGTAACTTCCTTGGAGATGTCATACATCGGACGGGATTCGCGTTCGGTTTGGGCAACGAGTGGAACAGCCAGGATCGTCAACAGCAGGCCGGCCAGTAGCCCCGCGATCAGTCGAGTGGATTGCATGCCGCGATTACTCATAATGGTTTTTGCTCCTCGGTTTCACCGAAAGTTTGAGGGGAGTTACACGCAGCACCGAGCGCTGCCTTGCGGGGGACCCACAGAGTAATGTGTCCAAGTTAAAAATGCAACCCCTCACTAGGACATTTAAAATATTTCTTTGATGATTCATCAGCACCGCAAGCGCAAATGTTGCAACTACTTGCAATAGTTTTCTGCGCCTGCATTTTGTTGCAGCGGTCAGCGATTTCCAGGTGCGTGAGACTGAACGGGAAAGCGGCGATCTAAGTCGCCGACGGATTAGAGAGATGCGGAACGAAAAGAGTTATCAGCCGAAGTAGCTGAATTGGCCGAGGAAGGAACTGATTGGAGGTGCTGCCCTGATTTAGTTTTTCACCACAGAGTCACTGAGACACAGAGAAAACCAAATGCGTAGTAACCCCTTTCGGTTTTACAGGTTCAAGGTTTTCTCTGTGGCTCTGTGATGAAAAACGACAAATGGCGTGGCCCTGCCATACTGCAATTGGCAGGATCGAGGTAACCAGGTGTTGTTTTCGAGAGTAGTCCGCCAGCCCTAGGCCCGCCAACCCTAGGAATGAGCAGAGGCCGCACTGCTCGCCATCGGGGAGGGCGTCGCTCGCTGCTTCTGCAGCACGTCGCGGAACTGTTCCGCCGTGAGCGCATCGCCATAAAACAGGTGGAGTAGCGGATCATCCGTTTCCGTCGGCGGTTTGCCCGCGTTAGGTTCAGATTCCAGCCCTTCCGGTTCCACCAGCAACTCCGGCGTGAGCCCGCGATTTTCGTTGAGCACGCCCAGAAATTTCTCCACCGCAGCGCGATGTTCCGGCGTCGTTTGGGTAAATTCTACGCCCATGCCTTTGTCCGGATGCATGATCCGCACCGCGCCCTGGGCCCGCACTTCCACCTCGCCGGCGCGCATCGACAGCATCACGCGACTCCCCGCCGGGAACGGTGACGCCATCTCCAGGTAGCATCCGCCAAGACTCAGATCAGTCAGCTGGCAGCGAATCGGCGGATCATCCTGCTCCGCTTCAGGAGAATTCTGTTTCAACCACTCCCGCAACTGCTGCGTCGCTTCCGGCGGAATTTGCTGGAAGCGCAGTCCCGCCTGCTCCTTCTCGCCTTCCCAGGCGAACTCCGCGGGCAATTCCAGTGAGATTTCGGTTCCCGGCAGGGTAAACACCGCTTGCCAGCGCCCCGTCGGACGCCGACGCTTCGGAATGTTCACTGCCATCCCGCCTTCGCTCAGGTCGACGGTCGTGACCTTCATGTTGCCGCCCGCCTCCGGGCTCCGCATCACGACCGGAATTTCCACCGTAACCCGCGCATTGCGCCGCCGCTCGCTCTTCATCAACGCCCGCGCCGCCCGGAAACTCGACTTCGCCCGTTCACTCGACACCGGTTTATAGAGCACGAAGTGCGCGCCCAGCCCGAACACCGCCTTCAATCCAATAATGGGATCCACAATAGCGACCGCCACCGCCTGCCGGTTGCACGGAGCGGTGCGCGCACTGCGCAGCACATCCGAAGCGCCGTCGTCAGTGACATCGACAATGATCGCCTCGAACCGCTGCCGCGTCAGCTTGCGCAAAGCGCTGTCGGAGTCCACACACAACTCGACTCCTATATCCAGATCGCCAAGCACGCGACGCAAGACTCGTACGATTTTTTCGTCAGCACACAGCACCAACGATTTCAGACTCATGCCGGACCTATTCCTGCCCACGCACTCGGGAATCCGATTGCCAGAAAACATTCTCCCGAAGAGGCCTGGAGCCAAACCGGATATCGCATTGACACCACACTGAGCTCTAGGAGGAGCCACGAAGGAGACTCCATGTCAGCACTCTATGTCTATCGACGCGTCGATTCAACGTCCCAAGCGACCCAACAGGTTACGCCCGTAATCTGCAAGTTCCTGCGAACTCACGTTTTCTCGGCTCAGTCTGAATCTCTAGCCCTTGGGTCATCCCGATCCCTGGCGTTGTTCAGCCATGGGAGAGCCTGCCCCGAGCGAAGCCGAAGGGGGTCTCCCAATGCTGATTTTCGGGGAGATCGCTCTCTCCGCTCGAAAAGCGGCTCCGCCTCGGGATGACGCCACGCATTAAGGTTCCAACTGAGCCATCCGTCATAAGTACCTTAATTTACATGTGCTTAAGTGGAGACTTAAGACTTAACCCGAAGCAGAAATTACGTTGACTTTCAGACGAAATTGACTGTAGGATGTTGAGTCTCCGATCAGCTTTTGAGTAGCTGTCAGTAACAGGTTCTAGCTTTGTCTGGAATCGGACTGCGTTCTCGTCTGAAGCTGAATCCTGAAGACGGCTCGGAGAATCATATAGTTAGGCGATTTTAGTTCGACGAGTTTGCAGTTTCATCCCCTGGAGTGGAAAGGCATCTTTCATGGCCAAGCGACGCGGAAATCCGAACTGGGGCAAGCCCGAGCCGATCGGACCGATCACCCCCACCATCACTGAATTCGAACAAGTTGTACGCGAGTACAAGCTTTCCCCCGACCAGTACCTGCGGTCGACGCGCCTGCGCGAGTGGGCCCGCCGCAACAAGAACTCGAAGTACATCCCTGAGCCTCTTCTCGAAGCCTGGGGATTCGAGATCGAATCCACCCTGTAAACCTAGTAGTCTGAGGGCTGCTCGTTAACGAAACTCGGGAGCGGCCTTTTTGTTTGTGGTGCTGGCCCACGACCCAGTGCTCAACGTCCTGCAAATCCCGCTCGCGGAACTGTTCGCACTGCTGGCCGCGATCGGCTTCGCCGCCGGACTGAATCTCTATGCTACCGTCGCCGTCCTCGGCCTGCTGGCGCATTTCGCCCATCTACCGCTGCCCTCGGGCTTGCAACTACTCGACACCTGGCCTGTAATCGCCGCCAGCGTTGCCCTGTTCGTGATCGAATTCTTCGCCGACAAGATCCCTGCCTTCGACTTGGTCTGGAACGCCCTGCACACTTTCGTTCGCGTCCCCGCCGCCGCACTCCTGGCCTATCAGGCTACCCGCCAGCTTTCGCCCGAGCATCAACTGCTGGCCACACTGTTGGGCGCCGCCGTGGCTCTGATCGCCCACAGCGGCAAAACCGCCGCCCGCGCTGCAATCACGCCCTCGCCCGAACCGTTCTCCAACATCACGCTGAGCCTGGCCGAGGACGCCGTCGCCATCGCCCTCACCTGGCTCGCCACGCGGCATCCGTACGTAGCGGGCAGCGTAGCCATGATCTTCGTCGTAATCATCCTGCTTCTCACGCACTGGGTGATCCGCGCCATGCGAGCCCTGTTCCGCGGCGCCGAACAAGAACTGGCTCGCTAGCTAAGCCGGGTACGCGTCAGACCGGAGCCTTCGGACCCACTAATGGGTTGGTCGTTAATGGCTTGTCATTCCGAATCGAGCTGAACGCCCGGGGAGGAACCTGCTTTCTCACTCCCAAGACCCCAGCCGCGGGCAGTCCCTCAGAAATCTCGCGGCCTACTTGCTACAATCGCCTCAATATGAGTCCCCAGCACCCCTTCACCGATGTCCCCGACGCCATCGAGGAAATCCGCGCCGGCCGCATGATCGTGGTCGTCGACGACGAAGACCGCGAGAACGAAGGCGACCTGACCCTCGCCGCCGAGAAAGTCACCCCCGAAGCTATCAACTTCATGGCCAAGTTCGGACGCGGCCTGGTTTGCCTCGCCATGACCGAGGAACGCCTCGAGCACCTCAACATCGGCCCCATGACTTCGGAAAATACTTCGCAGTTCGGTACTGCGTTTTGTGAAGCCATTGACGCGCGTACGGGAGTGACCACAGGCATCTCCGCGCATGACCGCGCACGCACCATTCAGGTCGCAATCGATCCCGCGACCAAGCCTTCTGATCTAGCTCGTCCCGGACACATGTTCCCGCTGCGCGCCCGCAAAGGCGGAGTCCTCGTCCGCGCCGGCCAAACTGAAGCCGCAGTCGACCTCGCGCGCCTAGCCGGCATGGTCCCCGCCGGAATCATCTGCGAAATCATGAAAGACGACGGCAGCATGGCCCGCGTGCCCGACCTGATCGAATTCTGCCGCGAGCACCAGATGAAGATGCTCACCGTCGCCGAGCTCATTCGCTACCGCATGGCGCACGAGCGCTACGTGCATCGCGTGGGCGAAGCCTTGATTGACACCCGCTTCGGTGAGTTCCGCCTCATCGCCTACTCCAGCGAAATCGATGGCGGCGAGTCGCACGTCGCTCTGATTCGAGGAGATATCGAACAGAGTAAGAATCCGGTGTTGGTCCGCATGCACGCCCACTGCCTCATGGGTGACGTCTTCGGCGCGACCGGCTGCGAATGCCACGCCACGCTCGAAGGCTCGCTGCGCCGCATTTCTCAGGAGGGCGGCGCCCTGATCTACCTGCATCAGACTTCGCAAGGATTCTCGGTCGAGAAGATCGGCGACCGCACCGCCCTCGGTTTCCACCGCGGCCGCAAACTCCCCGCCCTGCTGGAAAACGAAAGGCAGACGCAGCGCGAAGTCGGCATCGGCGCCCAGATTCTTTCCGACCTGAATCTGCACCGCATCCGCCTACTGACGAATCGACCGAAGAAGGTCGCCGCGCTGGAAGGATTTGGAATTGAAATCGTCGAGCAGGTCCCAGTCGTTTTGCAGGGCGTGAAAAGCTGACAGGTTTTTGTGGAGCGGGCACTCCTGCCCGCTAAAAGCCAAAAGCGCCCCAGAATCTTCGGGACGCTTCTTTTTCTAACCCCTGGATTGTTGCCACTTCAGGCAAGCGGGCAAAAGTGCCCGCTCCACAAGAATGCGCCTAGAACGGTTTCCGCACCACAACTTCGCTCTCACGAATGAAAAATTGCGCCGAGCAGTGCTCCGACCCGCAAATGACCGGGATAAATCCGTTAATCTGTTTGCGCGTGATCAGCCCCAGCATTCCGCACGACGGGCACGACAACACGGCCCAGTAGGGATCTTCTTTCTCGCCGATCTCCCCGGCGTTTTCCAACACGAAGACAGTCCCCGGCTGCATCTGTTCCGGAATCCACTCATTGAGAAGATCCAGTTCACCGACCATGTCTTCCTCCCCCTGTTTAAAGCTGAAGCTCAAGTTCGTGCTGCGATGACCAATGTTTGCCTAAGAAGTTTGCCTACGAAACTTTTTTAGCACGCCGACGGTAATCCGACGAAGTTACCGAAGTATTCACCTTCCCGGAAATGACCCCAGCCCGCACCTGCCGCACCGCGTCACTCAGGCACACCGCCAGGATCGGCTGGTCGGAATTCTTCAGAATGTCCACAATCTGCCGCGCCGAAGTCTCGAGATACATGCGCTTCCCGTCGGTCAGCAGGTGATAGTCGGAGCCGCGGCCCACAATTTCAGCTAACCCCTTACCAATCTCGCGTTCGAGAAATCGCATGACCCTGCGTATGCCCTGCAGCGAAATCCCCTTCCGCCGCAGCTCGCAGATCACCGCCACTTCGGTCAGATGGTTCATTGAATACAGCCGCCGATGCCCTTCCCGCTCCGGCTTTACCACCCCACGCTCGTCCCACCACTGCAACTGGCGCGGCGTGATCCCAGTCAAGGCAATCACTTCGTTCGATGTGAAGCGGTCCTGCATGGTCGCCTAAACGATCCTCCAAACATGTTTGAAACAATTCTCAAGTCGAATGTTTCAAACATTTTAGGCACGAACGGGAGAAGGTCAAGCAGAGAATCGGTGGAAAAGAGGTGACTAAGAGAGTTCCTGGGAGGAGTCAGGGTCGAGACCGCCACCCACAAAATGGACGATCTCCAGCCGGTCGCCCTCGGCGAGCGCAGTCTGCGTCCAGCGATCCCGCGGCACAATGTCGCGATTGAGTTCGACAGCCACCCGGTCGGCCTTCATGCCAAGTGTTTCCACCAGCGCCGACAGGGTAAAAGGAGCGGGAGAATCGCCGAATTCCCGCGCTTCCCCATTGATCTGAAGTTTCATTAGATCTGAAGTTTTATTCCGTGATGAGGCTTCCACGGCAGGGAGATTGTAACGGCAGCCGCTACTCCGCTTTCCTCAGCGCAAACTTCCGCGTTGCCGTCCGCCCCTCGAAGTTGGCCTGCACCAGCAGCGAAGCATCCGGCAACTGGGCTTCTTCCACTTCGATCTTGACCTCGGCCGCGCCGCCGGAATCCGCCACCGCTTGCGTATAGAACGGCGATGCCCCCGGACGGGCAAAGCGAAATGTCAACCGCGCCCCTGAAGCCGCCGCGCCCCCGTCGGTCACTCGCAGTTGCATGGTCAGGTTGCGCTCGGCATGTACCGACTCGGCGTTGATCCACGCGACGTCCAACTCCTTCACCGTCGCCAATTCGGCTTCAGGATGGTCGAGCACCTGGTCCAGCTTGCCTTCCCGGATCGCGTCCAGCACTAACCGGTGTTGCTCGCGCAGTTGCTGCTCTTTCTGCGCGTCGCCTAGCTTTCCATCGGTGCTCTTGCTGCCGTACGAAGTCGCCTTCTTGCCAACACAGCGTCCGCGCACGAACACCTGCGTCTGCAGCAGCAACTCGCTTTCGCGCGCTTCGCTCTGTACGTGGTAGATCGTGTCGCCGTGCTTTACGTCGGTATTAAAGCCAAAAATCATAAGGATTTCGCAATCGAGAAATTATGTAACTGGGAAATTGAAAGCCCTGCAGCGCCAGCGAAACCGGCCCGCTCGCTCCTCTTTTCAATTTCTCAATTACCGAATTACACAATAACTCAATTTATCGCTCGCACGCTTGACACTCTTCAGTGTAAGCCAATAATCTAGAACGTTTACACAACGCTTGGCGCGAATTATATCCACCTCATCCTATGCCCGACAATTACTTCGCTCAATACCTCCCGTTTTTGATCCATATTCTGATGGCGGGCGGCATTGCGACTGCAATTATCACCCTTTCGTGGCTCATCGGGCAGCGTAAACCCACCCGCGCCAAAATGGAGGCCTACGAGTGCGGAATGACTCCCGTCGGCGACTCCCGCCAGCGCTTCTCCGTCAAGTTCTACCTGGTCGCCATGCTGTTCATTCTGTTCGATGTTGAGGCGGTTTTCATCTATCCGTGGGCTGTCATCCTTCGAACCTTGAAGGCCACCGGGCAGGGCCATTTCGGCCTCTACGAGATGCTCTTATACATCGGCATTTTCCTGGTCGGCTTCTTCTATGTCTGGAAAAAAGGCGTGCTCGACTGGGGCGAAACCTCCGCAAAACGAGGCAATTTCTAATGCCGCTGGCCCCCGCCATCACCGATCTGGAGCAACTGAAGAACCATCCCGCCGTGGCTCGTCTGCTCGGCTGGAACCCCCAGGCCGTAACGGGCGTGAAATTCGATCGCGACGAAATGACCATCTTCGTCGACCGGTCCTCGATCCGCGAGGCCTGCGTCCTGCTCAAAGAAGATCCCGCCTGCCCTTACAACTTTCTTTCCGACGTCACTTGTGTCGACTGGTATCCCGCAGAACCCAGGTTTGAGGTCGTCTATCACCTGCTTTCGATTCCGAAGAAAGAACGCATCCGTCTGAAAGTTCACTTGAACAGCGGGAGCCTGGCCATCGAGTCGCTCACCTCCGTCTGGCCCGGCGCCAATTATTTCGAGCGTGAAGTTTTTGATCTGTTCGGCGTCCGTTTCACCGGACATCCTTATCTGCGCCGCATCCTCATGCCCGAGGACTGGGAAGGTCATCCCCTGCGCAAAGATTATCCCGTGGAGGGCTACCGCTGAAGTTGAAATAGCGACGAAACATGGCCCACCTCACCCCCACTCCCGTACTCGAGCCTGGCCAGGATCGCACCATGATCCTGAACATGGGCCCGCAACACCCGTCCACTCACGGTGTGCTGCGCGTGCTGCTCGAGATCGACGGCGAAACCGTCGTCCGCATGATGCCTGACATCGGCTTCCTGCACACCGGCATCGAGAAAACCTGCGAAGCCAAGTTCTACCAGCAGGTCGTCCCCCTCACCGACCGCATCGACTACCTCTGCCCCATGACCAACAACCTCTGCTACGTGCTGGCGGTAGAGAAGTTACTGGGGCTCGAGATCCCGCCCAAAGCGCAGTGGCTGCGGGTTTTGCTGAACGAGTTAACCAGAATTAACTCGCATTTAGTCTGGCTGGGCACCCATGCCATGGACATCGGCGCGCTCACCGTCTTCCTATATTGCTTCCGCGAACGCGAAGAAGTTCTCCGCATTTTCGAAATGGTCAGTGGCCAGCGCATGATGACGTCGTATTTCCGCATTGGCGGAATCGCCCTGGAGCCGCCTCTCGGATTTTTCGACCGCGTGCGCGACTTCGCCGGATATTTCCCGGAGAAGGTCGACGAGTACGAGAATCTGCTGACCGGCAATCCCATCTGGACCATGCGTACCAAGGGCGTCGCCCGCATGACCGCCGAAGACGCGATCGCCCTCGGCGCAACCGGCCCCACCCTGCGCGGCAGCGGCGTCGATATCGACCTGCGCCGCGACATGCCCTACTCCAGCTACGAAAAGTTCCAGTTCAAAGTGCCGATCTCACAGGAGGGCGACGTCTTCGCCCGTTACATGTGCCGTGTCCAGGAACTGCGCGAATCGATTGGCATCGTGCGCCAGGCGCTGGACGGTATGCCCGAAGGCCCGACCAAGGCCGACGCTCCTGGCGTGGTCCTACCCGACCGCGAAAAAATGAAGACGCAGATGGAATCGCTCATCTACCACTTCAAAATCATCACCGAAGGTTTTGCTGTTCCGGCGGGCGAAGTCTACCAGGCAGTCGAATCCCCCCGCGGCGAAATGGGCTACTACATCGTCAGCGACGGAACGGCCAAACCGTACCGTGTGCACATGCGCAGCGCCTGCTTCGCGAATTTACAAACGCTGCCCAAAATGTGCGAGGGAAGGCTGCTGGCAGATGTGGTCGCCGCCATCGGCAGCATCGACATCGTGCTGGGAGAGATCGACCGGTAGGGGGATTGAGTGATTGTGTAATTTGGTAATTGAGAAATTGAAAACAAATCGCAGCTGGTTTTGACTTTCGATTACTCAATTACCAAATTCCCCAATTACTAAATTGGTTTCTATGAAATTCTCAACCGAATTCGAAACGCGCTTCGCCGACATGGTCACCCACTATCCGACCAAGCGCTCGGCGCTCGTCCCCACGTTGCTCTACGCGCAGGACGAAATCGGATTCCTGTCCGACGAAGTCATTGCGGAACTCGCCGCCCGCCTCGACCTGACCGAACTCGAAGTCAACAACGTGATCAGCTACTATTCCATGCTGACCACCAAGCCCCGCGGAAAGTTCAACGTGCAGGTCTGCACCAACATCAGCTGCATGGTGCGCGGCGGCGAAGAAATCCTGCATCACTGTGCCAAGAAATTAGGCGTAGGCCACAAGCAGACCACGCCCGACGGCATGTTCACCCTGGAAGAAGTGGAATGCATCGGCGCCTGCAGCTGGGCGCCCGCGGCGCAGGTAAATTACGATTTTCACGAGAACCTGACCACCGAAAAAATGGACCAGATTCTCGACGACTATAAGAAGAAGGCAACGCAATAGGTAAGATTGAGCGATTGTGAGATTGAGTGATCGGGCGATTGGATTTTCAATCACCCGATCACTCAATCGCTCAATGATTCAATTGTATGGCTGACTTAGTTTCCCATCCCGACGAGGTAAGAGTCGTCTCCCGGCGCTTCGGCCAGGGTGCGACGAACCTCGACCGCTATCTCGAACTCGACGGCTACAAAGCCGTACAAAAAGCACTCGCCATGGAGCCGGACGCCATCATCAACGAGGTCAAGAATTCCGGCCTGCGCGGCCGCGGCGGCGCTGGATTCTCCACCGGCATGAAATGGTCGTTCGTCCCCAAGCAATCAGCCAAACCGAAATACGTTCTCTGCAACGGCGACGAAAGCGAACCCGGCACCTGCAAAGACCGCCTGATCTTCGAGCACGATCCCCACTCCGTGATCGAAGGCGTCATGATCGGCGCGCTGGCCGTGGGCGCTCACAGCGGCTACATCTATATTCGCGGCGAATACCGCTATCTTCTGGAGATCATGCAGAAGGCGATCGCCGACGCCTACGCCCGCGGATTCATCGGCAAAAACATTTTCGGCAGCGGCCGCGACCTCGACATCTACTGGCACGGCGGTGCCGGAGCCTACGAAGTCGGCGAAGAGTCGGCCCTTATGGAGTCGCTCGAAGGCAAGCGCGGCATCCCCCGCATCCGGCCCCCGTTCCCTGCTGTAGTCGGACTATGGGGTGGGCCGACGGTCATCAACAATGCCGAGACCCTTGCCAACGTCCCGCACATTATTCTTGGCGGCGCCGACTGGTTCGCCAAGCTGGGCACGCCAAAAAATGGCGGCACCCGCCTGTTCTGCCTGAGCGGCAACATTGCGAAACCTGGCGTCTACGAACTGCCCATGGGCTATAACTTAAAGAAAATGCTTTACGAGGTCGGCGGCGGCATCCCCAACGGCCGCACACTGAAGGCAGTCGTCCCCGGCGGAGCGTCCTGTCCATGCCTCACCGCGAATGAAATCGACGTGGCCATGGATTTCGATTCGGTCGCGAAAGCGGGCTCCATGCTGGGTTCGGGCGGCGTGGTGGTCGTTGACGATCAGCAGTGCATTGTGAAATTCGCCCTCCGCACCATGAAGTTCTACCAGCACGAAAGTTGCGGATGGTGCATCCCATGCCGCGAAGGCACTGACTGGCTGAAGAAAACGCTCATCCGCTTTCACAACGGCGGCGGCATGAAAAAAGACATCGACAACATGCAATACCTGGCGGAAAACATGCTCGGCCGAACCTTTTGTCCGCTCGGCGACGCGGCCGCGATGCCGACCATCGCCTTCGTGAAAAAGTTCAGAAAAGAATTCGAAGATCATCTGGATGGCAAGCCGTGCCCTTATGAAAAGGCAGGCGCGGAATTGATTCCAGAAATGGCGCACTGAACAAGATTGAGTAATTGGGAAATTTGGTAATTGAGTAATTTGACGTGCTGTATGAATTCGCAGCCTGAGCAGCTTCGAGATCGCACCAAGGCGTCTGCACTTCGTGTTATACGATTGTTTCGCTCGTTGCCGTACAAGACGGATACGCAGGTTTTGGGTAAGCAACTGCTGCGATGTGGTACTTCGGTCGCCGCAAATTATCGAGCGGCATGCCGTGCGCGATCCAAGGTTGAATTCATAGCACGGATCGCGATCGTGGCTGAGGAAGCAGATGAAGCGGTACTGTGGCTGGAATTATTAATTGAATCTGGAATCATAAAATCCGAGATGACGGTGGCGTTGCTCAAAGAAGCCAAGGAGTTGGCGGCAATCCTGACGGCATCAAGACAGACAGCAAAGAAATCAGCGTAGGCTTTTTCAATTACTCAATTACCAAATTACTCAATTACTCAATTCGCATGGCTGACGTAACTCTCACTGTCGACGGCAAGAAACTCACCGCTCCCGCGGGCACGCTGCTCATCGAGGCCTGCAAGAGCGTGGGCATCGAAGTGCCTTCATTCTGCTATTACCCCAACCTCTCTTTACAGGGCGCGTGCCGCATGTGCCTGGTGAAGGTCGAGAAGATGCCCAAGCTGCAGACCGCCTGCACCACGGTCATCAGCGAAGGCATGGTCGCCGTTACCGATAGCGACGAGATCAAGCAGGCGCGCAAGTCGATGCTGGAGATGCTGCTGGGCAATCATCCCCTCGATTGCCCCGTCTGCGATGCCGGTGGCGAATGCGAACTGCAGGACATGACGTTCTCCTACGGCGCCGCCGAGTCGAAATTCATGGAGGCCAAGAACCACAAAGAGGAACAGCAGTGGTCTCCCGTCGTGTTTTTCGACCGCCCGCGCTGCATCCTCTGCTACCGCTGCGTGCGCGTCTGCGGCGAGGGCATGGACGTCTGGGCGCTCGGCGTGCAGAACCGCGGCGTGAGCTCGCTCATCGCTCCCAATAAAGAAGATCATCTGGAGTGCGAAGAGTGCGGCATGTGCATCGACATTTGCCCGGTCGGCGCACTCACCTCCGGCGCCTATCGCTACAAAACGCGTCCCTGGGAAATGAAGCACGTCGGTACCGTATGCACCCACTGCGGCGACGGCTGCAAGACCACGCTGGGCGTGCGCCGATCTGACACAGGAATGGAAATCGTCCGCGGCGACAACCGCGACAAGAGCGGCACCAACGGTGACTTCTTGTGCATTAAAGGACGCTACGCCTTCGATTTCGCGAATCATGAAGAACGCCTGACCCAGCCGCTCATTCGCAAAAACGGAAAGCTGACGCCCTCCACGTGGGAAGAAGCGTTCGACCTGGTGGGGAAAAAGTTTGCGGAAGCCCGGGACACAGATAAAGACAAAGACGGCGGCTCGTCTATCGGCGTGATCGGCTCGACGCGGACTACGAACGAAGAAGCCTACCTGCTCTCGAAGTTCGCCCGGGTGGTCTTGCAAACCAACAACGTCGATCATCACCGCACCGCCGACTTCCCTGCTCTTTCGGCGGCGCTACGCGGCAAGCCCGACGCCACCGCCAGCATGGCCGACGTCTACAACGCGCCCGCAATTCTGCTGATGGGCAACGATCCCACCGAACAGCATCCGCTTCTGGCCTGGCAGATTCGCAATAATGTGCGACTGCACCGCGCCAAGCTTTACGTGATTAACTCCGAGTCGATCAAGCTGCGGCGTCAGGCCACGAGCTACATCCAGATTCCGGCTGGAGCAGAAAGCAAAGTCGCGAGTTTTCTGGCTGGCGATGATTCCGCCGCCGATGCCATCAACAACGCAACAACAAATAAAGATGCATGGATTGGGCTACGCAACCAGCTGCGCGCCGAACAGAATCTCATCATCATCTTCGGCTCAGAGATCCGCGGCACCGACATCGCCAGCCTCGTCACCTTCGGCTCAACCATTCCCGGCGCCAAGTTCATCTGCCTCGCCGACTACGCCAACTCGCGCGGCGCCGCCGATATGGGACTCTATCCCGATCTCCTGCCCGGCTATCACCCGACGGCCGGAAACAGCGACTTCCATAACGAGTGGACCGTCCCGCAAACTGCCGGACTCGATCTCCCCGGCATGGTGGAAGCCGGCAAGGCCGGCAAACTAAAAGCACTCTACGTGGTCGGCTCGAATCCCGTTGGCCGCTTGGATCTCGATCCCTTCGCGTTCTCGAAAAGCTTCGTCGTAGTGCAAGACATGTTCCTCACCGAAACCGCGGTGATGGCCGACGTCGTCCTCCCCGCCGCCAACGCCTACGAAAAATCGGGCACCATGACCAACACCTGCGGCGACGTGCAACTGGTCAAGAAGGCGGGAGAAATTTCCGGTTCCAAAACTGACTTTGAAATGATCGTCCGCATCGCCGACGCCATGGGCTTTGACGTCCGCAAACTCGTTCCCTTCGGCAGTGGCACGCGCGCCGACATGGGCGAGTCCCGCGGCGCTCAGTCCGGCGAAGCCGACCGCCACGCCGTTTGGCTCGAGATGCAAGGCTTGGAGACGAAACTGAGTCCGCTCGATCCGATGGCCATCCTCGACGAAATTCAGCGCCTCGTTCCCGGCTATGACATTTCCCGCATCAATCTTCTGGCGGGCAATAGCGAGCACACCTCGCTAACGAAAAGTGGCCACGGCGCGGCTCACAACCCAGAATCGATTTCCCCGGCCAACGACACCCTGTTCACCTCAGGCACCCTGGGCCGTTATTCGCGCACTTTGAAGTCCGTAATGGAAAGTCACCAAGTCAAGCCCGCGGAGGTCGCGGCCGACTGATGAAAGACGCTTTCGCATCTCTGGCTGACTGGTTCTTCGCCGAGCCGATCCGGATCTACCTGCTCGCTTCCGTGATCAAGTCCGCAGTGGTCCTCGGCGTGCTTCTCACGGCCGTCGCCTACACGGTTTGGCTCGAGCGCAAGGTGGTGGGCCACATGCAGAATCGTTGGGGACCCACGCGGGTCGGCCCGTTCGGCCTGCTGCAGCCCGCGGCCGACGGCATCAAATTTCTGTTCAAGGAAGATCTGACGCCGCCGCACGTCTACAAACCGCTGTTCCTCGCGGCGCCGTTGATCGCCGTCATCTTCGCCCTGACTTCGATCGCGGTCATTCCGTTCGGCAATTCGTTCACCATCCGTGGCTACAGCATTCCGCTGCAGATCACCGACGTGAACACTGGACTGCTGCTGATTCTCGGCGTCACCTCGATCGGCGTCTACGGCGTTGCGCTCGCCGGCTGGTCATCGAACAACAAGTACTCGCTCCTCGGCGGCCTGCGCGCCAGCGCCCAGATGGTGAGCTACGAAATTTCGCTCGGCCTCTCGCTGGTGGGCGTGCTGATCAAGTCAGGCAGCTTCAGCCTGCGCGATATCGTGAATTCGCAGGCTGGACATTTCTGGGGATTTATTCCGCACTGGAACATATTCACCGGGCAGTTCGTCGGTTTCTTCTGCTACCTGATGGCGGCGTATGCGGAGACGAATCGCATCCCGTTCGACTTGCCGGAAGCCGAAACCGAACTGGTGGCCGGCTACCACACCGAGTACAGCGCCATGAAGTTTGCCATGTTTTTCATGGCCGAGTACGCCAACATGATTACGGTCGCTTGCCTGGCCACGCTCATGTTTTTCGGT
>Ga0302326_10001241_pt1 | contig 65922 bp, 53 predicted proteins | sample Palsa_T0_3_FD_202264 | JGI IMG/M metagenome (GOLD analysis project Ga0302326, IMG submission 202264) | Peat permafrost microbial communities from Stordalen Mire near Abisko, Sweden - Palsa_T0_3 | ecosystem: Environmental > Terrestrial > Soil > Palsa > Peat permafrost | place: Sweden: Abisko...
GCAACAGACAATCGGTGAACCCTCCAGTGGAGCTGCCCGCATCGAGGCAGACTTTACCAGCCGGAGAGAGATGAAAATCATCTAATGCGCCTTCAAGTTTGAGTCCGCCGCGGCTGGAGTAGCGAAGTGTCTCGCCGAAAATCTTTATGTCAGCGTCGTTCGGAATCAGCGCCCCGGCTTTGCTCGCAGACTGGCCATTCACGGCCACATTGCCGGCCAGAAGCATCGCTTGCGCTCGTTGGCGCGAGGGAGCGAGACCTCGCTCGACGAGAAGCACATCCAGGCGTGTCTTGTCTGTATTCGACTTCACTTCGTTGGGCTTAGGCGCGACGCGCGACGAGGAATTCCCCGAGCTGCCTTAGGCGGTCGCCGCGTGCGCCGTAAAAATCCAATTCGGAGAGAGCTTTGCCGGCAAGCTCGGTGGCCACTTCGCGCGATCTCTCGAGACCCAGCAGCGCCGGATACGTGGCCTTTTGCTGCGCCTGATCTTTGCCGGCCGTCTTGCCGAGCGCCGCTGATGATTCCTCAACGTCGAGGATGTCGTCAACAACTTGAAACGCCCAACCGATGTACTCGCCGAAACTGCGGAGACGCTCGACATCCTGCTCCTCGGCGCCTCCCGCGATCGCGCCGGCTACGATTGACGTGCGTATAAGCGCGGCGGTTTTCGAGCGATGGATAAACTCGAGCGCCATGAGCTCGATGGGCTTGCGCTCGGCTTCGAGATCCGCCACCTGTCCGCCGATCATTCCGCGCACCGTGCCCGCCGCTCGCGCGGCTTCGGAAACGATTTGAACGCCGCGTTGCGGTTCGATGGGAGATTTCGCCAGCGTCTCGAAGGCCAGCGTCAGCAAAGCGTCGCCCGCGAGGATGGCTATGGCCTCGCCAAATTTCTTGTGGCACGTCGGCTTGCCGCGGCGCAAATCATCGTTGTCGAGCGCGGGGAGATCGTCGTGAATCAGCGAATAGGTGTGAATGAATTCGAAGGCGCATGCCGCGGGAATCGCCGCGTCGGGAGGATCGCTGAACATGCGAGCGGATTCGATGCACATGATTGGCCGAAGACGCTTGCCGCCCGCAAATACGCTATATCGCATCGCCTCATGGATTGACGACGGCTGAATCTCAACAGGCGGTAGGAGGTTCTCCAATGCGGCTTCTACCGCCGCGCGATCCGATTCGAAAAAGTCCGGGAGTCTCATTTCTCCGTTTGATTCACTGCGGCCCGGACGCGCAGCTCATCTGGGCGGGCACCGCTACGAAGACTTCTCATCGATGTCGAAAGGCTGGGCTTCAATTTTCCCGCCGGCCTTCTTGAGCAGAATCTCGATTCGGCCCTCAGCCTCTTCGAGCTGCTTCTGGCATTCCCGCGAAAGCGTCACGCCTTCTTCGAAAAGTTTCATGGCTTCGTCGAGTGACAGGTCCGCGCTTTCCAATCGCTTTACCACTTCCTCGAGCCGGCCAAGAGAGCGCTCAAAATCTCCCCGTTTCGGTGCCTCAACCGCTTTATTAATCGCCGCGCTCAAGTTTGCCTCGTTATGCGCGAATATCTTCGCGCCAATGATTGTGCCGGACCAACATCATTTCCAGCATTCTAGCGCACGTTTGAGAATCTCAACAATGCCCATGAACGTTTGCGCCCGCGACGCCTTTGCCTTCGGAAAGTTCCGGCACCAGACAAACCCCGCGGTCACTGCGATGGAACGAGCACCAGCCGGTGGGCGCGCACGCGCGCTTCTGCCGCGGGACTAAACGGAGCTGGAATTCCGCGTCCCGCAAACCACTCCGGAAATTGATCGCGATAATGCGGACTCGTGTATTGTCCCGATTCGCCCGCGGGAATCTCCATGAGCGATTGATCGAAATCCGAGAGGTCCGCCACGAAACGCATCGCGGGGCCATGACGGTAGCCCATCGCTCGAATTGTATCGATCGTTCCGCCCTGCTCAATCGGGCCAATGCTGAGCAAGTCACGAAGCATCCCGGATTGGCCCAAGGGATGAAGAATTTCGAGCGGATGCAGCTTCCCCCAGTTCGCGTGTGAGGGGTCTCCGTCCGGACTCGCGGCCGCAAGCGATGTAATGGCTTCATCTGCACTTTTGATCAGAAGCTCTTCGTAACTATGAAAACCCTTCGGCAGCCACGCCGATGGTTGATCTTGCAGGACGTTGGTGAGGAAAACTTTGTCGCGCCACCAAACTTCGTTGTAATCGCTGTCAGGTTCCCAGAGTTCATACTGGCTCGAGTCCCCGACAAGATACGGGTGAAGCAGATTGATCATCAATGCATGACGTGTGTACTCGACGAAGGACGTCTCCACCGACTCGGCGGACGTCTTGCCGTCCCAGGTTTTCAGCTTGTCGATGAATGATTGAGTCTGCGCTCTCTTTGGTGGAGACTTCTCGCTCGCATCGATAAGATGGTGAGCCAGAAAGGTATCCGGCATGCTGAATATGTCGTTCTGAATCGCATTCGCGTCGACCGGACGCATGTCCTTGCGACCCGTCAGAAGTTCGTACAGCCTTGCGGTGCGCTCCGGTCCGGCCCAACGATCCGTGAAGAAATATTTGTACGCCGGGCCGATGGTTCGCGCATTGGCAGTCGCGATGACGCCGCCTTCGGGATTGAGAGCCTTCGGTAAATTGTCCAGAGGGATGTAGCCCTTCCATTCGCCCGCGTCCGTTGAACCGTCCACGGGGAGGGCGCCATTGCCGGATTTTCGGATGGGAATCCAGGCGCCGACGGCGTAGCCGATGTTGCCGTTTTTGTCGGCATAAACTCCGTTCTGCCCCGGGCCGGCAATTTTGTGGATGGTCTGAAGGAATTCAGAAAAGTTTGTGGCGCTGCCTAGCAACGGATAGGAGAAATCAAGCGCGCCCGGTTCGGTGGCGGTCCAGCGAAGCGCGTAGGCACGCGCGCCGTGTTCTGGAGCGTCGCGAGCTACGATCGGCCCGTGTCGCGTGAGAACTACGTCGAGGATGTCGTCGTCTTCGCCTTTCACTTTGATCACTTCGCGCCGCGTCGTGGCCTTCACCCAATTTCCGTTCACCAGGTATTCGAGCGGATCCGTAGGATTCAGCGTCTCGGCGTACAGATCCTGGACAGCCGCGTTGCTATTCGTAAATCCCCACGCGACGTCGTCGTTGTGGCCGATAACGATTAGCGGAGAGCCCGGAAAGGTGAAGCCCTCGACGTTCCAACCGGGCGCCGTGAGATGAATGATGTACCAAATGCCGGGCATGCTGAAGGCGAGATGCGTATCGTTTGCGAGGATGGGTTTTCCGGAGGCGGTGTGCTCGCCACTCACTACAAAATTGTTGCTGCCAATGATTTCCGAAGTCTGCTCTTCGAACTGCGATAGGAAATTGAGCGTTGAGCTCCATCCGAGCGAAGAATCGGGTTCGACGCCGCGATGTCTTGAGGCAGGGCCTTCGATTGAGAACGCCGCGGCAGGTGAATCGTCCGGAGCTGTCTCTGATACGGGCCGCAAGTGCAATTCAGGGGCGCCCACCACGTAATGGTCGAGCGGGGAATCGACCACGAACAACTCCCGCGCCCTCTCAGGTCCAACGAGCGCTGTAATGCGCGCGCGATTCAATTTCGCTTTCCAGGTCGTCGTCAGTGTCTTCCACATGTAAGCACTGATCAAGAACGTATCGGCTGGCGTCCATGCGCGAGGTTCGTAACGCAGAAGCGTAAATTCAATCGGCAGGCGGCCGCGACGTTCGTCGATATAGCGATTTACGCCGCGCGCGTAAGCTTCGAGGATTTGCCGCGCTTGGGGATCCATCCTGGTCACGGCGGCATCGGCGGCGGCGCGCAGGCCCAGAGTGCGATTCTCGCGATCCACATCGAGCGCGATTTTGCCAAATATTTCAGAGAGCTCGCCGCCGGCCGCGCGGCGCAGCAAGTCCATTTGCCAAAGTCGATCCTGGGCGACCACGTAGCCTTGCGCCGTCGCAAGGTCCTCGATCGAACTCGCCTGTACCCACGGAATGCTCCAGGAATCCCGGTCGACGGTCACGGAATTCTTCAGTTCCGGCAGTTCAACTATACCGTCTAGAGTGGGCAGCGGACGCCATGTGAACCACCACGCCACGAGCAGAGACACGCCCACGACAAGCAGAAGAAGTGCGATGAAATTGATTAAGAAATGAGAGCGGCTCGGTCGGGGCATCGATAGTGATTCACGAAGTCTAGCGTACGGAACAAAGCGCCGCAACCCGACCGGCGCGACGTAGTTAACGCGACTTTGGCGCCGCAAACGGCGACTGCAAACGGTCACCTCACGCCGGTCACCGTCCTTGTACCACCAAGTATTGGAATACTCCTTTTCGTCCCCGCAAATTGTTAGAATTTTCGCTGATGCTCTTCCTGCAACTATTCGGCGTATTGGCGCTTGTCGGCATCAACGCCTTTTTCGCCGCTACGGAGTTTTCTCTAGTGGCTGTGAGGATTTCGCGCGTCCGCCAGCTCGTTCAGCAAGGAGATGCTCGAGCTCGCATTGTCGAGTCGTTGCTGGCGGATTTGGGCCGCGTGATCTCCGGTGTCCAGGTCGGAATTACTTTGGCGAGCCTGGCGCTGGGATATGTCGGTGAAATCACGCTCTCGAACATGCTTCGGCCAATCGTCGCCGCGATGCCGCAGCACTGGGCGGCCGTCACGGCGCACGGAATCGCACTTGTCATCGCATTCGGTTTACTGACGACCCTACAAGTAATCCTCGGCGAGTTGGTGCCAAAGAGCGTCAGTCTGGCGCGGGCCGAGCGGGTTGCCCTGTTGATCGCAAGGCCCTTCCATTGGTTTCTGAATTCGTTTCGCTGGGCGATCGATCTTCTCGACGGCATCGCTGAAAGATTCGTCCGCAGCCTCGGAGTTCCGGCGGCGCAGAGCCACACGCTGGTTCATTCCGCGGAAGAACTCCAGGTTCTCATCGAGCAAGCGCGCGAGCGTGGACTGCTGCAGGCCTCTGAAATGCAATTCATTCAGGGCGCGATGGAGCTCAGCCAAGTGCAGGCCCGCGAGATCATGGTGCCGCGCCCGGACATCCACGTGTTGCCGGCCAGCGCCAGCCTCGAAGACGCGATGAAGATGTTCGCGACCACTCAACGCTCGCGAATTCCGGTTTATGAAGGAAATCTCGACCACGTCACAGGATTCGTTCACATCAAGGATTTGGTCTGGCCGCTGCTGGAGAGAGTGAGGCGCGCGGAAGACGGTCAGCCCGCAACCGATTTCAATTTAAGTCGCTACCGGCGCGAAATTCTAATTGTTCCGGAAACGAAATCAGCGAGCGAGTTGCTGGTGGAGTTCCGCCTCCGGCGTACTGAAATTGCGATGGTCGTGGACGAATTCGGAAGCATTCTCGGCCTTATCACTCTCGAAGATATCCTCGAGCAGATGGTCGGCGAAATTCACGACGAATTTGACGTTGTGGAACGCCCGCTGAAGCTTCCCGATGGATCGCTCGTCTTTGATGCGGCGCTCAAGGTGCGCGATCTTGACGCTCAATATGCAATATCGGTTCCCGACGACTCCGCCTACGAGACGGTCGGTGGATTCGTCCTCAGCCGCCTTGGATTCCTTCCGCGCGGCGGCGAAAGTTTCGAAGCCAACGGTTACCTCTTCACGGTGATGGACATGGATCGGCGGAGGGTTTCGCGCGTTAAGATCAAGGCTCTGGAAGCAGGGGCCTCTACTTCCACGCCGGCGGTTGGCGGAGAAACTGACAGGATATCGAGCGAGGCACCTGCAGCGAGATCGGCTACGCAGTCCGCTTCGGAAACGTCGTCGCCTTCGCGGAACCGTGGGGGTTCGTGACGATCCTTCGCCGCATCGGCCTTCGACTCCTGCTCGCGATTCCCGCGCTGTGGCTCATCGTTACGATGGTGTTTCTCCTCGCGCACATTGTGCCGGGCGATCCCGTGCAGGAGATGCTGGGTGAAGGAGCGCGCGTCGAAGATTTAAATCAGCTGCGACACGCTCTTGGCCTTGATCTGCCCTTGCCGACGCAATACGCCCGTTATTTGACCGGCGTGATTCGCGGAAATTTGGGCGAGTCGTTCCGTTACCAGCGGCCGGTTTCGCGCGTGATTCTGGAGCACTACCCGGCCACTCTCGAACTCTCCTTTGTCGCATTGCTCGCCTGCGCCGCGATCGGGATTCCCGCCGGTGTTTTGGCTGCGCAGAAGCACGGTCATCTAGAAGATCGCGCGGTAAGTGTTTTCACCCTCCTCGGATTATCTGTTCCAAATTTCGCGCTCGGCCCCGTGCTCATTCTCGTTTTCTCCGTGATTCTCGGGTGGCTGCCGGTCTCGGGCCGCGGTGGGCTCGCGCATTTGGTGCTTCCGGCAATCACGCTGGGGGCAGCGCTGGCAGCTATTTTGACTCGCATGGTGCGCATCGCCGTGATCGAAGAACTCTCGAGCGACTACATCCGAACCGCCCGTGCGAAAGGACTTTCGGAATCAGCCGTGCTCTTTCGTCACGCATTTCGAAATGCGCTGATTCCTATTTTGACAATTCTGGGCTTGCAGTTTGGCGCACTCCTCGCAGGAACGATTGTGACCGAAACGATTTTCTCGTGGCCAGGCATCGGCCGCTTGGCAGTTACCGCGATTCAGGCCCGAGACTACCCACTCCTGCAGGGATGCATTCTACTGATCGCGGTTTCCTACGTGCTCGTCAATCTCCTCACCGACTTCGTTTATCTGCTGGTTGATCCGCGGGTGAGATTCGAATGAGACTCCCACAATGAAAGGCCTTCGACGATTCTTGCACCAGAGCGTTCTGGGCCGTTGGGGCCTGGCAGTGACGGCCGTCCTGATCATTTGTGCACTCGGCGCGTCGTGGATCTCCCCGTACGATCCAACCGCACAGAATCTCGCCGTGCGCTTGGGCTCGCCGAACGCTGCGCATTGGATGGGCACCGATCAACTCGGTCGCGATATTCTTTCGCGCGTCCTATTTGGCGCGCGCGTCTCGATGCTTGTGAGCATCTGCGTCGTCCTCTCGAGCGGCCTCGCCGGCCTCGCCATCGGCTCTCTAGCCGGTTATTTTGGCGGCTGGCTCGATCGGTTCGTGAACATTATGCTGATCAACGCATTTCTCTCTTTCCCGGGAATCCTGCTTGCGATCGCGTTCGCAGCTTTTCTGGGTCCGGGCATCGGAAAGGTGATTCTGGCGCTTGCCATAACGGGATGGGCTGGATACGCGCGGCTGGCACGCGCCCAAATCCTGCAAGCGAAGGAAATGGAGTACGTTCTCGCCGCACGCTCGCTCGGTGCGTCACACCTACGAATCATCGCGCGCCACTTAATCCCGAACATTTTGCAACCGGTTCTCGTTCAAGCAACGATTGCAATGGCTGGGGCGATCCTTGCGGAATCCACCTTGAGCTTTCTTGGACTGGGCGTCCTCGCGCCGATGCCCAGTTGGGGAGCCATGCTGAACGACGCCCGAAGCCATCTTTTCGACGCGCCGCATCTTGTGATCTTTCCCGCGCTTGCGGTGATGACGGCAGTCCTCGCTTTCAATCTTCTCGGTGACGCGCTCCGAGATTGGATGGACCCGCGAATGCGCGCAGAGCTTGCCGTGGCCGAGTTGGCGCGCTGATTCATGAACCGCATTGGATAGCGCGGGAAAAACTTGCGGGGAAGAAGAGCGCCCTGAGAAGAGGATTACTTCAGTTCGACGGTGACTTCAGCTCCGCGGTTTGCCTTCAACGCCTTCGCCGCGTCGCCCTTATTGACCGCAAATTCGAGAAAACCGCTAGACCCAATTAACGCAATCGGCTCGCCTTGCGCACCATCCGCAAACGTCCGGACCATCTTGCCCACTTCCTGGTTCCCGACGAGGACTTTCACTTTGCCGTTTTCGGCTTTCAGCGAAGGAACGTCTTCAGGCGTCAGATTGGTTACAAGATTTCCGTAGGCATCCACACGAAGCACAATGCCCTTGACCACATTGCCGGTCACTTTCGGCTTCGGCAATGTGAGTCGCACGAAATCCTCGATCTGATCGCCAAAGCTCGCGGTCTGCCATGTTTTCGATAGCGCTCCCCCGACCGGCGCGAAGATATCGCGGCCGTGGAAGGTATTGCTGATCGGGCGCAAGAAATAGTGATCGGCAGTGATGTGGCGTGCCGTAATTGATTCCTTCTCGCGTTCGTATACGAGCGAAAGAACGCCGTTATCCGGTGCGATGTAGAACTGAGTTCCTGCGGTGACGAGCAGCGGCCGGCGCGCCGTGCCAACTCCGGGGTCGACAACGACAACATGAATCGTGCGATTCGGAAAATACCGGGATGCTTGATTTATGGTGAGCGCGGCGTCCAGCACGTCATACGGCGCAATCGAATGCGTGATATCCACTATCTCGGCTTCGGGATTTATGCCGAGGATGACACCCTTCATCGTGCCGACGAGATGATCGGAAGTGCCGTAGTCGGTGGTCAGCGTAATGATGGGTCGCGCCAAAACTGTCTCCCAAACGACTTGTGTCGAAAACTTGCCGAAACAATTCGCCTGTAAGCACGCTAGCGGACGGTCTGCGTTCTTGTCAAGAAAACCAGCGGGACATGTGCGATGACAGCAATCCATTCAACTGGCGGCAATTGGGCTTTAATGACTGCGATTCGGGCGGCTTGACCCATCTGAATGCGGCAGCTATTCTGGATTATCGGACCGCCGAAAATACAGGCCCATAGCGGCTTCCGGAATATGCGAGTTTATCTCGATTACAACGCGACGACGCCGGTGGCACCGGAGGTTCTCGAAGCCATGCTGCCGTACTTCACGCATGCCTATGGCAATGCGAGTTCAATCCACTCGCCGGGGCAGGAGGCGCGTTTGGCCGTCGAGAATGCGCGCGAGGCCGTGGCGTCGTCGATCGGTGCGAAGCCCGCCGAAATTGTGTTTACGAGCGGTGGAACGGAGGCCGACAATCTCGCAATTTTCGGCATGGTCTCCGGCGCGCCGGGAAAGCGGCACGTTATCACATCCGCCATCGAGCATCATGCTGTTCTACACGCGTGCGAGAAGCTGCAATCGGATGGCGTTGATGTCACATTTCTACCGGTCTGTTCTGAAGGCATCGTTGATCCCGAAGATGTTCGCCGCGCGTTGCGTCCGGAGACGGCGCTGATCAGCGTGATGCATGCAAACAATGAACTGGGCACGATTCAGCCGATTGAAGAAATCGGCGCAATCGCCCGCGAGGCCGACATTTATTTCCATACGGACGCGGTGCAAACGGCGGGCAAGATACCCATTGACGTAAATAATCTCGGCGTGGATTTACTCTCGATTTCCGCACACAAGATCTACGGGCCCAAGGGAACCGGCGCGCTTTTCGTCAAGAGTGGTACGCGCCTGGAACCCATCCTTTTCGGCGGTCATCACGAGCGCGACCGCCGTCCGGGAACCGAAAATGTGGCGGGCATCGCCGGGATGGGACGCGCCGCCGCAATCGCAGCGCGATCTGTGATCGATAACGCATCCCGAATGGCGTTGTTGCGTGACCGCCTCGAAAATTCTTTGCTGAGCGCAATCCCGCAATGCCGCGTCAACGGCCGCCGGGATATGCGCACCGCAAACACTTCCAACATGACGTTTTCATTCGCCGAGGGGGAATCCCTTGTCATCGCGCTCGATCTTCGCGGCGTGGCGTGTTCGACGGGTGCGGCATGCTCCTCCGGCGCAGTTGAGCCGTCCCACGTGCTGAAGGCCATCGGCCTGTCGCCGGAGGACGGACGCTCGAGCGTCCGCTTCAGCCTTGGCCGGGAGACTTCGGCCGCGGAGATTGATTTCGTAATCGATGTTATTCCCGCCGCTGTCGATCATCTCCGCGAGCTTTCGCCGGCTTGGGGAAGGGCCGTAGCCGTTCGATGAATCGCGAGGCGACAATCATTGGTTCTGCCGGCTCTGTAGTGTTTGCTGGTGAGACGCCGAAGTCGGCCGCCTCGTCAACTATCGCAGTCGCGATGAGCGGCGGCGTGGACAGTTCGGCCGCCGCAGCAATTCTTCGCCACCGCGGGCATGCAGTTATCGGCCTCACGATGCAGCTGTGGAACCAGCGGCGTCTTCCCGAGCTCCAAGCCGACGGCGATGGCCCAGCTCCGCATCGCTGCTGCTCGCTCGACGACGTCTACGACGCTCGCCGCGTCGCGCAGCATCTTGATTTTCCGTTTTACGTCGTGAACTTCGAAAAGCAATTCGAGGACAGCGTCATTCGCCCGTTCGTCAACGATTATCTCGAAGGCCGCACGCCGATTCCGTGCTCGAGCTGCAATAGCCACGTTAAATTTGATGAGCTGTTGCGGACTGCGCGGCAGATCGGCGCCGATCGCTTGGCCACTGGACACTACGCCCGAATCGTCCACAATGCGGAGACGAGTCGCTGGGAACTTTGGAAGGCGCGGGACGCCTCGAAGGATCAATCCTATTTTCTATTTGGCTTGAGGCAGGAGCAGCTCGCGCGCACCGATTTTCCGCTCGGTGATTTGACCAAGACGGAAGTACGTGAAATCGCTCGCGCGTCGCGGCTGCCCGTAGCCGAGAAGCCGGAGAGCCAGGAAATCTGTTTTGTCCCCACGGGCAATTACGTTCGCTTCATCAGCAGCTATCTCAGCGAGCAGGGGCGGCCGCTCGAGAGCGAGGCAGGCGAAATCGTTGCGACCGATGGTGAAGTTCTCGGACGTCACACTGGATTGCACCAATTTACGATTGGACAGCGAAAAGGTCTCGGCATTGCCGTTGGACGCCCACTTTACGTCGTGTCGCTCGATCGCGAGCGCAATCGAGTCGTGGTCGGCGAAGATGGAGAATTGCGCGGAAACCAGTGCGAGGTTCGCGATGTGAATTGGATCCCGTTCGAAGCGCCGCAAGAGTCAATTCGCGCGGCCGTCAAAATCCGCCACCGTCATGACCCAGCGGACGCCACTCTAACCCCTGCGCCGAATAATTCCGCGACCGTAGTCTTCGATGTTCCGCAGCGGGCCATCACAGCCGGGCAGGCCGCGGTGTTCTATTCAGGTGGGCAGGTCCTCGGCGGCGGCTGGATTCGCTGACAGGGAACTGTACTGGCGCTCGCGAAACCCTGCTTACAACACAATCAGGAATCCGCGGCAAGTGCCTCGCTCCGACGTCGAGCACACTACGACACCCAACAAACGCATCCGGTGAATTTTTTGGTTTAAATTTTTAGATGAACAGCTCGTCGTCCACTGCGCTTGCTTCAGAAGAACGAGGCCGCTGCTGTCCGCGAATAAAATCGAGACCGACCTTGATGCCCTTAAGCACAGCCGACACTTGCATCACCGGTCCCTGCATCGTGCGGCGTACCCGTGTGCCGGTGTCCTCGATGACTTCGAGCGCCCCGGTCAAAATCGTATCGGCACGGACGACTTGAACACGCAACCTGTCGACAGCATCCGTAAAGACGCGATCGACCTTCTGCGCCTGGCCGCGGGCAATGCGAGTGACTTCCGCCGCGTCGCTCACGATGCTCGAGATGCGGTCTTCCGAGTCGTCCAGGATGCGATTGATGCGCAGAAGGATAGGGCTCACCCTCGAATCCAGATCGCGTACGATGCGCGTCATCTGTTCGCTGGACTTCTTAAACTGCAAGTACAAGCCGAACATGATGATCGCCTGAAGCACGATGGCGAGCGCCGCAATTATCACAAAGGCTGCAATCCAACCTTGCATTTGATTTATCGCCTCGCTACTGAGCTTTGGCCTTTTCGCGGTAGGCTTCTTTGCCGGCTTCAACTGCGCCGGTAACTGTGTCTCGAACCGCGTCCTTCTGCCGGGCCATGATTTCCTTGCTCCGCTCGATCAAGTCCTCCGCGCGCTCACGAAGTTCACGAGCCTTTCGCTGAGCGTATTCGCGGCCTTCGTCGGCCCTGGAAGCAAGGTATTCACGAGTCTCTTCGCCCGACTTCGGTGCAAACAGGATGCCCAGAAGCGTCCCGACACCGAGTCCGACGAGGAAAAAACTCACTTTGGAACCAACGTTGTCGCTCATGATTACCTCCATGCAGACATTAGCATAGGGCCACGGGTCAGGCAAGAAGCCGCGCGACGCGCCTATTGCGAGTTTTCGGCGCCTGAGCCGCCATGTGCTTCGCTTTGAAGATGCTCAACGACACGCCGCGCTTGGCTCTTGTTCACAATCCGAGAAATCTCTTCGATTCCTAGCTTGCGCAATTGCGCGACGCTTCCAAATTCTCGAAGCAACTTTCGCGCTGTTCGCTCGCCGATGCCCGGAATGTCAGCGAGCGAGGTTCGGACGCGCGCGCGTGTGCGCCGTTTTCGATGAAAAGTTACGGCGAAGCGATGCGTCTCATCGCGAATCTGCTGGATCAAGTGCAGGATCGGAGAGTGGCGCTCGAGCACGACAGGTTCGTGCTCGCGGCCCAGTACGTACAGAATTTCTTCCTTCTTCGCGATGCTTGCCACCGGCTGATTGATAATCTCGAGTTTTTCGAGCGCGGCTGCTGCGGCGTGCAATTGGCCAAGGCCGCCGTCAATCAAAATCAAACTCGGCATCGGCTTGTTTTCGTCGCGCAGGCGACGGTAACGGCGCTCAACGGCTTCGCGCATGCTGGCGAAATCATCGCGAAGAAGCCCGGCCGTGTCGTTGCCCAACGCTTCGTCGCCGCGGATAATAAATTTTCGATAGTCGGATTTCTTAATCTTGCCGTTTTCCCATACGACCATCGAAGCCACTGTGTCAGTGCCCTGAGTGTGGGAAATGTCGAAACTCTCGATCCGCTTGGGCAATTCCGGCAGACCGAGCGCCGATTCGAGGGCTTCGGCGATGGCTTTTGAGCTTGGCCGCAGCACGCGGAACCTTTGTATGAAGGAGTGTTGTGCGTTCTTCTCCACCAATTCGAGAAATGCGTGCTTCGGCCCGCGCTGCGGCGTCAAGATTTCGACGCGGTGGGCGGCTTTCTCCGTCAGAACTTCTTCGAGCAGATCGAGATCCTCAAATTCAATGGGCACGTGGATGTAGCGCGGCAGATAAAGCGAATCGAGATAGATTTGCTTGAGCAGCGATGGAAGAAATTCCGCTGGATCGAAATTCTCCTGATCCTCCCAGTAGAAATCGCGCCGGTCCACCACGCGCCCGCCGCGCAAGTGAAATAGATTCACGGCCACCTGAGGCGGCTCGGCGTACCAGGCGATCACGTCCGTATCGTCGCCCGCCGCTGCGGCAATTTTCTGCCGCTCTTCCATTTCGTGCATGGTGCGAAGCAGATCGCGGTATCCTCCAGCTTCTTCGTATAGTTCCTTGTCGGAAGCGTCTTGCATGCGCCGTTCAAGATCGTCGACGAGCACCTTGTGCCGCCCTTCTAGAAATAGCCGAACGTGCGTCGCCGCCTCGGCGTAGCGTTCATCCGTCGTCAGCCCGGGGACGCAGGGTCCGAGACAGCGATGAATGTAATACTGCAGGCACGGCCGAGGATGAGCGCGAGTCAAATCGACGGTGCATGACGGCACCAGAAAATGTTTGTGGATAAGATGCACCATCCGGTAGGCCAGGCTGGCAGGGAAGTAAGGGCCGAAATATTGCGAGCCGTCGGAAATCAAACGCCGCGTCACGTAGACGCGCGGATATTTCTCGAATGCGGTGAAGCGAATGTAAGGGTAAGTCTTGTCATCACGCAGCAGGACGTTGAACTTCGGTTTGTGCTGTTTGATGAGATTATTCTCGAGCGCCAGCGCTTCCTTTTCATTGTCAACGACGATGTAATCGAGATCCGCAATCTCGCGAACGAGCGAGCCCGTCTTCGCGTCGCGCCATCGCGATTCGAGGAAATAGGATCGCACTCGGCTGCGCAGCGATCTCGCTTTGCCAACATAGAGAATGGTTCCGGCGGCATCCTGAAATAGATACACCCCTGGCTGGTTCGGCAGGCTATCGGCTTTTTCGCGGGAATCCATCGGCGCGCTAGAATGAATACTACGATTGCCGCCGGTCGCTTGCAGCGATCGGCAGTGCAACTTCGATCAGGGATGCAACTTCAATGATAACAGACGCCATCGAAACCTCTCTAGGCTGCATTGGCTGATAGCATTGCGTGATGTTGAAGCTACGATTCAATTTCGGTTGGTTCGATCGAGATGCGATTGTGATCGCCCTCGCATTGTGTCTCTTTGTTCCGAAGGCAGTGTACGCACAGGATCAACCGGCCAAACCACCTCAGCCCACGTCTCCTCAACCGGCTTCGCCTCAGCCTACGGCACTACAACCGACCCAAGTCCCGGCGGATAAATCGGACCCGAATCAGCCGCAGGTTTACGACCCTTATCACGCCATGAAAGCGATGGAGGTCGGCTTGTACTATCTGCGGAAGGGAGATCAAGCCGCTGCGCTCGATCGCTTTCAGGACGCGATTCATTACAAATACGATTTCGCGCGCCCACGGTTGCTCATCGCAGAGATATACGAAAAGCGGCACGACAACGCACAGGCGATTCGCTATTACTCGGAATATTTGAAAATTCTGCCGCAGGCGCCTGACGCCAAGAGAATCAAAGATCGGATCGACAAACTATCGAAACTCACCGAGGCGGCCGATGCACGGCAAACGACGCGGCCGTAAACATCTTCCTGTTCCTGGCGAACCGCCACAACGCAACGGCAATGCCTGGCTACCTCACACGCAATCGAGACAAAAACCGGCGCGCCTGGTCGAAGTGCGAAAACCGCTTTTCTTCCACACGAAATTGCGGCGTGTGCGCTTGCAGGCGGCAGCGCGAAAATTTCAACGGATGCTTCATATGCAGCATCTCGTGATAGAGCACGTATTCCACGACGTGCTTTGGAACTGTCTGCCGATCCAGATCGCCGCTGATGACAATCTGGTTCAGGGCCGCATCGAAACAGCCCAGCATGCTGCGCCACGGGCGCGCGCTCCAAGCCAATCGAGGGCGCTTCAGAGCGCCATCGAAATACCGGCCGTTCAAATCTTCGAAAAGTGGAGCGAGATCGTGCACCTGGCCGCGCGGACGCTCAGCGACTTTTCGCCCTCGAATGCGGCGCAGCGCCAGTAACCGGCTATGCGTAGTTCGCGCCGAGGTAAAGCTTCGGTATTTGGTGAGAAACTCGCGCGGTAATTTCCGGCGATAGAGCCGCGCCAGCAGCATTGCCGCCACGGCCTCAAATATCAGAAGTGGCGCGCCTCGCATAACATCGGAGAGCCGCACAATCGCCACTTCCTCGCGGAGCCGAATCGTGTGCGTCAGGCCGGCATAGGGCCGGAATTCCACGACGAACTGCGGCGGGCGGCCTTGGCAACCCAGTCGCGTGAATATTCGCCGAAAGAGAGGCGCGCCATCCGGGACCGCGTCAGAGTGCCGCCCGGAACGTTTCGAGGTCAACTCGGTCAACTCTGGGGCCTCCGAACCGGCGGCGGCGACATCTCCTTCTCAGCTTTCTCTGCGTCTTGAACGGCGTCCTCGGTGCCTTCGATGGCATCGTCGAGCGTTTCCTTGTAGGAATCGACGTCTTTATTCTTCTCGAATTTGTGAAGCGTCTCGAGGAATTGTTTCCCTTCGCTTTGCATTTCCTTGGTGCCCGCGCGAATGTCCTTTTGTTTCTCGATCGCCAGACTGATGACATCGCCGGCGTCATCGACGCAGCCGGAATAGGCGTTGAGAAGGCCATTCAGCGTTTCGCTGCGCCGCGCCTGCGGCAGCGTGCGCTCCTCTTCGTATTGAAATTTCTTCAGGCGGTCCGCCGCGTACGAAAGGAAAAGCTTCACACGCTGGTCCAGCGTTTCGGCATCCCGGATTTTGTCGGCTTCTTCTTCCGAAAGATAATCCCGCTTCTGCGGCGGCGCAGCTTGGGCTTCCATGGCGCCGAAGAGCGACGTTGCCAGCATCAAAACGCAAATTGCGATGTAAGCGCGCATTTGCAGGCTCCTACGGTTTAGCGATTTCCTTGCCGGGCGGTTTCGTCTGGCGCGGAAAAAGTTCGAGAATGAGCTGGTGGTCGAGGCCTTGGAGTTCATTGCGGATTTCTGTAAATCGTTTCTGATCGTCTTTTGGAAGTCCAGCCATAATGTCTTCCAATCGAGTCAGGCTTTCCCGGACGGAAAACTCGAGCTGCTTGAACCCCGACGGCTTTTTCTCGGCATCGACGCCCGTCGCTCTGAGTGATTCATGGAGAGAGGCGCATTCATCACGGTAGCCTGTCAGGGTGCTTAAACTTTGGTCGATGTCTCCTGCTTGTACCTGCTGGCGAACGTGATCGAACTGGTAGTCGCCCAACTTTTCGATGAGCTTCGCTTTTCGAATGGGGTCGTTCTCCTTATCGAAGCGTGACTTATACTCTTCGAGTCGATCCCGTTGACCCTGCGGCTGCATCATCAGCGCCAGCGCAAGCCCGAACGACGCACCGCGCATTCCCAGCTTTTTCATGGCCGGTCTTACTTCTTCTTTTCCTTTAATTCGCGTTCCAAAGTTCGCACTCGAGACGCCGCGATAAAATATTGGTCGTTGCTTTGCCCGGCATTCAACTCGAGAAACTTTCGATACGCGTCCAGCGCCTCTTGAGTCTTTCCCAGCTTATCGTAGCAGCTTGCGCGAACGAACCACGAGCCGTTCGACAGGGTTTCGCGCTTCGCCAAGAGATCCAACAATTCCAAGGCCGCCGGATAATTGCCGCCGAGATAATTCGCCGCCAGTAAATCGCGCAGAACCTCGGTCTGGGAAGGATCCTCGCGATACGCAATCGCAAGTTCCTTCGCCGCGCCGGGGTAGTCCTTCTTCTCCAGAAGCAGATGGCCGATTCTGGCGTGCACGTCTGGATCATTTGGCGACGTCGTCTCGACCTGCTTCAAAGCCGCCAGCGCGGCATCGTAATTGTTGAGCCGGAATTGGACCAGCGAGCGCATCTTAAGAGTGGATGCAGTTTCCGGACGAATTGCCGCCGCGCGATCGAGTTCAGCCAGCGCTTCCTCATTTCTTCCGAGATCCGTCAAAATCGACGCGCGCAGGATCCGCGCGTCAGGATGTTTGGGAAATATTCGCGAATACGTTTCCAGTTCCGCCGCAGCTTCGGCCAGTTTCTTCTCCTCCATGTAGATATGCATTAATCCCAAGCGCGCCGAGGCCGAATCTGATGGAGTCGGCGCGCGATCAACAGCCTTGTGAAACTCAGACTCAGCTTCTGCCAGTTGTTTTTCATGCAGAAGCTCGTTCCCAAGAGCGCTGTGAGCGGCAACGAAGCGATCGTCCAATTTAAGTGCTTCACGAAACTGTTCGATCGCCGCGTGGTGATTACCTTCGGCCACAAAAGCGGAGCCGAGCGCGTATCTAGGGCCTGGCTGGTCCGGCATCAATTCACATGCTTGTTTCAGCGCCGACACCGCCTCTTCGGGATCGCTTTCCGTTAGCGTAAGTCCAAGGTTCAGATAAGCCGGGCCCATCTTCGGGTCAAGTTCAATCGCGGCGCGGAACTCAGCTTCCGCATCGTCAGATTTGTCCAAATACGTATAGGCGTATCCCAATTGAAAATGGACCGCGGCGCTATCGGGATTCTTGTCCAGGAAGTCCGAGCAGATTTGAACCGCTCCGGCGAAGTCCCTGCGATCGATCGCGGCCTGGGCTTTGGCGACCGCTTCGCGCGCGGCCGCGTCGGCTGGATCTTCCGCGTGAACAATGGTGCGAGTCGTGCTCTGCGCAAAAATGACAGGCACGAAAGCGCCGAGCGATAGAACTGCGAGCGCCGCGATGCGTGCCTTTGCTTTCATTTTGAGGCGGTAGGAGTGCTCCTCGAAGAGCCATTCCCGGCGCTTGGCTCCAAGTGGTTCCCGTGATTCGCGTCGCGATTATGATTCAACATCTTCGCCAGAAATTTTCCGGTGTAGGACTGATTGTTCCGCGCGACTTGCTCCGGCGTACCCACAGCCACCACTCGTCCGCCCGCATCGCCGCCTTCAGGCCCGAGATCAATCACCCAATCCGCGGATTTAATGATATCGAGGTTGTGCTCGATGATCACCACCGATGCGCCGCCCTCCACGAGCTTTCGAAACGATGTGAGCAGTTTCTGAATGTCATCGAAATGCAAACCTGTGGAAGGTTCATCGAAGACATATAGAACGCCCGTATTCGCCTGCCGGGTAAGATGCGCCGCCAATTTCAACCGTTGCGCCTCGCCGCCCGAAAGCGTAGTCGCGGACTGGCCGAGCCGCAAATAGCCGAGCCCAACTTCCTCCAGGATTTTGAGCTTCGAGATAATCTTCGGTGCCGCAGCAAAAAAAACCAGTGCTTCGCGCACCGTCATCTGCAGAACGTCGTGAATATTCTTGTCGCGGTACCGGACTTCGCGCACGCTGCTCTTGTATCGCGTTCCACGGCATTCCTCGCAGACCAATTCGACATCGGCGAGGAATCTCATCTCCACTGTGACCGTGCCATCCCCCTGGCACGCCTCGCAGCGCCCGCCGGGAATATTGAACGAGAAATGGCCGGCCGTGAATCCGCGCTTCTTGGCATCGGGAGTGGCGGCAAAGGCTTCTCGAATCGGGTCGAACGCCTTCATGTACGTCGCCGGGTTCGACCGCGGCGTGCGGCCAATCGGAGATTGATCCACCATCTCGAATTCCGTGATCGCCGCGTCGCCTTCAATTCGCTCGCAGACTTCGCTCCAGTTTCCTCCGGAGCGCTTGGCTTGCAGAGCCTTCTGCAGTACGTCGTAAAGAAGCGTGGATTTTCCGGAGCCGGACACGCCCGTGATGGCGGTGATTGTTCCAAGCGGGATCATAACGTCCACATTCTTCAAATTGTGGCTACGTGCCCCTATGATCTTTAGGAATCTTCCTCGCGGCTTCCTGCGCAACGCTGGCACAGGAATTTTGAGATCGCCGTTCAAGTAGCGGGCTGTCAGCGAACGCGTGTCGCGCAACAAAGCATCGCGCGTACCGGCGAAGACAATCTTGCCGCCATGCTCGCCCGCCCCTGGTCCGATATCGAGGACGTAATCGGCCGCCAGAATAGTGTCGGCATCGTGCTCCACGACGACGAGCGTGTTGCCGAGGTCTCGCAGGCTTTTCAGAATATGAATGAGCCGGTGCGTATCCCGCGGATGAAGGCCGATGGATGGTTCGTCGAGAACGTAGAGCGAACCGACCAGATGTGAGCCGAGAGACGTCGCCAGCTGGATTCTTTGCGCTTCGCCGCCGGACAATGTTGACGTGAGGCGATCGAGCGTCAGGTAATCGAGTCCCACTTCCTCGAGGAATCGCAGGCGATCCTCAATTTCCTCCAACACTTTCGCTGCGATTTCCGTCTGCGACGGACTGAGCTCGATCGTGCGGAAAAATTCGCGCGCCTGCGTTACGGTCAATCTGCCGACGTCGGTGATTGACTGTTCCGCTATCCGGACGGCGCGCGCTTCCTGGCGCAATCGCGTGCCATTGCAATCCGGACACGTCGCGTAGCCCCGATAGCGGCTCAAGAAAACGCGCACGTGCAGCTTGTATTTCTTGCGCTCGAGCCACTTGAAGAATCCCTGGACGCCGGGGAAATTCTCTTTCGGGTCGCCAGCGATAATCCGTTCCTGTTGCTCCGGCGAAAGATCGCGGAACGGAACATCGAGCGGAATCCCGTGCGCCCGCGCGTAGACTTTCATGTCCGCGAAAATTTGGCGGTAGCGCGGCTTGGTCCACGGCTCGACGGCCCCGCCCGACAGCGACTTGCTCTTGTCGGCGATTACGCGGTCTATGTCAAAATCAATCGTATTGCCGAAGCCCTGGCAGCGCGGGCATGCGCCGTAGGGATTGTTGAATGAAAATAAGCGCGGCTCCGGCTCCTGATAAACAAGCCCGCACTTCTTGCATTCAAACCTTTCGTTGAAGACCATCCGCTCGGGTTCGGCGCCCGGCTCATCGGACGAGAACTCGAGAATTGCTTCGCCACGTCCTTCGCGATAGCAGATTTCGATCGAATCCATCAATCGAGAGCGGATCGACGGGTCGAGCGACAGGCGATCCACCACGACATACGCCGCCTGCGAAAAATCGAGATCGAGAAGCGTTTCCGGCGACGAGAACTCGTACGTTCGCCCGTTCTGATGAATGCGATTGAATCCGCGTTTCTGCAAGCTCGCGAGCGCCTGGCGGATTGCCTCGCTCGATGGCTTTTGCGGCTTGCGACTCTTCGCCGTCCGCGCCGCGCCGTCGTCGCCGAGTTGCAACTTATAGAGAACGAGGAATCGCCGTCCATTCGGTTGAGCCAGAACACGATCAGCAATTTCATCCACCGTGTCTTTGCGAACTTCACTTCCGCAGCTCAAGCAGAACGTCCGGCCCACGCGCGCGTACAGCAGCCGCATGTAATCGTAAATCTCTGTTGCGGTCGCCACCGTCGAGCGTGGATTCCGCGTCGTGTTTTTCTGGCGGATGGCGATCGCCGGGGCGATGCCGATGATCTCGTCCACATCGGGCTTCTCGATTCGATCGAGGAATTGCCTCGCGTAGGCTGAGAGCGACTCGATATAGCGCCGCTGGCCCTCGGCATGAAGCGTGTCGAACGCCAGACTCGACTTTCCTGATCCCGAAACGCCGGTCACAATGGTGATGGCGTTATGCGGGATCGAGACGCTGATGTTCTTGAGGTTATGAGCGCGCGCACCGTGCACTTGGATGGCATCGGGCTCGCTCGGAGCGGCCGCGGCGGGCTTCGGTGTGGCGCGGGTGGACTCTAGTCGCTTCGTCGGCATAGGCCTAAACTCACAATTATACGCCGTCGCGCAAATCGCGGCAAACGAGCGTCGCAGATCGCCAAAATGCCGTGCATTTCGTGAAAAAGAGTAAAATGCGGCGGCGATATTGAAATTGACGGGAGAGACTTCGTGGCGGATGCGCAAAGTCCATTCAAGCGCGTCATCTGGATCGTGCTGGATAGCGTCGGAATCGGAGAATTGCCAGATGCTGCTGAATATGGCGACGTAGGTCGCGATACGCTCGGCCATATTGCAAGGTCGCGGCCTCTAAAACTTCCCGTTCTCGTTTCGCTTGGTCTCGCTAATATCAAGCCGCTGGCAAATCTATCGCCGCCCGCTCGCCCTTTCGGAAACTTCGGCAAGGGCGCAACGCACTCGCCCGGAAAAGATACGACGACGGGCCATTGGGAAATGGCAGGCATTTGGCTCGACCAGGCTTTCCCTGTTTATCCCCACGGTTTTCCGCCGGACGTAATTGCAGAATTCGAGCGTCAAATTGGCCGCAGAACCCTTGGCAATAAGCCGGCATCCGGAACTGAGATTCTCAAGGAACTCGGCGACGAGCATGTTCGCACCGGGTATCCCATCGTTTATACCTCCGGCGACAGCGTGTTTCAGATCGCCGCGCACGAAGATGTGATTCCGGTTGCCGAGCTGTATCGTATGTGCGAGATCGCTCGGAAGTTGCTCGATGGCCCGCACCGCGTTGGCCGCGTCATTGCCAGGCCCTTCGCAGGGCCCGCCGGGAATTACCGCCGAACGGAACGCAGGCATGATTACGCGGTTGAGCCGCCGAAGCCCATGCTGATGGATGTGCTCGCTGAGCGGCATGTTCCGGTCTTTGGCGTCGGCAAAATCCACGACATTTACAACGGCCGCGGCGTCGCGGATTACGTAACGACGAAGAATAATGTGGACGGCATGGCGAAGCTCACCGAATCACTCGCGACGCGAACAAGCGGCTTGATCTTCGCCAATCTCGTCGATTTCGATATGCTCTACGGCCACCGAAAAGACGTCGAAGGCTTCGCCCGCTCGCTCGAGGAATTCGACGCGCTGCTCGCTTCGTTTCTTCCGAAGCTTGAAACACAGGACCTTCTCATAATCACCGCGGACCACGGCTGCGATCCCGATCCAGTCAATCCAACGACCGACCACTCGAGAGAATACGTCCCGATCGTGACTTATAGTCCGGGTGCGGCCGGCGGCAGGAATTTGGGAATTCGCGCAACACTAGCCGACATGGGCCAGACCGTCGCGGAAAATTTCGACGCCAAAATTCTACACGGCGACGGTTTTCTGAAAGAAATCGCGCCCAGCGTAAAGTAAATTGCCTGCGGGGATTTTCGATCGGACTACTGCCCGGTAGATGTTTGATTCTTTGCGTAATATCCGGTGCGCGTTCGAACCACCAGTTTGCCCCGGCCGCGATCGTTGACTTCCACGTGGACGAGGCGATAGGTGCCATCTTTCGCCGTATCCGTCGGGTAGTAGCCGAGCGTGTATTGGTTGCGGATGTCTCGGGCGATCTGCGCGCACACCGGCGCGACATCGTCGAGGTTGTCGGGAAAGAACGCAGCGCCACCCGTCGCCTCGGCGAGTTCAGTCAAAATCTTCTTCGAGCGTCGCACCATTCTCTTGTCGTGGCTCTGATCGTAGTCGCTGAACACGCCGACGGCATAGACCAGTGCGTTCGAATTCTGCGCGGCCTTCACCGTGTATTCGAAGCTCTTGCGGCTGGCGTCGTCGTCGCCGTCCGTAATCACCAGTAGCACCTTCTTGTCCTTGTGTCCTTTCCTCAAATGATCGAGCGATCCGATCACCGCGTCGTAGAGCGCCGTGCTCCCCCGCGAATCAATCCGCTCCAGCGCTTCCTGCAATTCTTTTGGGTCGTTGGTGAAATCTTTGTCGAGGTCGAGGTAGAACTCATCGTTGAAGTTGACGACAAAAACTTCATCTTGAGGATTGCTGGTTTTCACAAACGTTAGCGCCGCCGCATTCACCTGCGCGCGCTTCTCGCGCATGCTTCCGCTGTTGTCCACGACGAGTCCCATTGTGACGGGCACGTCCTCGCGCCTAAAAACGGATATTTTTTGCTCGGCCTTGTTTTCGAAGACCTTGAAATTTTGTTCCGTGAGGTCGGGAACGAACGCGCCTTTCGAATCCTCGACCGTCGCGTGCAACACGACGAGATCGACATCCTTTTTGAGCGTGTATCCCTGTTGGCCGGCCGGCTTGCCTGAATCGGCGCCCGGCGGGGGAGGAGGCGGAGGCGGCTGATCTTGCGCGCGTAGCGCCGGCAAAGTACACATACACCACAAAAGCATTACAAATGCAGTCGGCAGGGAATTGCGCGCAGCAAGAAACCGGCGCGCGAGACTAGTGGCCCGGTGCGAAATACCCGGTCCGCGCAAAGACTTGCAGTGGAGGCAAACCCTTCGGAGGGCGCAGGCGAACTTTAATCTTTCGCCATCTTCCGTCGCGCGCTCGATCACTTGGGCGATACCCGAGAACATATTGATTCCGCAACTCCATGCTTATCTTAGATGCGACATCCGGCAAATCAGACAGGTTGGCGACCGTGAAAGTCCGTCCCCCGGTCAACTCCGTCATGTCGGTGAGGAGTTCAGGCCCTTCTTTCTCCTCGACCGTCTTGTATTCGCCCTGATCGAAAATGCCGATTGCGTACAGCTGAACGTCCGCTTCCTTTAGATACTTGTGAACGTCGGTTTCGCTGTACCGGCTATGATTATCGCCTCCGTCGGAGATGATGAGCAAAGCCTTTTTCGGGTTCTGTGCGCCTTTCATCTGGCTTAATCCCAGATAGATTCCATCAAAGAGCGCTGTTTGCCCATGCGCCGACGAATACATCAGTCGGTCCTGCAGTTCTTCGACGCTCGGCGTGAACGGGCTCGCAAGCTGAGCGCGATCGTTGAAGTCCACCAGGCAAAATTCGTCCTGAGGATTCGCCGTCTTGAAGAATTGCACGGCCGCGAGACGCGACTTCTCAAATTTGTCCGCCATGCTGCCGCTCATGTCGAAGATCACGCCGATCGATATCGGAACATCTTCGCTCGAAAACCGCACGACTTCCTGCTCGGTATTGTCTTCGAACACGCGGAAATTGTTCTGCTCGAGCCCGGTGACCAGCCGTCCGTAAGGATCGGTCACGGTGACGTTGACAAGCGTCATGTCCACGTCCACCTTCATGCTTTTTGCGGATTTCTTCGCGACTTGCGGCTTGTCGGGCGTTGCCTGCGTGGACGATTGCGGGAACGACGTTTCGGGAACCAGGATACAGGAGAGAATTGCAGCGCACGCGACTCCACGAATCCATTTCGCGGAATGCGGTGTGGCGTGACCGCTCAAGGGTCCCCCGTGGGAAGTTCGCCGCAGGGGACGGCGCACCATCCCATCTCTATCTAGCAGCGGATTCTATCACTCGCCGATTCCAAAGCAAGTCTCAGATTTGTAAATTCTTCAATCGGGCACCCCTGCGATGTTTGCGAAACTGCTCCACTTTCGCGACGCGTGCTATGATTCGGCGTCTTCACGGAACGATCCATGGTCAAAGGCTCCGATCTCACTGCGGTGGCCGTCATCCCGGCGCGGTACGAATCCTCGCGCTTCCCGGGGAAGCCTCTCGCCCCGATTGCCGGACGGACAATGATCGAGCGCGTTTATGAGCAGACGAAGAAGGCCAAGCAAATTGCTCGCGTCGTCGTGGCAACCGATGACGAACGCATCGTGCAAGCCGTGAAATCGTTCGGCGGCGAAGCGATGATGACCCGCAAAGACCATCACTGCGGCACAGAACGCGTCGCCGAGGTCGCCGCCCACATTTCGGCCGCGATTTATGTGAACGTCCAGGGTGACGAGCCGCTGATTGATCCTGAAGCGATAGATATGCTCGTAAGCGCGATGGAAGAAGACGCCGAGATTCATGTGGCCACCCCCTGCTCTCTAATTCGCCAGCCAGCCGAAATCATGGATCCGAACGTCGTCAAGGCTACGATCGATTTCGATGGCAACGCTCTTTATTTCTCTCGCGCTCCAATCCCGTGGGTGCGCGACACCGGCGCGAGTGTCGCCGCTCGCCATTGGAAGCACATCGGTCTCTACGCCTTTCTGCACGAGGCGCTATTGGATTTTCCGACGCTTCCGCCCGGGGAGCTCGAACGCGTCGAGCAACTCGAACAATTGCGCTGGCTGGAGAATGGCTACAAGATTCGCGTGGTGGAGAGCGAGTACGACGCCATCAGCGTAGATGTCCCCGCCGACGTCGCCAAAGTTGAAAAAATTCTGCGCGACTCCGGTCTGTCTTAGGTCTTTGTGACCGCCGAAGTATTATCCCTCTAAGTTCTCAGCGAGCTTCTTCGGTGCCGCGTTGCGCCAAGCGAGGCCCAACGCTCTCTTCAGTGACGCGAGCTTGGCAGAACGCAGCAGCACGCTGGTGGCTCCTCTGCGTCCCCAAGCGCCTTTTACCGGGACAAATACGTCGGGCTCGGCATTCGCAAGATCCACCTGCTGGTCCGGCATGAGTTTGACCATTCCCCAGCGTTCATCTGGATAACCAAACGTCGCGAAGATTTTTCCCCGCACCCGAAAATCGGGATGATCCATATGCTCGTTTTCCGTTGTTTCGGGAAAACTCAAGGCAAGCCGCCGAAAATCTTTACGTGTCATGCTCACTTCTCCGTTGCCGGGCGATTGCAATTTCATCACGAATCGAAACTTCGAACAACCTAGCTGGGCAGGCGGGCGGTCATCGCGGAAATTTCCCACGACGTCAAAAATCAAATCCGAGACTCCCGGAATCGTGGTTTGACAGAAACGACGATTCCACGCATAATGCGTTGTACGCACACCTCGCGGAGGAATTTCGGAGACCTTGCGGACCGGCCCGAAGTACATCTTTGTTACGGGCGGCGTGGTTTCTTCTCTCGGTAAAGGCGTTGCGGCGGCTTCGATGGGCTGTTTGCTCGAAAGCCGCGGCCTCAAAGTAACCCTCCAGAAGTGCGATCCCTACTTAAACGTTGATCCCGGCACGATGAGTCCGTACCAGCACGGCGAAGTTTTTGTCACCGACGACGGCGCCGAAACCGATCTCGATCTCGGCCACTACGAACGCTTCACGTCCGCCAAGCTCACTCGCGATCACAACTGGACCACGGGACGAATCTACGAAGCAATCCTCACCAAGGAACGCCGAGGCGACTACCTCGGCAAAACGGTGCAGGTGATTCCGCATGTTACAGACGAGATCAAGGATGCGTTTCGAAAGGTCGCCGACTCGGTTGACGTCGTCATCGTCGAAATCGGCGGCACGGTCGGCGACATTGAATCGCTGCCTTTCCTTGAAGCCATTCGCCAAATGCGCCTCGAGCTTGGCCCGGAGAACGTAATCTTCGTTCATTTGACGCTCGTGCCGTATATCCCCACTGCCGGCGAACTAAAAACCAAGCCCACCCAGCACAGCGTCAAGGAATTGTTGAGCATCGGAATCCAGCCCGACATTCTTATTTGCAGAAGCGATCGCCAGCTTGAGCGTGATCTCAAATCGAAGATTGCGCTCTTCTGCAACGTTGCGGAATCCTCGGTCATTTCCGCTCCCGATGTCGGCAACATTTATGAGGTCCCGATGTCGCTTGCCGCCGAAGGATTGGACGATCGTGTCTTGAAACTGCTCCATATCGACGCGCCCGCCCGCGATCTCGGCAAGTGGATCGCGATGCTAGAACGTATTGAGCATCCCGAAGGCGAAGTTCGCATCGGCGTGGTCGGCAAGTACGTGCAGCTCGAAGATGCCTACAAAAGTTTGCGCGAAGCTCTCGTTCACGGCGGCTTGGCGAACCATCAGCGGACCGTCATCGAATGGATTGAAGCGGAAGAGATCGATTCAGCGGCGACTGCTGAGCAGCGGTTGCGCCATGTGGACGGCATCCTAATTCCCGGCGGCTTCGGCAAGCGCGGAATTGCTGGAATGGTTCACACGATCACATACGCGCGCGAGAAGAAAATTCCTTTCTTTGGGATTTGTCTTGGCATGCAGTGCGCGACGATCGAGTATGCACGCCAGATTTGTCACATCGAGCGCGCTGATAGCACCGAATTTGACCCCACAACGCCGAATCGTCTGATTTATAAACTGCGCGAGCTTCTCGGCGTGGACGAAATGGGCGGCACGATGCGCTTGGGCGCGTGGCCGTGCAAACTCGAGCCAAATTCGTTTGCTTATCGGGCGTACGGCCAACTCGAAATCTCAGAGCGGCATCGCCACCGCTACGAATTCAATCGCGATTTCGAGCCCACGCTGATTGCCGCAGGATTCCGCATCACCGGCAAGACTCCGGACGGCGTCTACGTCGAGATCATCGAGCTTCCCGACCATCCCTGGTTCGTCGGCGTTCAGTTCCATCCCGAATTCAAATCCAAGCCGCTCACGCCGCATCCGCTCTTCGCTGCTTTCATTCACGCGAGCTACGAGCATCGCCGCCACCGCCATGCCGGTTCCGTCGAGGCTCGTGTGCGCACAGCAGAAACTTCCGACTGACGATTCCCGGTCGCCTTCAGTTGCAATCCTCGTCAATCCCGCATAGGCTTTTCGAACGAATTTCAAACGATTCGATGAAATGAGCGATATCTCGACATTTTCGGTGGGGAACGTCACGCTCGGCGGCAATGCGCCGCTATTCTTGATCGCGGGCCCATGTGTGATCGAGAGTGAGGCGCACGCAACATCCGTGGCCGAGAGCCTTGGCGAGGCCTGCCGCGAACTGGCCGTGCCGCTCATCTTCAAGGCGTCGTACGACAAGGCGAATCGCACTTCGGTGTCTTCCTATCGAGGGCCGGGACTGAAGGAAGGATTACGGATTCTCGGCGCGATCGCCAAGCGCACTGGCCTGCCGATCCTCACCGATGTTCACGAGCCGTCCCACGTAGAGTCGGCGGCAGAAGTTTGCGATGTGTTGCAAATCCCGGCATTCCTTTGCCGCCAAACGGATTTGCTCGTCGCCGCAGGGCGTTCCGGCCGCGCCGTCAATATCAAGAAAGGCCAATTCGTTTCGCCTTCGGAGATTGGCAACGCCGTCGAGAAAGTCGCAAGCACCGGAAATAAAAAAATCATTCTCACGGAACGCGGTGCCTCGTTCGGCTATCAAAATCTCGTCGTAGATATGCGTTCGATTCCCATCATGCGCAAGTTCGGCTATCCAGTCGTCTTCGACGCGACGCATTCCGTGCAATTGCCCGGGGGGGAAGGGAAGTCGAGCGGCGGACAACCAGAATTCATCGAACCGTTGGCGCGTGCCAGCGCTGCAGTCGGCGTGGATGGCATCTTCGTCGAAGTGCACGACAATCCTTCGAAGGCGCTCTCCGATGGAACCAATGCGCTTCCGTTGAGCGAGTTCCGCCCGCTCGTAAAAAAGCTGCTGCAAATTTCGAAGCTCGTCCGCGGCTGGAACGTGGGTGCCCAATGAGCCTCGAAACTGCCAAGCGCGTCCTGCGAATTGAATCCGAAGCTATCGCCGGCCTGATTGATCGGCTGGACGCACGCTTCGAGAAAGCCGTCGAAACGCTCTTCGCATGCAAGGGCCGTGTCGTCGTCACGGGCATGGGTAAGTCTGGCTTAATCGGGCGGAAAATTTCGGCGACATTCGCCAGCGTCGGCACGCCATCCTTCTTTTTGCACGCCGCCGAGGCCGCGCACGGCGATCTCGGAATGCTCGCGAGTGACGACGTAGTCCTCGCGATTTCCATCAGCGGCGAAACTCAGGAACTGCTCGACATGATCGAAACTCTGAAGCGTCTCGGAGTTTTGCTGGTAACGCTTACCGCGAATCTGCGTTCGACACTCGCCGCCGCGAGCGACGTCGTCCTTGACATCGCCGTAAAAGAAGAAGCCTGCTCGCTGAATCTTGCTCCGACAGCTTCGATTGCCGCCGCTCTGGCGATGGGCGATGCACTCGCGATTTCCTTGCTCGAGCGCCGCGGCTTTAAGGAACACGATTTCGCGGCGCTTCATCCGGGTGGCAAGCTCGGCAAGCGCTTGCGGAGGCTCGAATCGCTCATGCATTCAGGCGACGATCTTCCGTGCGTCGGCCCTGCGGCCAAAATGCCCGATGTAATTTACGAGATGAGCCGCAAGGGCCTCGGCCTCACGGCTGTGGTGGACGGCGACAAGAAGCTTCTGGGCATCATCACCGACGGCGATCTCCGGCGCATGATGGAGCAGCGGCGCAAAGACGTTCTCGACCTCGCCGCGGCGGAATGCATGACGAAAAATCCGACCACTCTGGGCCCCGGTGAACTCGCCGCCAGCGCCCTCCGCATCATGGAGCAGAAGCGCATCACATCGGTGCTCGTCGTCGATTTGGATCATCGTCTGCAAGGCGTCGTGCATATCCACGATCTCTGGACGCTTCAATTATTCTGAACTTTCGATCCCTGGAGAACCGAATTGCCATCGAAATCATCACGCATCTCGGCGAGCGTCATAAAACGTGCTGGGAAAATTCGTCTCTTATTGATGGATGTGGATGGCACTCTCACCGACGGCAAGGTCTGCATCTTCGCAAGAATGTCGGACGGTGATTTGGGCGAGCTGAAGATTTTCGACGCCCACGATGGCGCGGGCCTAACGCTTGCTCACATCATGGGCATCAAGACCGGCTTGATCACCGGACGCAATTCGGCTGCAACCACACAGCGCGCCAAAGAAATGAAAGTGGACTACGTCTACCAGGGCCGCGCGAAAAAACTGGAAGCCTATCGCGAATGCCAGAAGCTAAGCGGTTTCGATGATGACGCCACGGCATACATCGGCGACGATCTCCCGGATCTCGCGCTCTTCGAGCACGCCGGCCTGGCAGTCGCGACCGCAAACGCCGTCGCAGAATTGAAAAAAGCCGCGCACTACGTCACGCGCGCCTCAGGCGGGAACGGCGCCGCCCGAGAAGTAGTCGAATTAATCCTCCGCGCCCAAGGCCGCTGGAAAGAGGCAATTCCGAAAGCGCTCGCATAGTTCTAGAAGGGCGATGAATTTATCCCTGTAGGCACCCGCCTCCCTCTATCGCATAATGTTTGACGTTTAATGCGTAACATTATATTCTTAGTGTGTGATCAAGTCCTTCGCTTCCACGAATACGGAGCGACTGTGGACCCGCGAACGTGTCAAGCAGTTCGAAGCTTTAGAAAGAAAGGCGCTGAGAAAACTGGTGATGTTGAATGCCGCCAGAGACTTGCGCGACCTGGCGGCGGTGCCTGGAAATAATTTAGAGAAATTACACGGCGACCGCGACGGCCAACACAGTATTCGAATCAACGATCAATGGCGCGTTTGCTTCGTCTGGCGAGATGGAGATGCGTATCGCGTCGAAATCGTGGACTACCACTAGGGAGGAATAAGATGGCGAAACTAAAGCCCGTCCACCCGGGAGAGATTTTGCGCGAGGAATTTATGGCTCCCCGCGGACTGAATCCCAATAGACTCGCTCTCGCTTTGCGCGTAAGCGCTCCCACAGTGTATGAAATTGTGAGGCAACAGCGCGCCGTTTCCAGCGAGATGGCGCTTAGACTTGCGCGTTTCTTTAACACGTCGGCGGAATTTTGGATGAACCTGCAAGCAAATTTCGATCTTGAGGTAACGCGCGACAAGCAACAGCGGCGGATAAACCGGGAGGTTGCAGTTTCTTCTTAACCGCGCGTGTCATCTTCTTCAATTATCTCCTCACGTTTACGGCAATTGTGTTTCCGGTCGTCGCGGTAGTGTGTGAACTTTTAACCTGCAAATCTTCCCGCAGTTGCTGGGAAAACTCTTCTGGAACAACAGGCTGGCCCATTGCAAACCCACCTACGGCGGGTGTAGGTTATCGGCCAGCCGAGAAGTCAGAATGCAAACTGCTGTTCACTCGTGCCAGCCTCGAAGGGAGCGCAACCGTGTCCGTCGAAGAAAACATTGCTCTGATGCGTCGATGGTTCAAGGAAGTCTGGAACGAGGGACGCATCGAGACCGTTTACGAGCTGATGTCTGAGAATGTAATTGGCATCGGACAAGACCGGCCCGGCGTCGAAATTCACGGGCGAACCGAATTTGTCGGACTCGTGAACCGCCTTCGGGGCGCTTTTCCAGACATAAAGATCACTATTGAAGACGCCTTCGGCGCAGGCGACAAAGTTACCCTCCGCTGGTCCGCCACAATGACTCATACCGGCGACCAACTCGGTATGCCCGCGACGAACAAAAAGGTTCAGGTCTCCGGCATTTCAATCGCGCAGATAGAGAACGGTCAGATCATTCGTGGCTGGGACAATTGGGATCAGTTAGGCATGATGCAGCAACTCGCGTTCGGCGCCGCTGCAGCCGGATAGCACGAGGGGTACTTCCTTCTTAGGTCGTAAGTACGTTGAATTTAGGATCTGAAAACCAGGACGCGACGCAGATTACTCAGATTCTGGAGCGGGAGAAGGGAATCGAACCCTCATCTCAAGCTTGGGAAGCTCGCGTTCTGCCACTGAACCACTCCCGCTCAATCCCGAAGCACGCACAGCATAACATTCGCGCGAATCGCGTCGCAAGCGCGCGCCGCGTCATTGCAGTTTCGCAAATTCCACTTTCACTTGGTGCACGATGGGCACATCGGGATCGGGATTCTTCCACTTCGCGTGAAATTGCTGCAGCGCGTCGCGCGCCTTCTCATTTTCGTGGAGACGTGAGTACGCTCGAGCCAGTCCAAGCTCCGCCAGCGGAACGATGAGATCCGGCGGCCAATAATTCCTCACGTTCACTACACCCTGGAACTCAGCGGCGGCTTGTTCGTTTTGGCCGGCCAACAGATAAGCGCAGCCGCGCGTGTAGCGCGATTCGGATTCGCTGCGATCGTACCGCGCCGCGCCCGCCAGGAGTTCGATCGCCTGGCTCGCATGGCCTCGATTCATTTCTAGAACGGCGCGAATGACCGGCGCTTCCACAAATTGCAAAAGCGTATCGTTGGGCCGCAGCGCGGTTCCGGCGGCCACTAGCTTTGCCGCATCGCGCTCGTCACCGCATCTCGCGTAAACGTCGGCGGCCTTGAGCATTACCTCCGGCATATCCGCGGGTCCCAGAACGGCAGCAACATCGCGCAGCGCGTCGGGACAGAGTTCGAGTTGCGCTTCCGCCCAGGCAATCTCCACGCGATTGCGCGCCGCGGATTCCGTGAACCCAAGCCGCTGCGCCATCGCGACTCCCCGGATATAAATGTCCCGCGAACGCCGCATTTCTCCCTGCGATGCCGCTAGCTCGGCGTCGCGTGGCAGTACAAAGTACTCAAATTCCGGACTCGCTTTTGCCAGGTTGTCTTCGCGCTCGAGCGCGGCGAGGTCCCCCTCCGCCAAAGCTAAAAGCCCCATATCGTAATGGATGCGCGTGCCACCAATCTTCCTCTGCGCGGCGCGCGCGAGCAGGTCGCCTGCATTACTCAGCTTGTTCAGTCCCATGTATGCGTAGGCGCCGCTGCTGTACCCAACGTATTCGTCCGGATCGAGCCTCACGGCAACCAGAGCATTCTGCAGCGACTGTTCGAACTCGCCGAGCTGGAGATACAAGTTGGCGAGATCCACGTACGGCGATCGATCTCTCGGGTAGGTTCGCTTGTAAATCTCCCAGGCCTGAATGGTGTTCTCAACGTCGTCGCCGATGGAGTAGTATTCGGCGTCAATCCGCATCTGTTCGCGGCTGCTGGCGTGCTCCTTGTGGATCAGCGCTTGCTTGAAGTAACCCAAGGCAACGTCATCCTGGCGCATATTGGCGTACGCGGCACCCAGCGAGGCATACGCGCTGGCGAATTCAGGATCGATTGCTACGGCGCGCTTGAAGTAGCCAACCGCCGCAAGATCCTCGCCTTGATCGAATTTTTCGGCACCGAGGGCATAAGCCTGCAAGGCTTCGAGCGACGAAGTAGTCGCTTGGGGCAAAGGCTTGTCGAATTTATCTATGGATGCGAGCGACTCGCCGAGCTTCCGCCGAAGATTCGTGGAGGCTTTACCAAGCGCCTTCAACACATCTTCCTTTCGAGTCGCCTGGACTTGTTCTTCCGCAAGGGAAACTCCACTTCGGCAATTCTCCGCCGTCACTCCCACCACGTAGGCATTGCCCAGGCTCGCAATCGAACCATTCACGACTGCGGCGCTCGCCGTGCGCTGGCAAACCTCTCGTGCGATTTCGGGAGTGAGCTGAGTATTCGATGGACGGCCCATGAGGCCGAGTGTTTGTTCGACGCGATCGGCGGAGACGACGCTGAGGAAAGGTGATTGCGCGAGTTGCACCGACAATCCCTGGCGCAGCGTCCCGTCGAATACAGAATCGCCCGTCGAGTTTGTGAAATCAGCGAGAACGATCGTATCGGTTTCTTGGAGCGGGTGGCCTCGGTGCGTATAGTAATACCAGCCGCCCGCCGCGAGCCCCGTTAGTGCCGCCACCGTAAAGATCGCACCCCACGGCAACGTACGCGGAGCAGGCGTGCTGGCCTGCTTGAGTGAAGATGAAGAGATCGCCGCCGTCGCTGGAGCCGCCAATGAAGATCCCTCGAGCGCGACGCGCAGTTCCCCCGCAGAGTGATATCGCTGCGACGCCTCCTTCTCGAGAGTTTTCAGAATTACGTTTTCCACTCCCGCGTTAATGTGCGGATTGAGCAAGCTTGGTTTTGCGGGCGCCTGATGCAATATCGCGCCTATCAGTTCGGCGCTCTGTGATTGCGGGAATGGCCTGTGGCCCGTCGCCATCTCGTAAAGAACGACGCCGGCTGAGTAAATATCGCAACGAATGTCAACCGGCATCCCGCGTAATTGTTCCGGTGACATGTACGGCAAAGTCCCCGAGACAACGCCACGCTCGGCGATACTTCGCGTAAGGTCCGTGTCGAGCTCAGGATGAATCAGCTTGGCGAGGCCGAAATCCAGAATTTTCAGCCGTCCGTCCGGTGTTACCATCAGGTTTCCGGGCTTCAGGTCGCGGTGGATGACGCCCTGTGCGTGCGCTGCAGTGAGGCCGTCGGCGAGCTGCATCCCTAAGCGCACGATTTCTGCCTGCGTAAGCGATCCATCTTTCACCTTTTCGCTCAACGAATTCCCGGTGATTAATTCCATTGCCAGGAAGTCCACGCCGTCCTGCGTGCCAAACTCGTAGACCGTCTCAATGTTCGGGTGATTCAATTTCGCGAGCGCGAGAGCTTCGGTGCGAAATCGCTTTCGCGCCGCTTCGTCGGCGAGAAACCCGGGAGGAAGGACCTTCAGCGCGACGTAGCGGTCGAGCTGCTCGTCGTGGGCGCGATAGACTTCACCCATCCCGCCTGCGCCGATTTTTTCGACAACGCGATAATGTCCGAGAACTGACGGAATCATGGGATGGAGTTCCGTTCGTCCGATGTCGGGGGTGCGCGAAGGCATGTTAGGCCGCGCTCCAAGCCAAGTCAACGCGCGCCGCTGCAGCTCACGTCCCCGTCGCGCCGCAAGCGCGACGAGACGTGAGGTTTCTCGTTCGATAGCACTGAGCTTGTCGCTAGCGGCCAGCTCCGTGTTAAAGTGTGCGGTTTGCGTGCTGTACCTCAGGAGAATCTTTGGCGTATCGCGACCTGCGAGATTTCATATCCCGCCTCGATAAGGAAGGCGAGCTGCGCCGCATCAGCGTAGAAGTCGATCCGGTTCTTGAAATCACGGAAATCACCGACCGCTTGAGCAAATCCAATGGTCCCGCGCTTCTCTTCGAACGGCCGAAGGGCTCGAAGTATCCGCTTCTCATCAATTCCGTTGGCAGCGCGCGCCGCATGAATTTGGCTCTCGAGGTGGATGATCTCGATGAAGTTGCCGAAAGAATTCGGTCGTTCTTGAATCTGCAATCGCCGCAAGGCCTGTTCGATAAATTGAAAATGCTTCCGAAGCTCGCGGAGCTGGGCTCGTTTTTCCCGAAATCCGTGAAATCAGGGCCGTGCAAGGAAGTCATCAAGAAGGATGGATTCTCGTTGCTCGATTTCCCAATCTTGAAATGTTGGCCGCAGGACGGCGGCCGTTTCATCACGTGGCCGATGGTCATCACCAAAAATCCGGAGACCGGCAAGCGAAATGTGGGATGTTACCGCATGCAGTTATTCGACGAGCGCACGACGGGCATGCACTGGCAGACGCAGAAACATGGCGCGGAGCACTATCGCTCAGCGCGCGCGCGATCGGGCACAGGCAAACTTGATGTGGCCGTGGCCATCGGCTCTGATCCAGCGACGGCGCTCGCGGGCATTCTCCCCGTTCCTCCGGACTTGGACGAATTCATGTTTTCCGGTTTCCTGCGCCGCGAGCCCGTCGAAATGGTTCAGTGCGAAACCGTCGACTTGGAAGTTCCCGCAAACTCAGAAATTGTGCTCGAAGGTTTCGTGGATCTCGCCGAGCTGCGCACCGAAGGCCCTTTCGGCGACCACACCGGCTTCTATTCTCTCGAAGGAAAATATCCGGCATTCCACGTAACTTGCATTACTCATCGCAAGGACCCGATCTATCTCACGACGATCGTCGGTCCGCCTCCTCAAGAAGACTATTGGATGGGCCACGCGATCGAGCGCGTTTTTCTTCCCGTCATGAAGATGCAGTACCCGGAAATTGTTGATGTGGCCATGCCCGCAGAAGGAATCTTTCAAAATCTAATGATCATCGCCATTCGAAAATCGTATCCCGGCCACGCGCGCAAAATTATGAGTGCGATTTGGTCCCTCGGCCAAGCGATGTTCACGAAGGTCGTCGTTGTCGTGGATCACGATGTGGATATTCAGAATTCCCGTGAAGTCGTCTGGAAAGCGCTCTGCGCCATTGATCCCGAGCGCGACGTCGAATTTGTTCTCGGCCCGGTGGACACTCTCGACCACGCCGCACGCATGCAGGACTACGGCTCGAAAATGGGAATCGATGCCACCCGCAAATGGGCCAGCGAAGGCTACTCCGGCCGGTGGCCCGACGAAATTCGGATGGACGACGCGACGAAACAACGAGTCAGCGAAATGTGGAACCGCCTCGGAATCGGCGACTCCGGGCGAAAGTAGCGGCAACGCAGCCGGCCATGTATGCAAGCTTTCAAATCCAGGAGTAAACTCTAAAGTAGTGACCTCTCGATCCATCGCGGTTCTCATCATCACCCTCTGCGTGGCAACCTGTCCCGGTTCCCAACTAGCAGCGGCTTACCCCAAGTGTATTACTGAGCAGGAGCAAGATCAGAAACCCGTGGCGCCGCCGGCGCAGACTCCGGAACCTCCGCCTGCAAGCCCACCGCCCGCGGTAACCCCATCTCGCCCGCCCGCGGCACAAGACTCCCACATCGGTCCGCTGCGTGTAGAAACTCGCATGGTCCAAGTAAGCGTGAGCGTTCGCGACAAGCATGGCAAACCAATCCCGGGCCTCACCAAAGACGATTTCGCCATCTCGGACGACAAAAAGCCGCAACCCATATCGACATTTTCCGTGCACACGAATCAACCGACTCCTGACGCCGCAGACCCTCTCCCACCTGATACCTATACCAACGACCTCGGCGGCCCAGCAACGGTCCCTTCAAGTGTCACCGTGATTCTGTTGGACGCACTGAACACCACCTTCTTCGATCAAGCGCGCGCGCGCAGTCAAATCGTAAAATATCTCCGAACCATTCAGCCCACGGATCGCGTCGCTCTGTACATGCTTCGCGACCGCCTAATCGTGCTCCACGATTTCACCAGCGACGCTTCGGGCTTGGTCCAGGCGCTTAAAGATTACAAGGGTGGCAAGCTCTCCACGGATTTGGACACGCCCGAAACCAATCCCGGAAATCAGTGGAATATACAAATGGCTCTGGCTGAAAAGGATGCCGGGATTGACGAATCCCAAGCCGTAACTCCCGCGCGTTTGAGCATAACCACTGAAGCGCTGCGCTTGATTGCCGATCACGTGGGCGGCCTCCCCGGGCGGAAGAGCCTCATTTGGGTCGCCGGTGATTTTCCATTCAGCATCGAATCCAATAATTTGGAACGCACCGCTGATTGGCAGCAGACCCAATTCGCTTCCCAGTTCGAACTGACCGCGCGCGCCCTCCTCGGGGCAAACATCGCCATCTATCCCGTCGATGCCCGCGGCCTCATTGGTTCGGCACCGCAAAACTCCGAGTTCGTCCAAGCGTTCGACACCACGCCTCTCGCTCCGATGAAAACACTCGCGGCAAGAACCGGTGGCCGCGCCTTTTACAGCACGAATGATGTCATGACCTCGATACGCGAAGCCATCAGCGATTCGCAATTGACATACGAACTCGGCTTTTATCCGAGCGACGTAAAGTGGGACGGCAGCTTCCACACAATTCACGTCAAAGTGAAGGCGCCCGGCGCACAAGTGCAAGCGCGCGAAGGCTATTTCGCATTTGGCGAAGCGCGCGAAGCCCCCGAAACCCGGATGGCTCTGATGTCCGAAGCCGCCAAAGGCCCGCTCCAGGCCACCGAACTCACCGTTCGCGCGCATATCTCTTCCACGCGTCCCGGCGACGAAACCAAATTGACACTGGCCATCGCTCTCGACGCCCGGCAATTTGATTTCGAAGAAAAGAACGCCGCGTGGAATGAGCTCATCGAGTTCGCGTTTATTCAGCTCGACGAAACGGGCAAGATCATCCGCACCAGTCGAAGGGAATTCCCGTTGTCGCTTGACGCGGACACTCTCCAGCAATTAATGGCGCAGGGGCTCTCGCTCGAGCAGGACTTGCCGATCCTTCCGAACGCCGCGCAACTCCGCGTCATCGTCCTCGATGGCGGACACGGCAAGCTTGGCTCCCTGCAGATTCCTCTGGCGCCTTATCTCCCGCCCAACAAAAAATGATGCAATGCGAAGTAGCACGACAAGAAATGACGTAGTACCGTCTCATTCGTGTCCATTTAGGCGCGCTACATTCCCTGTGTTCGCGCTCCACTTCCCAAACTCGCAAAATATCCGAAAACTCCAGAATCCGTGTAAAAACTCAGAATCCGAGATATCCCGTGCGTTCTCAGAGCCGCCACAGTGTCAAAATTGGCCACGCGAGCCTGCCAACGCCCAGAATTCCTTTCCGGAATGATTCTAGTTAGCTCTTAACCAACAGCACACCGCGCGAACACCTTGCTTGACACTCGGTGTCTGGGATGTAATAAACGAAAAAAGCGCGACGTACCAGTAGAGTTAGTACCACCGTACGTTTCGCGGAAATGCCGGTATGTAGGGTGTGGGCCGGGCCGGTGAACGGGGATTCAGCACGAGCGATTCAGCAGCACAGATTCTAATTTTTGATTTTCCCGATTCACGGGTATGAGCATGAGCGCACTTACCGCGATTGCGGAGCAGGGAGCGAGGGGCCGCGCGATGTTTAATCTTGGAAAAGTCAGATCGTTAGTCGGGCTCGACATCGGCTCAAGTTCTGTAAAAGCCGTTGAGTTGAAGAAATCGAAGGCGGGATTTGAGCTTGTTAGTTTCGGACTCGAGCCTCTGGCGCAGGATACGGTCGTTGACGGCGCCATCATGGACGCGCCATCCGTCGCGGAGAAAATCACCGCTATCTTCGAGGCCCAAAAAATTAAGGTCAAAGATGTCGCCACGTCGGTTTCCGGCCACTCCGTTATCGTCAAGCGTGTTCCCATGCCGCTGATGAGCGAGGAAGAGCTTTACGATCGAATCCACGCCGAAGCCAGCCAACACATCCCATTTGATATCGCCGATGTCAATCTGAGCTATCAGCTTCTCGAAGCCACCGAGAATCAAATGGATGTCCTTCTCGTCGCCGTGAAGAAAGACAAGATTCTGAATCACACCAACGTTCTCGCACAGGCCGGGAAGACTCCGGTCATCGTGGACATTGATGCCTTCGCATTGCAGAACTGCTTTGAAGTGAACTACGATCCGGACCCGACTCAAGTTGTGGCGCTCTTGAACGTCGGCGCGAGCGTCATGAACATCAACATCGTGCGCGGTTTCACGCCCTTGTTCACTCGCGACGTCTCGGTCGGCGGCAATCAATACACCGACGCGCTTCAAAAGGAACTCGATCTCAGCTTCGAGGATGCCGAAAAACTCAAAATGGGCGGCAGCCATGCCGGCGTGACCGAAGAGCAGCGCACGGCCATCCTCCGCTCCGTCTCGGACATCTTGATCTTGGAGATTCAGAAGACGTTCGACTTTTTCCGTGCGACGGCCAGCGGCGAAAACATTCGCCGGATCGTCGTCGCCGGTGGAACGGCTCGCGTGCCGGGCTTGCTCGATCTTCTTCGCGAGGAATTCGCGATGCCGGTCGAAGAGTTGTACCCGTTCCGCAAGATCGCGATCGCCCCGGACCGATATGACGAGAACCAGCTCCGTGAGATGGCGCCTCGGCTGGCTATTGCCGTCGGCCTGGCTTTGAGGAGTTTTGACACACCATGATCCGGATTAACTTACTCGGTCAGACCCGTCCACGCGCCGCAAAGCAATCCGTTCCGGTCGAAGCCACCCTGCGCGTCGGTATGCTTATCGCGGCGATTGTCGTGGCCTTCATCTTTCTGTTCGTCACCTACGCGTCCCAAAAGAAAGATCTCGACGCGACGAACGATCAAATTCATCGCCTCGAAGCCGAGCGCGCGCGCCTCGAGCAGGTAAAACAGCAGGTACAACAGTTCGAAGCCCAAAAGGCCGTGCTGCAGCAGCGCATCAACGTGATCGAGCTTTTGCAAAAGGGACGCGCGGGCGGCCAGGAACTTCTTCAAAACGTTGCCAATACTGTCGCTCATACCGATGGCCTGTGGCTTACGGATATGTCCAAGACCGGGAGCACCCTTACGATTGACGGCGAGGCAAACTCTGTAAACGCTGTGGCCAATTTCCTCACCCAAATGAAGCGCTCCGGTTATTTCGACAAGGTCGAAATCAAGGAAGCCAAGGAAAACGACATCGTGAAATCGGTGACCACATTCGCTTTCTCAATGACCGCGGAAATCGCGAGTTCACAAACCGTGCAAGGCGCGAGCGCTCCGGCGACCCCCGCAGTTCCTGCGCCGCGGGGCAGGAGTTAGACTCATGGCGACGCCATTCAGAGATTGGCCCTTACCTCTTCAGGCCGTTTTCTATCTGGGCCTTGCGGTTATCATCGTAATCCTGGGCCTCTGGATTCCCGGGCTTCCGAATCAGCGCGTGCGCGCGGATCTTGAGGCCGCCAAAGCTCAATTGAAACCGCTCGAAAATGAAGTTGCCAACCTTCGCGTCTATCAGCAGCGCCGGGTTGAATTGCAAGGCGAAATGGACGCTTTGCAGAAACAGCTCGCGACCCTTCAGACCATCGTTCCTGAAGAAAAGCAAGTGGATCAGTTCATTATCATGCTTCAGACGGCGGCGAGCACTTCTGGCGTTTCCCTCCGCAGGATTACGACGAAGCCAGTCGTGTCCAAAGATTACCATTTCGAAATGCCCTTCGAGCTCGAGGCGGATGGGCCGTACTTCTCTATGTTGGAATTCTTCGGGAAGCTGAGCCGTCTCTCCCGCATCATCAACGTGGGTGATCTCAAGTTCGACGCAATCGCGCCCAACGGCGGAGCCACGAAATTCCCGGTCACTCCGGGAACATCCGTTACTGGCACCATGACTGTGACAACGTTTTTCACCGAGCCGGGCCAGCAGTCGCAGCCCGCGGCTACCCAGCCGGTAAAGCGGTAGGGAATCAGGATAAGGGATATGAAACTCTTGAACTCGATCGCCAGTACGATTGCGGTGGCTGGGATGACGCTCGCCTTTGCCTCGACCCTGGCCGCGCAGACGCCGCCTCCGGCGAGTACTGCTCCGGCACAGCAGCCCACTGCCACGCACAAGAAAGCGCATAAGCCCAAGACCGCTCAAGCGACGCCTGTCAAACCGGCGCCTGTTGCGGCTTCTGGAACTTCAGCGCAAGCTCCGGCGGCCGCCACTGGTCACCGGGATCCCTTCCAGTCGTTACTGAATGTTTCCAAAGACACGGGCGCGAATCTGCCTCCGGGCAAAGCCGGACTGGTGATCGCGTCAATTCGGGTGGATGGGGCGATCAAGTCGCAATCAGGTATGATTGCGGTAGTCTCCAATCCCCAACAACGCACCTATTTCGTCCGCGAAGGCGATCGGCTCTACGATGGCGAAGTCGAAAAGATCAATCTGGATGGGGTAGTTTTCCGGGAATCGACCAAGGACGCATTTGGCAAGCCGGTCGAGCGGGAAGTTACCAAGCGACTCTACGCGAGCGCAGGAGAGCAGCAATGAGGATCATAAGGCAACGGTGGGGACTTGCCCTTCTTTTCGTGGCAGCCCTTATTTCCACAAGTGGGACTCTGCGCGCCGCATCCGCGCCGGCCGTCCGGCTCAATGGTGAAGTCAAAGACGGCGTGGTGCGGCTGATAGCGCAACCACCTGCCGCTCCGAGCGAATCCGCCACTCCGGTTCCGATCGCGGACACGAAGCCGACGACCGCCTCCGGAGCGGGTATCGAGCATGTGCAGCTCCAGCAGGACGGCGGCGACACCCAGGTGAACGTCACGGGCAACGTTCCGCTGACCTATCACGTCTCGAGACTCTCCCATCCCGACAGAATCGTTCTTGATTTTTCGGGTGCTCTGGTAAAGACGTCGGATCGCAACATCGCCAGCAATCTTGATCCGGTGCGCGCCATCCGCTTGGCCCAATTTTCCCCCGAAGTCGCGCGTGTTGTGATTGAGCTGCGCGCAACTGCGCCTTACACGGTAAATGCCAAGGGCAACACCGTCACGGTTGATTTTGTCGGCGGCAGCGCAACCAAGGGCTCCGCAAAGGGCTCTGGCGATACGAATGCCTCGCCGGTAAACACCACCCAGAACGCAGCTCCGGTATCTTCGCCGTCCGTGGTTCTACCGGCCAGCTTGACTCAGGCGAACGCGGCGTTGGCCTCCGAGCCGGACACTAAGAAGCTCGTATCCGCGCCAGTTCCGGTAAGTGCAGATGCCACCAAGCCGGCGGCTGATGCGCAGCAAGCAGCGACTCCTCCGGCCTCCGGTAGGTACTCGGGTGAGCCCATCTCCGTAAACCTGAAGGACGTCGATCTCCGTGATTTTTTCCGCCTCATTCACGAAATCAGCGGCTTGAACATCGTGGTTGACCCCAACGTAAAGGGCAACCTGACAATCGTGCTGGATGATGTGCCGTGGGATCAGGCTCTGGATATCGTCCTGCACAATAACGATCTCGAAAAGCAGCTCGACGGCAATGTCCTCAGAATCGCGACCCGCGACACGATTAAGAAGGAAGCCCAGGAAGCGCACGAACTGTCGCAGGCGCAGGCTGAGGCAGCGGACATCATTACGACTACCCGTGTGCTCAATTATGCCAAGGCCGACGACATGGTCGCGACCCTGAAAAAATTCTCGTCTTCGCGCGGCGACGTCATTGGGGATATGCGTTCGAACACCGTAATCATTCGCGACATTCCGAGCGTTCTGCCCGTGATGGATAACCTCCTCCGCCAGCTCGACCGCAAGTCGCAACAGGTGGAAATCGAGGCGCGCGTCGTGGCCGCCAACCGCAACTTCGCCAGCGCCATCGGAACGCAGTGGGCATTTTCTGCGGGCACCGCAAGCCGTAACAACGTATTTGGGGGCGACCAGGGCATCGGAACCAGTGAAATCACCCGCGGTGCGGGTCTTCCCACTCCTCCGCTCGTCGTCAGCAATGGATCGTCCAGCGGCAGCCAGATGCCTTTAAGCGTCGGTCTTGGCGTGTCCGCCCCGACCAGCGGTATTTCCTACGCGTTCACTTCGCGTAACTTTGCCCTCGACCTAATCATTGACGCGGCCGAGACCAAGGGCGTCGGCAAACTGATTTCCAAGCCGCGCTTGATCACTCAGAATAACCAGAAGGCCCAAGTCAAACAGGGTACGAAAATTCCTGTCCAAACTATCGTGAACAACACCATTTCGGTGCAGTTCGTGGACGCCGTCCTCCAGCTCGAAGTCACTCCTCAGATTACGGCGGAAGGCACAATCTTTATGGACGTCAAGGTCACCAACGATCAGATCGATCAGGCCATCCCGCGCGTCGAAGGTATTCCGGCCATTGACACGCAGGAAGAAGATACACGGGTGACTATCAGTGATGGTGGTACCGTTGTGGTCGGCGGCATCATCGTTTCCAACCAGCAAACGGCGGTCTCCCAGGTTCCTCTGTTCGGGAGTCTCCCGGTTATTGGCAACCTATTCAAAAACACGACGGTCAGCTCGACTTCCCAGGAGTTACTCTTCTTCCTGACACCTCGGATTCTTCCGAACTAGATGTTTGAAGGAGAGCGCCGGCCTTTTGAGTGGTCGCTGTAGGTTGACGAAGGTTGAAGAAAAAGGATTTAGCCAATCACGGAATCCGGAGCCGGCAAGACAGGCTCCGGATTCTTTTTTCTGGGCTCCAAGCCAACGCAATCCTCGTCTCACATCTCGCCGATATCCGTTACCTGTGCGGTTTCTCGGGTAGCAACGCGCTTCTAATCGCCACCGTCGACAAAATCACGCTTCTCACCGACGGCCGCTACACAATTCAGGCTAATGAAGAGACTTCCGGCGTCGAGGTGTTGATCGCTCGCAAGCCCCTGTTTGCCGAAGCTGGCGGGCTGCTCTCTCAAGCGCGCACCCGGAAGACGGTGCTGTACTCACCCGGACAACTTACGGTTTCCCAGTTCTCCGCGCTGCGCAAGGCGGCAGGACACCACGCACACTGGCGCGTAGACCCGGGCCTCGTCGCGGGGCTGCGTGGTGTAAAAGACGCGGAAGAGATTGAGACAATGAAGCAAGCGGCAGATCTCGCGAGTGCCGTCTTTGAGGATGTTCTGCCCATCATTCGGCCGGGCCTCCTCGAAAACGAGCTCGCCGCGGAGATTGAATTCCGCATGCGGCGTATGGGCGCGAGCGGCGCCTCATTCGAAACGATTGTAGCTTCCGGGCCGCGGTCGGCTCTACCCCACGCCCGGCCCACCGATAAGCCCATCGGCAAAAACGAATTGGTCGTCCTTGACCTGGGTGCTATACTCCGCGGTTATTGCAGTGACATGACGCGGACCGTTTTCGTCGGCCAGGCGCCCAGTAGGGTCCGTGCGTGGTACGGGGCGGTACTGGAAGCCCAGGAAGCGGCTATCCAGGCTCTAAGACCTGGCGTAAGCGCGGGGGACGTTGACTCGGCAGCCCGGCGCGTTCTGCACCGGCACCGGTTGGCGCGGTTTTTCACCCACAGCACAGGGCACGGTTTGGGGCTTGAAGTCCACGAGGCCCCCCGGCTCGGTCGCGGTGAAACGACTAAGCTGGTGGCGGGCAATGTGGTCACCATCGAGCCCGGCGTATACGTCGAAAATGTCGGCGGAATACGCATTGAGGACGATGTACTGGTGGTCCAGGATTACGCAGATACGGCGTTAAAAAGCGTTCAAATTCTCACCAGCGCATCCAAGGAATTTTTAGAGCTCTGAATGGCGGATTCGAAGAAGGCGCGAAACAATATCTCAGCCGAAGCTGGGGGAGTCGATTTACAGGACCTCGAACGCCTGCTCGCATTCATGAGCAAACACGGACTCGAGGAACTCGAATACGAGCGCAGCGGCGTTCGCGTTCGATTAAAGAAGGCTTCTCAGAATTCCGCGACAATTTTCCGTCCGGGAATTTCTCCAGAGATTGTGATAGCGGCTCCGGGCGTTGCCTCTGCTGCGCCACAATCAGCGGCGGCCAAGGAAGCGGCTGGAGATAGCGCGCGTCCCGATGATCTCCACGTCGTCAAGTCGCCGATCGTTGGCACGTTTTACGCGTCACCGAATCCTGGCGAAGAGGCGTTCGTGCGCGTTGGCGACCGCGTCAAGTCCGGTCAAGTGCTCTGCATCATCGAAGCGATGAAACTGATGAACGAAATTGAATCCGATGTTGACGGCGAAGTCATGCGCATTTACGTCGAAAATGGCCAGCCCGTCGAGTACGGCGAAGCTTTGTTTGGTATCCATCCGCAGCGCAAGAAATAGGCGTCCAGCCGAGGGCGCCCGAGCCAGATGTTTCAAAAACTTCTGATTGCCAACCGGGGCGAAATCGCCCTTCGCATCCTTTCGGCCTGCAAGGAACTCGGCATCCGTACGGTTGCCGTTTACTCCGAAGCGGACCGCAATGCCTTGCATGTTCGATTCGCGGATGAGGCCGTCTGTATTGGGCCTCCGCGCAGCTCCGAAAGCTACCTCAACATTCCCCATGTGATCAGCGCGGCAGAAATCACCAACGTGGATGCGATTCACCCCGGCTACGGATTTCTGTCCGAAAATGCGAACTTCGCCGAAGTCTGCGAAGCATCGCACATCGCTTTTATCGGACCTTCTTCCGAAAACATTCGATTGATGGGTGAAAAAGACAAAGCTCGGAAGGCCATGGCGGAGGCAGGGCTTCCGGTGATTCCAGGGAGCGACGGAATCGTGCCCGATGAGGAGGCCGCCAAAGTATTGGCCGCGGAACTCGGCTATCCCATCATGATCAAGGCGGCCGAGGGAGGGGGAGGCCGCGGCATGCGCGTGGTGTTGAGCGCTGGGGAGTTGATCTCCCATTTCCAGACAGCTCGCTCGGAGTCTCGCCAGGCGTTCGGCTCGCCCGACGTTTATTTTGAAAAGCTCATTGCACGCCCACGCCACATCGAATTTCAGGTTCTTGGAGATCGCCACGGCAACTTGATTCATCTTGGGGAGCGCGAATGCTCGATCCAGCGCCGCCACCAAAAAGTCATCGAAGAATCGCCTTCGCCGATTCTCGACGCGAAGACGCGCTGCGACATGGGCGAAAAAGTCGTCGCTGCTCTCAAAGCCATCAAATATTCGAGCGCCGGCACGGTGGAATTCCTGCGTGACGAGTCCGGCAAACTTTATTTTATTGAAATGAACGCCCGGATTCAGGTCGAGCATCCCGTCACGGAAATGGTGACCGGCATCGATTTGGTCAAGTCACAGATCCGGGTTGCGGCCGGTGACCGGCTTGATGATGTCGTCGGCAAAGTGGAATTTCGCGGCCATGCGATGGAATGCAGAATTAACGCGGAAGATCCCGACACTTTCGCGCCGTCAGCCGGACGAATTACTGCCTTTCGCTTGCCCGGCGGCCCCGGCATTCGCGTGGACACGGCTGCCTACGCCGATGCCGTAATTCCGCCTTACTACGATTCCTTGATTGCGAAATTGATCGCGCATGGGCACACCCGGGACGAAGCGATGGCGCGAATGCGGCGCGGCCTCGAGGGATTTGTAATAGAGGGGATCAAGTCATCGATCCCCCTGCACTTAAGAATTCTCTCCGATCCGGATTTCATCGCCGGAAAATTCGATACGCATTTCCTGGAAAAGACGCCGGCGCTGCCTGCGAAGTAAAACCGGAGCTCATGTTCCCGAGCCTTTACGCGATACTCGATGCAGAACTGGCGGGCGGCGAAATTTTCTCAATTGCCGAGGCGCTGGCCTCAAGCGGCGTCGAAATAATTCAATATCGAAATAAAAGCGCTTCGAGTCTCGCCGCGTACACCGACTGCGTTCACCTCGCAGATCTATTGCGCGAGCGTTCGCGGTTCATCGTAAATGATCGCGCCGATTTTGCCGCGCTGTGCGGTGCGGGCGGCGTGCACGTCGGTCAGGCGGATCTTCCCGTCGAAGCTGCTCGGGCCGTGTGCGGCAATGGACGATGGGTTGGCATTTCAACTCATAACCTCGCGCAGTTCGAAGCAGCGAGACAAACTTCGGCCGACTACATTGCTGTCGGCCCGATTTTTGCTACGGCAACAAAGAATAATCCTGATCCAGTTGTCGGCGTGGATTTCGTACGTCGAGTCCGCCCGATGACATCGAAGCCGATCGTCGCGATTGGCGGCATTACCCTTGAAAACGCCGAAGAAGTCTATCGGGCGGGCGCGGATTCGATCGCCGTGGTCCGAGATTTGATCGCCGCGACCGATCCCGCCAGTCGTGCGCGTCAATTCCTGAAGTTAGCAAGTGAAATGCGTAAGTCGCAGAACTAAAGAGTCACAAGCGGTATGCCAAAACGGGCTAGAGCGACGGCTGAGGGTCGCATTGCGGAATTGGTTTGCCGCAATTGCCGCGCTTATCTATTCGTGGCGATTTTCATCGAAAGTCGGTTGTTAAGGCATAAAGCGCAGTACACTTGCGCAATTAATGGCCGCTATTGGACTGCCCGTGTGAGCGATGGAAGAACGCAAGCGAGCAGGAAACTGTAAACGTATGATTGGCCGCCGCTAGCTTCGGCCGAAATCATTTTGTGGAGGCACTCGATGGCAGGTTCGATCTTTGCCACCAAACCGATCAACACGATCATGAGCGAGGCCTCGGAAACGGGCGAGCATTCTCTCAAGCGCGCGCTCGGGCCCGTGAATTTGGTGTCGCTTGGAATTGGCGCAATTATCGGAGCCGGCATTTTTGTCCTCACCGGAGCCGCGGCCGCAAAATACGCCGGCCCAGCGATCGTCCTGTCTTTCATCCTCGCGGGATCGGCTTGCGCCTTCGCGGGACTTTGCTACGCGGAATTCGCCTCTTTGATTCCGATCGCTGGCTCGGCCTACACCTACGGATACGCCACGCTCGGCGAGATTGTTGCCTGGATCATCGGTTGGGACCTGATTCTCGAATACGCTTTCGGTGCGGCGACGGTGGCTTCCGGCTGGAGCGGCTACATGCTCAGCTTTCTCCAGGATTTTGGCATTCGCATCCCTCCACAATTCACCAGCGCGTACGGCGAGCCGCTGGTTCAATACAACGGCCACTGGGAGCACTTATCGAGAATCAAAGACACGCTGGCATCGAATGGCGTGGATGCGGCTTCGTTGCCCCACATGACCGCTTATTTCGATCTCGTGGCATTTCTGGCGATCATTGCGGTGACGGTGGTTCTCATCATCGGCATCAAGGAATCCGCAAACCTGAACTCGGCGATCGTGATGATCAAGGTTTCCATCGTGCTCATTTTCATCGGTGTGACGGGAGTGTATTTCTTCCGGAACCCAAGCCACTTTTCGGCGAACTGGCATCCGTTTATTCCGCCAAACACAGGAACGTTCGGGCAATTTGGATGGTCGGGAATCGCGCGCGGCGCAGCCGTGATTTTCTTCGCCTACATCGGATTTGACGCCGTTTCGACCGCAGCGCAAGAAGCCATCAATCCGAAGAAAGACATGCCCATCGGCATTCTCGGCTCGCTCGTGATTTGCACGATTCTGTATATCGTCGTATCGGGCTTGTTAACTGGCGTGGTCTCTTACACGGCGTTGAACGTTTCAGATCCCGTCGCGGTAGGAATTGATGCTGTGCCGGGCGTGAGATGGGGAAGTTTTCTCGTAAAACTCGGCGCGATATTCGGGCTGGGCACGGTGATGCTGGTGATGCTGCTGGGACAATCGAGGGTTTTTTATTCGATGTCGAACGACGGATTGCTGCCGCCGTGGGCGAGCAAGATTCACCCGCGATTCCGCACTCCGTATCTCTCCAGCATGGTGGTTGGAATTTTCGTGGCCGTATTCGCCGCGATGATTCCCATCGCAGTTTTGGGCGAGTTGGTAAGCATCGGGACGCTCCTGGCCTTCGTAATTGTCTGCGCGGGCATCTGGATACTCCGAGTGCGCCGTCCAGAGATGGTGCGGCCATTCACATGCCCGTGGGTGCCTTTCGTTCCGATCATGGGCATCCTGATCTCAGGCGCGCTCATGGTCGCCCTGCCTCTCGCGACATGGTTGCGGCTCTTGATCTGGCTTGCGTTCGGAATGTTCATTTACTTTTTCTACAGTCGCAGCCACAGCCGGGTACAGAAAGCTTTGAATCGCTAGAATCTGCGTTTGTACGCGGGCCCCTGTTAGGCGAATGGGGTGAGCGCGAGTGTTGAGCCGAGAGGTTGAGCGCAGGCGCCCGTCTGCGTCAGAATGAACGCTTATGTCCCCTTTCTCCATGCTTCGTGTGCGGGCTCTCTGGCGGCGGCTGTCGGCATTCGATGTCGCCGCCGTCATCGTTGCGGTCGCGTATTTTCTTTCGCGGCTCACGGCCTCACTCGGCGTTGCCATTCCATTTTCGGGCTTTTTTGGATTTCTGTTCATCCTCGCAATTGCCTACGGGCTTTTTCGCCTGGTCCCCTGGGTCCGCACGAAGGTTCTCTGGAGCCTGCGGAACCGGCTCATCGTTGCCTATCTATTCATTGCGGTCGTACCGGTTGTTCTACTGCTTACGATGGCGACGCTTGGGCTGTATCTGATCTACATGCAGTTCGGGGCGCACATTTTGCGCGACGACGTTCAGGAACGAATCGCCATGCTGCAGGGAGCATCGCGGGCCATCAAGTCGGCGGTGGTGCAAGAAGCGTTGCGGGGAAAGACTGACGATCCCTACACGCTGCTGACCCGGCCCGACGTGGTTGCCGTTATCGCCGGTGAGTCGAGTGAGTTGCCTGGCTTGCACGTCGAAGCGGAACGCACGAACCATCTGCTTGAAAAGTGGGGCGAAAGCAATCGCCGCAGATTCGCGGGAATGGTGGAAATTGGCGACGATCTCTGGCTGCGGTGCGCCACGCTGGTCGAGCTTCCGAAATCATCATTTCCGCTCTCGTTTTCGGTTCCGGTGACTTCGGAGATGCTCGATGACCTGAACTCTGAACTCGGCCCGATCAATCTGACGATTCTCCGTCCCGATGATGGCAGTCAATCAAACGGTCTCCACATGTCGATTGATAACCGCAATTTTGTGCCCGCCCGCGAGCTAACGAGCCACCGGCGAACGGTAGGGCCGCGTGCGAACTGGCTCGATTCCGTGGTCACCGGTGGCTTCACGTGGCAAGCGATTCTTCTCGATCCGCAACAAGGTGATCGGGGCACCGTACCCGTCCTCGCTGCTTTCTCCGCGCGTCCGTCACGGTTAAATGAGCGTCTCTTCGCTTCGCTAGGGGACTTCGGGCCTCTGTTGACGCTAATCCTGGTGGTCACTGGCGTTATTTTTCTTGTTCTCGAAGCTGGCGCGCTCATTACCGGCGTTGTATTAACCCGGCGTATCACCAGCGCGGTCTCCGACCTATACGAATCCACCCGGTATATTCGCCGCGGGGATTTTACCCATCGCGTGCGAGTGCAGCGGCGCGACCAGCTCGGCGCTCTCGGCGAGTCGTTCAACGAAATGACGAGCTCCATCACCGAACTGATTGAAGAGCAACGAAAGGGCCAGCGGCTCGAGAATGAAATCTCGATTGCGCGCGAAGTGCAGGAGCAGCTCTTTCCGCAATCGATCCCGCAAATCGAAGGCGTCGAGCTCGCCGCAATATGCCGGGCGGCCCGCGTGGTCAGCGGCGACTATTACGATTTCATCCGCCTCAGCCCCTGCAGGATCGGTATCGCCGTCGCAGACATCAGTGGAAAAGGAATTTCAGCGGCGCTGCTGATGGCCAGCCTTCAGGCCGCTCTGCGTAGTCAGGCGGTTCTCGATGCAAACGGGAGCACGGCCCAACTCGTGAGCCGCTTGAATCACCATCTGTTTCACAACACTTCAGATGACCGGTACGCCACGTTTTTCTACGGCGTCTTTGATTCGAGCACGCGAACTCTGGAATACACGAACGCCGGCCACTGCGCGCCGGTTTTTGTCGCTGACGGGAAGGTTACCAAGCTCGACACGGGAGGAACGGTCGTCGGACTTTTCGACGAAGCCGAATACGAGTCAGGTACAATCAATGCGCCACCGGATAGTCTTTTAGTTGTATTCAGCGACGGTTTGATCGAACCGGAAAATGTTTACGGCGAGGAATTCGGCACCCAGCGCCTTTCCGACGAAATTCTGCGTCACCGCGACGCGCCGCCGCAAAGATTGGCCGAGAGCTTGATAGACTCCGCGGAGCAATGGGCGGGAACGCCCGAGCAGGCCGACGATATGACCGTGGTTGTCGCACGCTTGTGCGTGGGCGCGAGCCCGAGAACGAGCTAAAAGCGGGCACTCGATCTTCTTGGTACGGCGGAAATTCTTGAGGAGGAGGCAGCGTGTCTCTTCGGCAGCGATGCGCGCTTATCACCGGAGGCACCCGGGGAATCGGCAAGGGAATCGCGCTAAGTCTGGCCCGCGAAGGCGTTCGGATTGCGATTTCTTACCGCACGAATAAGAGCGCCGCGCAGAATACCTTGCGGCAGATCCAGTCGCTCGGCGCGGAGTGTTTCGCCGTTGAAGCCGACGCCACCGACTCGGACAAAGTACAATTTCTCGCCGATACGGCCGCGGAGCGTTTTGGACGCCTCGACATTCTTGTAAATAATGTCGGCACGTTTTATTGGAAGGGCGTCGTTGAGACCACGCACGAGGAATGGCAACGTGTGGTTGCGTCGAATCTCTTCAGCACATACTACATGAGTAAAGCCGTTGTGCCCGTGATGCGCCGCCAGCGGTGGGGAAGGATTATCAACATTGGAGCCGTGGGAGCGGAGCGCGCATTCGGCCAGGCGACGATTTCCGCGTATGCGGCCGCCAAAGCAGCCGTCGTTTCATTCACGCGGTCGCTTGCGATCGAAGAAGCCAAGCACGGTATCACCGTAAACGTCATCAATCCGTCGAATGTGGATGAGAAGGATTTAACGCTTGATGAGGCGCGGCGGATTCGCGACACGCGTTCGCCGATTGGCCGTCCGCCGTCGGCGGATGATGTGGCGGCGGCTGTGAAATTCTTCGCGAGTGACGAAGCTGATTTTATTACCGGGCAGGTCCTCAACGTGAGCGGCGGTTGGATGCTGTGATGAGTTTGCGCCGCGTTCATTCCTCTTGTTATCGTTGGCATTGCTGTAATCCCGCCTACAAGGTGTAACCCGTGAAAGTCCTCACAGCCGCGCAAATGCGAGAAGTTGACCGCCTTTCCACCGAGCGGTACAGCATCCCTGGTTTGCAACTCATGGAGAATGCCGGCGCGGGCGTAGTGGATTATCTTGAACAAAATCTTGCAAACGTCGATCGGCAGGCCATCGTCATCGTATGCGGAAAGGGAAATAACGGCGGCGATGGATTTGCAATCGCGCGGCTGTTGCGGGCGCGCGGCGCGAGCCCCGTTGCAATTCTCTGCGCCGGGCCCGAGGAAGTGCGCGGCGATGCCGGCGTCAATCTCGATCGCTACCGCCGCGCGGGCGGCGACATCGCGTTTGCGCGGACTCCGAGCGATTGGCAGGACGCGAAGAAATTCCTCGCGCGAGCCGATATCGTCGTTGACGCGCTCTTGGGCACCGGTCTGCGCGGGCCGGTCGAAGCGTGGCTTGGCGGCATTATTGGCGATATCAATGCGCGCCGCGATGTCGCGCATATTGTCGCCGTCGATATTCCGTCCGGAATATTCGCCGATGTTGGGGAAGTTACGGGGCCGGCAGTGGATGCGCACGTTACGATTACATTTACCGCGCCAAAGATCGGGCAGCTTCTGTATCCCGCATCAGAAAAAGTCGGCCGGCTGGTTGTGGTGCCAATTGGTTCGCCGCGCGCGCTAGTGGAGGAATGCTCGGATTCAAAAGTGCGGTGGATTGAGCCCGCCGAGATGTCGGCTGTGGATTTACAGCGCCGCTCGGATGCGAACAAAGGTGATTTCGGGCATGCACTCTTGGTGGCAGGCTCGGTCGGCAAAACTGGCGCTGCCATTATGGGCGGTTGGGCGGCGCTGCGTGCCGGCGTAGGATTGGTCACGGTTGCAACGCCGCAGCCGAGCCTTTCGATCGTCGCCGGCCAGACGCCGGAAATTATGACCGAACCGCTCGCCGCGACCGAAGCCGGAACGATTGGTGCGAAGGCAATCGAAAACAATCAGTTCGCCGGATTGGTGCGTGGCAAGGCGGTGTTGGCGATTGGGCCGGGCTTGACTACGAATGCAGAGACTCAGCAATTTGTGCGTGCGGTGATTCGCGAAACTTCAACTGCGACTGTGCTCGATGCCGATGGCCTCAATGCGTTTGCCGATCACCGCGCGGAACTCGCCGCGCATAAGTGCGATTCGCTCGTCATCACTCCGCATCCTGGCGAGATGGCGCGGCTCATCGGAAGTTCGGCGGCTGAGATTCAACAGCGCAGGATCCCCGTCGCGCAAGAGGCGGCTGCCGAATTCCGCGCGACGGTGGTGCTGAAAGGACATGAGACGGTGATCGCCGCGCCCGACGGGTCCGTGTGGGTGAACTCCACCGGCAATCCGGGTATGGCCAAGGGCGGGACGGGTGATGTCTTGACGGGAATGCTCGCCGGGATACTGGCGCAGCATGGAAGGAAGGATTGGACGTCCTCTGTTTGCCTGGCCGTCTATTTGCATGGGCTGGCTGGAGATTTGGCGGCGCGGGAAATCGGTGAAATTCCATTGATGGCGACGGATTTGATTCGTGCTATCCCGCAAGCCTATTCGCATTACATTGCGGAGCTGGCGCATGGGCGAGCGTGATTGGGTGACGTACTCCGCCGAGGACACGATTCGCACGGGAAGGGAACTCGGCGCCCGCCTGAAGCCTCCGGCGTTGATTCTGTTGCGTGGCGAACTGGGCGCGGGGAAAACGACGCTCACGAAAGGGATCGTTTCCGGGCTCGGCGCTGCGCGCGAGGAGGAAGTGACCAGCCCGACATTTACGCTCGTGCACAATTATCACAACGGCGTGCGCGTGTATCACATCGATCTTTATCGCGTCGCCGATTTTCGCGATTTTGAGACGCTCGGCGTGGAAGATTTATTCGCCACGCCTGCGATTGTCATCGTCGAGTGGCCGGAGAGGATGACGCTGCGCAGCGGATGGCCCGTGGTGCAGATTGATCTCGAGCACGTGGACGAAAATACCCGCCGAATCCGCATTTCCGATTCTGAGAACGTGCTCGGCGACAGCTGACGGCCCGATTATCGTCGTTGCGCCTGGCGTTTCGCGCGTTAGCGCATCCATCGGCCAATTTCTCTCGCCAGATCCGCTACCAGCGGCCACAAAAACACCATAAGCAATAAGACAGCCGCTGCCATGCGGACGATCGGCATCATCGGACGCGGAGTGGCTTGCGGATCGTGCCGTTCGCAGAACCCGCTGAACAGCGACGGCCGGGTGCAGCGCTTGCCGTTTTGCGCGATATGCAGGCACATCCCCGGCGAAATCGGAGTTCGGAATCCGCCATTAACCTGTTCGCTCACCCTGGTTGCGCCTCGGTCTCATTCTGCTACAGTGAAATTTTGATTGCCAGAAGTGTCCAAAATGCCTGACGCACCGATCGCGCCTTCACTTACGCAACCGGCTCGGATGAAGCTCGAGCCGTATTCGGCCGAAATACGCCTGCAATCTCTCAACATCGGGATAGATAACATCCATTTCGACGTTTTCCTGAGCCCGGCATTTGCCGAATTCGCGCGCCGCTACCTGCTCGACCTCATTCGCCAGACGGCAAACCTGAATCTATTCTGGGATCACGGTCGAAAGTCGGTAGCTCCGGAAACGGCGGCCTTCAAAAAACAGCTTTTGGAGCTGCTTCAGATTTCGCTCACACGGGCCAAGTTCACCCAAAACATTGAAGTAGACCTGCTGAATCGAATCGCGATTCTTAAATTTCTTCTCGCCGAGATCACGAATCAGCTTTCGAGTCTTATTGTCGAGTGCAAGGAATGGATCCATTCGCGCGGCGTGCATTTCGAGCATGGCGAACAGGCCCACGTCATGCGCGCCCGCATCGCGGAGCTTCAGGCCGACCGCAAAAATATTTATCGCCAAGTGGGGCAGACGCTTTTTCAGATTATTCGTGATTTGGATGACGCGATGCTCGCCAAGGCGCGCCGGGCGCTCTTCGGCGACGATTACAGCGCGATGTACGATTTGCTGAAAAATCGCCTGCTTTATGTCGAAGACGGCAGCGACGAAATGGTTTTCCTCGAACACTACGTTCTGCTCGGCAATTTCAGCCGCGATCCCGACCGTTTCGAAGTGTTCGACGAACTTCTTCTGGGCCTCGTTCGCGAGTTCGTTGTTGTGGACGACAACGCCGAGGAGTTGAGCCGGACGCAACAATCCTACGAGCAGCTGATGGAGCAGGCTCGCTCATCGCGCGCCGAGCTTTTTCGTTTGGAGGAACAGCAGGAGGAGCTTCGCAGGAAGATTGACAGCGGCGGCGAATCCTTTCGTTGGCCGTGGAAGCGGCGCGGGTCGCCGTCCGAAGACCACACGGAAGCCGGCGAGCTGAGGCTCCGGATTGACTCTCTCGAAGTGAATTTGCAGGAGGTCGCGCCCTCCATCGAATCGGCAAAGCAAAAAATTGAATTTCTGACCGACGAATATCGCCAGCGCATCGGAAACTACCTGAACGATCCTGAAAATATCTGCCGCCTGTTTGATTCGCGCACTGCCACCGGCGACGACGAAACCACGCCCGAGACTCGCGGCCGGCTGCTGAACGAATTGGTGCGGCGCCTCGAAGAGCGCGATTTGCTCGTTCACGTTCTCGCCGGCTACGAAACGCGAACGATCCATCGGGATTATTGTCCCCCGGTCCACTTGCAGCAGCTCAAGAAGGCGCTGGTCCTCAGCGAAGAGCAAAAGCGCGTCGAACAGATTCTCGAGCAATATCCCGCGCGGAAGTTTTCCATGAAGCGGCTTCAGGATTCGGCCCGCATGATTCGGCGCATCTCAGCCGAAGAGGCGCGCACGACGGCGTTGCGTTTTGCCGAAGATCTTGCGCGGCTACGCCGCGATCGCCGCAATTATCAGCACATCGGAGGTTGGATCGAGCGGGTGAGTCTCGTGCGCTCGGAGCATTCACGCGAACTCTCGCGTATCAACAACAGCCTGTACGAACTCGTGCTGCCTGCCGAAATCCGCAAGGAAGCCGACGCCGTCGTGTCACACGCCGTGATCAAAGCCGACGTGCGCGGCTCGACGGGCATCACAAAAGATTTGCTCGCCCGTGGACTCAATCCGGCCTCGCACTTCAGTATGAATCTGCACGAGCCGGTGAAGCGTCTTCTCAACCGCTACGGCGCCGCCAAAGTCTTCATCGAAGGCGATGCGATTATTCTCGCCATTTACGAAACCGAATCCACACGCGCCACTCAGCATGCGGTTGCGAAAGCTTGTGTGCTTGGACGCGAAATTCTCGCGGCTACTGCGGCTTACAACGTGCGCGCGGAATCGAGCGACCTGCCGCGCCTCGAGCTTGGCGTTGGCGTTGCCTTCCAGAATTCCGCGCCGTCCCTTTGGATGGACGGCGACTCGCGCATTATGATTTCAAAAGCGCTGAATTTGTCCGACCGGCTCTCGAGCTGCTCGAAGATGGCGCGGCGCCTGTTCGCGCACAATCCCTCGCCCTTCAATGTCTTTCTCGTGCAGACGCTGATGGAAGACGCCGTCGAGGACGAAGGCGAAGAGCTCCTCGTTCGTTATAACTTGAACGGAATCGAACTAAACGACGAAGGTTTCCAGAAGCTCTCGCGTGAAATTTCGCTCGCGCCGATGGCCGGGACATTCACGCTGCCATGGGGCAAGGAGCGCGTTCAGCTTTTTTTCGGCGAACTGCCGATCTCGAGCGCGCTCGAACCAATTGTCGTGCGCAAGGGTTACGTGCGGCAGTTGCTTCCGGGAGGCAAAATCGGCTTGCCGGGTTCACGTCCCTACTACGAAGTCTGCACCCATCCGCGCCTGCTTGAAATCGCGCACAAGAGGATTACCGAAGGCCCGCCGAAGAGCTAAACGCTCGTCGCTTCCGATCTGTCGTCTGCGGTCCCGCTCAACTTCGGTTTAAGCGGATTTTGATGTTGCTGCGGTGTGAGCGCGATGGGCAATGAATAGAAAGCCTTTGGCGGTGGCGTCCTTTTCCAGGCCACCCAGAGTCTCTCGCCCTGCGGCGGCGGTTTTCGCCGACTTGATCTGAACTTCACCGAGCGCCAGGCGCGCTTCAAATTGAACTGACACGAGGCCCAGGCGGTTCATGTCGGCGAGGACAGCTTCGAGGCCTTTCACGGCATCTTCCGTTTTTCCGGTGGCTGCATCAACCTCTGCCTGTGCGATCTGAACGCCCGCTATGGAGTGGCGTTCCTGGCTCTTTTTCGCCAGCGCAGCAGCTTTTGCCACAGTGTTTTGCGCGTCAGGAATTTTGTTCAATCCGACTGCGGCCCGCGCGAGAATTGCCAGCACTTCGGCCTCTAAATCGGAGGCTTTCTCGCGATGAGCCTCGGCGGCAGATTTACTCGCCAGCTCATAAGCGCTCGCGTAATTGCCTTCGGCGTTGTCCAAGTCGGCGATAAACGCACTGGTTTCGGCGACGGCGCCTTTGTCCCCGAGCGCGGTGCGTATTGCCAGAGACTCATCGTAGAATTTGTGAGCGCCAGCAAGGTCGCCCTGTTCTCTTAGAATTTGCCCCATGCCAAGCGTGGCGGTCCCGCTGCTCTGTTTGTTGCCGGACTCCGCAGACAGCGTGATTGCGTTCTGAACGTGAGTCTTGGCTCCCTCGAGATCGCCCAACTCCGCGCGAATCTCGCCGAGGTTGCTGTCGGTCAGGGCGATGCCGTCTTTTTCTCCCGTCTGCTGGTAAATCGCCTGGGCGCTCTCGAACATCGCTTGCGCACCGGTGTCATTCCCGTAGCCGTACAAGATAGCGGCGAGGTTATTGGAGATGAGCGCTTCTGTGGCGCGGTCGCCGATCTCTTGACTAATGGCCAGGGCGTCTCGGAAAAGCTTCTCCGACCCGGACATATCACCGAGGTCGGACGCGATGTTGCCAAGGCTGGTTAAATTTTGCTCGATGCCCACCTTGTAGTCGGTATCGCGGTCAATAGCCAGCGACGCTTCAATTATCTTCTTTGCGGCCAAATATTCGCCCTGGTCGTGGAGGATAACCCCGATGTCGTGAAGGTTGACCTCTTGAGCATTCTTGTTCCCAATTTTTTCGGCGATAGTTTCGGCTTGATCATACATGCGTCGCGCGGATGCGTTGTCGCCTTGGTCGGCGAGCATATTGGCCGCGCAAGTGATCGAGCGGGAAACGCCGGCTTGATCGCCAAGCGCAGCGTAGACGTCCCGCGCCTGTTCGCATGCTTTCTGTCCGCCTTTCAAATCGCCGAGCATTTCGAGAGGCCGCGATTCCATGAAGAGCATGTCGGCTTCGAGCGAGCGAGCGTCGAGCGAGCGGGCTCTCTCGAGGTTGCGATGCGTGATCTCGATCTCGCGCTTGAAATCGCCTTCTCCCTGCGCCACGCGCGCCTCGTCGATATCGATCTGGATGTTCTCGATGCCGGAGGCGGGAAGTTTGCGCAAAGCATCGATGCCGGCCTGGGCGTTTTTGAACTGTGAGTCAGCGATTTGTGCGTCCACCAGCGCAAGGCCGGGCCCAATCTCGTCGGGATAAAAATTCCAGATGGATTTATAAATTTCGATGGCCTTGGCGCGCTGGCCAATGGATTCGTCGTATGCGCCTTCCACCGAAAGCCGTTCAGCTCGCGGCAGCGTGGAGGAATCATCAAAGGCCAGCTTCGTTTCCTCTTTGGATTTCTCGAGATATCCCAGATTTTTCCAGGCCCGCGCCATCACTAGGTGCGCCAACGCGAAATGCGGCTGTGATTTGATCACTTGCGCAAGCAGCGGCTGAGCGCCCTTGGTGTCAAAGTTGCGCATGCGTGTGAGCGCGTCCACATAAGCCCGCGCCGCTTCGGGATCCGACGGAATCGAAACCTGAACGATCTCGGAATCCTCGGGTGTGATCTGCCCGGCTCCCAGCTTTTTGCGAATCTCCAGGCCCACCCTCGCCACCAGATTAGCGATCTGCATTTCAGTGCCTTGCGCGGACATCGAGCTGAGCATCTCGCCCGTGGCCGTATTTTCGAGACGAAGATCGAGACGCACCTGGCCGTTGCCAAGCGCAAGATAAGAGCCGAGCAGAACGTAATCGCTTCCGATGCTGGCGCGAATCTTGTGCAACGTCTCCGCACCGTAGCTATCGGCGTCAGAGAGAGAAAGATTCAACTTCATACGCGCGATGTTTTCCCCGGGAATGGTGCGCAATTTTTCGCCAGCGCCCACCTCCGTTGTAAGCATCTCGGCGAGCGCCGTGGAAAGCCAAGCCTCGTCGGGGCGCCCCGACAAGTTCTTGAAACCAAGGACTGCTACCGCGGGGCGAATTTGCGCAGGCCGGACGGGAATTCCAGCAGTCGCGCCGCTTGCAACTGCAGCCGCGCCAGAGTGGCTAAACCGGCTGCGCAGGTCCCCGCGCAAACCTCCAAAGTTGAGTCCGATCATCGCTCCCACCGCGAGCAGCACCGCTACTCCCACGGCGACTCCCCACTTCGCGCCAGAGGAGAGTCGAGCTTCGTGTCTGCCAGCGGTGCCAGCGCCCGCTCCGGCCACAGCGGTTGCGCCAGATCCACTCCCAGCGGTTAGGCCCTCGAGAGCGACGCGCAGCTCACCAGCGGTCTGATAGCGTTGAGAGGACGTCTTGTCGAGCGCCTTTCGGATCACCGTGTCGAGCCCAGGCGAAATCCGCGGATTAATAGACATGGGCGGCGCCGGCTCTTGATGCAGGATTGCGCCCATGATCTCGGGGACTTGTGCCTGCGGGAAAGCGCGCTTGCCAGTCGCCATCTCGTAGAGCACCGCGCCGGCTGAGAAAATATCGCTGCGCGCGTCGGGAACTTGCCCGGTCAATTGTTCCGGCGACATATACGGCACGGTGCCGGAAATGGCTGCGGTCTCAACAGTGATGCTCTGCGTCGCGTCACGGGCAATGTCGCCGGCGACGACAGTATGGATGCGCCGGGCGAGCCCGAAATCCAGGATCTTTAGGCGCCCATCGGGAGTGAGAATAAGATTGTGCGGCTTCAGATCGCAGTGAATGATTCCGCGGTCATGCGCGGCCGCCAGACCGTCGGCGAGTTGGATGCCCAGGCGCGCGACTTCCGGAAGCGGCAGCGGACCCTCTTTGATTTTGTAGTTGAGAGCGCGCCCAGGAATCAGCTCCATCACCAGGAAATCAACGCCATCCTGATCGGCGGACTCGAAAATGGTTTCGATATTCGGATGATTCAACTGGGCCAAAGCGAGAGCTTCCTTGCGGAATTTCTTGCGGACGGATTCATCGGCGAGAGTGCCGGGAGGAAGAACTTTCAGCGCGACGTCGCGGTCAAGTTTCTCGTCGTGAGCGCGGTAGACCACGCCCATTCCGCCGGAGCCGATGTGTTCAATGATGCGATAGTGACCGAGCGTATTACCAAGCATCGCGCGTGGCTGGCTCCTCAGATCGACGTGAAGCGATGGGCACTTGTAGCGCCAGGCTTCACGCCCGGCATCTCCCCTCGGCCCGACCGCGCATAATAACACGCTACGAGCAACGTAGCGGTTGCGCAGGAATCGCCTCCGTGCGCGCGCATGCCGCATAACTGCAGCGTCGTGTTAGTCTTTTGAGAACGGAGGCGAAAGGGGTCCGGTGATCCTCCCGGCCTTCAAAGCCGGCGATGCGGCCCTTCGCGGGCCGGATGGTGGGTTCGACTCCCACACGCTTCCGCCAACTTCACAGATGAATCTCTCCGGCGTCTAGACTATTGATGTTCCCCCCCCGGCCGTTCGTAAATGCTGGCGGTCAGCGAACCGCGAACCGCGAACCGCAGATTCCATGCTCCGCACCGTGATAGAATTCGCGCATGAACGCCGCCAAGATGACGCCGGAGGCGCGAAAAGCCAAAAGTATTTTTGAATTCAAGTTGGGTGAGCTACTGGCCCTCAGTCTCAGGGGAGTGCCGGATAGCGCTTTTGATAGTTGGTACGCTACAACGTTGGAGGTGTTCAACCGCTATCTCCCTGAGACTCATTACAGTGAGAGATTTTCAAACATTAGCTTCCAGGAATCCGGTTATTTGGATAAACGTCGAGACCCGTTCGCGGTAGGTTGCGAAAAGGCCCAGGCGTGTCTAGAGAGCGCAATTGAGCATATCGAACGATTCGGATTGAAAACACGCAAACCGAAACAGGAATCGTTTCAAAGAGGCAAGGACTCGAACGAAAAGCAAGATTAATGCCGACCGCTGTTCCGGTCACCGCGCCATCGATTCCCGCGCGCTCCCGCCACGAACAGCCAATAAATCAGGTCACTCTCGTCAATTTTGCGCGCCGAAAATAAATGAGGCTAGATAACGAAGGCAATGCCGATTTTGACGATAGGGAAGAGCCCGTAGTGGGATGCGTCGCGCCTGATCGTTTGTCGAATGGACTGGAGCGCACTCTGGATTGCCGGATTCATCGAGGCGGTATTGCAGTTGGTGCCATCTGGATTGCAATCCCCGCCGGCGAAATTTAGCTGAACGTGCGGCGTCCCTTGATAAACGCCGCCGAACTCGAATCTAAAACTAAAATGTTTACCATCGCGCGGCGCGAGATTCCCGAAGCCCGCAAGTATCATCGGCGAGAGTTTGAAAAAGTCGAGCTTCGCCATCCCAGTGATAGGGTCGCTCGGCATGCTCAAATAACTTACGCCCGAGAGCGAGAAAATTTGTCCGCCTGGAACAGATGCCTGAGCGGCGAGCTGATTTCCATTGTAAACGAGCAAGCCCGGACTGAGATGAAACCGCGGACGCGGATACCAATCGATGAGCGCTTCCACCGAGTGAAGATTCAACTGCGCGTCATAGTTGATGCCATTAATCTGCACTGAATCGCTGTGGCCGAAAGTGTTGAAGCCAGCGCGGACGTTCATGGTCGGCGAGAGGGGCCTTGCGGCTTCGATGTCTATACCGAGCGGCGAAAGACTCACGCCGACGCCTAGTTTTGGATAGGTCCGATAAGCCGGCCTGGGTGATGGAAGTGGAGGCAACTGTGTCAACGTGGCGGCTTCGGCAGTAGCCGGAACCGGATCAGCAGGAGCACTCGTGGCCGGAGCAGTCGAAGCAGGAGCGGGCGCCTGCGCTTCCGCGGGCGACTGCGCGAAGGCGCTTTGCGCTATCGCGGCTAGCAAGAGGTACGTAAACGCTACGACGCTCAGACGGGACGCTATCCGCACGTTTCACCTTGAAACTTCCGCCCTGCAACTGCCTTCATCATCTCGAATCTCTTCATCGGCAGATATCATATGTCACATCAGTCGAGAGAGCGGGGACGTCAGAATCCCGTACGAATTTCACGGACCAAATAGTGGTAGCATGCGGGCGAGGTGAACCGTGCGCTACGCGTTCCTTGTCCTTGCCGCCCTTCTCGCCGTCGTCTGGGTCTTTGCGTTTCTCACGTTTCACATCGTGGGCGCATTCATCCATATCCTGCTGATCCTGGCTGTTATTTTCTTCGTCGTTCATCTTTTCAGGTCGCGCGGGCCGAGCTGAGTCATTCGTGTTGTTACGCCCATATTCGATCGTCTAGTGTATCGTCATGGCCGTCGAAGTCTCGATGAGTGTAGGCCCATTTTTCGGGATGTATCCGGCAGTCAAGGCCGCGCGCCTCGATCCCGGCGAAGCGTTGGGTTACGAATAGCGTGCGTTGCCAGTCGCCGATTTGCTGCCAGGCCATAATTCTGCAATCGCAACCGCCGTCAGCAACATCACAATGGGATCGATCGGATGCCGGTAACGCAGTAGCGCCTGCGCGAGATATTCGGCAAACGGATACACAATCGGAAACACGCCAACTGGAAACGCGTACACGCTCCTCTTCCTCCACAACGCGATAATTCCCGCAAGGGCGCCAATTCCCGCAATCAGATTGCTGGCAAGTAATCCGCGAATCACAAACGAGTGCGTGTCCAGAAAATCTCGAATCGGCGTCGCGCTCCCCGTCCACGTGGAGACAAACCGCCGTGAAATCATGTGAGCTTCACGCCGCGGATGCGTCAGCATGAACTCGACCGCTTCGTCGCGCTTTTCCGCCATGTACGCGATTTCGCCCATCGCCACATACTTCTCGCGCTCGTCCTGATCGTCGAGCGGATCTTTCCAGACGGCCCAGCGGTCGCTGTAGTGCTCGTTGTTCCCAATCCAAAGTTGTATTCCGAAGGCCGAGCGCGTCGGCACGAACGCGTGAAACACGATGTAATTGCGGGTCGTCCAGGGCACACAGCAAAGGATGATCACCGCCGCCGAGAGCCCCACATTTGCGACCCACGGCCGTTTTTCTCTACACGCTTGATAAACAAGCCACGCGAGCAGCAGCGGAAGCAACGAGGCCAGCGTCGGATTCGTCATCAGCGTCAGGCCCCACAGCAGCCCGTAGCCGATCCAGTCCCGCGCCCGCCGCGATTCGGACAGCACGAGCGTCGCCCACAGAATCGTCGCCGCCAGCAGCGTCGAGATTGAAGTATCCCAAATCCACTGAAAGGGAATGATGATCGCGTTGGGAAACGCAGCCCACAACCACGCCGCTCCAGCTCCCAGGCCCGGCCTGCCGATTCGCGTCCCCGCGTAGTAAAGCGGCACGCACGCAAGCGCCGAGCACAGCATATTCAAGCTAATCGCTGCGAGAAACGCGTGGTAGGAATAGATTCCAAACACCTTGAAAAATCCCGCGACGATGTAAGGATAAATCGGCGCAGTCCACGCTGTCGGCCCCGTATCCGCGCGAAAGGGCGATCCGAATCCACGCCCGCTCGCAATCGAGTACGCGATATTTCCCGGCTCATACAGATAAGGGACCGCACGCAATACCTCCGGCGGAATTTTGTGCATCTGCGAGAGCGTGTACCCGACGCGAAACGCCAGCGCCGCCAGAACGATAATTGGCAGCGACATCGCAATCGCCCGCAGTCTCTGTCTGGCGCTCATCTCGCGCCGAAATCCACGCCCGCCATTGTCGTTTCGTCTTGTAGTGCAGTTCTCTTCATTGCTAATATTCCCGCGCGATGTCAGACACGTCTTCCTCTTCCGCCTTCGCTCCCGGCTCGACGGTCGCCCACTTCCGCATTCTCGAAAAGCTCGGCGGCGGAGGGATGGGCGTCGTCTACAAAGCCGAAGACGTGAATCTTGGCCGCGCGGTTGCCCTGAAGTTTCTCCCCGACGACGTTGCCAAGGATCCCACGGCCCTTGAGCGTTTCCGCCGCGAAGCTCGCGCCGCCTCCGCGCTGAATCATCCCAACATCTGCACGATTTACGAAATCGCCGAAGATCGCGGCCGCCTCTTCATCGCCATGGAGTATCTCGAAGGCCAGACGCTCAAACATCGGCAGGCCGGTAAGCCTCTGCCGCTCGACGAAGCGCTCAGCCTCGCCATCCAGATTTCCGACGCTCTCTCTGCCGCGCACGAAAAGGGAATCGTACACCGCGACATCAAGCCCGCGAACCTCTTCGTCACTCTCCGCGAACAGGCCAAGATTCTCGACTTCGGTCTCGCGAAGACGGTCACTCCCGCCACATCGAAATCGATTTCGATGGAGGAGACCGCCGCGACCTCCGCCGAAAAGGACCTCACCAGTCCCGGCTCGACCCTCGGCACCATCGCCTACATGTCTCCCGAGCAGGCCCGCGGCCGCGAACTCGATTCCCGCACCGACATCTTCTCATTCGGTGCCGTCCTCTACGAAATGGCCACCGGCAAAGCCGCGTTTTCCGGCAGCTCCACCGCGGAAATCTTCGAAGCCATCCTGAATCGCACGCCTCAGGAAGCGGCACTCCTGAATCCTACCGTCCCCGCCGAGCTTGATCGCATCATCAACAAGTGCCTCGAAAAAGACGCCGCGATGCGCTATCAGCACGCCTCCGACATGCGCTCCGATCTTCAGCGCATGAAGCGCGATCAGGAATCGAGCCGCTCGACATCCGCCGCCGCGAAAACTTCCGCCGCGAAGGCTGCCACTCCATCTCGATCCACGCTCATGATCGCTGTAGCCGCGGTCGTCGTCATCGCACTCGCCGCCGGCGCATTCTGGTGGTTCAAGGGACACAACACCAAAACCGCAACTCTAACCGAACGCGACACCGTGCTCGTCGCCGACTTCGCGAATTCCACCGGCGATCCGGTCTTCGACGATGCCCTCAAGCAAGCGCTCAGTGTCTCCCTCCGCCAATCGCCATTTCTCAACGTACTCTCCGACGATCGCGTTTCTTCCACTCTGCGGCTGATGACGCGCCCGGCGGACACGCGGCTGACGCCCGACGTCGCCCGCGAGCTCTGCCTCCGCGCCAGCAGCAAAGCTTTCGTCGCCGGGTCAATCGCCAACATCGGCAGCGATTACGTCGTCGGCTTAAAAGCTATCAATTGCGCCACCGGAGACGTCCTAGCGCAGGAGCAGGTCCAAGCTACCGGGAAAGAAAAGGTTCTCGACGCACTCGGCCAAGCCGCGACGAAGCTCCGCACCGAACTTGGCGAATCTCTCGCATCGGTTCAAAAGTTCGACGTTCCGCTCGATCAGGAAACCACCGCCTCCCTCGACGCATTGAAGGCCCTAAGCATTGGCCAGAAAACGGAGGACGAAAAAGGTCCAGCCGCAGCGCTGCCGCTTTTTCAGCGTGCCGTTGAACTCGATCCGAACTTCGCCCGCGCATACGAACAGTTGGGCCTGATGTTGTGGGATTCCGGCCAGCCGGAAAAAGGCAACGCAAACTTGACGAAGGCGTTCGAGCTGCGCGGCCGTGCCAGCGAGCGCGAGAAACTGCACATCGAGTCTCTTTATTACCAGCTCGCGACAGGCGATCTGGACAAGGCAATCGAAATCTTTCAACAATGGATTGGCAGCTACCCCAGGGACCCCATTGCTCGCGAAAACCTGGCCGTCTGTTATGTAACGCAAGGACAACTCGACAAGGCTCTCAACCTCATCCTCGACGCGCGGCGCCTCGACCCGGACAGCGTGATCACCTTGGGAAACATCGCGAACCAGTACTTGGATCTAGATCGTTACGACGATGCTCGCAAAGCCATCGCTGAAGCCTACTCGCTCAAGCTTGACAATGATAGCTTGCACATTTACGCGTACGTCCTAGACTTCATCGCCAGTGACGCGCGGGGCATGGCGGACGAAGGTTCGTGGTTCGAAGCTCATCCGGATGCAAAACATGAATTCTTTGAGCTTGAAGCCGACACAGCCGCTTATTACGGCCACTTGCAAAAGGCGCGGGAGATGACGAAACGCGCCGCGGACGCGGCCGATCGTACCGACAACAAGGAGTCGAGCGCGCTCTGGCAGAACAATTCCGCATTCCGCGAAGCCGTGTTCGGCAACGCGGCGGAAGCGCGCAAGGACGCATCGGCCGCTTTGGCGCACGCTGT
>Ga0302326_10001243_pt1 | contig 65794 bp, 48 predicted proteins | sample Palsa_T0_3_FD_202264 | JGI IMG/M metagenome (GOLD analysis project Ga0302326, IMG submission 202264) | Peat permafrost microbial communities from Stordalen Mire near Abisko, Sweden - Palsa_T0_3 | ecosystem: Environmental > Terrestrial > Soil > Palsa > Peat permafrost | place: Sweden: Abisko...
CGGTTTTCAGAATCTAGCCAAAGATAATTAAATTTTGGGCGTCGCGGCGCTCCGCCCTCCCGAGGCGTTTTCGGGAGGGGCGAGCGCCGCGAGTCCCTGAATATCCGAGAGATAAATCTATGAGATTTTGACTTTGAGAATCTAATCGCGCGCCGGCGGAATTTCAAAATTGCCCAGCGCTGAAACCAGAGGCGCGATGGCTTGGGATTTGTCTCGCAAAAAGGACCGCAGCAAGGGCAGGGCGCTGTTCCAGGCCAAACCGAGCGGCGGCAGCAGGGCATCCTCCAAACACGGCGGTTCGGGCAAACGGTTTTCCACCGCCAGGGCGCGCCCCAATGGTTGCATGGCCTCCAACAGCGCCGTACGCGCCTCGTCCGCCAAATCGCCCGCAGCCAGCACTGAGGCCATTTTCAGCTTCCGGGCCGCGTGTGCGCGGAAAGCGGAGGCTTTGGCCCGTTCAGCTTCCGACAGCGGCACCGGCGCGGGGGCCGCGTCCGGCGGCCAGAGCGGCCGTGTGGCGCGCGTCGTGCTGGCCACCAAGCCGGCTTCCATCAAGCGTCGCAGGGCCTCGTCGGTTGCGCGGTCAATGACTTCCAGGCGCACGGGGGCCAGTGGGTCGGATTGGCCCGCGCCAAAATAGTCTTGATGCAGGGAGTCGAGCTGCCCCCGGAATTGCGGCGCGTCCCGCTCCACCACCACATACAAAACCGAATGCGGCCCGTCCTGCGGGTAGCGTTCTTCGCAACGGCAGAGCGCGCCGTTGATGCGCTGCCGCGCCGCCTGGGCGAAACCCAGGGCGCGGTCCGCCGGCAAACAGGCGGCCGGGGCCTTGGGCTTGATTTCCGTGGTGGAGATCAATTGCTCCAGTTTGGCCAAAAAGGCCTGCTTGCCGCTGCGCAGCTTGATTTCCTTCAAATCGCCCTTGAGGTCCAGGACGCCGTCGGCCAGGGCGCGTTTGTGCGAGAGAGTGTCAAGCATGCGGTGCTCGATGGTGTTTTCCGAGATCAAATTGACCACGGTCACGGGCCGGGTCTGGTGTTTGCGCCAGGCGCGGGCAATGCGCTGCTCGAGCTTGGCCGGATTCCACGGCAGATCGCAGTTGATGACCACGCTGGCGTTTTGCAGATTCAAGCCCGTCGCCCCGGAATCAGTGCTGAGAAAGACCCGGCATCCGGGATCGGACTTGAAAAGAAGGATTTCGCCCCGCCGCTTTTTCTGCGGGACGGAACCGGTGTGCCAGGCAAAGCCCAGTTCCAGCCGCCGGCAAAGGTCGCGCGCCAGTTGAAGCATCCGCTCCCATTCCGAGAAAATAATGATCTTGACTCCGTCGTTTTCCCGGCATTCCTCCAGGATCTTTTCCAATTCCTTGAGTTTCGGGCATTCTTTCTGTTCGTCGTGCAGGATGAAATTGGTGTCGCAGACCATGCGCATCATGTTGAGGTGCCGGAGCAATTTCTCCTGTTCCTGCTGGGTGAGCGGACGGCGTTTGGCGGCGACGGCCAGCCGGGCGACCACGGCTTCATGGTTCTCGTACTCGCCCTGCTGCTCGGCGCTGAGCGCGACGAAATGATTGCGATCGGTGCGTGCGGGCAATTCCGTTTCCACGTCCGCCTTGCGGCGGCGGAGCAGGAGCGGCTTGATGCGCGCGTTGAGTTTGTCCAGGTTTTGGTAGGCGGCCGGCCGGCCCCGTTCGTCCATTTGGTAATACTCGCGGTTGAAGCGGAACAAGGGTCCAAGCAGCGACGGGTCCAGGAAATCCATCAGGGAGTAAAGCTCGTCCAGGCGGTTTTCGATGGGAGTGCCAGTCAAGATGAAGGCGTAGCGGCTGCGCAGGCGTTTGACGGCCTGGGTGGTCTTGGCGCTCCAATTCTTGATCCGCTGCGCTTCGTCCAGCACCACCACGTCGGGCTTGAGCCGCGCGTTGACGTCCAGCGCGTCGGCCAGCATCTGTTCGTAGTTGACGATGGTGAAGAAGGGGGCGCCGGCGTATGCGGCCAGACGGGCCGTGCGGCCGCCGAAAACAAGCTGATAAGGCAGGGATGTAAAGCGTTGAATCTGCTCCTCCCACTCTGTTTTGAGCGAAGCGGGGGTGACGACCAGGACGCGCGCGGCTTTGTCGAGCCGGCGCAACAACGCGCAGGCGGCGATGGCCTGGATGGTTTTGCCCAGGCCCATTTCATCGGCCAGCAGCGCCCGTTCGGCGAAGGCCAGGTGCAACATGCCCTCGCGCTGATAAGGAAAGAGCGGCACTTTGGTTTCATGCGCTGGCCACTCGCCGCTTTGCACTTTCAATTCGTACTCATGCCGCAGCAGCTTGCGTTCTTCCTGGCGGCGGCGCGATTCCAACCACGGCGCCAATTCCTGCGAGACGCGCAAATCCGGCAACTCCGTCGCCGACAAGCGCCGCAGTTCCTCCACCGCCGCCTCGGGCGGTCCATCCTTGAGCAAACCGTCCTCGCCGAACCATCGCCGCAATGGCGCGGGCATCGGGCCGTGGCCGTTCATCAACCGCAGGCTCTCATGGGCGGGGTCGGGCAAAACATCCAGCCGGCCTGAGCCGTTGTCGGCGGCGGCGCGGAAAAGCCGTTTGAAGCGCGCCTCAAGGTGCAGCAAGACCGCTTCGACATGCTTGCAGGTGCCAAGGCCGTTGATGCGGAAATCAACGCAATCGCAGGCGAAGTGGCGCTGCCGGATGTCGCGCACCTCGACCGCGTAGGTCAATCCGCTGCCGGATTTGACGGAGAAATTGGAAAAGACGGGATGCGCGGGGTGGCAATTGAAGATTTGGAAAGACTCCGTGCGCGCGCGAAGCCGGCGGCGGTTGATTTCATCTTCATCGGTCGTCCGCCAATCATGGATGGAAGGCGCCTGGATGGCCTGAATAGTTTTCGACATGGGTAGAAGCATTTCCCATGGGGGTGGGAAAACAAGGCGCAGTTATTGGAAATTGTGCCCAAGATATTCCGTGCTTATCCACAATGAGTTTCTGATAAGCGAAGAAAAGGACTCGCGGGCCGGGCGCGTTCTGGCAAAATGCGGCCGTGGATCAAAACGAAAATCCGCACGACGACTTTGCCCCGGCGCCACAGCCGCCGCCGCGGCCCGGCTTCGGCCAAAAAGTGAAGAAGGCTCTGGGACCGGCCGGCGTGGCCATTGTCGCCCTGTTCGCCAAATTCAAGTTTGCCTTTCTGGCGGCCATCAAATACGTCCCGCTGCTGCTCAAAACCGGCGGCACCATGATCCTGTCCATCGGGGTGTACGCGATGTTGTGGGGAATTTGGTTTGCAGTCGGGTTTGTTTTTCTGTTGTTTATTCACGAGTGCGGGCACTTGCTGGCGGCCAAACGCTTCGGTTTGAAGGTGAGCGCGCCCATGTTCATCCCCTTCATCGGCGCGGTCATCCTGCTGAAGGAAGCGCCGCGCAATGCCTGGGTTGAATCGGTGGTCGGCATCGGCGGGCCGTTGCTGGGTTCGGCCGGAGCGTTGCTATGCGAGGGCCTCTACCAGGCCACCGGCAACCTGATGTTCCGCAGTCTGGCCTACACAGGCTTTTTCCTCAATTTGTTCAATCTCATGCCGGTTGGATTCCTGGACGGCGGACGTATTGTCACCGCACTCTCGCCGTGGCTGTGGCTGGTGGGATTCGCCGTGCTCGTTTTCCTGACGATCACCCGGTTCAATTTTATTTTGGTTCTGATCCTGATCTCCTCTCTGCCCCGCTTGTTCTCGCTCTTTCGGCCCAAGAGCGACGATGAACGCCGGTATTTCGAGGTGACGCCTGAGCGACGCATACTGATGGGCGCGCTCTATTTCGGTCTTATTGCCGCGCTGGTTCTGGGCATGCGCATGACTCTCATCCCGCGTGAATTATTGCACAAGAACCGCGATCAAGTCGTAATCAGTGTGCCCAATGAATTTCACGCGAACGAACTCTCCTGCCTCCGCCTCTCCGCGCAGATAGACCCGGCCATCAATATCCGGCGCGTCGGCCTGGCTGCGCGCCACCCAATAACGCTCGCGCCCCCCCACGCTGACGGACGGCGAGCGAGTGGCGGCGCGGATCAAACCGTGCTCCCACGATCGGACCTGGGCTGTTTCCAAATCCCGCCCGGCCGCCTCGCGTTCGACCAGGACCGTGGCTTCGCTGCCGACGCGCGCGGCGGAAATTTGCCGGGCGATCTTTAGTTGCTCCGCCATAGCCCGTTGCTGGCGGCGCTTTTTCACCGCGCCTGAAATCTGTCCCTCCATTTTCGCCGCGCGCGTCCCGTCCTGCTGGGAATAAGTGAACACGCCCAACCTCTCGAAACGCGTCGCGCGAATGAACTCCAGCAACGCCTGAAAATACTCCTCCGTCTCTCCGGGAAATCCGACAATGAAAGTCGTGCGCAACGCAATGCCCGGAATGCCGGCCCGGATTCTGTCAACAAGATCCACGATGTGGGCCTGCGAGGTTTCCCGGCGCATCCGTTCCAGCATGCTCTGGTGGATGTGCTGCAACGGCATGTCAACGTAGCGCGCGACTTTGGGACACTCCGCGATGGTGCGGATCAATTCGCCGGTCCAATGGGCCGGATGCGTGTACAGCAAACGAATCCAAAAGTCTCCCGGCAGCTCATTCAACTCGCGCAGGAGCGTGCAGAGCGTGGAGGCGTCCGCCGGCAACGCGTGGGCGGCTGCGGCAAATTTCTCCGGCGAGGAAATGGCCCGCGATTGGCCGGGGCGCAAATCCAGCCCGTAGTAAGTCGAATCCTGCGAGATAAGATTGAGTTCCTTGACACCCTCGGCGACAAGCTGCCGGGCCTCGCGCACCACGTCGGCCTGGGTGCGGCTGCGGTGCGAGCCGCGCATGCGCGGGATGATGCAAAAGCTGCACGGATGATTGCACCCTTCGGCAATCTTGACGTAGGCAAAATGCTTCGGTGTCAAGCGAAAGCGCGGCGTGGCAAAATCGGGGATGTAACCGGGCCGGAGGTGGACGTTGACGGGCGGCGGCGCGTTGTTCACCAGGGCCGGCTGCCGCGCCGCTTTTGTTTTCTCCGGGACGCCGGCGGCGTCCGCCAATTTCTCGCGGCGGCGCGCCAGGGCTTGCGCGACAATGTCCGAAACCTGCGCGACCTGATCAATGCCCATGAAGGCGTCCACTTCCGGCAGAAGTTTGGGCAAATCGTCGCGGAACCGTTGCGGCAGGCAGCCGGACACAATCAGTCCCTGGCCCGGATGGTCGCGCTGGCGCGCCTGGGACGATTCCAGGATGGCGTCAATGCTTTCCTGCTGGGCGGACTCGATGAAGGAGCAAGTATTGACAATAAGAACGTCAGCCGAAGCGGCTTCATTGGTGATGTGAAGGCCGGCTTTGATGAGCGAGCCAAGCATGATCTCAGCATCCACCAGATTCTTGGCGCAACCGAGCGAGATCAAGCCCACCCGCACCGGCCTCGTTTTTTCCGAAGTCATAGACCCGGATTGTCCAGCACGACGCTCTTGCCGGGTGTGGCTACGGCATACTTGAATTCAGCGTCGAGTCCGGCGGCGCCGTAACGGCCATGCTTGTCCAGCGCGACAAAATTTATGTGCAAATCGTCGCGTTTCTCGGAGTCCACGATGCGATGAAGCGTTTTGACGATCGCTTCATGCGGAGCCAGGCCCTGGCGCATGAATTCCACGATCATGAACGAGGCACAATAACGCATGACGTTTTCTCCAATGCCCGTCGCGCCAGCGGCCCCCACATCGTTATCCACATACAGGCCGCTGCCGATTATGGGAGAATCGCCAACGCGTCCGGGCAACTTTCCCGCCAAGCCGCTGGTGGAGCAGCCGCCGGCAATCGTGCCATCAGCGCCCAAGGCCAGGAGCGCGATGGTGTCGTGGTTATGCGGTGGCTTCGGCGGTTGGACGCCGCGCTTCTGGCGCCACTTTTCGTAAAATTCGCGGTCGTCCACCGGGATGGATTCCAGTCCTTGCTCCAGCGCAAAGACCCTGGCGCCTTCGCCCGCCAGCATGACATGCGGGGACTTCTCCATCACCCGGCGCGCGGCGGAAATGGGATGACGAATGCCTTCGATCGCCGCCACGCTCCCCGCTTTGTGGCCGGGACCGAACATGATGCAGGAGTCCAACTGCACGAACCCCGCGGCATTGGGACTTCCGCCCAGGCCCACGGACTTGTTGGGCGCGGCGTCCTCCGTGACCCAGATGCCTTGCTCGACCGCGTCGAGAAGCGAACCGCCGCCGAGCAGGATTTTCAGGGCGGCGTCATTGGAGGCCTTGCCGAAAGGCCAGGTTGAAACGATAAGCGGAGCGTGGCCTTTTTCAGGCGAGGGCTGCGCCTGCGCGGCCGCCGCCCCGGCCGCGAGGCCGAGGGCCGCGCGACGGACAAATTTGCGTCGTGACATATTCATGTTGACTTCTGGGGAGCAGGCGAAGGCCCGAACACATTGTCAAACTTAGACTGGATGTTTTGCAAGTGAAAATCCAGGGAGCACAGTTTTTCCAATTCGCCTTCGGCAAAATGCCGGTTGACATCGGGGTCGCGCCGCAGTTGCCTCACAAAATCCGCGTCGTCGCGTCCCTCGTGTTTGGCCTGCCAGGTCTGCATGGCGTTGCGCTGCACCAACTCGTAGGCCGCCTCGCGCGTCAATCCCTTCTTGATCAGCGCCAGCAACACCGTTTGCGAATTCCACAGGCCGAGGGACAACGCCAGGTTGCGCTTCATGTTTTCAGGATAGACGATCAGGCTGCCGGTCAATTTCGCCAAGGTGACCAGCATGTAATCCAGCAGCGTGCAGGAATCGGGGAAAATAATCCTTTCCACTGAACTGTGGCTGATGTCGCGCTCGTGCCAGAGGGCGACGTTTTCCAGGGCCGCCACGGCGTTGCCGCGCAGAACGCGCGCCAGGCCGGCCAGGCGTTCGCCGGTGATCGGGTTGCGCTTGTGCGGCATGGAGCTGGAACCTTTTTGCCCCGGCGCAAAAAATTCCTCCGCCTCCAGCACTTCGGTGCGCTGAAGATGGCGGAACTCGGTGGCCCACCGTTCGATGCTGGCGCCGGTCAACGCCAGCACGGCGATGAACTCGGCGTGCAAATCGCGCTGCACCACCTGGGTGGCCAGGGGCGCGGGCCGCAGGCCCAATCGGGCGCAGACGAGGGATTCCGCCCGCGGCGAAAGATGCGCGCTGGTGCCGACGGCCCCGGAGAGTTTGCCGACCGCGACGCGCTTGCGGGCCGTTTGCAGCCGTTCCAAAGCGCGCGTAAATTCATCGTGCATCAGCGCCATTTTCAACCCGAAGGTGATCGGTTCGGCGTGGATGCCGTGGCTGCGGCCGATCATCGGCGTGAATTGATGCTCGCGCGCCCTGCGCGCGATGACGTCGCGCAAGGCCGTGACATCGGCGATGAGCAGGTCCGCCGATTGCGTCATTTGCACGGCGAAAGCAGTGTCAACAATATCGCTGCTGGTCAATCCGAAGTGCAGCCAGCGGCTGGCGGGCGGGCCGATGTTTTCAGAGACATTGGTCGTGAAGGCCACGACGTCGTGATTGAGGGTCTTCTCCAATTCCTTGCAACGCTCCACGCTGAAGGAGGCCTTGGCCTTGATCTGGGCAAAATCGCCGGGCGGAATCAGGCCCTCGGCCACCAGAGCCTCGGCGGCGAGCAACTCGATTTGCAGCCAGATTTCCAGTTTCCGCTGCTCGGTCCAAATCTCCCGCATTTCGGGCCGGGAATAGCGCTGAATCATGGGGGAAGTGGGTTGCGGAGTCAGCGCCGGGCCATTTTGCTGCGCGCCGCCTCCAGGATTTGGCGCTCGCGCTCGGTCAGGCTATGGATGCCGTGGGCGGAGATTTTTTCCAGGATCGGATCCACCTCGCGGCTGATGAACTCGGCGGGCGGCACTTCCTCCGTTTTCCGGCTGGCGCCGCGCGAAGCCCGTTTGGGCGCGATTCGGGCCGGTTCCCGCCGGGACTGCCGGCGGCGCAAAAATGACGGCCATAAATTGAGCGAGAGACGCGGCATCATGCCCCATTTGATCCACGCGATGCCCGTCAACATTCCGCCCAGATGCGCTCCGTGGGCGATATGGCTGACGAACACGCGGTTGGGCAGCAGCGGCCCTAAAACTCCCGCCAAGGCGATGCAGGCTTCGATGATCAGCAAAACTCTCGCCTTAAACGTGACCGGCAGGAAGAAGAAGACCAGAAGCGTGATCGGCTGGTCGGGCGCGCTGGTGGCAAAGGCGGCGATCAATCCAAAGACGCCTGCCGAAGCGCCGAGGGTGGTGGTCCCGAAGACCTCGTTGTCCGGAAACGCGAAGGCCAATGCGACTTGTAACAGTCCGCCCACCACGCCACTTGTCAAGTAAAGCTTCAGCATTCCGATGCGGCCGAGCCTCTCCTCGATGGCCCGCCCAAAAAAATAAAGGCCGATCATGTTCATCAGCAAATGCATAATTCCCCCATGCAAAAACTGGAAGGTGATCAACTGGAAGACCCTGCCGTGCGCCAGCCCGTAGGCGCTGAGCGCCAGCCAATCCAGAACCCAGCCGCCCAGTTTCATTCCCTCCAGGAGCGATTGCGCCAAAAAGCACACCGCCAGCGTGACCAGCAAAATCGTGGTCATGGACCAGCCGGGCCGGTAAGGCGTGCGCATGTATGTTCGGTCATTCAGCATCGGAACCAAACTAACGCCTGCCGCGCTCTTTTTCAACGGTTTCGCGCTGCTTTGTACATTTTAGCCTCTTGCTCATTTTCACGTGCGGGCCAGCGGTTGGTATTTCGAAAACTTCCGAGAGAACGGTCCATCCCTGTTTCTGATAAAATCCGGCGGCCGGTGTCCGCGCATTGCACCAAAGGCAGCCGGCCTTGCCCTCGGCGGCTGCGGCGGCTGCGGCGCGCTTGAGCAGGTCGCGCCCCAAACCGCGGCCTTGATGCGCCTCGTCCACGGCCATGCCACGAAGTTGCCAGGCCGGTTCGGCGTTGAAAGAATTGAGCATCAAACTCAGGCACGCAACCACTTCCTCTTCCCCGCCGCCGGAAGCGTTGACCGCGAATGCGGCCCAATGCTGAGTCGTTTCCGCCTCGTCGCCATCGAAGCGGGCGCTCTCCGGCGGCATTCCGGCCCGCAAGATTCGATGCCGCAAAGGCAGAATTTTCTCCACGGCCACTCGTCGGATTTTGATTTTGGGCGTCGTCACGTGATTCCGCACCAAAATGCGAGTTTGCCCGCGCGTTGTCAACCGGGCTGGCGTTATTTCGCAGGGCAGACGCATCTAAATTGCCGGACGATTCTGATGCGGGCCGCGAGGCGCGACCCGCTGCACGCGAGGGCGCGTGCGCTCCCCGGAGGAAGAAGTCGCAGTCACCTAGAATAAGGTACTGTTGATTTTCAATGGGTTACAACAATTTAGATGCGTCTGCCCTGCGCTATTTCGTCATGGCCGGGCGCGGGCGCGGCTTGTAAAGAGCGAAAATATCCGTCTGATGCCTGATGCCAAATCGTTCGGCGTGATGGACGCCGTGTTCCGGCGGGTGGTCGTAGGCCGGATTTCCCGGCTTGCCGGTCTTGATCTCCTCCACCAGGTCGCCGACGCCCTGCAATATGCGCGTCGGTTGATAGACATAATCACCGACCATTTCGAACTGCGTCGAACCGCTGAGCACCAGATAGGACTGCATGCCGGCCTCGAACGCGCCGCGAATGTCCGTTTCCATTGTGTCGCCGATCATGATGACCTGTTCCGGCGCGGAGCCGGAAAAACCGGCCAGCTTGCGCCGCGCCTGCTGGAACATGAAGCCGTTGGGCTTGCCGAGATAATAGGCCCGCCGGCCCGTGCTGGCCTCCAGGAAGGCCGCCGTGGAACCGGCGCCGGGGCGGGTTTTCTCGCTGGAAACCGGGCACCAATTGTCCGGGTTGGTCGCCAGCAACCGCGCGCCGCGCTCGATGCACTCGTGCGCCTTACTCAATTTTTCCATCGAAATGGCCCCTTCGCCAATGACGACGTAATGAGGCCGGATGGTGTCGTTGGGAATTTTTTGCTCGTGCAGCGCCGCCAGCAGGCCGCCCTCACCGACGGCGAAGACGGTGCAATTGGGATCCGCCGCGCAGAGGAAATCGGCGGTATTGAGAGCCGAAGTGTAGAAATGCCGCCGCGACAAGCCATGAATGCCCAGATGCTTGAGGCGCACCACCAGGTCCTCCGGCGTGGGGGCGGAATTATTGGTCAGGAACAGGAAAGGCGTGCCGCTGGCCAACAGCGCCTGCACGAACTCCGCCGCGCCGGCGATGAGATGGTTTTCCCTGTAAACGACTCCGTCCATGTCAATCAGGTAGCCTGTTTTCATAATTAAATTCAAATTCGTTTGCGCAAAAAACTCTTACGGCTCGCAAAAAATCAAAGGGAAGAACGCAGCCGAAGAATTGCCGCCGGGTATTGGACAGCGGCATACTGTTACCCCAGGGCGGCAATCCTGTCAAGGGCCATTTCGTTTCGAAGAAGCGTTGGTGGCGCCCGCGGCATTATTGGTATCAAGCACCCATTGATAGGAAAGGGAATTTGGGTTCGTCCCGGTGATGGCCTTGAAGGTAACGGCCTGCATCATGGAGGGGTTTTGAGCGGTGTTCGTCGCGGGACCGATGTGCAGCATTTGCAGGAAGTTTGTCGCCGATTGTCTGACGCCGTCATCGGGATCGCTGAGGAGTTTCTGAACGGCTGGAATCCAGGGCTTGATGGCATCCCTATAGCACCCGCACCAAAGGGCTTCGGAGGCGTAGAAACGGGCGAAAGAGTATTTGTCATGCAGCAACTCTATCAGCGGCGGAACGAGCAATTCAGGCTTGGCGTCTCCGGGTGGAAAACGCATGCTCTGTCTGTTCGCATACTGTTGCAAGGCGATGGCTGTGTCGGAACGGACGTAATCAATCTTGTCGCTCAGGTTTCTCACCAGCAAGGGCAGCGCCGATTCCGCAAAGCCGTTTGATTCCGTGTTGAGGCAAAGCCCTACGCCGTGGCTGGCCGCCTCCCTGACCCCCGGCGTGGAGTCCGTCAGGGCATTGGTCAAGATTGAAAAAGCCTCCGGAACCAGCGGCGCGCTGAAGGCCAAGGCCCGCGCCCCCGCATACGCCTTCCCTTGATCGCCGGACTGTAACAAGGCCGTAAAGGCCGGAAGACCTCCTTTCACTCCGTTGCCCATGAATCTGAGAGCATGGGCCGTGTTGTATCGGCGCAAATCATCATCGTTGGATGAATCGGTGGATTCGCTCAAGATTTTGAGAAAGCCTGGCAGGGCGTTCGTTCCCATGTCTGTCAGGGCGCGCTCCGCTGTTTTCTGCACATTCGGGTCGGGGCTTTGCAAATCCGAAATCCAACCAGCCAGTGATTGAATCTTCAACCATTCGAGGTCCTTGTTGGAGGCTTGTTCGTCCGATTGGGAACTGGCTTGAGCCAATTTTTTCGACATCGGGTCCAAGTCGTAGCGGACCCTTTGGCCCTCGTGCAAGCCGGCGAACCCGTCACTGACCACAATCTCCCCTGACGACAAACCGCTCTGAATCTCAGCCCAGCCTCCGTCAACCACCCCAACACTCACGGGGCGCCGTGTCAAGGTGTGATACACTTGAATCACCCAAACGAATGCTGATTGCGGGTCGTGCTGGATCGCAACGATGGGCACGAGCGTCACCCCGGGTTTCATTCCCAAGAACAGACGGATGTTCAAGAACAAGCCCGGCACCATTAGGTTGTCTCCTTCAGGGAAGAGCGTGGCCTTGCATTTCAGAGTGCCGGTGGCGGTGTCTATTCGGTTATCCACGCCTGACAGGAAACCGTGGCCGAACCTATCTCCGTGGCTGTTGTCGGCCTCCACAGTCAATTCCTGGTGGGCGTCGAACTTCCGGATCACCGCCTGGCTGTACTCCTCGGCAATGGAAAACATCACGGAATTGGACGATTCCACTGTGCCTACGTACCGAATGCTTACTGGAATGTAACCTTTGCGCGCCCTCGTTGCGGAGACTTGTTTGACCAGACCCTTGCCAATGGCGGACGGGACGAGCCCACCAGCTTGATTCGACCGAGGCCGCTCTTCCAAGCCGAGATAGCTGGTGATGGCTTTGTTCTGGGCGAAAATCAGCGCCAGCCCCGCGGCCAATACGACGAGGACCTTCCAAAGATTCTGTTTACGAAAGGAAAACTGCCGCAGGCTCTCGGTGGTAAAACCACGGTCTTTAGCCCAAGCCGTCGAACACAGAAAATGATTTATAATTCGATGTATTCTCGGGATGGAGACGACAAATAGAATTCCCCACACAGAAGCCACGATCCAGTTGCCCGGACTCGGGTAGGACCTAAGGAGGGCCGGAATGCCAAAGACCGTTCCTGCGATCCACGCGCTGCAGAGGAGGCCGAGTATTGACAATAGATTTCTCTCAGTCTTGGTGAGGTGGGCGCAGATTTCCGCGACTTCTGGAGATTGAAGAGGAGACCATGTCCACCAATCCTGGCGCGGCTGTGGCTTCTTAATTTGAGATTCCTCCTGACGGCTGCCATCAACTTGCTGAGTGATTGCAAACGTCTCTACTTTCGTCTTAAGGTCGCCGGCTTGCTGATAGCGCTTCTCCGGGTTCTTCTCCAAGGCGCGCAGCACGACTTCGTCCAATCGCACGTCTATGCGCACTGTCTTCGACGGCGGTTCGATGGGTTGGCCGGGCAACTCGCCAGTGAGCATTTGATAGAAAACGACGCCCAAGGCGTAAATGTCGGCGCGATGATCCACGGAGGCGGGATGCTCGAACTGTTCGGGCGCCATGTACTGGGGCGTGCCCAGCACTTTGCTGGCGTGCGTCGTGGTGGAGGGATTGGCGGACATGGAGCCTTCAGAATCGGAAACCGCGTTACCGCTCTCCATCAGCTTGGCCAGACCGAAATCCGCCACCTTGGTCCGTCCGCGCCGGTCGAGCAAAATGTTCTCCGGCTTGATGTCGCGGTGGACGATGCCCTGGTCGTGGGCGTATTGAAGGGCGTCGCATATTGCCGGCACGATGGCCAGCGCCTCGCGCGGGGAAATGCGTCCCCCATGCAGCACTTGCCGCAAAGTCGCGCCGTCCACGAATTCCATGAGGAAAAAGAACAAGCCGTTGGAACGCCCGAATTCGTAAAGGGTCACGATGCCGGGATGATTCAATCTGGCCAGCGCCTTGGCTTCGCGCGAGAAGCGTTCCGCGAAGGCCGCGCCGCCGAAGCCCGGCGGCAGAATTTTCAAGGCCACGATGCGGTCGAGTTCCTTTTGCCGCGCTTTATAGACCGCGCCCATCCCGCCCTGGCCGATGAGTTCGATGATTTCCAACTGCGGGAACAAGGGCGCCAATTCCGCCACAGGCGGAGGCGTGAATGGCCTGGAGGAATTTGTGGCATCGTCCGGCATCTCTGTAGGCGTGGCTTTGAGGAAGGCGGCGGCGCAACGCGGGCAAACCTGGCCCGGCGAACCGCCCGGCAATTCGGCCCCGCACTGCGGACATTTAGGAGTGACAATATCGCTCATGCCCCTCGTAATAAGAAGAAGCCGCCGGTTGTTACACGGGTTTTGCGCCTTTTAGCCATCGCTCAAAATCTCCAGGACGAGCCGCAGTTCGCTTTCCACTTCTTCAGGCGTGGAAACCGTTTCGGCAATGGCTTGGCGGAAAACTCCGCGGAATCGTCTGCGGAGACGATGCAACGCAACGCGCGTAGCGCCTTCGCTGAGGCCCAGGGCGGCGGCGATTTCCGGGTAGGCAATCGAGCCGCGTTCGGCGGTCAAGTGAGGCTTGAGTTGATGCCACAAGCCGGTTTGGCCCGCGCCGCGGTATTCGCTTTCCAACCGGGCCGAGGCTTGTTCCAGCAGAGTAAGCGCCCAGGTGCGGTCGTAAATCTGATCGGGCGCAAGCGTCCCGGCCTGCTCCAGGCCCAAACGCCCTTCAGCCGCGGCGGTATCGAAGGAAAGATGAGTTGCGCCGCCGCCTCGTTTTTGCGCATGGGCGTGGTCCCATTCGTTGGCCAGAAACCTTTTCAGGGCCATTCTTAGAAAAGTGCGGAAGCGCCCCTTCTCCGGCGTGACCACGCGCAGGAAGTCCTTGGTCAATAGGCGGACAAAGAACTGTTGCGTCAAATCCTGCGCGTCCGGCGGGGAATGGCCCGCGCCGCGCACAAAAGCGTAGATGGGATACCAGTAAGTCCGGCAAAGAGACTCCAGGGCTTCCTTGGACCCCGGCGCGGCCTTGTCTTTGGCGTTGAGCACCATGGACCATCGCGTGGTCAGAAACAACGAATGCGGGCGAACGGCCTCAGAGTCGTCTCTCTCGCCTGTCTGGGAGCTGTGCATGCTGCCTACATGATACGGAAACGGCCCCGGTTGTTACAGGCTAATCAATGCTGCGGCTGAGGATGCCCCACCGGTCGCGCGGCTCGTCAACGCCATATCCATAAGGCGTCCATGCTGTTTTCATGGCTTTCACGCCAAAGCGCTGCGCCATTATAGCACGGAGAAGAAACTGGCATTACCTGCAATTACATGGCAAAAGAAGCGCATGAAGACGATCCATGCCATCTATGAAAGCGGTGTATTCCGGCCGCTGGAATCGGTCGAATTGCCGGAGCGTACTGAGGTTGAGTTTGAGCCGCGCCCGGTTGCGCAACAGGAAGATCGTAAAGGACTTCTGGACGACATTTACGCCACATTGGGCGAACGTTACCAATCAGGCGAACACGACGTGGCTGCCCGCCATAATGAGCACCAGCCATGACTTTTTTTTGGACGCCGTTGACGCTGTAAACCAAGGACGTTTGGTCCATTGCACCAAGACCGGAAATCGGCTAAACTTGTTCCATGAAGATCATCATTCAGTTGAGCAGAGAAGAAGAAGCGAAGGCGCTGCCCATCCTGCTGCGCCACTCTCCGGGAATGATTTTGCCTGAGCGCACTTACGTGCTTGGCGAAAACGCTGTCTCGTTACTCCGAAACGCTGGCATCCGATTTACACAATTAAGTCGCGAAGCCCTGGCACCGCGCCTGGAGGAGGTTGCCGGTGAAAGAGTATGATATTTTCTTACCTCTTTTCTACAACAACGGGACTCCGATTGAGCCAAATAAATTTCAGGAGTTACAGAGTGGGCTTTTGGATCGGTTTGAAGGATTGACCTATTTTCCGCAGGCAAACCAGGGATTCTGGAAATTTGGCAATATTACCTACCGCGACGAAATTGTGATCTATCGGGTAATCAGTCAAGAGTCGGCCGCTTCGCGCGAATACCTGAGCAAACTCAAGGAGCATTTAAAACAAGAATTTCAGCAACTGGATATTCTCATCATTGAGCGCGATGTTGGTCTGCTCTGAAAGGAATTGGAGACGGGACGGGTTTTGATGTCGGCGTAGATCTCGGCCATTTCCTTATCCGAAGGATCGCCCAGCGGCGCGCCCTCGATGGCTTTTTCCAAAATGGCCACATCCGCCTCAATTTGCCGCTGGCGGCGATGGCGGATCAAATCCCGCATGTATTCGCTCATGGAATCAAACGCCCGCGCCTCCGAGTCCGCCCGCGCGAATTCAGCCAGCTCTGGATTCAAGGAAATGTTGATGGTCACGGCCTTCATGCCTCCAAGTTAATTCGCTGGCAGGATATGTCAAGGCTTGCCAACCTGAGCAAAAGGCCGCTTTGGATTATTTGACCGTATTGACCAGGGGCGCCAGCCCCTGTATCCGCACTTCCAGCTTGTCCCCCGAGGCGATTGGCCCCACTCCGCTGGGCGTGCCGGTGACGATGACATCGCCGGGCAGCAGAGTCATGTTGGTGGATACGAAGCTGACCAGGTGCGCGCAGTTGAAAATGAGCTGGCTGGTGTTGGAATTCTGCCGGAGCTGCCCGTTTTGAAACAACTGAATGGTCAAATCCTGCGGGTCCAATTTGGTCTCAATGTACGGCCCCAGCGGCGTAAAAGTATCAAACGATTTGGCGCGCGCCCACTGGCTTTCTGAATTCTGAATCGTGCGGTCGCTGATGTCCTGCGCCGTCGTGTAGCCAAGAATATAACGCGCCGCCGCCGTGGGCGTGACATTGCGCGCCCGCCGGCCGATCACAATGGCCAGTTCCGCCTCGTAATCGGTTCGGTGATCAGGGTAAGGGACTTCAATCCTGGCCCCATCGGCGATGAGCGACGTGGTCGCTTTGAACCAGAACAGAGGCTCCTTGGGCAGCGGCTTGTTTTGTTCGCGGGCATGGTCGGCATAATTAAGCCCAATGGCGATGATTTTCGACGGCGCCACCGGGGTCAGCGTCTTGACGCCTTTGAAAGGCATGGCCTTCTTGTCGAACGAATGCGAACCAAAGACATCTCCGCGCAAACGGAAAAACTGGCCCTCCACCACTTTTGCGTAAAATATGTCGCCGCCTTTTTGAAAACGGCCAATCGCTGCCATAACGTCAGAGTAGAATAACATGCCCGCCTCACCCAACGCAAGGTGGAATTGGCGGCTCCTCAAACCAACTCCGCTTCCTCAATCTCCTTGGGCGGCGCTGTCAAAGGCGTTCCATCCTCGCCTTCCGGATATTCAAAAATCCGGCCCTCAAAATTGCGGATGACCACGCGGTCCCGGTTGCGGCTCAGGATGTAATCGGGGTTGATCGGCACTTTGCCGCCCCCGCCCGGCGCGTCAATCACGTATTGCGGCGCCGCGTAGCCGGTGGTGTGGCCGCGCAGATTTTCCATGATCTCCAAACCCTTGCGCACGCTGGCCCGCAAATGGGCCGAACCTGAAATCAAATCGCACTGATAAAGGTAATAAGGCTTGACACGGCACATCAGCAATTTCTGCATCAAGGCCCGCATCACCGCCGGGTCGTCATTGACCAGGCGCAACAGAACCGCCTGGTTGCCCAGTGGAATTCCGGCGTCCGCCAGCCGTCCGAGAGCGTCGCGCGCCTCCGTGGTCAACTCGCGCGGATGGTTGGAATGGATGCTGATGAACAGCGGGTGATGCTTCCGCAGCATCGCGCACAACTCTGGGGTGATGCGTTGGGGCAGGAAGATCGGGATGCGCGTGCCGATGCGCAGAAACTCGACGTGCGGTATCGCGCGCAAGCGGCGCAGGAGAAACTCCAGCTTTTCATCGCTTAACAGGAGAGGGTCGCCCCCGCTCAACAGCACATCGCGGATCTCCGGATGCTCGCTGACATATTGAATCTGGCGCTCAAACTCCGGGTGAAAGTCGTAGCCGGCCGCGTTGCTGACCATGCGCGAGCGCGTGCAATAACGGCAATAGGCCGCGCAACGGTCCGTCACCAGAAAAAGCACCCGGTCGGGATAGCGATGCACCAGGCCCGGCGCCGGCGAATGGGCATCCTCCCCGCACGGATCACTCATCTCCCAAGGCGCGGTGAACGTCTCCTCCACCCGCGGCACCACCTGGCGGCGGATGGGGCAGTTTTCGTTGCCCGCGTCAATGAGGTTGAAGAAATAAGGCGTGATGGCCAGGGCCAGCTTGTGATTGGCCAGGATCGTGCCTTCGTATTCCTCCGGCGTCAGCGTGGGCAGGAACCGTTGCAACTGTTCCAGCGAGGTGATGCGGTGCTTAAGCTGCCAACGCCAATCATTCCAATCGGCTTCGGGGACATCGCTCCAGAAGCCTCTGCCGGCGGAATGAAATTGTTTCAAGGAATGGAAAAGTGCGGAGTCGGGTTCCTCCGTCTCCGTCTGCCCGTCGGTTAAGTGACTTTGCATTTTCAGGCACTATAAGATTGATCGAAAATGTGTCAAGGCGCGGCCCACAAGGCCATCGATTTCGCTGGCTTTTGTTGCAGCATCGGGATATATGTGATATTTAAAGGCTCATGCGCAGCCACAGTAAGAAGGGAATGTCGGTGTGCGTTCAGCGCCCGGTCGCAAGAACTCGGCGGGGGTATGCGTTTACCCTGATCGAATTGCTGGTCGTCATCGCCATCATCGCCATTCTCGCCGCCCTGCTTCTGCCTTCCTTGGCTGCTTCCAAGGAGGAAGCGCGAAGCGTCAATTGCCGGAGCAACCTCAAGCAATTGCAGTTTTGCTGGGAGATGTATGGCAACGACTATGGCGGCACCCTTTGTCCGAATAATTGGATTGATAACATTGCCGGATCGCTCTCCTCTCAATTTACGCAGTATTCCTGGTGCGCCGGCGACGCGCGGATGGACACCTCAATATCAAACATTCAAACAGGTCTCCTTTACCCCTACGACACATCGCCGGGCATTTACCACTGTCCTTCCGATATGTCCACCATTCAGACCGCAAGCGGAATCCCGCTGGCCCAAGCCCGGACGCGAAGCTACAACATGAGCCAATCGGTCAATGGCTTGGGTCTTATGATTGATCCGCAATCTGGCTACGCTGTGGACGTCATACAACCTTGTTTTATGAAGTTTACCACCATAACGAACCCTCCGCCAAGCAGACTCTTCGTGTTCCTGGACGAGAACGAGTTGACGCTTTCCGATGATCAATTCGGCTACCCGATGCCAAATTATATGCCGGGTTATTGGTGGGATATGCCCTCCAATCGCCACAATCAAGGCGCCAGTTTTTCTTTTGCGGACGGGCATGCCGAACACTGGTCCTGGGCAGTTCCCATGATCTACAACAGCGGTTACGTTGACGCACAACCGAATGCTCAAGCGGTTCCGCCAGCGCAAATGCCCGACTACACCCGCGTCGGCAACGCCATGCGGATCAAGCCCTTTGATGGGTTGCCCGATTAGGCCGGCCCTGCCCAAATTAAACTTGAAGTTTCTTCCGTTTGGCCGGTAAGTCTTGGCTGTTTGACTATGAACTACATCATTTCACGCCGCGCGGCGTCACTGACTCCGTCCCTCACCCTGGCCATTGACGCCAAGGCTAAACAAATGAAGGCCGACGGCATGGATGTCATTGGGTTCGGCGCCGGCGAGCCGGATTTTGCGACGCCGCCGCATATCGTCGAGGCGGCGATCAAGGCTCTGCGCGATGGGTTCACCAAGTACACCCCCAGCAGCGGCATCCCGGAATTGCGCCAGGCGGCGGCGGATAAATTCAAACGCGACAATGGGCTGGCCTATGAGCCGTCGCAGATCATCATTTCCTGCGGCGGCAAACATGCCTGCTCCAACGTCATCCTGGCCACCTGCAATCCGGGGGACGAAGTCATCATCCCGGCGCCCTATTGGTTGAGTTACCCGGAAATGGTCCGCCTGGCTGAGGCCACCCCGGTCATCATCGAAACCGCCGACAAGACGGAATTCAAAATCACGCCCGAACAATTGCGAGCCGCCATCACGCCGCGCACGCGCCTGTTCATTCTCAATTCACCCAACAATCCAACCGGCTCCATTTACAGTAGGGAGGAAATCAAGGCGTTGGGTGACATCTGCGTGGACAAAGGCGTGCTGATCATGAGCGACGAGATTTATGAGAAACTCGTCTATGACGGCGCCCAACACACCAGTGTGGCCGGCTTTTCGCCGCAACACTACCAGCAGACCATCATCGTCCACGGATTGGCCAAGGCTTATTCGATGACCGGCTGGCGCATTGGCCTGACGGCCGCGCCCAAACCGATCGCCAAGGCCATAGATGCCATTCAAAGTCACACCACCAGCAATCCGACTTCTTTCGCGCAGAAGGGGGCGGTGGCGGCGTTGAACGGTCCCCAAGACCACTTGCCGATCTGGCTGGCGGAATACGCCCGGCGCCGGACCTTTGCCTGGAAGCGCCTGAACAGCATTCCAGGTCTCTCCTGCGTTAATGCCAAGGGGGCTTTCTACCTTTTTCCAAATATTTCCCAAACGGGGCTTGGTTCGCTGGATTTTTGCGCCCAACTGCTCGATCAGCAGAAGGTCGCCGCCGTGCCCGGCTCCGCGTTCGGAGCCGGCGGCTGCATCCGCCTCAGCTACGCCACGAGCATGGAATCCATCGAGAAGGGTCTGGACCGGATCGAGAGCTTTGTCCGCGGCCGCGCATGAAATCATGGCGGAGTTATTGGCCTGCTCTGGGGCTTCTGCTCATTCTGGCCTTGGTGGCGGCGGTGCGGATTCGCCTGCTGTCGCTGCCGCTGGAGCGGGACGAGGGCGAGTACGCCTACGCCGGGCAATTGATGCTGGAGGGAGTGCCGCCTTATCGGTTGGCCTATAACATGAAGATGCCGGGCGTTTACGCCTCCTACGCCTTGATCATGGCCATCTTCGGCCAGAGCATCGAGGGCATTCGCCTGGGTTTCATCCTTGTCAACTTTGGGGCCATCGTGCTGCTTTATTTTGTGGGGCGCCGCTTTCTCGACCGCGCGGGCGCTTTGGCCGCCAGCGCCGTTTATGCGTTGTTGTCGCTCAGTCCGAGCGTGCTGGGGTTGAACGCGCACGCAACCCATTTCGTGGTGTTGGCGGCGCTGGGCGCAACCCTCGTGTTATTGCGGGCGCAAGAGAGCGGGCGCCTGTCGGGAGTTTTCTGGAGCGGCGCCCTGTTCGGGGTTGCATTCCTGATGAAACAGCCCGGGGGCGCGTTCGCCTTTTTCGGCTTGGCGCTGGTGCTGTGGGCGGGGTTGCGCCGGAATCCTCCGGCATGGAAGACGGATGGATTGCGCCTGGCTCTTTACGGGGCGGGCGTGGCGGCGCCGATAGTGTTGACAGGATTGGCCCTGTGGCGGGCCGGGGTGTGGGATAAATTCTGGTGGTGGACCGTGATTTACGCGCGCGTTCACGCCACCGCTGAAAATTGGAGAGTCGGGCAGATCAGGCTGGCCCGCTTTTTCCATCGCCTGGGTTGGGACGAGTTGTTTTGGGCGCTGGCGCTGGCGGGACTGTTCTTCGTGCTCAAAGAGAAGGATCGCGCTAACGAGAAGTTTTTCTTCCTGACATTGCTGCTTTTCTCCGCGGCCTCGGTCATTCCCGCGTTTCACTTTACCAGTCACTATTTTGTGCTGATGCTGCCGGTGGTGGCTCTGCTCTCGGCCAGGGCCTTCGCCGCGGTTGCGGCCTGGCTGGCGGCCCGGCCCAGGGCGGTCGTGCGCGGGGCGCCATGGATTCTCTTTGGCCTGGCTTGGACCTGCGTCGCCGGGTCCCATGAAGATGCCTTCGTTAAATGGAGCCCGGCGGAGGCCACCGCCCGGATGTATCCCTACAATGACTTTCAGGTCTATCCCGTCCTCGCGGATTACCTCGCGCGCCACTCGCCGCCGTCGGCCACTTTCGCCGTGCTCGGTTCGGAACCGGAGTTGTTCTTTTATGCGCATCGGCGCTCGGTCACGGGCTACATCTACATGTATGACCTTGTGCAGGAGCAACCTTTTCGACAGCGCATGGCAACGGAAATGATTTCCGAAGTGGAGCAGGGACGCCCGGATTTCGTGGTCGTTGTCAATCCTACTTATTCCTGGGTGGCCTATTCGACCGAGGGTTTTCAGGCGATCAAGAAGTGGCTGGCACATTACACCGAGACCCAGTACGATCCCTTCGGCGTCATCACTTCCTCGCCTGACCAATATATTTGGGGGCCGGATTGTTTCCGGCAAGTGCCGATCGAAAAACGATTGCTCTCCATTTACCAGCGGAAGCGCCCTGGGTCCGCCGGCCTTGACGTCCCAAAATCCGCACTATGACGCCGGATGCGACCATGCCTTCGAAGCCCACCATGAAATCGTGGCGAATCTACTCGCCTGCGCTGTGGCTTCTGCTTATTCTGGCCTTGGTCGCGGCGGTGCGAGTTCGCCTGCTGACACTGCCGCTGGAGCGCGACGAAGGCGAGTACGCCTATGCCGGGCAGTTGATGCTGGAGGGAGAGCCGCCTTACCGGCTGATCTACAACATGAAGATGCCCGGAACTTACGCCTCCTACGCTTTAATCATGGCGGTCTTTGGCCAGAGCACCACGGGCATCCGCTTCGGTTTCATGCTGGTCAATTTCGGCGCTATCGTGCTGATCTACTTTTTGGGCCGCCGCTTCCTCGACCGCGCGGGCGCCGTCGCCGCCAGCGCCATTTATGCGCTCTTGTCGGCCAGTCCGAGTGTGCAGGGCATCAACGCCCACGCCACGCACTTCGTGGTGTTGGCGGCGCTGGGCGCGATTCTGGCGCTGCTGCGCGCGCAGGAGCGCGGAAGCCTGGCGGGCTTTTTCTGGAGCGGCGCGCTCTTTGGCCTCGCGTTCCTGATGAAACAGCCCGGCGGCGCCTTTGCCTTTTTCGGTTTCTCGGTGCTGCTGTGGACGGCCTGGAGCCGGCAACCGCGCGACTTGAAGACCGACGGGCTGCGCCTGGCGGTTTATGCGGCGGGGGTGGCGGCTCCGATAGTGTTGACAGGATTGATTCTGTGGCGGGCCGGGGTGTTTGACAAATTCTGGTTTTGGACGGTGACCTATGCGCGAGTCCATGCCACGGCGCTATCCTTGCGCGACGGAAGGTTGTTGTTGGCCGGCTATATCGCGCAGGTGCATTGGGATTGGTGGTTTTGGGGGCTGGCGATGGCGGGATTGTGCGCCGCTCTGATGGAAAAGGGCCGCTCGCAGGAGAAGTTTTTCTTCTTGTCATTCCTGTTCTGTTCCGCCGCCGCCGTTTGTCCTTCGTTCCACTTCAGCGGACATTACTTTGTGTTGATGCTGCCGGTAATCGCGCTCCTCGCGGCCAAGGCCTATGCCACGGCCTCGGCGTGGCTTGCGGTTCAGCGCCTGGCGGTCGTGCGGTTTGCGCCGTGTATTGGGCTTGGCCTTTTGTGGGCCGGCGATGTCTGGTCTCATCGCACGGTTTTCTTTGAGTGGGGGCCCAAGGAAGCCTCCCAGAAGATGTATCCTTCCAACGACTTTCATGTCTATCCCTTCATTGCGGAATATCTCAAAAGCCATTCGCCGCCGACGGCCACCTTCGCCGTGCTCGGCTCGGAACCGGAGTTGCTCTTCTACGCGCATCGGCGCTCGGTCACGGGCTACATTTACATGTACGACCTGGTGCAGGAACATCCTCTGCGCGAACGCATGGAAAAGGAAATGATTTCCGAAGTGGAGAAGGGACGCCCGGATTTTATTGTTTTTGTGAACCTGATCTTTTCCTGGATCCCTTTTCCGCCCGACCGTGGCCGGGCCATCCAAGAGTGGCTGACGAAGTACACCGACAGCTATTATGAACCGTTCGGCGTGGTGACGTTTCCGCCCAACCAGTACGCTTGGGGACCGGATTGTTTCAAGGTGGTTCCACCCGGCCATCGCTTCGTCAGCATCTTCCAGCGCAAGCAATCGGCTCCAACACTCAAGCCTTAGACAAAAATGATGCCGGCAAACGTCCCGTTTACAAGAAAGGTCATGTTTGGCGAACCTTGAGCAGCTTTACGATGAACATGCGCCGGACCGGCTGCAAGGGGACTGGGTGCTGGAGTATCCGGACTGACAAGCGCGATCAAGAAGTGGCAGCGGCGTCCCGCCGCTGTTTCGGCACGGCGAAGAGGCGGGACGCCTCTTCCACATTATTGCCTACTTGACAGCTTCCAGGAGGGCCGCTTGAAATTCGCCGCTCAGATGCATGGCCTGGAGGGAACGCGCGTTCGGGCGGGTCAGATTCACAGGGGCGGCTTTTTCCAGTTCCGGGCAACCCAGTTGCACCCAACTGCCCACCTTGATGTCATTCAACACTTGCAGGAGCCATTCCAATTGTGCGCCCGTGAGAACCAGGCGCCGCTCTTCCGGGGCATCCTTGAAGAATCGCTGCGGCGCGAGGAACAATTCGTCCAATTTCCGCCGGTGCGCCGCCCGCAGTTGGGCCATGGATTCCTCCAGCAGGCGTTGTTCGGCTGAACCGGCGGTTTTTGGGTCCTGGCTGATCCGATGATGACCGTTGGCCAGCACCGGATAAAGCCGCAACGTGGCCAGCAAGAGCGCCTCTTCGCGCGCGCTGATCCGAAACGCCAGCAACGGCTCCGCCGACTCCTTTTTTGGGCCGGGCAGGAATTTCATTCTTCGCGCTCCATTGTGGCGTGCAGGCTATAGCCCTGCAATTGGTGGACATAATGCTCGGCCTTTTCAAAAGTCTCCCGCGCCAGCAGGCTTTTGCCGGTCTGATGAACCTGGAGCATGTGCCTTTCCGCCTTCGCCTTGGGCCAGCCAAAGACGACCTGAAAAACGTGTGTCACGTAGTCCATCAAATTGACCGGGTCATTCCAGCAGATGACCAGAAAGCCGCGGTCGGGCCGATCTTTGGACTTCGGCTTCTGCTCTTCTTCCGTGTCCGGCACGGTGATGGGCGCGGATGTTTCCGGCATGATGACTGGGAAATTACCTTCGCGCCCCCAAGGAGGCCAGCAGTTTTTCGTGAATGCCGCCAAACCCGCCGTTGCTGAACACGCAAATCACGTCCCCGCCCGCCGCCTCCCGCTGCAAGTGCCGCACGATGGCGTCGGCATCCGGCAGATACACGGCGGATTTCCCGGCCCCTTGGAGGTCCTGCATCAACCGTTGCGGGTCCAGCCTTTCCTCCGGCTTGAGCAATTCCAGCCGCGCGATTTGCGACACCAGCACGGCGTCGGCCTCGCGGAACGACTCGGCCAGCTCCTTTTGAAAAATGTTGCGCCGGGTGGTGTTGCTGCGCGGCTCGAACACCGCCCAAACCTTCTGATGAGCGTATCGCAGCCGCAACGCGCGCAAGGTCTCGCGGATGGCGGTGGGATGATGGCCAAAATCGTCCACCACCGTCACCCCGCCGGCAATGCCGCGCACTTCCATGCGGCGCTTGACGCCCTTGAAGGTGTCGAAGGCGGATTGAATTTGTTTGTTGGACAAGCCGCAATGCTTGGCGCAGGCGACGACGGCCAAGGCGTTGCGCACGTTGATCTCTCCCACTAGATTGAGATGGAACTTGAAACTCGGAATCTCAAACTCGCTGGCCGTCGGGCCATAGCGAAGATTAAACGCCTGCACACTGTTGTCGGCCCCCAGCCCGAAGCGTTTGACCGGGCAATGCGTCACGTGGAGCAACGGCGCCAGGTTGGGATCATCGCCGTTGGCCAGCAACTGGCCGTTTCGCGGAATCAAATTGATCAGCCTCTTAAAGGAAGTTTGAATCGCGCCCAGATTCTCGAATATATCCGCGTGATCAAATTCAAGGTTGTTGATGATGACCACCTCCGGCAGGTAGTGGACAAATTTGCTCCGCTTGTCGAAGAAAGCCGTGTCGTATTCGTCCCCCTCGATGACGAACCACGGACTGTCGGTGAAACGCGCGCCTTCCCCGAAATTGTTGGGTATGCCGCCGATAAGAAACCCGGGCCGCAAACCATTATGCTCGAACACCCACGCCAGGAGCGAGGTGGTCGTGGTTTTGCCATGCGTGCCGGTGACCACCAGCGAGCGTTTGCCGCGAATGAAAAACTCCTTCAGCAACTCCGGCAGCGAGCAATACCGCAGCTTCTGCTCCAGCACCGCCTCCGCCTCCGGATTCCCGCGCGAGATGGCGTTGCCGATGACGACCAGGTCGGGCTTGCGCGCCAGATTGGATTCCGCGTAACCCGGCATGATCTCGACTTCTTTGGCTGCGAGGAAGGTGGACATGGGCGGATACACATTCTGGTCCGAGCCGGTCACGACAAAGCCCTTATCACGCATCGCCGCCGCGACGGCCGCCATGGCCGTGCCGCCGACACCGACGAAGTGAACGGATTTAATTTGAGCGAACATGCGTCCATCATGGCGAAAATCCATCGGCGGAAAAGCAGGAAATCATCGGCGAGGAAGTTGTTTGCGGTTGGAGGCGGATGTGCTATGTATTGGGAATTCAACGAGGTTGGCTGGTGTGGAAATCCTGACCGCAACAAGCCGTTGTCTTATGTTCGGAACTAAATCTGAAGGAAATAATGTCGCGACCATGGTGCGCAACACGATCGGCAAATGGGTCGGCCTTTTCCGCCATCCATTTGTCGCTAACCTGAATCCATGTTTGAAAAAGCAATTCCTCGCCATTTTCAGTACTGTTGCATTGGTCGCCGCGATAACCACGACGGCGCATGCCCAGACCGGTATCAGCGTGCAGTTTGAAGGCGCGGCGGGCGGGGGGAATACTCCTGGAGTGCTCAGGGCTGATCAAAATGCCGGCGCCTACCCGCTCAACAATTGGAACGTGGACGACCAAGGCTCGGGTGGAACCCAGGCCAATTTGAAGGATAGCACAGGAACCGCAACCGCAGCCTCCATCACTGTTGATTATGATGCTAACCAATATGCGTCGGGCGACTCACAACGCACTTTCGATGGGATTTTGATGTCTGGAGGTTTTTGGAGCGGCAATGGCTACACAGTGACGGTGTCGGGTATTCCTTATTCTGCATACAATGTTTATGTCTATATGCTTAACGATGATAATCCCTATCGTCGTTATGGCTTGACCCTGGGACCGACCACATATTGGGGGGCGGTATTTAATGGAAACGGCGACGTGATACCGCCCTTCATCCAAGACACCCAAACGACAGAACTGGCTGAGGGCACTCAGATGCAAGCCAATTATGTGGAGTTCGCCGGCGTCACAGGCGCCAGCTTCACGATCACCGGCCAAACCCCTGACGGCAATGTTGCGATGATGGGGATTCAAATCATTAACTCGGTAGGCCCCCCGGTCACCGCCATTCCCGCAATTTCGCCCACCAATACTCCGATCTATGCGGGAACGGAGGTGACCTTGACGGAGGCGGCTGGCGGCCCCTCCCCCTTGTCCTATCAATGGCAGACGGACGGCGGCAGCGGCGGCGCGCTCACCAATATCTCCGGGGCGGTTGATTCCAATTTGACGATCAACACCGGCGGCGTTCCCATAGGCGCTTACCATTACGATGTGGTCGTTTCCAATACCTACGGCGCTTCCACCAGTTCGGTGGCTGTTCTCAACCTAGTCGCGGCGAACCTCCCAGTGCTGGTCTCTGATATTACTCCCAAATCGGCGGCGGATTACGTCGGGGGCGAGCAGACATTTTCGGCCGCTTTTAACGGCACGATGCCGATTTCTTACCAATGGCAGGCCAACACAGGCGGCGGCATGACCAACATCCCAAACGCCACCAATGCGTCTCTGTCTCTCACCAACTTGCAAACGGCCAATGCGGGCAGCTACCAGGTTCTCGCCGCCAATGCCTTGGGCGGTCCAGTGGCCAGCAGCATCGCCACGCTGACCGTGCTGCCACTGCCGGCGTTCGTCAGCGCGGTGATGCAGGACAATCCCGTTGGTTATTGGCGGCTTAACGAGACCGGAAATCCTTCCAGCGGGAATTTGGTGGCGGTTGACATGACGGGAAACTTCAACGGGGTTTACGGGGCCTCAGCCGAGGACGATGTTCCAGGTCCGACGCCATCCCTCGGCTTCCCCGGATTTGAGAGCGGCAACACGGCGGCAGAGTTTATCAACGGCATCCCCAATTCCTATGTCACCCTTCCGGCCCTGAACTTGAACACCAATACCGTCACGATCACGGCTTGGATTTACCCCATCGGCACGCCGGCCGATTACTGCGGCATCGTGTTTTGCCGCTACGCAAATTGCGGCAACGCCTCCGGCTTCTGTTTCACGGACGGCGGACAGATCGGTTACACTTGGAATCAGAATAACCCGAACACCTGGACTTGGATGTCGGGATTGGTTCCGCCCCAGGGACAATGGTCCTTCATCGCCCTGGTCGTGTCGCCGGACAGCGCCATCACCTATCTTTGCAACGCAGACGAGCAAGTGGCGGCGACCAATCCGATCGCCCACACTGCCGAGGCCTTCACCACCAACACGCTGATTGGTGACGACTTTTGTGACGAAGGCGATGGCAGCCGCACGTTCAATGGAATAATGGACGAAGTGGCCATTTTCAACTACTCGCTCACGCCGGCCCAAGTGTTCAACCTCTTCTTCAACGCCGCCGGGGGCGCTCCGCGCGTTGGCGCGACGACCGCTTCGCCATCCAACAACGTCTATGCCGGCACAACGGTTACACTCAGCGCATCGGTCCTTGGCTTGGAGCCTTTTCAGTATCAGTGGCAGTCCAACGGAGTAAATCTGGCCGGCGCCACCAACGCCATCCTGGTATTGACCAACGCGCAAGTGTCCAATTCCGGCAGTTACGATGTAGTGGTCAGCAACAGTTCCGGCGCCAATCAGAGTTCCACCCTCGTGCTGACGGTCCTGCCTGCGTCGGGACCTATCTTTACACAACAGCCGTCACCGGCGTCGGTCACCAACTACGTGGGCGGGCTGGTCACGTTCACGGCCGCGGTCAACGGCTCCCCGCCGATGGCCTTGCAATGGCAGCGCAATGGCGCCGTCATTATCAATGCCACCTCCAGCAGCCTGACCCTGGCCGGCTTGCAAACAAACGAGACGGGAACCTACTCTTTGGTTGCATCCAACTACCTGGGCATTACCAACAGCGCGCCGGCGATTTTGACGGTTCTGCCTGTGCCCAATCCCTCGGCCTTGAACGTGCTGACCTATCACAACGACAACACGCGCCAGGGAGCCAACACCAATGAAGTTGTGCTCACGCTGGCCAACGTCAATGTCAACAACTTTGGCCTTTTGTTCTCTTACGCGGTGGACGGCTATGTCTATACCCAGCCGCTCTATGTTTCTGGATTGGTCATTCCCGGACAAGGCACGCATAACGCGGTCTTTGTCGCCACCGAGCATAACAGTGTCTATGCCTTTGATGCGGACAGCAATGCGGGGACCAATGGAGGATTGCTCTGGCACACCAACCTGGGACCTTCAGCTTTGAGCGACAACCGCGAATTTGGCGACCGCTACAACGGAAACAATTACACCGACATCGTCCCGGAAGTAGGCATCACCGGCACACCGGTGATCAACCTTGCCAATGGAACTCTTTATGTGGATGTCCGCACGCGCGTGGTCACAGCCACCACCAATTATTATAACTTGGTTCACGCCCTGAACATCACCAATGGGAACGAACAATCCTACGGCCCGGTGGTCGTGACCAATTCGGTTCCGGGAAAAGGCGTGGACAACCACAACGGGGTGGTCACATTCAACCCGTTGCAAGAGAATCAACGCCCCGGCCTGACTCTCGCCGGAGGAATGTTATACGTCGCCTACGGCAGTTTTGCGGATACTGATCCCTATCACGGCTGGGTTATCGGTTTCAACGCCACCAATCTCCAATCCTCGGCCAAATATGTGTTTAATACTTCGCCCAACGCCACCGTCGCCGCTTTCGGCCCCAACGCCGGTGAAAGCGCTCTTTGGATGGGCGGCGACGGATTGTGTGTTGACGCCAACACCAATCTTTTCTTTGAAACAGCCAATGGAAGTTTTAGCGCCAACACCAATGGCGGCGATTATGGGGATAGTTTCATGAGGCTTTCCACCAGCAATGGGTTGGCGGTGGCGGATTATTTCACTCCCTACAACCAGGCCAGTTTGTCCGCCGGCGATACGGACCTGGGATCGGGCGGCCCTTTGTTGTTGCCGGATTCCGTGGGGAACGCGGCGCATCCGCACCTCATCGTGGGGGCCGGGAAAGAAGGCACAATCCACCTCGTGGATCGTGATAACATGGGACATTTCAATGCTGCCAACGACAGTCAAATCGTCCAGGAATTGCCCGGGGCCATCGGCAGCGCCTTCAGTTCACCGGCCTACTTCAATTATCACATTTACTATCAAGGCGTCGGCGACGTGACCAAAGCGTTCAGCATCAGTAATGCCGTCCTTGGCGCCTCACCCACTTCCCAAGCCACGACCAGCTTCAGCGCACTCGGTGGCACGCCCTGCGTTTCGGCGAATGGCACTAACAACGGCATTGTCTGGACGATCCAATCCGACGCTTTCGCCAGCGGCGGGCCGGCCGTGATGCACGCGTACAATGCCACCAATTTGGCTCTGGAACTCTACAACAGCAGCCAGAATCTGGCCCGGGACAATCCCGGTGGAGCGATTCAAATGACCACGCCCACCATTGTCAACGGCAAGGTCTTCATCGGCGCGCAATATGCCCTCTCCGTTTTTGGCAACGGCCTCTTCCTAGCGACGCCGGCCATCTCGCCCAGCGGCGGCCTGTTCACCAATTCCGTCACGGTGACTCTCTCGGATGCCACGCCCAATGCCTCCATTTACTACACCGTGGACGGTACGGCGCCCACCACCAATTCTATTCTCTACACCGGCCCATTTGTCTTGACTACCAGCGCCCTCGTGCAAGCCATCGCCGCCGAATTCGGGGCCGTCAACAGCGGCATGGCCAGCGCGGCGTTCGTGGACAACTCGGCCATCGGCAATGGCACAGGATTGATCGGGCAATACTGGGCGGACACCAGCGGCGCGGCCTTCACCAACAGTACCTTCGCCGCCTTGCCAACTCTCACACGGACCGACGCGGTGGTGGATTTCAACTGGAGCAGCGTTGGCCCAAGCCCGTCCATCGGCCAGACCAACTTCGTGGTGTCCTGGCAGGGCTGTGTGCAGCCGCAATACAGCGAAACCTACACTCTGACCACCATCGCCCAGGAGGGCGCGCGGTTGTGGATCAACGGACAGTTGTTGATCTCCGATTGGACCACCAGTGACATGGCGCAAACCAACAGCGCCACTTTCACGTTCAACGCTCAACAGCTTTACAACATCCAGATGGATTACTTTCAGAGCACAGGCAATGCCGTCGCGGAACTTCTTTGGAGCAGTCCTTCCGTCCCGCAGGCGGTGATCCCGCAAACCCAGCTTTATCCCTACACCAATCCGCCGCCTTCGATTATCTTGACCGCCCCGTCCAACGGCGCCAGCTACACGGCCAGCGCCAGCGTGACTCTGAGCGCCAATGCCGCCGCCCAATACAACAGTCTCAATGGCGTGAACTTCTACATCGGAACGTCTGCGCTGGGCAGCGTCACCAACCCGCCCTACGCCTTGACCGATACCGGCCTGCCCGCCGGCAGCTATACCTTGACGGCCGTGGCCGTGGACGGCAGCGGCTTGAGCGCCACTTCCGCCCCAGTCAACATTACGATCAACGCCGGCGCCGAATCGCCCTACGGACTGACCAATTACTCCACCGCCCCGTCCTTCTACAACATGCCCCCGGTTTTCACCGGCTCGTTGCCGGCGCTCTTGTCGGAGACGGGCGTCTTCAGCAACACCCCCGGCATGGTCCCCGTGGCCAGCCTCATCCCCTACGCGCCCAACGTGCAGTTGTTCTCCGACAACGCGCAGAAGGTGCGCTACTTTTCGATCCCCAACACCGGCGCCCCTTACACGCCTGAGGAACAAATCCTCTACGCGCCGACCAACACCTGGTCCTTCCCCTCGGGCACCGTCTTCGTCAAGACTTTTGAACTGCAAACCAATCAGAGCGATCCGACCTCGCTGCTGCGCCTGGAAACCCGCCTGCTGGTGCGCGACACCAACGGCGCCGTCTATGGGGTGACCTACAAATGGCGCTCCGACTACAGCGACGCCGATTTGCTGTCGTCCAATCTGACCGAGGCCATCCCCATTCAAACAGCCAACGGCATTTACACCAACTTTTGGTATTATCCCAGCCCCAGCGATTGTTTGCAGTGCCACACGGCGGTGGCCAATTATGTGCTGGGGGTCAACGCCCGCCAGTTGAACGGCAACTTCACCTATCCCAACGGGGTGACGGACAATCAACTCCGATCCCTCAACCGCACCGGGTTGCTCTATCCCGCCATAGACGAATCCCAGATCACCAACATCGAGCAACTCTCCGCGCTGACCAACCCCGCGGCCACCTACGTCCAGCGGGCGCGCTCCTATCTGGATGCCAATTGCGCCCAGTGCCATCAACCCGGCGGCAACGGGCCGACCTTCGACGCCCGCTACGACACGCCCCTGACCAATCAAAACATCATCGGCACGCCGGCCGTCAAGGGCAACCTGGGCTATGACAACGTAGATATCGTCACGCCCGACGACGTGTGGCGCTCGAGCCTGTACGACCGGATGGACGAGGTCAATCCCGCCACCCAGATGCCGCCGCTGGCGCGCAATCTCATTGACACCAATGCGGTCCAGGTCATGGCCGATTGGATCAACAGCCTTCCTGGCACACCGGCCCTGGCTCCGCCAATACTGACACCTGCCCCGGGCATTTTCACCAACACCGTGACGCTGACCTTGCAGCCGCCCGACGCCAATGCGGCGCTTTACTATACGCTGGACGGCTCCCTGCCGACGACCAATTCCATGCTTTACCTCGGGCCGTTCAGCCTGAATGCCAGCGCAGTGGTCACGGCCAACGCCTTTGAAGCGGGTTACGTCAACAGTGTGGTCGTCTCGGGGCTCTTCACCATCGTCCCGCCGTTGAACAATTTCTTTGCTCCTGCCTTGCTGGCCAACGGCTCGTTTCAAGCCCAGTACTGGGCGCCGGCGGGACAGACTTATATTTTACAAGCCAGCACCGACCTTCTGAACTGGGTTCCGGTCAGCACCAATACGCCCTCGGCGGTTCCCTTCGGCTGGGTAGTTCCTGGAACGACGAACGTGCCGACGCGTTTTTACCGGGTGGCTTCGCCGTGAAAAAGGTTGATGGACCTGCTCATCATGGCTTGTTCACTTGAGGGGCGCGTCTTCGATGGCTTTGATCAGGCCGCCAGTGGTGTGGTCTCTGGCCTCAACAGTGGGCTTGAGGCCCAAGGCGATGATGGCTTTGCTGGTTTCGGGACCGATCGAGGCCAGCTTGATCTGCGGATAAAGCGCCAGCAAGGGCTTCAACTCGATGCGGGCGTTGAAATTCCCGACCGTCGAACTGCTGGTGAACGTGATCCAATCCGCGCCGGCTTCCAACAACCGCGCCACCGCGCCATTGCGGTCTTCGGTTTCGGGCACGGTTTTGTAACAGGCGATGTCATCAACAATCGCGCCCATCTCCTCCAATTGTTTGGGCAAGTCAGGGCTGGCCACTTCCGCGCGCAAAAGGAGGATTTTCAGATTTTCAAGGTTGCCTTGTTCAGCCATGGCCGCGGCCACTTTTGAGGCGACAAATTCCTTGGGCGTCGCATTCACCTTGAGATGCAAGGCGCGCAGTTTATCCGCGGTCGCCGGCCCGACTGCGGCCAGGCGCACGCCGCCGATGTCGCGCAGATCGTCGAACACTTTGAAGAACAATTCGAAAAAAGCGCTGACGCCGTTCGGACTGGTGAAAACGAGCCAGTCGTAGGCATTAAGCTCCAGAAGCGCATCCGCAATTTCATGCCGTCCGCTGGGCGGGAGGATGCGGATGGTCGGAATCTCAATAACGTCGGCTCCGCGTTCGAGCAGCAGGCGCGCCAACTGGCCGGCCTGCGCGCGCGTGCGCGTGACTACGATGCGCCGTCCAAACAACGGCCGCTTCTCAAACCAATTGAGCTTCCCTCGCAACCGCACCACTTCGCCGATAACCGTCAAGCCCGGCGGCTTGAAATCCGCCTTCTCCGCAACTTCGGCAATGGTGCGCAAAGTGCCGACGACCGATTGCTGCCGTCCGGTCGTGGCCCAGCGGATCATGGCTACAGGAGTGCTCTCCGGCATGCCATGCTCGATGAGAGCCTGGGAAATCGCTTTGACACGAGTGACCCCCATCAGAACGACCTTGGTGCCCGGGGCTCTGGCGACTTGGGCCCAATCCACCTCCGGTCCTTCCTTGTCCGGTCCTTCGTGGCCGGTGACCACCGTAAAGCTGGAGGAAAAATCGCGATGGGTCAGCGGGATGCCGGCATAATTGGGTCCGGCGATGATGGAAGTGACGCCCGGCACCACTTCAAAGGCAATGCCGGCGGCGGCCAATTGCTCCGCCTCCTCGCCGCCGCGGCCAAAGACATAAGGATCCCCGCCTTTAAGACGAACGACGCATTGGCCGGCGCGGGCTTTTTCGACGAGCAGTTGATTGAGTTGCTCTTGCGGGATGGCGTGGTCGCTGGAGCGTTTGCCCGCGTAAATCAATTCGGCTTCCTCTGGGGCAAGGCGAAGCAACTCCTTGTTGACCAGCGCGTCATACACCACCACCCCGGCCCGGGCCAGCAATTCCGCCCCGCGCACGGTCAATAAACCGGCGTCACCGGGTCCGGCGCCGACCAGATAAACGATGCCTTTGGATTTCATCGCCCCCATTTTAAGGGCCAATCAACGTTGGCGCAATGAAACGCGCCTAAGCGCGACTCGTTCTCATTCCTGAGATTTTGATGGGAGCGGTGACGCGTGAACATGGAATGGTTCTTGCTTGATTGATTCGACTTGCAAATACGCAAATGGAGTGTGCTCCTGATGTTTGCTCGTTCTGGGCAGACGGCACGTTCAGAAGCGTGTTCGTCCAAAGGCAGGTCTAACAGATGAAAACAACAAATAATATGCAATCAAGCATGGGACAGATGTCGCCTCCCTGGCTTTTTTCCGCCATCGCCGCCTTGGGCTTGATGGCCACGCCGTCGCGCGCGGAATTTCCCATAATTGAGGTTCCGCCCACGGACCAGATAGCGCCCGCCAACTTTACCGCCACCTTCGGTGTGTTCGCGTCCGGCGCGCTCGGCTACTTATGGTATTTCAACAACCATCTCATTCCGGGCGCGACCAACCACCTGTTAAATATCTTTGACGCTCAGGCCGCCAACCAGGGTTCCTATGTGGTGGTCGCCACCAACGCCACCGGGGCCACAACCAACCCCCCGGTGACTCTCGCCATCACGAATATTCCCACCCAAGCGCCCAGCGTTCAATTCAACACCCTGGCTTCTTTCAGCGAATACCTTGACGGCGGCTTTCCGCAGGCGGGCGTCATTCAAGCCAGCGACGGCTATCTCTATGGCACGACACTCACTGGCGGCACCAATGCTGGCGGCGCCAACGGGACGGTGTTCAAAATGACCACCAACGGCACTTTCGTTTGGACTTTTGTATTCAATAACGCCAACGGCCAGACGCCCGCCGCAGGGTTGGTCCAGGCCCGTGACGGCAACCTTTATGGCGCCACAGTCAACGGAGGCCAATACGGTTATGGCGCGCTCTTCCGTATGACGACCAACGCCGTGATCAGCAACCTCTACAACTTTGATGTCGCCTCCCCAACCAACGGCGCGTATCCTCAGGCGGCCTTATGCGTCGGCTCCGATGGCTACCTCTACGGAACCACCACCACCAACGGCACAGGCAGTCCCGGCGGCACTATTTTCAAAATGAGCACCAACGGCGGCAATCCGGTTTGGTCCTTCCCGCTGACCAGCAGCACAGGTTGTGTTCCGCTGGCTGGATTGGTGCAGGGGTCGGACGGCGTTCTTTACGGGACCACCTCTCAAGGCGGAGCCGGCAGCAACGGAACCATCTTCAGGATCAGCACCAACGGAGCAGATTTCTTCAGCCTCTATTCCTTTACCGGCGGCGCCGACGGCGGCTACCCCATCGGGGGACTTGTGCAAGGGCCTGACGCTCAACTGTACGGGACGACCTCCGCAGGCGGAAACGCCAACGTGAATCTCGGCCAGGGCTATGGCAGCATTTTCAAAATCACAACCGACGGCGCTTTCACGCTGCTGCTGGACTTTGACGGCACCAACGGCGGCTCGCCCGAAGCCTCCTTGATGGTCGCCGGAGACGGCAATCTCTACGGCACGGCCAACACCGGTGGCATTGGTTCTCTTTTCGGCTCGAACAACCTGTTCACGCCCATTTATGGCACGATTTTTCAGTTGACTACCAATGGCACGCTGACAACCCTCCTTTCGCTGGATGGGAACTACGGCGGCGACGCCCCTCACTCCACTCTTTGGCAGGGACGCGACGGCGGCTTGTATGGAACCACTTCCCAAGGCGGGACTAATGACCTTTCCCTGAACGGACAGTATTTCGGCGATGGCACGGTCTTTCGACTGGGGGTTGTGCCACCGGCCATCCAAACGGCAACTGTGAGCGGCGGTATTTTTTCCTTCACTTGGAACGCCATGCCCGGAGAGCTTTACCAGGCGCAATACAAAGACACTCTCAACCAGCCCTCCTGGATCAACTTTGGCAATCTGGTTGCGGGCACCAACGGCCTCGCGGGCCAATCTGACATCATCACGGCCACCAACAAGGCGCGCTTCTATCGCGCCTTGCTCCAGTTCTGAGCAAAGCGGCCCCACCGCTTACATGTCCAAAACCTTATTTTTGGAGTTGGTGTTGATTGCAATTTGGCGTATATTCTTTCACAGAGATGAAGTTAGTTACGGCAATGGGGTTGGTGGTGTGCGTTGCCCTTGCGCAAAGCGGGAACGCAGGGCCCGTTGTGCCCATCGCACACGAACTGAATGACGCTTCCGACCCGTACGCCATTATCAGCGAACGCAATATTTTCCATCTAAACCCCATCCCGCCGGAAGCGCCTCCGGAAATGCCCAAAGTCGAACTTCCCGTGGTCAAGTTCTTCGGTTTCGTCAGAGTTGGCCGTGTGACCAAGGCGTTGTTTTCCTCCGAGCCAAAGGACAAGAAGGAAGCGCCAACCTACTACAGTTTAACCGAAGGCGAAAAATCGGGTATCCTGGAAGTGGTCAGGATTCACTATGAAAAGGGCGAAGTGGAGGTCATCGATTCCGGCAAAGCCATGACCCTGACTCTTAAAGACGACAGTCTGGCTTCAAAGCAGGGGACACCCGCGCCCAAGCCATACTACCATCCAACACATGAAATTCCGTTCCGCTCTTCTGGTCAGCCGCTGGGCGGATTTCGAGGCTTCTCCCAAGGCGGCAATGTGCCATCGGCCTCCCCTTCTCGCGCGCGCCGTTCTCCCGTTCCGTAATTGCGCCCAAAAAATAAGCGCTTGCGCACAGCGGACAACGCCCGTATGGTGTGCGGCGTCGCATGGATCGCGGGGTGGAGCAGCCTGGTAGCTCGTCAGGCTCATAACCTGAAGGTCGTAGGTTCAAATCCTACCCCCGCAACCAATTCATCACGAGGAAGCCCCTGATAATCAGGGGCTTCCTCATTTCTTCTTGAAATTGCGACATTTGTTTGGAATGGTATGGGATGGTTAGGAATCGCCTAAAACTGGACACCAACTGGACACCTAAAAGTGTATGTTTATGAAACCGCATGGCGACGCAAAATCAGGAACCCAATCCAACCCAGTCGGCGACAAGCACCCTGCCGAGAAAGACCCGGAAACACCTGAATTGTTTCCTCTCTATGACGGTCTTACACCCTTCCGTTTGTCTTTGATTGCAAGCTGCGTTGCGAATGTCGGGGATTTTGCCGCACGGAAATCCGTGAACAATGCGATTGCTCTTTGGAACGAATCCGGCGACCGACTGGGCTGTCAAAAAAACCGGGTGGACCCTCCGCCACGCGAACAAACGACAAATCGCGTTTCCTTCGCACAACTGGCAAATGCTGGATACATTGCCAGCTCGCGCATGGATAAACCCATATCCTCAGCAAAGGGGATCAAAAAAGCTGTTCAGAATTACGTCGAAGATCTCCAAAGAAGGTCAATGGAGCAGGTTCCCAAGAATGCGTCTCCCGTGAGATTGCAAGAGCGGTTGAAGGACATCAAGGCAGCCTTCAAGAATGGTAATTTTCCCTTCGGAGAAATTCGGTCTTTTCAAGCTTTTCAATCGATTCAAAGGCAGAAAAACCAATTGCGCCTAAAAAAACATGTCAAGTAGTTATTCTCGAGAACTAGGGACATATTTCGGGAACTGAATCGGAATATTTCAGAATTGACCGTTGCAAACTCAATCGAAAACGGGAACTAAAAAACTCCCCCCAAGGCCCACTTTAATATCGAGCCAGTTTGAGCACTGGCTCGCAAAATTTACTGGTTGAGAAAGAATTGGCGCCGTTCCAAATAACGCGGCGCACGCTTGAGCATTTATTTTCAAGCCCCCGTCTTGTCCAGCGCCTGCTCGCCGCCGGATGGATTCTCACCGTCCGCCCTGGCAAGGCAGGGTGCGAAGCTCTGTTTGATTATCAATCTGCGGCAGCAGCCTACGACCGACTCAAAAACGGTGAACAACCTCCATTGCTTCGCTGCGAGCAGAAGCGAGATGGAAAGGGATGCACCCAATAAGTTTGCGCATTGGATTTCGCACGGCGCCAATGTCAGCCCGGCAACCAGTTAAACCAATAGGAAAGACGTTACGATGACAAGCAACGAGAATGAAAGTGTGCCGATGCGACGGCATGATAACATCGACGAATTCTACAATAATCTGTTTGGGTGTCTCAAGGTGGAAGTGGCCGATGGAATTGTTGCTTTAACGAAGTTAGGCGATGCGCTCACCGCTATTTACAAAGAAAAGCTCTACGAAAACTCATTCGAGACTTTTGGCAACTTTGTAAAGCACGAATTTGACCTCGATCCTGAATTGGCGGCAGCAATCATTCGACACGCGGCCCGAGCGAATGCTCGAAAAGCACAAAGGCCGAAAGAAACGAGGATGCCATGAACAACTACCAATTTATTTGGGTTAGCTGCGACGATGTCCTCCGGTTTGGAGGGGGTGCCGCCGTGCCGTCCGGTGCGGTCGGATGACCGCTTTTCAACCCTTCGCATTGTGCGAGGTTGAAAACGTGATAATAGCGAAGAAGGGGAATATTCCGCTCTTCGGTCGAATCCTTTTCTTCAATCTTGATTCGCTTCCAGAAGACGACGGGACGGGCTTTTTCGCCTTTCTTGATCGTGCCGCCAAGCACGTTGGCCTGACGGCAGGTGAGCCAGAAGGGCGATTCGTAGCTCCCGCACAAGAGAAGGAGAACATTGATGCCCCGATACGGCTTTCTCGTGACCAGATTCCTGGGAAATCCCGTGGAAGCCTTCCACGTTTTGTGCCAGGGAACGGTGCCTTGCTCCAGCAAGGCGATGATTTGTCCGGTGATGCGCTCGTATGCGTATGTGCTCATCGCGCCCTCCGGTTAAGGATTTCAACGTCTGAGTTGGAACAAATCCGCACCAAGGTGGGTGGCGGCTGGAACCTGACGGGCTTGTCAAAGCGGGTTTTAAAGTCGCGGACTGGCCGGTTCATAAGAATGACCGCCGCGCACTCATTGACCCTGATAACACGGCACAGCCGTTTCTCAACACGTATGACATCTATCGTTCTGCCGACGCGGGCACGGCCCAGCATCGGCTGCGAGTATGGTGCCGGTGGGTGCGTTGGGCCGCCTGCTTTTACAAGCACAACCTCCTGGCTTCGATGATCAAGCTGGCCTAAATGGTCCAGAACCATTTGAAAGGCATCTTGGCTCACTGGAAGTGGGGAGTGACCAACGCCTTCATGGAAGGATTGAATAGTGTGTTCAGCGCCACCAAGCGCAAAGCGCGAGGCTATCGTTCGCCCGTTCACTTCATTTCCATGCTCTATTTGGTGGCCGGCAAGCTCCGGCTGCCCCAATTCTAATTCCACCAAAAACAGCGAAGAACCAGCTATTGCGCAATAAATCTCTGATGATTAGGTGTTTATGCGTTTCCTAGTGTTTCAAAAATGCTTCTGAAAACCAATGAATGAACATTGAGTCTGAATGGGGTTCAGAAGGTCGTGAGTTCAAATCTCACCGCCCCGACCATCTTCTACCTATGGAAACAATTGGTTTCCAACATATTACGAACAAATCGTAATAACGCAGCTCTTGAGATGTTGCGGAATAGTACGCCAATTATATCGGAATTGACATGGAGCAAAACAGAGCATGGAATGGAGCACATTGGAGCAAATAAGCTAAGGAACCACAAAGAGCGAGATCATTAAAAATGGACAGCCCAAAGCAAAAGCATGAGGCTGCTTACTGCTGTGGTCCGAATACAATTACTGATGCTTATGAAAAATCCCAAAAATCACCAACACGCTCTGGAGCAGAAGCGCGGAGGTTCTATACGCAATATGTTGTAAACAAACAAGCTACGGATGCTGGGTGGTTTGGTTTTCGCATACAAGTGAATCATGTCGCGTTTTTCGTAAAGTTTGTCCTAATTAACATTGACGCGCTTTCCGCCTTTTTGATAAAAATGCTCGACGTTCGACATTCAACGATTCATTCAACGTTTTCGTGACCAGCGTTGGGCGAAGCATTGCTTGTGCTACATGAAATGTTAAGAGATTGATCGAAAAAGCCTCCGATCAGCCCCGGCACTGCATTGCGGTGCCGAGCAAGTGAGATGCGGCTTAATTGCAAATCCAATCAAATGCCGAGACACAAACTATGAAATCCTCCCAGATCAAGAAACTAGCCTGCGCCCTTGCGACTGCTGCGGCACTATGCGGCGGCACCGCGTCTCTCCAAGCGGGTGACGCCTACGCCACTGCCGTGGAAGCGCTCAACCCAGTTGTTTACTTTAAGTTGAACGAAGCCCCTACTTTGGTGCAGACGTATTGGGCCACCAACCTCGGCTCAACGGGCGCTGCGGAGAATGGCGTTTATTTAGGCTCCGGCTTTACCGAACCATACTTGCCCGGGGCGATTCTCGGCGATACCAATGATCCCGCCTGCTTGTTCACTGGTTCCGGTCCTTACTCGACTGGTGTGAGCATCCCGTGGAGCGCAAGCATCAATCCGGCGCCTGTCTTTTCGACGGAATGCTGGGCCAATTACCAAGGGACCCCAGGCGGCGAGTTGACTGCTCCATTTGCCAGCATTGATGCCGGCAACGATCGCGCAGGATGGACTTTTTACGCAAACGGCAACGCTTGGTATTTCAGAATGGGCGACGCGAATGGCTATATTGCCAATTTCGGTGACAGCGGGCTTTTGCAGGCAGGCGTGTGGGTCCATTTGGTCGGCGTCACCGACGGCACCAATGCTTACCTTTACGAAAACGGTGTGTTGGTGAATCAGACACCGGTAGTGCGTCCCTTTCTCGGGAACATCGGCGAAACCACTGATATTGGCACTTCCACCTCTTTCAACCGTCAAATTGACGCCATCGTGACTGATTGCGCCATTTATAATTATGCCCTGACCTCGAACCAAATCGCGGCTCACTACGCGGCAGGAGTAAATTCCACCCCGACCACTCCCTACAAGCAAGTGATTCTGGGTGACAACCCTGTGGGTTTTTGGCCTGTGGATGATGGGGCTGCGCCCGCAGCGACCCCAGGACCCACGGCAGTCAATAGCGGCACTCTTGCCGCCGCCGCCGATGGGACTTATCTGCCCGGCACGACGGTGGGTGCGCCTGGTGTTCCATTCCCAGGTTTTGGCACTGACACAAACGCCGCGTATTTCAACGGCGTCATCTCCGGCATCGAGATTCCAGCGATTGATGTCCAGACTGATTCATTCACATATACGTGCTGGATCGAGAGCACGGCCATTCAAGAGGGCAACGCCGGTTGGCCCGGCTTTGCTCCCCTCATCGCCCAGGGTAGTGAGACATATTATGCGAGTGACGATCCTGTGTTCCTGGGCTATTGGGCTGATGGCTATACCCTTAGTGCATTGTGGTTTGAAGGACCGACCAATGTTAACGGCGCCGATTATGGATTACTCCCGACGGTGCAGCCTGTCCCCTTCGTTTGGAATTTTGTGGCTTGTGTATGGACCCCTACCGGCACAACTATTTATGTGAACGGCCAGGCCTACCCGATCCCAGGAGCCGGTCCGCACACGACCCATGATTTCAGCCAGGTGCCCCTTTGGATCGGTGCAGACGATACTATCAACTCGGCGGGCAACTATGCTGGTAGCACTGAGACCGGCGCCAGTTTAGGTTCCGATTGGATATTCGAAGGTTATATAGCCCATCCCGCGATCTTTGCCACAGCGCTGACGTCGAATCAGATACAAAGCCTTTACGCGGCCGCGGTGCCCCTCCCACAAATCACTTCCCTGACACAATCTCCCGTCGCTCCCAACTACGAAGGCCAGACGATCACACTGACGGCGGCAACGCTGGGGCTTGGCACTCCCACGTATCAATGGCTGGAAGGCGGGTCGCCGCTATCCGGCCAGACTGCCGCCTCTCTTGTATTGAGCAATGTGACAACCAGCTCTTCCGGCAACTATTCTGTCGTGGTCAGCAATCCCAATGGCTCAGTGACGAGCGCTCCCGTCGCGCTCTTAGTTTCGTCCACCAAACCAATCATCGTCGCACAACCCCAGCCTGCGACCCGCTATCCCGCAAACTCGGCGACATTTAACGTCTCGGCAATTGGCAGCAGCCCAATTTCCTATACGTGGTCTTTCAACAGCACGCCCATAAGCGGCGCGACAAACCCCAGCTACACCGCCGTTGCGGGAACGAGCACCGCGGGAAACTATAGTGTGGTTTTGAGCAATGCGCTCGGCAGCACTCCCAGCAGCGACGCGTTGCTCACGGTGCTACCGAATCCCATTGGTTACGTAGGAGCGGTGGCAGCGGCGCAACCGACCGCCTACTGGAGACTCGATGAAACCTCCGGCTCAATTGCTTACGATTATGCCGGCGGATTCAATGGCAATTTAACCGAAAATGTCACCAATGATGTGCCGGGCCCGATCTTTCCGGGCTTGCCGGCAAATAACGTTTCCTGCATTTTTAACGGAATTGGAAGCAAAATACGGTGCCCGGCCATTCCTGTCAACAGTAATACAATTACGGTTGTGGCTCTTGCGCAAGAATCGCCAACGATCCTTTTTCCTGCGGGTGCATCCATTTTTGTCAGTTCTTATGGGGCAAACAACGACATCGCCTATCTTGGGGTGGGCTTTGGCGGGGGAGGCGATTACACCGATCTGCAATACAATTGGAATAACGACACCAATACTTATACATTTGATCCTGCCAACTCTGGCACCAACTGGAGCTTCCCTGCCGGTACTTGGTGCTTCATAGCGGAAACCATCGCCGCAACCAATGCGGTGTTGTATATGGATGACGGCGACGGCCACCTGGCCGCCGCCTCCAACAATGTAAATTCCTCCATGATGATTATTACTAATGCTGTTCTTCCTTTGAACGTCGAGGTTGACCTCGGTGGGAATGCGAGCATAAACACGGGTGACAACTCTACCTGGGGTGGCGGCTTGGATCAAATTGCGTACTGGAAGCGAACGCTGTCTTATGCTGAGATTGCGGCCCTTCACAATGCCTTGGTCACTCAGTTACCTGCAGTAACAGCAGGTCTGTCCGGCACCAACATTCAGATCACGTTTTCTGGAGGCACTCTCCAGTCCACTACCAGTCTGAGTGCGGGTTTTACGGACGTTCCCGGCAACCCGACGTCGCCTTATACACCACCACCTGGTTCACCCGCACAGTTCTTCCGCGTTAAGAACTGAGTTCAAGGATGAGTTGTTTTGGCCGCGCGGCCGCAGGGTCGCGCGGCTGACCTTTTTGCGTTTTGGGCGGAGCCAAAGGATAGCGCCGGCATGGACGGAAGAAAATGCTCACCTCTTGGCCCGGGCACCCCGATCCTAGCGACTTCCGCGCTGCAACGGCTTTGCACAACGGCTTGCAACGGGTCGTGCAACGGGTTAAGTGCTTGATTATCAATGTTTGCAACGGGGCAACGGCTGTTTTGAGGGGGAGGGTGGGTATCTGCTCAAAACTCCGCCTCCAACCCACCTTTTGGGTGAGCCATTGAGCGCGTCGCTAATGATTCGGGGGCACAGGCGTGGGCGCAAATCTGGTTTTGTGACGGAGTTGTGACCCGTTTGTGACGGCTTTTGTGACGGGTTAAGTGCTTGATTATCAACATTTGTGACGGTGTGACGGCTAAAATGGGGGGGAAGGTATAGGTAGGGGTCAAAACCAGATTTGCGCCCCACAGGCGTGTCTCGAGCCGTTTTGCCTCGATTTGTGCTCAACGGCGTGCAACATTGCTTCCGAGCAACGGTTGAAGCATTCATTCAACAACTTGGAGGACGACCTCCCAGACGCGCGCGCCGACAGAAAAGCCGTGGATATTTTAAGTCGAAACGCTTGGCTGAGTGTTCTTGTTCTGATCGGGTTGCTCGTAGCGGCTTATCTTCCGGCTCTTAGCGGTGGCTTTATTTGGGATGATGACGGCTATGTGACCGGCAACCAGACCTTGCGCAGTTTAGCCGGCTTGCGGCAAATCTGGTTCAATCCGTCCGCCACACCGCAATACTATCCGCTGGTCCACACCACATTTTGGTTGGAGTATCATGTTTGGGGGCTTCACGCGTTCGGTTATCATGTCGTCAATTTGGGATTGCATGCCGTTTCAGCCGTTCTGATTTATTTCCTGCTGACCCGGTTGAAATTGCCCGGAGCCTGGATCGCCGCTGCGATTTTTGCGCTGCATCCAGTGGAGTTGGAATCCGTGGCGTGGATTACTGAGCGCAAGAATGTCCTGTCCGCCGTATTTTACCTGAGTGCGGCGCTGGCGTACCTTCGCTTTGCGTGGGGGGAAAGCGCCGATGGGCCGGAGCGCCGCCGCTGGAGCTTCTATTTTCTATCGTTGATCCTGTTTGTGGCCGCATTGTTGAGCAAAAGTGTTACTTGTTCCTTGCCAGCGGCAATCCTTTTGGTTTTTTGGTGGAAAGGCGGACGTCTGCGGTGGAATGATATTTGGCCGCTGGCGCCCTTCTTCATGCTGGGGGTCGGATCGGGACTGGCCACCGCTTGGCTGGAGAAACATCACGTCAAGGCGGAAGGCGCCGACTGGTCGCTGAATTTTATACAGCGCGTGTTGATCGCCGGCCGGGCGGTTTGGTTTTACGCGGGCAAACTTTTATGGCCGGCTCATCTCACCTTCAGTTATCCGCGATGGCCTATTGATGCCGGAGTCTGGTGGCAGTGGTTGTTTCCAGCGGCGGCGCTCGGCGTGCTGGTTGTGCTGTGGGTTGCGCGAAAACGAATCGGCCGCGGACCGTTGGCTGCGGTGCTGTTTTTCATAGGCACGCTTGGCCCCGCCTTGGGGTTCGTGAACATTTACCCGATGCGTTATACCTTCGTCGCCGACCATTATCAATATCTGGCCGGCATCGCCCTGATCGCTTTGTGTGGGGTTTGGTTAAACCGAATGCCGCAGTCGGTCGTGGGCCTGCTGTTGGCAATCCTGGCGGGATTGACCTGGCAGCAAGGGCACATATACCGGAACCTCGAAACTTTGTGGCAGGATACGTTGGCCAAAAATCCCGGTAGCTGGCTGGCTCATGATAATTTTGGCGAAACTCTGCTTGCGAAGAAACAATTTGAAGAGGCCCTGGGCCATTTCCGAGAGTCGTCGCGTCTGAACCCACGCGATGCGGTGGCTTGGTTTAACTCGGGTTGCGCGCTGCTGGGCGAAAAGAGGCTCGATGACGCAATCCAAAGTTTTCAAGCAGCCGTTCGCATTCGACCGCAATACAACCAGGCGCAGTATTATTTGGGCCTTGCGCTGGCCAGGCGAGGCCGTAATGACGAAGCCATTGACGCCTATCAAAAGGCTCTTGAGGTCAATCCCGCCGATAGCGCTGTATTAAGCAGCGTGGCCAACACATTGATGGTCAAGGGCCGGTTCAAGGACGCGGTAGTGCGTCTTCGGGAGGCCATTCGATTGCACCCGGAAATCGCTGCCCTCCACAGCAATCTCGGCGTGGCCCTTTCTTATAGCGGGCAATTGGAGGAAGCTATCCGAGAGTATCAGGAGAGCGTGAGACTTCACCCCGACTCCGCCCAAGCGCACAAAGACCTGGGGGCCGCGCTGGCAGCAAAAGGGCGTGTCCAAGAGGCGATTGACCAATTTACCCAAGCGCTTCGGATTCAGCCCAATGATCCTGAAGCCGAGCAACAACTTCGCGCCCTGGTCCACGGTCAGCCATAATAAAGAAAAGCTCATGTTTATATTTTGGCCCATGCTTGGCGTCAAGTTTGTTTCCGCACTTGCCCGAGTTCTGGGTGGCGTGGCGGCGCTTTCTTTATCCCTGGCCGCCGACGCCAAGCAAGAGCAGTTTGCAGACAGCGCTTCCGGCGCACCCATCGCTCCTGAATTGGCCATCAAACAATTCAAGGCGCCGGAAGGTTTCAAGATCGCTCTGTTCGCCGCCGAGCCTCAACTGGTAAACCCGGTCTCCTTTTGCCTTGACGAACAAGGCCGGGTCTTTGTGGCGGAAACATTTCGCTACAGAACCAGCGCCTTCGACATCCGCCAGCACATGAACATGTATTATGATGATCTGGCCTCCCGGACGGTGGAGGATCGCGCGGCGATGATCCGGCGGTTCTTCGGCGACCAGGCGGGAAAACTGGCGATCCAATCCGAAGTGGTGCGCTTGCTGGAGGATCGCGGCGGAAAGGGAAAGGCCGATTTCTCGACTGTTTTTGCCGACGGCTTTAACTCGATCCTCGACGGCATCGGCTCCGGCGTGCTGGCAAGGAAAGGGAAAATTTACTACGCCGACATTCCCAACCTTTGGCTGCTGCAAGACACTAACCGAGAGGGAAAGGCAAACTTTCGCGAGTCTTTGAGTTACGGGTACGGCGTCCATTTTGGTTTCGCGGGCCACGATCTGCACGGCTTGCGCATCGGGCCGGATGGAAGGCTCTATTTCAGCAGCGGCGACCGCGGGCTGCACGTCACGACGAAGGAAGGCAAACTGCTCGATTTTCCCGACACGGGCGCCGTGCTGCGCTGCAACCTTGATGGCTCGGACTTGGAGGTTTTCGCCAGCGGCCTGCGCAATCCGCAGGAACTGGCGTTCGATGACCACGGAAATTTGTTCACAGGTGACAACAATTGCGATCACGGCGACCCGGCGCGATTAGTCTATGTCGTGGAAGGCGGCGACACTGGCTGGCGCGTTGCTTATCAGTTTAGTGAGACCACGCCTGCCGGCCTGTGGAATTCCGAAAAGCTCTGGCATCTGCAATTTCCGGGGCAGGCGGCTTATATCACACCACCCATCGCATTCTTGGGGGAGGGACCGGCGGGCCTGGTTCATTATCCAGGAATTGGTTTTCCGGCGGCGTATCAGGACCACTTTTTCATGTGTGATTTCCAGGGCGCCAGCGTGAATAGCGGAGTTTATACGTTCGCAGTCAAGGAGAAGGGAGCGGGTTTTGATCTGGCGGTCCACGATCATTTCTTCTGGCACATTCTGGCCACCGATGTGGAGTTCGGTCCGGATGGGAAAATGTATGTTTCTGACTGGGTGCGGAACTGGTCTAAGTCCGGACTGGGACGCATTTACCGCCTTTTTGATCCAGCAGTGGCGGAAAGCGCGCTGGTATTGGAGACCAAGAAACTGATCGCCGACGGCATGGAACATCGTTCGGCGGCTGAATTGGAAACATTGCTTGGCCACGCTGACCAGCGGGTGCGGCAGGAGGCGCAATTTGAGCTGGCGGAGCGATGCCTGCGGAGGGCGCCGATACCGGAAGACTCGCTATCCGCGCTCACGCGAACCGCACTCGCCGGCTCCAAACCTCTGGCTCGACTGCACGGGATTTGGGGCCTCGGCCAGGTTGGCCGATCGGCCCCCGGAGCCTTGCAGCCGATGCTTCCTTTGCTTGAGGACAGTGATGCCGAGGTGCGCGCGCAAACCGCGAAGGTGCTGGGCGAGGCCCGCTTCGCAGCCGCGTTCACGGAGCTGACCAATTTGCTCTCTGACTCCAGCCACCGGGTGCAATTCTTCGCCGCGCAAAGCTTGGGCAAGCTAGGCAACAGGGAAGCGGTCGCGCCGTTGCTGGCGATGTTGCGGGCCAATGCGGACCATGATGTTTTCCTGCGGCACGCGGGCATAATGGGGTTGCTTGGAACGGCCGACACGCCTAATTTGCTTGCAGCCACCAGCGATGATTCACGTTCGGTGCGGATGGCGGCGTTGCTGGTCATGCGCCGTCGGCAACTTCCCGACATCGCATATTTCTTGCACGACCCGGATCCGCTTGTCGTTCTGGAAGCCGCGCGGGCAATCAACGACCTGCCAATCGTGGATGCGCTCCCGCAACTTGCCGCCTTGATTCAAGAGCCGGGCGGTTCTGAAATGATTGATTGGCGCGCCGTCAATGCCAACTTCCGTCTTGGCGGTACGGAAAACGCCACCGCGCTCGCCGTTTATGCCGCGAAGACCAATGCGCTTGAAAGACTGCGCGGCGAGGCGTTGCAAGACCTGGCCACCTGGCCCAATTCTTCACCAAGGGATCGTGTCACCGGATTATGGCGGCCGATGGTGACACGGGACTCCAACGTGGCTGTGGACGCGATTCGCCCGCTATTGCACCAGTTGCTGCGTAATGCACCGGATAGCGTACGATTCGCGGCTCTAGTCGCCACAGTAGATCTGGCAATGACTGATTACGCCCCGGCGGTATTGGAAGCGGCGAAGGACAGCAAAGCATCGTCCGACATCCGACTCATGGCGTTGCAGATTCTGGTAAAGTGGAACGATCCACATCTGCCTGAGGCGGTCAAAATGGCCGTGGCAGACATCGATCCGAACGTACGCCGCGCAGGCTACAGCTTGCAGGCGGCCATCCATCCAGGCGAAGCGTTAAGCTTTTTGACGGCGGTCATGGAAAACGGAACGGTGGCGGAAAAACAAGATGCCTTGGCGGCCATAGGAACCATGGAATACGGGTCGGCCGACAATTTACTTGCGGATTGGCTGAATAAGCTTATCGAAGGAAAGGTTCCCAGGGAGATTCAGTTCGATTTGTTGGAAGCGGCCCGCGCACGTAAGGCTTCGGCGTTGGTCCAGGCGAAACTCAAACAATATGAGGCCGGCCTGCCGAAAAATGACCAGTTGGCGGGTTACAGGGAGACCCTCTACGGGGGCGATGCGGCAGCAGGCAAAAAAATCTTTACCGAGCGTCCAGAAGCATCGTGTGCTCGCTGCCACAAGGTCCAAGGCGAGGGCGGCAACGTAGGGCCGGATTTGACCGGCATTATCACTCGGCACGACCGTGAGTATATTCTCGAATCGATCCTCTTGCCCAACAAAACAATTGCCCCGGGATATGAGAGCCTGGTGGTGGAGATGAACGACGGTCAGACTTATGCCGGGATCGTGAAAAGCCAGACTAACGACGAACTGACTTTGCTGTCCACCGACGACAATACCATTGTCAAACTAAAGAAAAGCGATATCAAAAGGCAGGTCAAGGGTCAGTCTCCGATGCCGGCGGAAATGGGCGCGATTCTCTCCAAACAGGACCTGCGCAACCTTGTCGAATTTTTGGCAACGGCGAAATAAACGGGGCCGCTTGCAACGGGGTAAGCGCGCCCGGTGGAATGCTCGCGCTCCGTTTCCTCAAGTCAGTTGCCCTTCAGCCCGAAGGCCCAGAGTCTCTTGGCAGAACGGATATATAAAATGTTTTCGGCCATCGCTGGCGAGGCGATGATGGGATCGCCGAGATCATTGTGCGCCAGCACTTCAAACGCGTCGCCAGTCTTAACCACCGTAATCGTGCCCCGGTCGGAGGCAAGATAAATCCGTCCGTCCGCCAGGACCGGGGAGGCGAAGTAGCCGCCCGGGGCGTCAATGCGATTATCGTACAGGAGCGACCCGGTATCTAAGTCCCGGCAAGCTAGCAAGCCGCCACTGCGGATCAAATATAGCCGGCCTTGCCACACCAGCGGCGATGGAATTTCCGGCACTCCCGTGGTTTGTCTCCACAAGACCCGCGAGGGCGTGACATCCATCTTCCCACCGACGCGCACGGCCAAAACTGAGGTTTGATTGTACTTGCCTGAGCGAAAGCCGGTCAGTCGCGCCCGGCACGACTCCCAGTGGTCTCGATCCAGTTTTGCTCCGTTTTTGACGCCAACCAACCGCAAGGCCTGCTTCAACGACATATTCCCCTGTCCATCGGAGGTTTTGCGGTCGGTAAACAAAAGTTCGTCGGGAATCTCCTCGTAATCGATCAATCCGTCGCTGTCATGGCCGTATTTCTTGAACATTTCATCGAAAGACGGAGGCGGGGTCATATTAGAGGCTTCCCCATGAAGCCCCGCTGTCGCAATGACAAGGCGATCGCCCGCGGCTACGGGTGTGCTGCAAGCCTGAAAGCCGAGTCCATTCACCCACCAAGCTTCCTGGCCGTCCGCCAAAGCGAAGGCGGTGAACCTTTGGGAACACACTAGGCCAACGAGGCCGACGTGTTCCTCTTGCCAGACCATCGGCGTTGCATAGCTATTGTTGAAAATCGGCATCGGCGCCCGCCAAAGATCATGGCCATCCTCAGGACTCACCGCCAGCAAGTACGATTCATTGCCAATCTGAACGAACAGAATCAGCTTGCCCTCCGCCAGCACGGGCGACGTTCCCGTGCCTTGGTCCTGGGAGGTTTTAGGCATCGGCAGTGGTTTGCGCCAGGACTCCTTGCCCGAGAAGTCATATGCAAGCAGCCCGAAAGACCCAAAATAGACATAGACCATTTTTCCGTCGGTCACGGGAGTGGACGTCGCACGCGAATTGGCGTCATGCACCGGCTCCAGCTTTTCGACAACGACACTATTGGCCCATTCCTGCCGGCCTGACAACCGATCAAAGCAGATAGTGGACAATTTGCCCCCGTGCTCCGCAAGGATGAATAGCCGGTCCTTCCAAATGACCGGTGAGGCAAGTCCTGGTGGAAGCTCCGCCTTCCAAATCAGATTGCTTGTCGGGGCGAAATGCACGGGCGGCATTTCCCCCGCGCCTATGCCAGCGCCATCGGGACCGCGAAACCCGGGCCAATTACTCGCGCAGACTGAGGCGGCGCCAGCCAGCAACATGCCAGCATTAAGGCAGAACCAGGAACGTCCGAAAGAAATATTCATTTCCCGCATTTCATTCTTATCGGAAAAAGGAACCCTGGCCAGTATTTTCCATGCGTTTGATTTTCCTGCGGGATGCAGCTCTGGGGAATCCAGGCGAATTCCAATTGCACCCAGTCAAAGTCTCCAGCGAAACGCTTAGGTTCACGTGAGCGCCTTGAATAAAGGCCGGAGCATAGAATTGGTAGTTATCTCGTCCTATTCCCGGACTTGAGATGAATGCGAAGACAGCGGAGCTTACCTTTCGATTACTCAAATCCCGCGTGTGCCGTCGTAGCAATTGCGAAAAACTCACAAGAAATCAATTACAGCTTGATTTGGGTTCAAACGTAACGAAAAGTGGATTTTTACTATTCGCTTTTGCTCCGCTCCTCCGACCATTTCGACAGACCATCACTTCTTAGAACAATCCAAGACTGATTCAAGCCATTGGAATCGCAGTGCATTTCAACGTAAGCGGTAAGTGGGACCCTCGATGGCCTTAAGGGGATGGCGAACAGTTATAAGATTGTAACCAGACGCGGTACTATTATTCAAGCCCATCAGACAGCCGAAGCCGCCCAAGCCAAACTATTTGCCAAGCGCAGACCCAATCGAAGCTCAAATAAAAACCTCCCCGTTCGGGGAGGCCTGATTTCAATAGTCTTCCGGGAGCAAAACCGTTGTGGAACTTCGGTCGGATTCTGTGATGATCCAGAATTTGACTCCTTGTGCGGAGAAATAGGCCGAGAGAAGGCGAAAGCCCTGTTTCAGGGACAATTCATTCTCCTGGCAGTCTTCCTCCGGCAGGTCGCCCCAATCACCGGACTGATGCCGCTTGATGGCTGTCAGAATGTCATCCTGGGCAAGCTAAGTACTCTAGGGCGTAAATACGGTGACGTATTTTACAGTTAAGCAGCCAGAGCGATCGGGGTCGGCTGGGAAGTTTTTTGCATCAGTTCACAGAGATCAGCGCGGGTAAATTTCCACTGGAATGGTTGGGCGATTTTTTCATAGAAATGCTGGAAGGCCAGGAGGCGTTCAGCTACTTGGGCGAGGCTGGAAAAGTCATTGGGGGTGAGCACCATCCTTTGGATCACGGAGAAATAAATCTCCACTTGGTTGAGCCAACTGGCATGGACGGGCAAATGGACCAGGATCAGGTTGGGATAATCGCCTTGGAGCCGCCGCACGGAGGCAGCTCCACGATGGGAGGAGCCATTATCCACGATCCAGAAGACCCTGGGCGCCTTCCGATAAGGCTCCTGTTCCATGACCTGTTGGACCAACCGATCGAAGGGTTCGATGCCGGTAGTGGATTCGCAACGGCCAAACACCTTGGCGCGCCGCACGTCCCAGGCCGCCAGATAAGCCAGCGCACCGCCACGCTCGTACTCAAACTCCACGCGCATGGATTGCTGTGGTTGTGGTGGCAACGTGGGGTGCAGGCGAAGACGGGCTTGAATGCTGGTCTTTTCATCGGCCGAAATAATGTAATCATCGGCCCCCAACGCTTGATCGTTCCATAGTCCTTGATAGAGGCCCAACACGCGCTCGGCCTTGGCTTGAAAGTCTGGATCGCGAGGGAAAATCCAACTGCGGTGCTGCCAAGGCCGGATGGCGTCCTCATCCAGCCAGCGCCAGAGGGTCCGTCCGCTGATGCTGGCCACCAAACCCCGGCGGGCGACTTCCCGAACCAAGTCCCGACCACTGTAACGGGACAGAGGCAGACCGTGTTGATGGGGCAATTCGCACGCCAGGGCTTTGACCTGCATGATCAGCTCAGGGGGAAAAACGGGCGGACGCCCGGGCCGGGGAAGATTTTCCAAACCGTCCAGGCGTTCCTCAAAAAAGCGTTTGCGCCACTTGCTGATAATTTGCCGGGGAAGCGAAATCCGGTCGGCAATTTGGTCATTGCGCAGGCCCTGCGCGGCCAGAAGGATGGCTTTGGCTCGCACGACCATAAAATACGGTGACGTATATTTCCGGGCTAAATCTTCGAGGGCACGTTGTTCGCGCCCAGTCAGAACGATGGGGAATGGGCTATGTCTCGGCATGGCATATGCAATCAAACATACGCCAAGCTTGTCGCGCCCTAATCAAAAACGCAACATAAATACGTCATATTATTTATGCCACTGTGTACTAAGTTGACGATTTCACTGTGGATGCTCATGGCATTAGTCCAACCTCAGCCCATCGGTGGTGGCGGTGTTGAAAAGAGATGTTTGGGATTCGCTATGGCATTTGCGCAGCGCCTCCCATTTGGATTCAAATTCGGCGCCGAGAAGTTCCTCGAATTGCTTTACGTTCGAGGCTTTGTGCGTCACGACTTTCATTTGGAAAAGCCGCGACAAAATCGGGCGAGAAAGCAAGCCCACCGGGACGCTGGTGTCTGGCCGGGTAGCCGGAATGGCGCGGCAGGGGGCACATTGGAGTTGGGCGACAAGGTCATCCGCGCTTCCGGTGAGAGTGAGATGGAGGTCGTTAACGCTTTTGCAAACGTCGCACGCGGGAAAAGCCGTTTCTGGATCAGGGTCGTTAGCGAAATCCAACTCCAATTGACCGGCATCGGGCAAGGCCGGGTCATCAACACCGCTGCCACACGTGAAATCTACTCCGAAGAACTTTATGAAACAAAGAAATGCTTCGAACCAGACTGGTATTGATGTTACCACGAACGTGGCTCCGCTTGGAAGGTCTATCTGCGACAGACAATTCCCATCAAACTGTGTCAAGTGTTGCTGGAAAATGGCAGAATGTGGATAGCAATTGGGAACGCTTGACCCTAAACGTCAGTTTTGGTGGGGGTTCTTCGGCGGAGCGTTGATGGTGATGTTCAAGACTTGGGCTTATGCAGACGGTTTGTCCTCTTTCAGTTTTGGGCCACCTTTGAATTTTAAGACGCGACTACTTTGTGGGCTGTGGGTATTGTTTCCGGTGGTTTCAGGATTCGTCAGCCGGATGTGCGAACCGCATCATCCATTGATTGCCGTTTATGAGGGAGCTTCTGCGCCAGTTATTTTCTTCGTTATGGCAAGAAGCATGCCGATGTAGAAGGGTGTGAAGAATATCGGGGGCGATCATATTTCGAACTAATATAATGTAGGACCCTCAAATCGAGCCAACTCCGGCATTCCGACGTAATCTTCAAGGAGCAAATTGACCGCCTGAGTGAAGCTGTCCTTTGGAAAGCGACGATTGCGCCAGCCACTCCGCCAGGGTCTCAGGGTGGTGAAAAATTGAAAACCTACCGCGAACGCGGTTCGGGGTCTCGTTCGTCCCGAAAAAAATTTCGACGTCGGTGGATTCGTAAAGAAAAGGTAACGGGCCGGGGTTTGTCGCAGCGAGAAAATCGGACAGGCTTTCGGCATATTGACCGGATTGCTCGGCGACGATGCGCGGAAGCGTGCATTTCTTCTTGGCTTCAAGGACACCGAGCGATTTGCGATCCACGAGCAAAAGATAATCGCATCGCGCGGACTTGAGAGGACCTCGCGCAGGGCAATTCCGCGCCCGGTCGAAAGGTCCAATTTAGTGAAATCCTGGACGATCCATCCCGACGCGAGAAGCTGAGCTTCAATTCCTTGGCGCGCATGTTGTTCGAACGTCATTTTTGGACCCTCTGAATCTTTTCACATGGATTCGCCCGGGCGGGCATACTGCCACAGCGAACGATCAAAACGCCGATCGGGCACGGCGTATTGTCTTCGGTATGCACTCGATATCCAACTCAATTCGGGGATAGGTCGTAATGGAACCTCGAACAGTCGCGGCCCGAATGTTAAATTCCCACTATTGCTGGCCACGCCAACGGCTAGAAACAACCGATATTAAAGGGTTTTGAGCCAAAAAGCACTGGGCATTAGGCAGTCGTTATTCTCACTTTCATTCTCACTTTTTTAGATTTGCGGTTGGTGAATTTGCGTAAGTACTTGTGGATGTGCGCATAAGTGAGAGTTGAGCGGGTGAAGGGAATCGAACCCTCGTTTCGGTGAATTTCTATTCCATTGATAATGAAGTCTTTACAGATTTATCGTTTCGTTTGTGGGGCAGCGGATAATTCAAACCTCTAGTCAAAACCGGTTTATAGTGGCGCGAGATACTCCCTGAATGTTAAATGGCACCGGCGTAACTCGGTCATGATCAGTCGGGTAGGCCCCCTTACATTTTCAAGTCCAATTCCCTAAGTTCTGCCTTCAGCAACTTGCCAACACGGTGCTTGGTCAAGTAAATCCGAGCCGTGCTCACGTGCAATAGGCTTGCCACTTCACTGATCGGCATCCCTTTGAGCGCATAAAGGTCAAATATCTGGAATTGCTCCGGGCGTGCGCGCCTCTTTACCCGCTCGATTGCCTCGGCCAGGACAAATTTTTCCCACTCCGAGCTCCATACTCCTTCCAAATCCGGAGCGACGCCTCCTGTCAATTGATCCAGCAAAGCTGTGGCCGTGGCATCGTCCTCCTTCATCGTTTCATCGCCCCACCGGCTCACGGGCAAGCGCTTGCGGAGTTGGTCGATGATTCGCCAGCGCGTCAGCCGCAGGAGCCAGGTCTTGAAGGAGCAGACTTTGGGATCGTAATGGAAGCTGGGCAAATGTTTGGCCGCAGTGATTACCGTCTCCTGCACGACGTCCTCCGCCTCTGCATCGGTCAAACCGGCCTTGCGCGCGACACAATGAATGAGCTGCCAGTAAGTGTCGAAAAACACCTGCCAGCTTGGCTGATCTTCCGCGTTCTTAAGCCGGTTCAGCAAACTCGCCCTCGTGGCGATTGATGAATTGTCGTTCTCGCTCATGTTTTGGCCGTCAAGAGTAGCAGCCCAAGCGTCATGCATCCAGGATACAAACGCTGATATGAGGCGATTCTTTCAGAATTTGAAGCTTTTTTGAGAAAAATCGTGCGTGGGTGAAAGATTTGGCAACACGGCCCGTTTGTACTGTTGATGAAAGTGGACTGCGGCGCGGGTGAGCAAAGCACAGACGCAAACGACCGGGCTGTTGTTCGCCAGAACCGAATCAATACAACATACACCTTTGCGAACTATGAAAATGACAAGCCTCCAAATTCAGAAACAAATCGTGGCCCTGGGCGCCGGGCTGCTGCTTCTCGCGCTGCCCCTTGCCGCGCAAGCACAATTCACTTACGACACCAACAACGGCACAATCACCATAACAGGCTACACCGGCTCCGGCGGCGATGTGACGATTCCCTCCACCATCCACGGCCTCGCCGTCACTAGCATCGGGGAATCGGCATTCGCAGACGACACGCTGGTCACCAGCGTGGCGATTCCTGAGACCGTCACCAACATCGGAGATGCTGCATTCGCAGCCTGTTCCAGCTTGGAGACCGTCACGATTCCCACCAACGTTGTCACAATCGGAGGGGATGCGTTCAGTGGATGTAGCCTGACCCAAATAACGTTTCCCGATAGCGTGACGAGCATTGGCGAATACGCGTTTCAGGGCTGCAACTTTACAGGCGTCACTATTCCCGATAGCGTCACCAACATCGGAATTGATGCTTTCCTCAGCGCGTATTTGACCAATATCACCGTCGCAGCTCAGAATCCAATTTATAGCAGTCTGGGCGGAGCTTTGTTGGACAAGAATCAAGCCGGTTTGCTCGAGTTTCCGGGCGGGGTCGGCGGGAGCTATACCATTCCAGACAGCGTGACGCTTATCGGAACGAATGCATTTGATTCCTCCCATTTGACCACCGTAACGATTCCTGACACTGTCACCAACATCGGGCCGCAGGCTTTCTCTGGTTGCTCCGGCCTGAGGAACGTGATAATTGGCAGTGGCATTACCAGCATCGGCGATACTGTGTTCTTTGACTGCGGCCTAGCTAGCGTGACGATTCCTGACACTGTCACCAACATCGGGCCGGGGGCTTTCTCTGGTTGCAGAGGACTGACCAAGGTGACGATCCCTGACAGCGTCATTAGCGTCGGGGACAGCTCGTTCGCTGATTGTTATGGACTGACGAACGTGATAATTGGCGGTGGCGTCACCTGCATTGGAAGTGATGCGTTTGATGAATGCCTCCTAACGACCGTGACAATCCCCGGCAGCGTCACCAGCATCGGAGAGCAAGCGTTCTTTGAGTGCGGGGGCCTGACCAGCGTGACGATTCCCAACAGCGTCACCAACTTCGGAAACGGTGCGTTCTCTGGTTGCAACGGACTGACGAACATCACTGTGAATACGGCTAACCTATTTTACAGCAGTACGAATGGAGTGCTGTTCGACAAGAACCAGACCACGCTCGTTGAATTTCCCGGTGGGCGCAGCGAAGTTTATACTATTCCCAATAGCGTCACCAGCATTGGAAGTGGTGCGTTTGATGAATGCCTCCTAACGACCGTGACAATCCCCGACAGCGTTACCAACATCGGAGATGGGGCATTCGCCGGGTGCTTTGGCCTAACGAACGTGACGATCCCCGACAGCGTGACCAGCATCGGAAGCGGTGCCTTTGGGGGCTGCGGTGTCTTGACTAGTGTTTATTTTGGAGGCAACGCTCCCGCCGCTGATTCTACGACATTTGGACAAGCAAGAGGATTTGCAGGTTGGATCTCGGACCCTGCGACGGTTTATTATTTGTCCAACACCACCGGCTGGAGCAACACCTTTGCCGGTCTGATCACCGTGAAGCTGGCTGGTCCGCCGCAATTTGGGGCGACGGCTGACGGTTGGAAGTATCTGAGCGATCAGGCCCAAAATGTCATTGTTACCGGATATACCGGTTCCAACTTGGTGGTGGTGATTCCTTCCCTTATCAATGGAGTTCCGGTCACCGGCATTGGACCGTTTGCATTCTACACCAATACCGACCTTACCAGCGTGACGATTCCCGACAGCGTCGCCACCATTGGAAGCTTTGCGTTCGCCGGCTGCGTCAGCTTGAGCAACGTTACAATTCCCGACAACGTCACCAGCATCGCACATCGTGCGTTCTGGAGCTGTACCGCACTGACCAGTGTCTATTTTGGCGGCATCCCTCCCACCGCCGACCCAACCGCATTTTCCGATGATTTGTTCGTCCTTTATTATGTGCCGGGCACTCCAGGGTGGAGCAGCATCAGCACCTTTGCCGGTGAGGCCGAGGCCACAGCGTTCTGGTTGCCACTGGTGTTGACGGGCGATGCCAGCTTCGGCGTGCAATCAAATCGATTCGGCTTCAACATCTCGTGGGCCAGCGGCCAGACCGTTGTGGTGGAAGCAGCCACGAGCCTGTCCAATCCCGTCTGGCTTGCGGTGAGCACGAACAAGGTGGTTGGCGGCGCGGCCTATTTCAGCGACCCGCAGTCGGCCAATTTGCCTGCCCAATTCTATCGGCTCCGTCCACAGTTTAGGTGATCTCTCAACTTGCCAGCCGCCCCGCTTCGGTTCGTGCTTAGCCATCAATACGCCGAAACTTGAGCAAAAAATGCGGGTCAGCGCCGACTGGCGGGCATCACTTTGGAATAACCGATTGCGTCGAGCAACTTTTTGAACCGGGGATTGTCGCGCAAACCGTCCCAGTATTCGTCGTAAATCAGGTAAGTTAGGTCCGTCTCATATCCATCGCGCTCACGGCTTTGGTAGGATTTTTCCAGCCAATCCAACGCGGCGTTGGTATTGCCCAGGTGAATTTGAATGGCTGCCTTCCAGTAATAGTTCACGTTTGTCTGGGGTGCTTCCCATTTCCAGTGTTGCTGCCAATAACCGCGTATTCCTCCGGTGTCGAGCGCTTCGCGGAGCATCGCATAGCCATTTTTTGTGAGCTTTTCGTCGGCCCCCCCGTAGATCTCCGAGTCCTCAAGATAACCCAAAGAATTCGTGTAATCGCCCATTGCCCGGTAGGCGCGCCCAATGAATATGCGGGCGACCTCATGCGGTTGCCACTCGATCGCCTGACGATACATAGCAATGGCATTGGTGAAATCGCGCTGAACGTAGTACGTGTGTCCCAGCACGCGATAGACGGCGGCTTTGGAGGGCGCAATGGTCCGGGCGATCTGGGCTTCTTTGCGAGCCTCGACAGGGCGGTCAAAATTGAGGAGTACGAAAGCATAAAAAAGGTGGCCTAATTCGTAATTTGGGTCCGCTCTTGTTGCTCGCCGGGCGTTGTCCAAGGCGTTCGGAAAGTTCAAATCTTCGTAATCAACCAAGGACTGACAGCAATAAGTCACGCCAAGATTGGGGGCCAGCTCCTTCAACCGCCGATTTATCGTGCGCATCTCCTCCAGGGTCGTCGCGGGCAGGCTGGGTGGTCTCTCGCGACCGCGCAATTCAAAAAGACCGACGTACGGCCGCGCGAAGTTTGGATCCAAATCGATTGCCCGGTGAAGATTGGTGTACGCCTCTGTGAACGCGTTGTGGTTGTCTCCGCGCAGGATGAGCAGCGCCTTCGCGCACAAGGCGTTGGCGGCTTCATTTGTTGAAGGCGGACCGTCTGGGAAGCGGTCCGAGGTCGAAAGCGCCGGGAATAACAATCCCAAGATGGCCGCGAACGCGCCAATGATCACCGTCGCCATCCCGGCTTTTTTGAAGATGACACGCCACCGCTGTAGCGTCTGCTTGCGCTGCACTGATTGACCGCGTTGCAACAATTCCAATTCCATCCGCATCGCTTCGGCGTTGGCATGGCGTTGGCGCGGATCGAACTGGCAGGCGCGCATGATGATCGCGTTCAATTCGATAAGAGCATCGCGATCGAGCCGGTCAGTGATGTCAGGCGGCAACGCCGGGAATTGCTTGCGGTCGCAGCCGGTGCTGATTTCGTAAAGCAGTTTGCCTAGGCTGTATAGGTCTGCCTGCGGAGTGCCGGGGCCTTCGGGAGCGGCGTAGCCATCGGTGCCGACAAGTGATCGGGTGGAATCAATGCTGGTCATCAAACCGATATCCGCCAGCTTGGGCACACCGGCGACGAAAATAACGTTGGAGGGCTTTACATCGCGATGCACCAAACCGTGATGGTGCAAATGCGCAAGCGCTCTGGTCAGCGCCAGCCCGATCTCGACGCACTCGCTCACCGGCAGATGGCCGCGCCGCTTTAGGTCTTCGCGCAACGTGTGCGGGCAGTACAATTGCGCATCGCGCGCCGGGCATTCAGTCGTCCAGTCATCGGCCAACTCCATTGCGTAATAAAAGAAGCCGTCGCCCTGGCCTACGTGGAAGATGGCTACCTGGCTTGGATCGGAACGCGAGACGGGTTCGAAGCTTTTTATGCCCTCGAATTCCCGCTCAAAAGGACGGTCATGATCGAAAGTCGAGCGCGCTACAACCTTCACCGCTACGAACGAGCCGGTAAGATTGCGCGCCAGAAACACTTCGCCATAGGACCCGCGGCCGACGCGCCGCAGCAATTCGTAATCGGGAACAATTTTCCCGATCGGCGGAGATGAACCGGCATCGAGCATCACGCGTCCAGACTAACAGCGGAAAGGGGCTATTCAAGTCAAAGAGAATGTGTGAAACGATCGCGGAAAGAACCCAAACCGAAGCACCATTTACTTGCACTTTGCTTGCACTTTTTTGCAAGTAATTGATTATCAATGGAGCGGGTGAAGGGAATCGAACCCTCGTCTCAGTATCGTTTGATACATAAAAAGAACCCGCCCATGCGGATTCCATTCCCCGCCCGGTCAAATCCGGGCGGCCCGACAAGCCTGCCTTTCCCGGCCGGCCACGATATTATTTCTCCACATCGGCTGCCGGTTCACTTCAGCCCAAATGTTGGCCCCCATGAACTCGGTCAGCGCCAAGGCCAATTTCCTTTTCTCCAGTTGAATTCCAGAATCGCTCAATCCAAGCGCCCGCGCTCCATGCCGTAAACTGGAGCCTTCCGCCACCACCGACAGGAACTTTCGACCCCGGCGTGTTTGCTTCCCATAAAACGTTTCCCAATCCATGTTCCGGGCGGCCATCATGCTTGGATCTTCCTGCCGGTTCTCAAGAATATCGGCCAATGTGATTGTTTCGCCGGCCTCGTCCATTCCCATCGGTTCATCGAACGAAACAACCCTTGTGCGTCCCGTGATTTGTGTTCCCGGATGCATGACATCAGTTTTGGAACTGCTGGTGCTCCGCCTTCCTGCTCTGGTGAGCTTAACGGCATAATAGGCCACGGTGCTCCCTGTGACCTTTTTGCCGGCTGCTTCTGCCCTGTGCAGCATGGCGGCAGCCGTGGCGATGGTGTCTTGAATGAGTTCTGCAACGTCTTCAGATCCGATGGGCTTGACGGTGAACGGGACTGTGGAACGGATTCTGGGAACAATTTCTGTACATAACATCTCTTCTGCATGTGGGCTCATTTTATTCCTTGTGCTTTGAAATGCAAAAACGCGTTGGTCCGGGGATGGAGCAGGCGTTTATCGCTTAGGGTTTGAATTGAAGGTCAGGTCCCGTGGCTCAAATGAGCAGGAACCAACAGCGGCTCTGGGTCACTGTCAATAATATGTAACACAGGGGGAAGGGCTATTGCGGAAGACCGCCGCACTCGCCATGTGGCAAACAGGCACTAAGAACATATACGCGGCGCCGAGGCCCTGGCGAACGCAAGTCGTTCCGTTTTGCGAGGACATTACGCCCTGAGCCTCAAACTATGCCGCTTTTTCAACCGGATTTGTAGGTTTATGCGTTGAATGGCTCGGAATCAGATCCGTTTTCGGACATCGACGTTGGCACAGGTCTTTCCGCAGTCTTTTGTGGTGAGCAAGTGGCGCTCGGAGTATTTTTTAAAGCGGAATCAGGACGAATATTCCAGTACTCATTTGCATCGTTTCGATTCACCATGGTCCGATAGTGTTTGTGAACCACGGCAGGCGTGTTCCCCATTTCTGCGGCGGTAAGATTCTCGCTTTTGTGTTTTTCGTAAAAATAACTTCCCATGGAGTGGCGCAAGGCGTTATGCGGCCAGTCCTTGATTTTTATCGCCATTGACAAATCTTTTAGCCTTTGCCCGAAGGCGTCCACGGTCGGGGCTACCGAGCCGCTTTGTCGCTGGTACGGGCGCAGCCATTCCAGGAGATTGTCCGCGATTGAAACAATTCTACGTTGCCGAGTTTTGGCCTTGATGCCTTTGACCTCGATTTCCTGTGTGGCGAGATTGATTTCGGACCAATCCAACGCGCAAATCTCGGAGCGTCGCAATCCCGCAAACAGTCCAACGGCTATCCCGGACACCATCTCCGAGTCTGTCTCCAGAGCTTTCTTGAGCAACTCCAAGGCTTGCTTAACGGACAGGATGCCGGGTGGCCTTTGGTCCAGAATGGGACGCTCGATCAATGCCGCCGGGTTGGTGGTGCAATACTCCCGTCCGCACCCGAAGTTGAATAGCGTCGTCAATGTGACTAGATAATTCTTGCGCGTTCTGGAGGACCATTCCGATTCCGAAAGCCAATCTTCAATATCTTGTCTCTTAACCTCGGTCATTTTCATTTTTCCAAATTCCTCGCATAAAATCCTGATGTAGCTCTGATATTGAACCAGGGTCTTCGGCTTGCAGTTCATCGCGCGGCGGCTGACAATGAATTCATTGCAAACATTGCTGAATAACCGAATCCCGCCGACGGGAAGGGCGTTTCGAAGATAGTAATCGACAGCGGCAGTCAGCGTCACGCCAACAACCTCAAGTTTTTTTGCGCATTCCATTGCTTCCACTCTAAGATTTTGGGGAATCGAAAACGCCTCCTTCCCTTGAACCGCGCGTGCGACGACACAACTATCGACAAAATCCTTCGCTTCAGCATAAGTCTTAAAGAACCGCCGATGTTTTTTTGTTCCTGTGATGCGCTTGCCCAGCGTGACCCGCCAGAAAGCCACCCTTCCGGGCGATCCGCTGGGGACGATCCGCTTTTGGCTATCCACTTTGACGGGATGAAGTTGAGTTGCCATCGGGCATGAAGTGGACACCAACTGGACACCAAAGTCAAGTTTCGCTTCAAATCGTCAGGCTCATAACCTGAAGGTCGTAGGTTCAAATCCTACCCCCGCAACCAATTTAGGGCCTAAAACACACGTTTTAGGCCCTGATTTTCAAGTAGTTACAGCGCGTCACCCCTTTGAGATCATTCCGTGAAACATGGTGAAACAGTTTGAAAAACGGCGAACAAAATACCACACATCATACCACACAAAATTCTGTCCAGAATCGCTGCGCCGCCCCTCGCAGCCCAAGGGCAAATTTAGACTTGTCCGGGCGGCCGGAGAGAGGGTTTCCCAAGCCTGATACGAGGTTCCAATTCCCTCGTATGGTCAAAAAATTCATGCGGCTTCACCGTGGCAAGACGGCGGGCGGAAGCGCTTCATTTTATCCCCGCTACTGCAGCCAAGACTCGGGACGGCTCAGAATAAACGGTTGTTTTATATTTCCGATCATATTTTAGTTCTGTCGTGATCAGGTGATGTAACGATCTTTCGGTAGCAAACATATCAAAGTGTACCAGGGCGGCTGCGGCGTGCCCAAAATCGTGGAAATCATTTGCCTCGTATCGCCTTTTCCGATTCCACCTCAATGCGGCTGCCAAACCCGACCTGATCACAAGTGTGGGGAGCTGTTCGCCTAATTTATTCCGTCGGAAACATTCTTGAAGCCGTGTCATCCACATTCGTCCACTTTTTTTAAATTCTGCGGCTTTGCTCTTTGGCGCAGGCGTTCTGTGTTTTTGTTCGTGCAGGTAAGGCCAAATGTCGATTATTTGAGGCAAGTAAAACTCAAGAATCCCGGCAAATTCCACCACATGAATTTGTTTGAACGACCTTAGGTTCTTGCTGTGGGCTGCGTTCAAGATGTTGAGTTTCTCCGCCAGACTGGCGTAGTCGGGGTTCAATCGTTCGGGCCAGTCGCTCAGAGCAGCCATTTGGCGTGCGAACCCAAGATTCCACATGTGGTCGGTGAACCCCTTTTGAACAGACAATTCATCGTCCGCGCCAAGACAAGAGATACTGGGAAAGGTGAACCCAAGTACGTACGAGCTTGTTGTCCAAACCAAACGCGAGAGCGGTTCCAGTGCCGTGACCCCATGACTCCGCCAAAAGCAGTACAAAATCTCGGTGGCGACCCGCTCGTGTTCAGGTTGAAGGGCAATGCCTTGAGACAACTCATCGATCAGATTCGCAGTCACCATGCGGCAGTCTGCACTTTGTTTCATCACCTCGGCAAACAGGTCGGCGGCGAACGGACAAATCGCCTTCCCATCTCGCACGGCTGAACGTAATTTGACGAGCAGCTTAACGAATACGTCATTGCCATTCCGTCCCATAAAAGCATCGCGCAGCCTGATCCAATAGCACGTGTCAAGGTAGATTGAAGTGCGACCCAAGACCCGGTCGCCAGTTTCAAGCACTTTTGTGCGCAGATACTCGTCCAACCTTAAGGCGGCTTGCGTGCGCTCCGGGCCGAGCCTGCAGCCCGGGGGCTTCGCTTCATTCACCGAAAACGGCAAGGAGTTGTTCACGCCTTATACATTACTAGCCTTTGTCCTTAATGCTAACAACCAATTGCCGGATCTCCTCCAACAATGGCCTGGTTTTTGATCCATTTATGGGCTGCGGCGTTTCGTTCGGGTTGGTCTGGAAAAGCTTGGTTGAGTGCGCCTCGGTTGGCTAAACTGGCTTCAGACTTAATTGATTTATGGCTGGTTTTACAAATCTGGATTGCCGGTGGTCGGAGCCGTGCTATTTACAGGTCTTGTTTACCGAGACATGGCGGAGCACTCCGATGATGGCGGTGCTGGACGTTTTTTCGCCAAGAACGGATGAAATAGAGGCGCGGCATGTCATGGACGCGGTTGACCAATGGCGGCCTGTAGCAACAGGGCGCATCTCACTGTTTGGACAGGGTGCTCTAATTCGCGGCTCCGCTAGGAGCGAAATCTTTGTAGATCAACCACATCCAATGGCGAATTAGCTCCGTAGGAGCGGCATATCCGGGGCGTAGCCAGGGCAGATGTCGCCTCTACGAGGCTTTGCTCTTTAGAGGAGACGGTGATCTACAAATAGGTCGCGCCTACGGCGCTGCTAAAAAGTGATATGAACCCTTCTTTGCGCTTCTTGATCGTTTGTAGTTGCGTTCCCATTTAAAGGTGGTAACATGGTATCGATGCAGCGCCCCTGCGCCCATGCGGAAGCGGATGCCAGGCTCGTGGCCGGCCCAGGCCGGACCCTCACGAGCGTCCGGCCGCTTCTGCTCACCCGGCGGTCCGGGCGCGCCGAACCAAAACCCGGAGAAACCTCCTCCACCAACCCAAAGGAACTCGTGCCAATATAAGCTAATATCCCCTACATTCCGCAGTTCGCGGATGCCCATTTTGGAAGCCGTTTGTCAGACAGCCAATCTGCCTGTAAACGGCAGCGTCGATTTCCAGCAGTTGGAGCCAGGTCTGCTGGAGTTCGGTCCGCGGATCGATGAACACTTGGATTAAGTGATCTTTTTCATAAAGTTCTTCTTTGGCGCGTGGGGCAAAGGCTTCCAAGATTTGTGTCCCAGAGGGAGTTTGGGAGTGGCGGCCTTCGGGCAAAATAGGGAGGGCTTTAATGCCACGCCGGGCCATGTTTTGACGGACAGCCCGCTCCATCAGGGCGGCGCCTCGTTGAGCGACAAAACAAATAAACATCAGGGCCTCGATGCGGTCGTTGTTTTTCAAAAAAACCGGAGAGATTTCCAGCACGGACTTGCAGAGGAAGCGCCGTTTTTCCAAGTGGGGTTGATATTTGACGGAGGTGGAATCATGGTGGATTGGGTCGGTTTGGACCTTGAAGACCTGGACGGCTTGCAGGATCAGGCCGGTGTGCAAGCGGGCGCGATCGGTCTCGAAGAGCCGGTCCAAAGCCCGGCCCAAGGCGTCATCGCCCCGATGTTGAGTGGGACGCCAGAGCGGAGCGCAAGTCTGCGCCCAGGCTTCGATGCGGCAGAGGGCGCCGGGCTGGAGCAAAACGCTTTGGACCAGAAGGTCCAGCGCGGCCACCGCCGGCGGATGCGGGATGGGCCGCGCCAGAGGTTGGCTCCAGCCCACAGCTTGGAGAAAGGGCCCGACCACCGGCAGAGCCCCTTGAACTTTTTTGCGCAAAGGCAAGGATTGAGCTTGCAGGAAAACAATCCTAATGTACAAATACATTAGGATGCAAGCGAAAAAAGTGAAACCTAAAAAATGGATCCTCCGCGTGGAAAGGCCGCTCCTGCCAGGCAGCGTCTCCAC
>Ga0302326_10001244_pt1 | contig 65774 bp, 53 predicted proteins | sample Palsa_T0_3_FD_202264 | JGI IMG/M metagenome (GOLD analysis project Ga0302326, IMG submission 202264) | Peat permafrost microbial communities from Stordalen Mire near Abisko, Sweden - Palsa_T0_3 | ecosystem: Environmental > Terrestrial > Soil > Palsa > Peat permafrost | place: Sweden: Abisko...
GTCCACGGGCGTGGGACTGTTCCTCTTCACCCGGGTCCAGATTCCCGACGTCATGCTGACGCTGGTCGTGGCGCTGGCGCTATGGGCCTTTCTGCGCGCGCTCGACGAGCAGGAGCCCCATCCGCGCCGCTGGGCACTCGTGCTGGGCGCTTGTCTGGGTGTGGGCCTGTTGCTGAAGAGTCTGGTCGGCGTCTTGTTTCCGGTGGCGGCAGGCGTGATCTATCTTTTCCTGACGGGTCAACTCTTCTCGGCGAAGACCTGGCGGCGGCTGCGCCCCTTTAGCGGCGCGCTGATCGCGTTATTGATCGCAGCGCCCTGGCATATTCTTGCCACGCTGCGCAATCCACCCTACGTCGATCTCACGCTTCGCAGCGTCCCCGGCGAATACCACGGGTTTCTCTGGTTCTTTTTCATGAATGAGCAGGTTCTGCGCTTTCTGAACCTGCGCTCGCCACGCGACTACAATACCGTTCCCCGCCTCTACTTCTGGCTTTTCCACCTGCTGTGGCTTTTTCCCTGGAGCGTCTATTTCCCGGCCGTCGCCAGGCTTTCCTTCAAGCCTGCCGATCGCGCAGGGCGGACCCGTTTGCTGGCTCTCTGCTGGACCGGCTTCGTACTGGTCTTCTTCACCTTTTCCACCACGCAGGAATACTATTCCATGCCCTGCTATCCCGCGCTGGCGCTGCTCCTGGGCTCGGCCATGGCCCTCGACGGCGACCGCGTGCGGCGCGGCACCCGTGTGATTTCCGTGGTGGCAGCCTGCGCGGCCGCGGCCACCATTGCGCTGTTAATCCTGGTGCGCCACGTTCCTGCGCCAGGCGATATCTCGGCCGCGCTCAATCAGCGCCCGGGCACCTATACGCTCTCGCTCGGCCACATGGGGGACCTCACCCTCCCTGCGTTCGCGTATCTGCGGGCGCCGCTCGCCGTGGCCGCCGCCGCCTTTCTGCTGGGCGCGCTGGGGACCCTGCGTGCCACGGGCCGGCGCGCCTACCTGGCCGCGGCTTTCATGATGGTGTTGTTCTTTCACGCCGCGCGGCTGGCGCTGGTGGTCTTCGATCCCTACCTGTCGTCGCGGCCGCTGGCGGAGGCGCTGGTGCGGGCGCCTGCAGGCAAACTGATCGTCGACCATCATTACTACACCTTCTCTTCCGTCTTCTTCTACACCGGCCGATCCGCCTTGCTGCTGAACGGACGCTTCAACAACCTCGTCTATGGCTCCTATGCGCCGGGCGCGCCAGATGTATTCATCAATGACCAGCAGTGGAAGAAGATGTGGCTGGGCCCGGAACGCTGCTATCTGGTAATCAGCAATTTCGCGCTGCCAAGACTTGAAAAGTTAGTGGATAGAGCGTTCCTGCAGGTGGTGCAGGCGAGCGGGGGCAAGGTCCTGTTGACGAATCAACTCATTGAACAGGCTCACCCTGTGTCCGATTCGTACGATAAAAGCGCGTTCCGCAACTTCGGCAACGATAGGGAACCAGACCGATGATACGGACCAGCCAATCGACCAGGCCTTGAGGCATCGAGCGACGCACATCGGTCCAACCACAACTCGGACACCGCGGATTTTTCTCTTCCCCGTCCACGCCTTTCCCCAGTATGCCAGACCACACTGAACCAGCGCCAGTTCAATTCAATAGATCGCACCAACGATCGAAAATCGCTTCCGCCATCTCCGCCAGCCGCGCGCAATTGGCATATGCATCGATGGGAGCCACCATTTCGCGGGCGCTGCCGCAAGCCTCATCGCTTCTGCACCAGTCCTCAATGATAGCGGGAGTCACTTCAACGTGGAACTGCAAGCCGTAGACGTTTCCGGCGACGCGAAAGGCCTGGTTGACGCAAGCTTTCGAATACGCCAGGCGCTCGGCGCCGTCCGGCAGATCGAAGGTTTCGCCGTGCCAATGAAAAAGCGTCTCCGGTTGCGAAAAGCCGCGCAACAGTTGATCTCCCGCGGCCTGTTCGGTCCAATACACCGGAGCCCAGCCGATCTCCTTCACCGGATTGCGATAGACCCGGGCTCCCAGAGCTTTAGCGATCAACTGCGCGCCCAGGCAAATGCCCAGGACCGGTTTGCCGCGATGAAGGGCGTCGCGGATCGCGTGCATCTCGCCGCCCAGCCAGGCAAGATCGTCGTTGACCGACATCGCGCCACCCAGCAGGATCAGTCCGGCGGCGTCCGCCAGGTCGGGGGCCGCGCCATTACCGGCGCACGGGTCCACCGCGAGACAGGCAATCTTGCGGCGCTCGAGCGCGCCGGCGATCGATCCAATCGCTTCTGACGGACCATGCCGGAATGCGACGACCTGCACGGGCGTTAGTTCTTTACCTGGCTGCTGGATTGCGCCAATTGGAAATGGCTCAGGCTCTGGGCGTATCGATTCACTCCGCGATACAGCGCTTCGGCGAGCTTTTGCCGGTGCTCGGGCTTTTTCAGCAAAGCTTCCTCCCTCGGATTGCTCAAGAAACCAATTTCCGCCAGCACCGAGGGCATGGACGCGCCAATCAGAACCACGAAGGGCGCCTTCTTCACACCGCGGTTCTTGATTCCCGGATTGTATCGGGCCGCAAAGCCATAGAGGGAGGTCTGCACATCGCTCGCGAACTCCCTGGATTCTTCCGCCTTATCTTGCAGGGTAATCTGCTGTATGAGGTCGCGCAATTCGAAAACCGACTCGTCGGACGCGGCGTTTTCGCGTGCGGCAACGGCCAGCGAGTCTTTCGAATCGGTGAAGTTGAGGAAGTAGCTTTCCACGCCGCCAATGCGCGGATATGCAGAGGAGTTGGCATGGATTGACAGGAACAGATCCGCCTTCTTTTCGTTGGCCAACGCGGTGCGGCCCTCGAGCGGAACAAAAGTATCGTTGGAGCGGGTGAAGATCACCTCGCTGCCCATGCGGGATTCGATGAGCTTGCCCAGGCGGAGCGCGACGTCCAGCACCAGGTCCTTTTCCATCAGGCCCTGGGAACCCACGGTGCCCTGGTCGTGGCCGCCGTGGCCGGGATCCAATACGACACGCCGGATCTTTAGCCCGAGCGTACGAGTCAGCGAATTGACGCCCACGCTCGAAAGTCTGGCCGCGCGCCCGGAATTGCCCGGCAGGACCGGCGGGGGTGGGAGAGGAGCGGCCGCAACAGACACCGGCGGAGCGCTTAACGGGGCTGTCACGGCGGGAGGTTGCGGCAACACCGCCGGAACCATGGGACTACTCGCACGTAGCTCGATAATGAGCCGGTCAGGATTGGAGAGTTGCGTCGCCGTGTAATCGGCGACGTTTCCCAGATCCAGAACCACGCGTGTCACACCCGGCAATGTCTCCGCTACGCGCACCCGCTTCACCAGCCTGTCACTCAGATTTGCAGAGTATGTGCGATGGCCGTCGATGTGAGGCCGGGACCCCAGGATATCGAAAAATACACGCTCAGGATCGTGGGCGCGCTCGGAGCGGTATTCGAATTCGCCGCTTACCGCGATCACCACGCGTGTAGCCTCGCTCAGTGACCAGCAGCGCACCGCCGACACGTGCAGGATTTCCGATCCGGCGTACGCTGCCGTAGCAGCCAGCACCGCCAGTATCGCAACCTGCGTCAGTTTGGTCGAGCGGCGTCTCATCGAACGGCGTTTTTATCCAGAGTCAGTGCGAAATATAATGAACCCGGCCGTCCGCTTCCGTCACTTCTCGAATCCGGTTATAGACCACGGCCGCGCTGGTCTCCGCCGGTTGGGCTTCGCTTCGTTGGACGGCGTATACCGGCCGGGAGGTTTCCTTCGTTATCGCCGCATTCTCCAGTCGCTGGCGAACCCGCGTTACATAGCTGCGCGTCTCCGCATATGGCGGTATTCCTCCATAACGCGCCACCGCGCCTTCTCCGGCGTTGTACGCGGCCAGGGCCAACGCGTTATCCCCTTTATATAACTCCAGCAAATATTTCAGATAGCGGGCTCCGCCCCGGATATTATCGGCTGGATCGAAAACATCGGAAACTCCAAATCGCCGGGCGGTCGAAGGGATCAACTGCATTAATCCGAATGCGCCCTTTGGCGAAACCGCGTACGGGTCATAGTTGCTCTCCACACCGATCACCGAATGAATCAGTTGGGGCGATAGCTGAGTTTCCTGCGCAACCCGGTCCACGGTTTTCGAAAGCTGGCCGCTTTCGGCTGAGCCAGTTTCCACCTTGTTTGCAGGTAGGCTACGGACCAGACTCCGCACCAGCCGGCCGGTATGAGGATCCGCCCGCACCACCGAAGCGACGGTGACGGGCCGCTGGGGCAATGCGGCGCCCGGTAAGCTCGCCTGTGCCCATCCCCACATACAGCCGAGTATAAGACAAGTCCGCACGTTCTTGTTTTAATCCTTTCCTGGAATCAGATCCGCGCAGCGCAAGCCAGTGACCGCTCCAGTCAATGTTATCATTTTCCTGTGAGCAGGGCGGGGTTCGTGCTGGCGGGCGGTCAAAGCTCGCGCATGGGCAGGGATAAGGCGTTGCTGCCCTTTCGAGGGGTTGCCCTGGCCGCGTATATCGCCTCTACGGTGTCGGCAGCGGCCGGGTCGGCCGTCCTGATCGGAGATCCGCAGAAATATGGGCATCTGGGCTGCACGGTAATACCGGACCGCACTCCCGGCGCAGGTCCGCTGGGCGGCATCGAAACCGCCTTGAGCAACACATCCGCGGATTGGAACCTGGTGGTGGCATGCGATATGCCCGGCGTCTCGGCCGATTTTCTGTGGGACCTGCTGAGCGCGGGTGAACGCTGCGGAGCTGACGCACTGGTGCCTGTGGGCCCGTCCGGGCGCCCGGAACCGCTCTGCGCTGTGTATCACCGGCGAGCGGCCGTGCCCCTGCGCCGCGCGCTCGATCTCGGCGTGAGAAAGATAACCGAGGCTCTTACCGCTCTGAACGCGGCGCGTTGGCCCGTGCTCGATTCTGGCTGCTTTGCGAATCTTAATACTCCCGAGGAATGGGTCGGTTATGACGCCCACTGAGCAATATCCGCACTACATCGAGTTCCGGCATGTTTATAAGACGTTCGACAGGCCCGTTTTAGTTGATTCCAATTTCTATGTAAACGCCGGCGAGACGGTCGCGATCATCGGCCGTAGCGGCGTCGGCAAGTCGGTAACCCTCTCCCATATCATGGGCTTCCTGAAGCCCGACAGCGGACGGGTAATCGTAGCGCATGAAGACGTCACCGATTTCGCGGAGTCGGAACTGCGCCGCATCCGCAGGAAAGTGACCATGGTTTTCCAGTCCGGCGCGCTTTTCGATTCGCTCACCGTGGCGGATAACGTGTTGTTCTCGCTTGAGCTGCGGGAGGACTATAACGAGCAGAACAAGGAAGACGTGGTGAACGGGCTTTTGCATATGGTGGATATTCTGGAAGCCAAAGACGCATATCCAGCCGACCTTTCCACCGGCTACAAGCGCGCCGTGGCCATTGCCCGCGCGCTGGCGGCGCAACCGCAGTGCGTGCTTTACGACGAGCCCACCACCATGGTCGATCCCATCATGTCCGACCACTTGAGCGACCTGATGCTGCGCCTGAAGAAACAGCTCAACCTGACTTCGGTGGTAGTGACGCACGACCTGGACCTGATGTACAAAGTTGCCGACCGGGTCGTGTTTCTGTTCGAGGGGAAGGTGATCTTCCACGGCCCGCCCGCGGACCTCTCCAAGAGTGACGACCCCAATATTCAGGAATTTCTGGAGATGGACAGAGTGGTTTAGCAGGGATGTCATCCTCACCGCGACGCGGCACGCACGCGGGAGGTACGAAAATGAAGATCATCATGAGGAATGAGTGAATCAGAGTACAGTCACATTACTTACGACATCACAAGGTATACGTCTTCCGCCCCGGTTTCATGAAGCCGTCGCCTGGGCAGCACAACATTAAGTCTTATTACAAGGTCATTGGCGGGTTATATCCGTTATTGCGAGTGTTGATGCCAAACCAGGTAAGCACCTTGCGTGAAGTGGGCCTGGCCATGATTAACAGCGTGCTGAAAGGCTACCCTAAGCAGATACCGGAAATAGAGGACTGCGCCTGTTGCACAAGCCAGCCGTCTTCGGTCCCGCCAAAAACCTTCGAGAGCCTGACGGCACTGGCGCAAGACAACGCCTGCGGGGTGCGGCGGGTTCTTCATGGTCATGGGTCGTTCTCCCTGTTTAGTGGTAAATCAATGCCGGAAGTGCCGCACGCCGGTAAACACCATGGCGAGACCGAGCCTGTCGGCCGCTTCGATCACTTCCGCGTCGCGCACCGATCCGCCGGGCTGAATCACGGCCGTGGCGCCGTGCCGCGCGGCTTCCTCCACGCCGTCGGGAAACGGGAAGAAAGCATCGGAGCCGACCACCGTTCCGGCCAGCGGCAGCACGGCCTTCATCGCAGCCAGCCGAACGGAATCCACCCGGCTCATCTGTCCCGCGCCCACACCCACAATTTGCCCGGCGCGCGCAAATACAATGGCATTCGATTTCACGTGTTTGGCGACGTTCCAGGCAAATTCGAGCGTGTTCCACTCGGCGTCGCCCGGGGCGCGGCGGGTCTTCACTTGAGTGGACGCGCGATCGAACGGCGCGATATCCGAGGTCTGCGCCAGGAATCCGCCGGAAACCGTTTTCACCACCAGCCGATCGATGCCGGCCTCCACTTTCATGACACGCAAACTCTTCTTCGCGGCCAGCGCGGCGAGCGCCTCGGGGGTATAGTCCGGCGCGGCAATGGCTTCGAGAAAACTCTTGGCGCATTCCCGCGCCGTCTCCTCATCCACCACGCGATTGAACCCCACCACGCCGCCATACGCCGACACCGGATCGCATTCATGCGCCTTGCGATAGCTTTCGGCCAAAGTGTCTTGCGCGGCGCATCCGCATGGATTGGTGTGCTTGATGATGGCACTGGCCGGCGAATCGAACTCGTTTACCAGTTGCCAGGCGGCGTCGAGATCGACCAGATTGTTGTAGGAAAGCTCTTTCCCTTGAAGCTGCGCAGCTCCCGCAATACCGGTCCCCTTCGCGCCGTAGAGCGCCGCGGACTGGTGCGGGTTCTCGCCGTAACGCAGGTCCGTGATCTTAGGGGCCCGCAAATCGAGCACGGCCGGCAAATCTCCGGCATCCCCGGTTTCGCCCACACGATCGAGCCGGGCGCTGATGGCGCGATCGTAGCCGGCCGTGATGCGAAAAGCCTTGCGCGCCAACCGCCACCTGGTTTCTGTCGAAAGCGTGCCGCCCCCGGCTTCCATCTCGGCCAGAACACCGGGGTAATCTTCCGGAGAGACCACCACCGCCACATCCTGATAATTTTTGGCCGCGGAGCGAATCATGGCAGGTCCGCCGATATCGATGTTCTCGATCAGCTCCGCGAGCCCCGCATCCGCCCTGGCGGCCACTTCTTCAAACGCATACAGATTCACTACGACCATATCAATAGGCGCAATGCCATGCGTCGCCAGCGCCTGCATGTGCGCGGGCTTAGCACGCATGGCGAGAATGGCGCCCGTGACATTCGGGTGCATAGTCTTCACGCGGCCGTCCAGCATTTCGGGAAATCCGGTAACTTCAGAAACGTCGGTTACCGCAATACCGGACTCGCGCAGCAGCCGGGCGGTTCCGCCCGTGGAGATCAGCCCGGCCCCCAACTCGCGCAGGCGCCGGGCGAAATCCACAATGCCCGTTTTGTCGGTGACGCTGATCAGGACCCTTTCGATTTTGGCCATCCACCGCAAGGTAGCATAAGGAGGATGGTTCATTTCCGCGAAGAACAGCGCTTCGAATGGTATTGGACGGTGGTGTGGCTGATCCCGGTCGCGATCATCGGCTATGGGCTGTACCGGCATGTACTGTCGGCGATCCTGCTATGGCCGGCCCTGGTGGTGATTGCAGTGGCGGCCGCCTGGTTGAACCAGTCTAAGCTGCTCACCGAAGTGCGCACCGACGGTCTTTGGATTCACTTTGTCCTGATATGGCCGGAGCGCACCATCGCGTGGAGCCAGATCAAAAGCCTGGAAACGATCACCTACCGGCCAATCAAGGATTTCGGCGGGTGGGGTGTGCGCTGGGCCGCGCGAGGAATCGTTTATAGCGCGCGAGGCAAGCGCGGCGTGCGCATGGTGCTGGCGAGCGGCGAACGTGTGCTGGTGGGTTCGCAGCGCGCCGACGATCTGGCCCGCGCGATTGGGGAGCGCATCGCCCGTTGAACCAGCGGCCTCAGCTCTTATCAACCTCTGAATGGCGCTGCATGGCGGTGTCGAGAATGGTCTGCACCACGGCCTCCTCTCCAATCGTCGAGTTGATCATCAGATGGAAGAAATCACGGGCGGGCCACTCCACGTTGAAGTACTGCTTGATGAAGGCCGCCCGGTCCCGGTCCACGGTCTCCGCCAGTTCGGTGGCTTCCTGCTCACTCTTGCCCAAGGCGCGCAACCGGTCAACCTTCTCTTCGAAGCGGGCATAGACAAAGACATGAAAGGCGTCGGGACGGTCGTGGAGGTAATATGCCGACCCGCGTCCCACGATCACGGAGTTGCCTTCCTTTGCCGCCGCCTTCACCACTCGCTCGGTGACCTCCCGGATACACTCGGCGTCCACGATCTTCATGCGCGGGGCATTCAAGCTCCCTTCATAGCTGCCTCGCATGAAAGCCTTGAACAGCCGGTAGTGTAGCGGGTCGCGGCGCTCCTCATGCTCCTGCACTGTCCGGCTTTCGCAATCCATCAGGCGCGCGATTTCGTTGGTGAGTAACTGGTCCCATAGCTTCCAGCCCAACCGCTCGGACAATTTCCTGGCGATGTCCGCGCCACCGGATCCGTATTCGCGTTCAACGGTAATCACTTTGATCATGAATCATCCCCCAGCCGCCGGTTAGCCTACAGCGGCGTCTGTGCTCGCGCTAAGGTCGTTCTTGCGAATGATAAAGGCGAGCACGAACATGATGCTCGCACCCACCGCCAGCACCTTGTAGGTATCGATATAGGCAAGCGTCTGCGCCTGCGCCTGCATGGCCTGGTAAATCAGTCCGTACGCGTGGGTATGCGCATCCGCAGCGCTGTTCCCTGACTGTATGAGTTGCCGGCTCAGGCCGCTCACCTGGTTTTGAAACGCCGGATCGAAGTTAGTCGCATGATACGACAATATCGACTGGTGGAATTGCGCCCGGCGCGCAAGCATGGTGGTCACCATGGAAGTTCCCACACTGCTGCCGATATTGCGCATGAAATTCACCAGGCCCGAAACGCTATTGCTCTTTTCCGGAGGAATCCCGATGTAACCCGCCAGAGTGATCGGTACGAACAGAAAGCCGAGGCCGAACGACTGCGCCACGCGCAGCCACGCCGCCGCCTTGAAGCTTATCAACAGATCCACGCGCCTGGTGGAATAATACATGGCGCAGGCGAGCGACAGCCAGCCAAAGGCGATGATGTACTTAGCCGGCACCTTCGTGGTGAGCTGGCCGACGATGGGCATGACCAACAGCACCATGAGGCCGCTGGCCGAGAGAACCATCCCGGCCGATTGCGCGGTATATCCCAGGAGCGTCTGGAGGAACTGAGGCATCATCACCAGACTGCTGAAGAGGATAATGCCCAGGGTGAACATCATCAGGTTCGCCGTGGCGAAGTTGAAGCTCTTGAACAGGCGGATATCGATAACGGGTTCGTCATGATGCCATTCCCAGAAGACCAGAGCGATCAGGCAGGTGGCTGAGACCAGCATGAGCGAAACGATGAAATGCGAACCGAACCAGTCGTCTTCCTGGCCTTTATCGAGCAGCACCTGGAGAGCGCCGACGCCAAGGGCCAGAAGCGCTATGCCGATGTAGTCCACGCGCACTGCGGCTCCCTTCACGCGCGCCAGATACGGCGGATCCTCCACCATGCGATACACCAGAAACAGGGTGAGGATTCCTATGGGCAGGTTAATGTAGAAAATCCAGCGCCACGAGTAGTTATCCGTGATCCAGCCACCCAGCGTGGGGCCGATAGTGGGCGCCATGATGGTAGTGACTCCGTAGAGCGCGAAGGCCAGGCCGCGCTGATGCGGCGGGAACGTGTCCGCGAGAATGGCCTGGGCCGTGGGCTGCAATCCGCCGCCGCCTACGCCCTGGATAACACGGAAAACGATCAGCAGACCCAGGGTTGGCGCTGCGCCACAAGCCAGTGAGCTGACGGTGAACAGGAAAATGCAGACCAGAAAGAAACGTTTGCGCCCGAACAGGCCGGCAATCCATCCGCTGATGGGTAGAACGATGGCATTGGATACGAGGTACGAGGTGAGCACCCAGGTGCTCTCATCGTTACTGGCGCCCAAGTTCCCCGCTATGTGCGGCAGAGCGACGTTGGCGATGCTGGTGTCGAGGACTTCCATGAACGCGGCCAAAGCGACAACTATGGCGATCAGCCATGGATTGAATTTCGGTTTCCACGGACCCTCTGCCTTGGCGGGGACAGGCGGCGCGCTCTCGGTTGTTTCGGCCATATACGCCTTGAGCGTTTACTCCACGTAGACCTTGGGATCGACCGACATGCCCGGCCGCAAGCGGTGATCGTCGTTCTGGCCCGGGTCGAGATCGATGCGCACCGGAATCCGCTGTACGACCTTTACGTAGTTTCCGGTAGCGTTTTCGGGAGGCAGCAGGCTGAACCTTGAGCCGCTGGCGCCTCCGACTCCCTCCAGTTTTCCAGTGTATTCGCGACTGTAGGCGTCTACGCTGAACTTGACCACCTGGCCCGGCTTCATGCGGTGAAGCTGGGTCTCTTTGAAGTTGGCGGTCACCCAGATATCGTCGAGCGGAACCACGGCCATCAATTGCTGGCCGGGCGAGATGTTCTGCCCGATCTCCACGGTTTTCTTGCCAACGATTCCGCTCACCGGAGAGACGATGACGCAATAGCCGAGGTTAAGCTTGGCCTGATCGAGCAGCGCTCGCCTCTGGGCGACCTGGGCCTGCGCGGATTGGGCGCGAGCCTTGATAACGGCTACCTGCTGCGGCGCGGTCATGGCAGATTGAACGGAAGCATCCGCCTGAGCGATCTTGGCGCGCGCTTCTTCCACTCCGCTCTGCGCCACGCGAATGTTCTGCTCGGCCTCGGCGACCGACGCTGTGCGCGCATCGACCGTGGCTTTGGCGGCGTCGGCCGTCGAAACGGCAGTGTCGTACTGTTGCTGGGAAATCTCGTCTTTGGCGACCAGCAGCTTGTAGCGCGCCGCATCGTCGCTGGCCTTCTTGTAGTCCGCGGCAGCCTGGCGTACCTGGGCTTTGGCCGTATCCAGTCGCGCCCCGGCTGCGTCCAACTGACGCTGGGCGCCGGTCAAGGCCGCGTCGGCATCCGCGCGGCCTGAGTGAGCCGTCCTCAACTGACTGGACGTACTAATGGAAGTAATGGGCACATCGGTGCGGGAGCCTTGTAGCGCCGCCTCGGCATCAGCCAGATCGGCTTCCGCCTTGGCGACCGCGACCTGGTAGTCCCGGGGATCGATGCGGACTAACACGTCGCCTGCCTTCACGAATCTCTCATCGTCGGTCAGCACCTCAATCACATTGCCGCTGATACGCGCACTGATGGCATTGACGTGCCCGTCGATCTGCGCGTCGTCGGTCGATTCATACGCATCAAAATGCTTCCACAAGAAGTAGCCGCCCACCAGGAGAATCACGATCACGATGGGCACGATGATGCGCGCCGCGCTGCGCCGGCTCTTGCGCGCGGGCGGTCGCGTTGACGACAAGGATGTTGTCTTATTGCCTTCAGCCACGATCTCGGGCATCTCTACTTCACCTCCATGAACTTCTGGATTCCCTGTTCGGCCGCGCCCAACGCCCGCGCTAAAGCTACCTTCGCCAGGTTGTGGGCATAAAGCGCATAGATCAGATTGTCATTGGCGCTGGCGACCGACTGCTGCGCCTGCACCACTTCGATATTGTCAGTCACGCCGGCGGAGAACCTGTCTCGAGACTGCTCGAGCGTTTGGTTGGCCAGTTCGAGATTGCTCTTCGCCACGGCCACTTGATCGGCTGCCGATTGTATGTCGAGGAAGGCCGCCCGCACCTGGTAATCGATCTGTCCGCCCAGGTCGGCCAACTCATCCTGGCGCTGTTTCAGAGCGGCCCTCGCTTGAATGGCATCCGCGCTGATGCGGCCGCCGTCGAAGATGTTGAACTTCATCGACGCTATGAAGGTAAAGGTGCCGTGTGAGTTGCCAATGGTCGGTCCGATATCGCCGTAGTCCCCGGAAACTCCGACGGTGGGGTAGCGCTCCGCGCGGGTTGCCCGCACCGTTTCCTCAGCCGCGCGCACTTGGGCTTTAGCGGCCTGGTAGTCGGGGCGTTGCTCTAATGCGGCGCGCAGCGCTTGCTCCTGAGTGATCGAGGCAAGGGGCGCGAAAGGCACCGTTTCAGCGATGTTAAAATCCTGGCCGATCGGCAGGCCGATCACGCGCCCTAGCGCGAGCTTGTCTTTGGCAAGCTGATTTTCCTGGGCCAGCAGACGTTGTTGCTGCGTCTTCAACTCGACTTGCGAACGAAGCACATCGATGCCCGGGGAGGTTCCCGCTTTCTTCTGATCCGCGGTTCGATCATAGAGCGCCTGGTCTGTCGCGACCTGCGCGCGAATGGCCTCCGCTCGGGAAGCATCGGCGGTCACTTGAAGATAGGCGTTCGCCACGGCCTGGACGACCAGGTCCCGGGCATCCTGATAGGAGAGTTGGGCGGCACGCTGACTCTCCTGGGACGATCGATAATTCTTCCATTTGTTGTAATCGAAAACGGTGATGGAGGCTGAGGCGCGGAGATCGGTGTACTGGAAAGGGCCAACGATGCTTGGAACGGCAAAACCCGGAAGGCTGAAGGTGAAACCGATGGTCTTCAAGTTGAGTTGCTCCACGGTCTCGCTCACCTGCCCGCTGACTTGTGGCATCAGAGCGCTCAAGGCCCGCAGCCGCTGACCCCGAGCGATCTCGCTCGACGAGCCGCTGACCAGCAGCCCCAGGTTGGCCTTCAGGCCGCGATCGATCGCGTCGTGGAGGGTCAGGGCCAACGGCGTGGGCGAGGCAGTCCCGCTGGGAACGCTGCCCTGGAACTGGGTCTGCTGGCCGGCGAGCACAGAGGCGAACAGAAGGCCCAGGGCGCCGGCGAACCGATAACATCTGTTCAAAAGATTTGCATGAATGAGTGTCAGAGGCATTCAGTTAGACCTTTGTCCCGATTGCCGTAGAATACTCCATCGCTGAATTCACCGCACCTGCCGGCAGTGTGTTTTGGATGCCGGCGATCCCGCGCGAGTTGCACGCGATTCGGGCTCAATGGGAGTGTCTGGGAACTACCTTCCGCAAGTCGCGATAGGGTATGGCAAACTCCAGGCAGGCTCCGGATTCGAGCTGGCCGACGTGGTTTCGATACAACTCCTGCCAGGGAGAATGGTGATTGAGGGCAATCGGCTTCAGATGCCGGCGGCGCTCTTCGATTTCCTGATCGTCTATGAGCACATCCACGCGGCGATTCCGTAGATCGACCTTGACCCGGTCGCCGGTCTCCAGAATAGCCAGATTTCCGCCAACGGCAGCCTCCGGGGACGCATGCAGAATCGACGGGCTGTCGGACGTGCCGCTCTGGCGTCCATCGCCCATGCACGGCAGCATCTTCACATTGAGACTCACCAGATGGCCCGGCGGGGTCATGTTCACAACCTCGGCCGAGCCTGGATAGGCAACCGGGCCGGCTCCCCTAACGACGAGCATGCAGGTCTCGTCGATCTCCAGGGCGGGATCTTCGATGCGGCGCCGGTAGTCCTCAGGTCCGTCGAACACAATGACTCGCGAAACAAAACAATCCTCAGAGCCGGGTGTGGAAAGAAAACGCCGCTTGAAGTCCTCACTGATAACGGAAGTCTTGACCAGCGCAGATTCGAATAAATTTCCCGAGACGACCAGAAAACCGGCGTTCTCCATAAGCGGCGCATCGTAAGGCCTGATTATGCCGGCGTCCAGGATGCGCGCGCCGCCATAGTTCTCCCCGATGCTCTTTCCATTGGCGGTGAGCGCATCGGTGCGGATCCGGCCCGCTCGTATCAGCTCTCCGAAGATGGCCGGCACGGCGCCGGCGCGATAAAAATCCTCGCCGAGAAAATCGCCGGCCGGCTGAATATTGGCGAGCAGCGGGACATCGTGGCCGATCGTCTCCCAATCGTCCACATCCAATGCCACGCCTATGTGGCGCGCGATGGCGATGAGGTGCGGTGGACAATTGGTGGAGGCGCCCAACGCGGAAGCTACGACGATGGCATTCTCGAAGGCGGCGCGCGTCAGCAGCCGGGTGGGCGTGAGGTCCTCGATCACCATGCCCACAATGCGGCGTCCCGTCTCGTAGGCGATCTTGGCCCGCTCTGCGTGGGGAGCCGGAATAGCCGCGCAACCCGGCAGCGACATCCCCATGGCTTCCGCCAGGCAATTCATGGATAGGGCCGTGCCCATTGAATTGCAGTGGCCGGCGCTCGTCGCTGCGACCGCCACCTGGTCCAGCAATTCCTCGGCAGTGATGAACCCCGCGGCCAAAAGCCTGCGCGCCTCCCACAGCGCCACTCCGGAGCCGGCCCGTTTGCCGTTGATGTAGCTGTTGATCATGGGGCCGCCCGACAAAACGATCGCGGGCAGATTCACCGTTGCCGCAGCCATCAGGCAGGCCGGCGTGGTCTTGTCGCAGCCCGTCATCAACACGACCCCGTCAAAAGGGTAGCCGCACATGATTTCGACCAGGCCCAGATAGGCGAGATTGCGATCCAGAGCGGCGGTTGGACGGCGGCAGCTCTCTTGAATGGGATGCATCGGGAATTCGAGTGGAATTCCGCCCGCATCGCGAATGCCGTCCTTGACGCGCGATGCGAGATCCACGTGGACGCGATTACAGGGAGTGAGGTCGCTGCCCGACTGCGCCATGCCGATTACCGGCCGGCCGGATTGCAGCTCCTTTCGCGTGATGCCGTAGTTGCCATAGCGTTCGATGTAAATGGCGGTCTCTCCGGGTTCCGCCAAATCGTTAAACCAAATCTCACTGCGGCGCCGTACGGTATTCTCTTGAGCCATGGGCTTAGCTACACGTCAAGCTTTTTCAGATAGTCGATGCTGATCTGCGCGCACTCTAGCGGCGGCCGGTCCCACATGTCCTGTTCCACGTAGAAGTGCTTCAATCCGCCCTCGCGGGCAGCGCTGAAGATACGCTTCCAATCGATAGTGCCCTTACCCACTTCGGCGAATGGATTACCCTCAAACCCATCGGTCGTGGGCTGGTAGCCCGGCTTGAGATCCTTGATATGGAGCAGCGCAAATCTTCCGGGATAGCGATGAAAGTACTCGACCGGGTCCTTGCCGCCGAAGGTGGTCCAGAAGCAATCCATTTCCATTTTCACGAGGTTTGGATCGGTCGAACGCAGCAGCTCATCGTAAGCTACCACGCCGTCATAAACCCGGAACTCGAAATTATGATTGTGGTAGGCGAACTGCAAACCGGAGTCGCGGCATTGTTTTGCCAGGCCGTTGAAGAACTCCGCGGTGCGCTTCCACCCATCCAGCGACTTAGTCCATTCCGAATGCGAGGTGGTCAGCATATATTCGAGACCCAGCGCGTGGGCGCCTTGCATGGCCCTGGCCCACTCGTCGCTATCTTTGGGTGAATTATAGTGGGCGCTCGGCGCGCGCAGGCCGGCATCCTCCAGCATCTTGCGCAGCTCCGCCGGAGGGCGGCCATAGTAGTCGCCGTTCACCTCCATTTCGCGATAACCCATCGCACCGACTTTGCGCAGCGTGCCCGCAAAGTCCTCTTTCAAATCATTTCGCACACTGTAGGTTTGTATTCCGTAGGGCAATCCGAGAGGGCTGGCCAGGGCCTGTCCACCAACGTTAAACAGGGCGCCGGCCAATCCGGCGGCGGCGGTTTTCAAAAACTCAGTGCGGCTTACGCATTTCATGGAGCAATACTCTATCACACAACTGAGTTCTGTATTGCCGAACAACTGCCCGGATTCAATCAGAAGCCGAGCTGCTTATTCACCACGTTCAACAGCTTCTGTCCGCTCGCGTAGCGCCTCAGGTTCTCACAAAACAACTCGATCAGGCGGACCTGCCGGTCGGGACCCCAACCGGAGGTGTGCATGGACATCACTACATTCGGACAATCGAAGATGGGGTGATCCGGCGGAGGAGGCTCCTCCGGAAAAACGTCCAGGCCGGCGCCTGCGATCCAATTCTCCCGCAGCGCCTTCACCAGGGCGAGATCGTCGAACAATGGTCCGCGGGAGACCGCCAGAAAGTAGGCATTGCGCTTCATTCGCCGGAACACGCTCTCATTGAACATCCCGCGCGTCTCGGGCGTGAGCGGAGCTGCCGCGACCAGTACATCCGCCTGCGGAACCATATTTTCAAACCACGAGGGCGGATGCAGCTCGGCGATGTATTCCGGACGGTCGTTCGTTTGCACATCTGTCGCAATCACGCGCATGCCAAATCCGTTATGAGCGGTGCGCGCGATGGCTTTTCCAATTCCTCCCATGCCCACTATGCCCATCGTGCGGCCCGCAATTTCGACGTGATCGGGCGATTTCGCTGTGCCCACGGGCTTCCACTCGTGGCGAAGGAACTGTGGCACGTAATACCGGCTAAGGCCACGTGTCAAACACAGCAGCAGGCCAAAGGTGGTTTCCGCAATACCCGGTGCGAAAGCGCCGGCGTAGTTGGTGATCACAATCGAGGTCTCGCGCAGGCCCTGATCGAGGGTATCGAGACCGGCAATGGATAACTGGATCCATTTCAGGCCTGGAGCGTAAACAAGGTCGCTTCCATGACACGATCCAAAGATAACTTCCGCGGTGGACAGGTGATCGCGGAACTCTTCCTCGGTACCGCACAAGTCCACCTCCACCGTTCGCTCCGCTACCGCGGATCGCAAACGCAGGACTTCATCGGGTTCAAACGCAAATTTGGTGACGACTCGAAGAGGCGGTAGGGGCATGGGTTCAAGCCAGCAGATCTCTCACTACCTTCCCGCTCACATCGGTAAGGCGGAAAGCTCTGCCCTGGAACTTATAAGTCAGCCTGGTGTGATCGATTCCCAGACAGTGCAGAATCGTGGCATGCAAGTCATGAACGTGAACCGGATCTCTCACGATGTTATAGCAGTAATCGTCGGTCTCTCCATAAGTGAGTCCCGCTTTGACCCCGCCTCCGGCCAACCACATCGTAAAGCAGCGGGGATGGTGATCGCGGCCATAGTTATCGGCAGTCAGTTTTCCTTGACAATACACCGTTCGCCCGAACTCTCCGCCCCACACCACCAAAGTATCGTCGAGCAGGCCTCGCTCTTTCAAGTCTTGGATCAGTCCGGCGCACGCCTGGTCGGTGTCCTTGGCCTGTCCGGCGATCTGCTTGGGCAGGTCAGTGTGCTGGTCCCATCCCCTGTGGAAGAGCTGCACGAAGCGAACGCCGCGTTCGGCAAGCCGCCGCGCAAGCAGACAGTTTGCCGCGAAGGTGCCCGGCTTGCGAGCGTCCGGACCGTATAGTTCAAAGGTCCTGGCCGGCTCGCCGGACAGATCCGTTAGCTCCGGCACCGACGTTTGCATCTTGTAGGCCATCTCGTACTGCGCGATTCTGGTGGCTATCTCCGGATCGCCAAATTCATCCAGCTCGAGCTGATTCATCTTCGAGAGATCGTCGATGAACCGTCGCCTTCGTGTGCGATCGAAGCCCGGCGGGTCGGAGAGATAAAGAACCGGATCGCCCATGGAGCGGAATTTCACCCCTTGATACTTCGTCGGGAGAAAGCCGCTGCCCCATTGCCGGTCGGCCAACGGTTGATCGTTGGGATTACCGCTACCCTGCGAGATCATCACCACAAAAGCCGGCAGCTCCTGGTTCTCGCTACCCAACCCATAGCTGAGCCATGCACCGATGGAGGGCCGCCCCGCAAGCTGAAATCCGGTCTGGAAAAATGTTACCGCCGGATCATGATTGATGGCCTCGGTATACATGGACTTGACGAAGCAAAGCTCGTCGGCGACGCTAGCCAGATGCGGCATCAGCTCGCTAACCCACGCTCCCGATTTCCCATACTGCTTGAATTGAAAAAGCGAAGGCGCCACGGGAAAACTGGTCTGTGCCGAGGTCATGCCCGTTAACCGCTGACCTTGGCGCACCGAGTCCGGAAGCTCGGTCTTCTCAAGTTCTTTCAGCCTGTGCTTGTAATCGAACAGCTCCATCTGCGAAGGGCCGCCGGACTGAAACAAATAGATGACGCGCTTAGCCTTGGGCGCAAAGTGAGGCAGTCCCGATAATCCGGACTCGGCGGCATGCAGGTCTTGCTTGAGCAGGCCGGCTAGCGCAGCTATGCCGAGGCCGGCGCTGGCCTTGCCGAAAAAGTACCGGCGAGTCAGCAAGAGCTGTTCGTTTAACTGCATCTTCATTCCTTTGTCACCGTGACATCGAGATTGAGAATCATGCTGGCGACGGTCGTGTAAGCGGCTAACTCACCGGGCTCCAATCCTTGCTCGCTCGAAGCCTCCGGCGCAACGCCGAGATACTTCACAGCGCCCGCGGGATCGGTACGAAATGTATCCAGATAATAGCGGAAGCTCGACAGCAGAATGTCACTCTCGCGCGATCTTGGCGGGCGCACCGCCGCAAGCGAGAAACCATAAGCGATCCGGTCCGCCTCCGTGGTCCCGCCTTCCCGCATCATCCGTTCGGCTAAGGCGCGCGCGGCCTCCAGGAAATTCAGGTCGTTCATCAGGTCGAGAGACTGCAATGGCGTATTGGTCCGCAACTCGCGCACCACGCAGGTCTCGCGTCCGGCAGCGTCGAAGTTCATCATCATCGGCGGCGGTGCGGTTCGTTTCCAGAAAGTATACAAGCTGCGCCGATGCAGTCCTTCACCCTTATCCGGGATGTAATCGTCGCCTCCAGCGAGTTCTTTCCAGAGTCCCGGTGGCTGATAGGGCTTTACCGAGGGTCCGCCGATCTTATCCGCCAGGAGCCCGGAAACCGCGAGGGCCTGATCGCGCAACTCGGCCGCGGAGAGCCGGAATCGCGGACCCCGGGCGAGCAGCCGGTTGTCGGGATCTTTTTGCAACAACTCCGGAGTGAGCCTCGAAGATTGCCGGTAGGTGGCGCTGGTCACAATCGTTTTCTGCATTGCCTTGACGTTCCAACCGGTACGAATAAATTCGGTGGCCAGCCAGTCCAGCAGGTCGGGATTGGCGGGCCACTCTCCTTGTGAGCCGAAATCCTCGACGGTCTTGACTAATCCTGTCCCAAAGTACATCTGCCAGAAGCGATTCATGGTGACACGCGCGGGCAGCGGATTGGCGGGATCCACAAGCCATTTCGCGAATCCCAATCTATTATTGGGCGCCCCGTCGGGCAGCGGTGGGAGAACGGACGGCACTCCCGACGATACCTTGTCACCCGGACGATCGTAGGCCCCGCGCAGCAGCACATGCGTCTCCCGGGGAACGGGACTTTCCTGCATTACCATCACCGTCGGGAAGCTGGCCATCAGCGATGCGCGATCACGCCGCAGGTCGAGCAGTTGTTGCCAACTATCGTGCGTGGCCGCCGGCGCATACTGATCGAGGAAGCACCAACGCAGCTTTCCGGCTTCTGCCTGGGTCCGCTTGGCAGGGGCGAGGCGCGCAATCTGATGCACCGAAACGGGAACGGCCAGCACAGCGCTCTCCTCCGCTGTTAGCGCACTACGATAGATCCTCATCTCATCGATCCAGCCATGGAAGCGGTTCGCAGGCCCGAGCCCGGCGCCGATCCGCAGCGGCTGCTTGGCCTCGAAGGACTGGTTCAGGTCGTCCAGATGCACGTCGAGCTCCAGCGGCTCGCCATTGAGATAGATGTGTATGCCCTTCGCCATGCGGGATCCGTCGTAAGTCAGGATCACGTGCGACCAGCGATTCAGCTCGACCGTCCCTTTACTCTCGACGCGTGCGCCATCATCCAGCCAGCGCTGCACCATGTTCCCCTGCAGATGACCGTTCTTCAAATAGAGCCCATAGCCCTGGCCTTCGTTTTCATCTTGCGCACGGCTCACAATCGCGCCCGTGGGCGACGTCGGATAGATCCATGCAGCCAGCGTGAATGAGTCATAAAAGCCGAAATTCGCAATGTTACCGACTTCCACGAAGCGTTCGCCATCGAACACACCAGCCTGGCCGGCGTGACCTGCGCCATATTGTCCTTCGGCGGGTTTCCAATGCGGCTCAAATACCTCGGGCGCCGGCTTCTGGGTTACTACCGGCCCATTCTCCATCAGGTAAGTGTACTTACTCGACTTAGCCGGGTCGCGACGAATGTCACCTCGAAGGTCACCGTTGAAGGGCAGGTAAACGGCAATCTCCCGACTGCTGGCCCAATCCAGATCAGGTTTATGGCGAACTGATTTCTCCCAAATCCGCTGCGCTTTTGCCATGCCAGGCTCGAGCTCGGCCATATGCTGTTCCGCGCCAGCCACCTTCAGGTCCAGTGCTTTCAACTGGCTTTCCTGCAAGGCTGTGGGCGCGTGAATGAGCGGCGGGGAGTTGCCGTACTTAAACGCCTTCCCGCGCTCCGGGACATTATTAAAATAGGCAAAGACCTGATAGAACTCCTTCTGCTTAAACGGATCGTACTTATGGTCATGGCAGCGGGCACAGCCCAATGTGACACCGAGCCACACGGCGGAAGTTGTCTCCACGCGATCGACTACATACTCGACCGCATATTCGGCGGGGATGATTCCGCCTTCGCCATTTCCGCGGTGATTCCGGTTGAAACCCGTCGCCAGGGTCTGCTGAAGCGTCGCGTCCGGCAGCATGTCTCCCGCAATCTGTTCCACGGTAAAGCGATCGAACGGCATGTTGCGGTTGAAGGCATCGATAACCCAGTCCCGCCAGCGCCACATGGATCTCTCGCCATCGGTCTGATAACCGTTGGTATCGGCATAACGGGCCGCATCCAGCCAGCGCATGGCCATGCGCTCGCCGTAACGCGGCGAGGCGAGCAGCCGGTCCACGACTTTTTCGTAGGCGTCGGCCGATGAGTCATGGACGAACGCCCGCACCTCTTCGGGCGTGGGCGGCAAACCGGTTAGATCGAGCGTGACTCGCCGGATCAGAGTGTAGCGATCGGCCTCCGGCGACGGCTTGAGCCCCTCGCGGTCGAGGCGCTTGAGCACGAAGTAATCAATGGCGTTTTTGGGCCACTGCCCGTCGCTCACTGCAGGCAGTGCGGGCCGCACCGGAGCAATGAACGACCAATGCTTCTGCCAAACTGCGCCTTGGGCGATCCAGCGCGTAAGCAGGTCAACCTGTTGCTCACTCAGCCTGGCCGCTCCCGCCCAGGCCGGAGGCATGCGCCTGCTGTCATCGCCGGTAATGCGCTTCATTACTTCGCTTGCGGACGGATCTCCAGGAACGATGCCGGCGTGTCCACCCAGATCGGCTTTAGCGCCTGCTTCCGTATCCAGGCGCAACTTGCTTTTCCGGCTGGCCTGATCCGGACCGTGACAGGCGTAGCAGCGATCGGAAAAAATCGGCCGGATATCGCGATTGAACTCAACTGTTGAGGGCTGCGCCGCTGCGAGGGACACCGAGACTAACGCGCCAATACAAGCAAGATACTTCCGCATTCCACTGTTCAGAGCCTTAACGCGATTCTACACCATTGCGGCGCGGGAGCCGCACCAGTGAAATCAGCAGCGCGCTGGTGCAGTATGACGCGGCCAGCGCCAGCAACGCCGTACCGTATCGCGCGCCGCGGCTCAGCAGGTATCCGGCAATCCACGGCCCTGCAAATCCGCCCAGGTTACCGATCGAGTTGATCAGGCCGATCGAGGCGGCGGCCGCGGATTCGCCCAACATCAGACCTGGGAGCACCCAGAAGGGCGGAACCCAGGAGTAAACGGCCGCTCCCGTCAGAGTGATCCACAAAATGGAGAGAAACATGGGTTGGCCGGGCACGGAACCCAGCGTGAGGAAAAGACCCGCCGCCAGGAACACGGCGCAGGTATGCCATTTGCGCTCGCCCGAGCGGTCCGACGACATTCCCACCATCAGGCTTGCGGCGATTGCGGCAATAAATGGCAGAGCCGATAGCGCGGTCGCCAGTATGAGGGACAGCCCCATGCCGCGGTTCAGCGTGTTCGGCAACCAGAGGATGAAGCCATAACCGCCGAGATTGCCGCAAAACGCCGCGCCGGTAAGGAGCAAGACGTCGCGATGTACCAGCGCTTGCCACCAGCGCCGGTAGGGTTTCGCGCCAGTGAGCTCCCGGTCGCGGCGCAGCTCGCCCTCGATCCAGGCGCGCTCGTCCCCTGTCAGCCATTTCGCGTCGCGTGGTCGATCGGTGAGATAGAACAAAGTGATCACCCCGAAAATGACGGCCGGGACGCCTTGCAGTATAAACACCCAGCGCCAACCGGGCAGACCCAGCCAGTGAAGCTTCAGGATTACGGACGAGAGGGGAGCGCCGATCACCAGAGCTACGGGTGCGGCTAGCGCGAAGCGGGCAGTCGCGCGGGCACGGTCGCTCGACCGGAACCAGTGCGTCAGATACACCAGCACACCGGGAAAGAAGCCTGCCTCGGCCGCGCCCAGAAGAAACCGGCTTGCGTAGAATTGGCCCGGCGTGCGCACCAATCCGATCGACATGGTCAGCATGCCCCAGATGATCAGAATGGCGGCGATGAGGCGCCGCGCGCTCCATCGTTCCACGATGAGAGCTCCCGGAATTTGCAGCAGGAAGTATCCGAGAAAGAACACCCCCGCGCCGAAGCCGAAGACCGCCTCGGAGAAACCCAGGTCGGCGCTCATGGGCCGGTTGGCGAAAGCAACATTGGCCCTGTCGATGTAAGACAGGATATAGAGGAAAAAGATGAACGGTAGTATCCGGCGAAAGATTTTGCTGCGTGCCTGCACGGAGGTCCCCTCATCATATCGATAACCGGCCGCGGCCGGGAGCTGGAACATCTGATATAGTGTCCAGACATGCATCGAACCTTCCTGGCGCGCATTGCTGCGGGCGCCCTGCTGCTATTCGGTTGCTGGGTCGCTTACACGCAGACGCAAGGCAAGCAACCTCCCCAATTGACTCTCAACAAAGTGAAGGACGATCTGTACGAAATCGAAGGCGACGGTGGCAACGTGGCTGTGTATGTGACCAGCGAAGGCGTCATCGTGATAGACGACAAGTTCGACCAGGACCACGAAGGCATCGTGGCGAAGGTGAAGAGCGTGAGCGGCCAGCCGGTCAAGTACGTTCTCAACACCCATCACCATGCCGACCATAGTGGCGGCAATGGTAAATTTCTGCCCACAGCCGAGATCATCTCGACCGCCAATGCGCGTGCCAACATCGTAGATCATAAGCAGCCCAACCCGCCCCCCGGACTGGCTCCGGCGCGCGTGGTTTTCACCGATGAGTGCGCCGTGTATCTGGGCGGTAAGGAGGTGCGCGCGCGTTACTTTGGCAGGGGACATACCAACGGTGACGCCATCATCTATTTTCCGGCGCTGCGGACTATCCACACAGGCGACCTGATGGCTGGCTCGACGCCGCTGATTGATTACACCGGCGGCGGCAGCGTTGTCGAATGGACGAAGACCCTCGACGGAGCCCTCCAGCTCGATTTCGATACGGTGATCCCCGGGCACGGTCCGGTGACCACCAGGGACGGCCTGCTGGCCTATCGGAACAACGTCGAAAAACTGCGCAATCGCGCAGCCGGCATGATTCACGAAGGTAAGAGTCAGGACGAGGTGGGCAAGGTCATGATGGCCGAGTTCGGTTGGACGCCCAACGGCATGCAAATGCAGTGGAGTCTGCCGGGCATGATGGCCGAGCTGAAGTAAACAGACGCGCGGCGGATTGTCTAGAAGGTCATGCTTTCGATGGAGCTGCTCACTTCCGCCTCGAGCGCGGCGCGCTTCCTGTCGAGCTCCGCGCGATGGTCGCGCAGTGACGCAAGCTGCGATTCCTGGCTCGAGAGGCGCTGCGCATAAGCCTGTACCTGCTGTTGCTGCCCGCTGACCTGGTTGAGGCTGCCTATGTTCTGCCGCAGGCGCTCCTGGTCGTGGATCACGTCGTTGATCTGTCCTTCCAGCCGCTCCATCTCGCTTGCCGCCGAGGCTATCTGCTGCTTCGATGCGGCGATCTGTTCGAGCTGCGTACGCGCGCTGTCGCTCAGGTTTTTGTTGCGCACGTAAGTGAACAGCACATCCGGCGTCAGATCGGTAATGGCAATGCTGTTGTCGTAAACGCGCTCTTCGGTGACCGGGAACTTCTCGGTGGCCCCCGCGGCCAGCCTCACTTCGAAGCGATAGGCGTTGCTGGTCTTCTCCCAGGGTTTGCGATCGAGCAGGGTATACTCGGGCCGCGCCGGATGTTCGATGATCAGCGTCTTAACCTTCTGGTCCACGTTGCGGATGGTGTAAGTTTTGATCTCGAGGGCGGCGTTCCGCGTGGTCAGGATGCCCCGCCGCGCATGGACTTCACGGATCGTTTCGCCCTTGGAATCGAATTGCGTGGTGATGCGTGCGCCCAGATCAACCCCATAGCTGATGAGGCGCTTGTCTCCGGTTTTCAAAGTTTCCATTAAAGCTTCGCCGGTGTAAGCGCCTGCGTCATAAACGGTGATCGGGCCGCCATCCAGCGTCTTGCCGGTGGAGTTGGTGATCTCGGCAGCATCCATGGGATGTGTCGAGGATAGATCGGAATAGATGAGCAGCTTACGAGTCTCGATTTTCTGCTGCAGGAACGGCAGCATGGCCGACTCATTGCGCCGCACCGTGACAGGCGTTGGGATATGGTATTCGAACAATTCGCCGAGCTCGCGGGCCGCGGCGGAATCTGCAATCGTGCTCTCCGCGCGAAGCCTGCCGAAAACGCGGCCGTTCACTGGCGCTCCCGCCCCGGCTGGCGCTGCCTTCATCATTTCCAGTTGCCCGGCGGCCAGCCCGGCGCTGGGCCGAAACATCTCTTCCACGGCTCCCTCATGCACCACCGGCACGGCCGCGCGATCTTCAGGCAGGTCCGCTGTTTGCCGCGTAACATAGCGCGGTTCGTAGAGATGGCTCACAAATGAGATGGGGCGGCCGGAGACCAGCGACAGATCCACCTTGTTCCAGTCTTCGCCCGTAGTATTGTCCACGATGGCCCAGCCTTCTAATGTAGCTTGCGCAGCTTCGCCGAACATCAGCCTGTAGCTGGATTTCCACATAGGCGTGGGAACCATGTAGCTGGCCACCACCTGGCGCCCTTGAGCATCGGTCGAATCGATGTAGACGCTGCGTTTTTCCTTGGAGCGCGCATCGGTCAGGACCGCCAGATAGTCCTTGAACTGCACCTGCAGCCGCCGATCGCTGAAGCGCACGCTCGAGGCCGCGCCCAGATCCAGATTGCGCAGTTCGCCCGAGTCCATGAGCAGGGTCACCTGCTCCCGCTCAGGATGCTTCTCATCGCCGGCTGCCAGGCGCGCCGCTACCACCGCGCCGGTGACTGTCTCATTGGCGAACTTCAACTCGATGGTTGCGCCTTTGAGCTGATCGAGCACCGCGCTCAACGGCTGGCCGCCGCCAAGCTGAAATGGGAAATCGGCCAGCTTGTGCGCCAGCGGCTCGCTCGAATCATAGCGCAGCCCGGAGATCTTGCCGCCGCCCTTCTCTTCGATCGTCAGCGACTTGAGCACGTCGTCCATCTCAGAAGCTTTGAAGTCCAGGCGCGCCGACTCGCCGGCGGCCAGATCGCCCGAGCGCTCGAAATATCCGACTCCATGCTTATAAAGCACGACCTGCCGAACGGGAAGCTCCGCGGCCGTAACGCTCAGCGCCAGCGCGCCCGCCAACCAGATAGTTCGTTTCATATACGGCAAATGCCTCCGCGGCGGCTTTCCTTTCGCCGCGGGTCACTTCGCTTCACTTGACCAGGTACGGTTTTCCGGGGTCGTTCGTTTCGTCCAGCGTGGTTAACTTGTGAAGCAGGCGGCGATAGGATTCGCGTACACCTTCGTAATCGCTGGCGAGGGGTTCGCCGCCGGCCGCGCTCTGCGCTTCGGCGATGGTGAAGGTATGTTCGACCTGCCGTATCGCGACCAGCAGCAGCTTGATCTCCGTATCGTCCAGCTCTACGTGATAAAGGGGCACACCCGCAGTATAAATCGCCCGGCGAGCGCGAAAAGCTTCCGAACCTAATTCCCGATCGCGGTATACAGCGTCTGGGTACCGCTCACTCCGCCGAGCGTGAAGGTCACTGGTACAGCGTTGCCGGCGGGAACGGTCGGAACCATTACGTTGAACTGGTACAAGCCAACATAGTTGGGAGCCAGTCCCGCATACGAAATGGTCGCAGGAACGCCTCCGAACAGGATCTGCAGCTTGGCCGTCAGCGAATTCTGCTGGCCCACAAGCTGACCAGCGGGAATAGTGGGAGTGACTGTGCCGAACCCGACGCCATAGAGAATGATGGTGTCGCCTGGACTGGCCGGCGCTGAAGTGATCCCGGAAACCGCGCCCACGGGAAGAATATAGCTCTTGAAGTCTGAGCTCTGGGCACCCACATATTGGTCGCCGCCAATCTTGAAGTTCGCCGGCGCCCAGAATCCCGGTTCCGCGGCGGTTACGTTGACCGAATAGGGGGAGCTGGTGCCGGAGGCAGTGGAAAGAATCAGTGACTGCGGACCGGTGCCCACGCCCGACGGTACCTGCACATTCACCTGAGTCGGACTGACGTAGTCGATGAAGGCCGGCTGCCCGCCGACGGTCACGGTGACTCCGCCCAGGGTCGTGGGAGCATTGATGCCGGTAAAGTTGGCACTGGACCATTGTGCCGTTGTGGCAGCCAGGTTGGTTCCGTAGATCTCGATCCAGCTTTCAGGCGCAACCGAATTGAAACCACCGAACGCACTCGCGGTAACTACTCCGCCGGAGCTGATCTTGGGAACCACGGCGATGGGCGTGAGCAGCCGGATCACCTGGCTCCCGTCGTCCGCAATGTATATCTTGCCGCCGCTCACCGCCACGCCGGAGGGAAAGGTGAGTTGGGCCGCCTTTGCCAATCCGCCATCGCCCGTCCATCCCGGAACGCCGTAGCCGGCGATGGTGTTGATGGTGCCGTCGGGAGAGACCACCCGGATCAGGCAGTTGTCCGTATCCGCAATGTAGATATAGCCATTGGAGTCCACCGCGACGCCTTTGGGCTCGTCGAGCGAAGCGACCGTCGCCGGGCCGCCATCGCCCAAAGGATTCACCGGAGAGGTGGGCAAACCGTTACCCGCCACCGTAGTGATGATACCGGTCGACGCCGTGACTTTGCGGATGACGTGGTTGTCGGTGTCGGCGATATAAAGATTCCCGTCCTTATCTACAGCTAATCCATTGGGATTCTGAAGCTGCGTGTGGGCGTTGTCGGCCAGGTTGCCGTCTCCTGCATAACCAGGGCCGGCGGCAAAGGAGCCGGCATAAGTATTGATCTCGCCGGCGGTGCCCTTGAACGCGGCACACGTGCTGGCGCAGACCTCGCGCACGACGTTGTTGCCCGAATCGGCGATGAAGATGTTTCCCGAGGAATCCACCGCTACACCGGAGGGAGTGCTCAATTGCGCGCTGGTGGCGGGGCCGAGGTCGCCCGAGAATCCCGCGCCGTCCCCATTGTTTCCGGCCACTACGTTGATGGTGCCGCCCGTTATTTTCCACACAACATAATTGCCGGCGTCCCCGATATAGAGATTGCCGCTCGAATCAAAAGTCAGTCCCGAAGGGGTGTTTAGCTCGGCGCTGGTGGGTGAGCCATTGTTCCCGCTATACCCTTGGGTGCCGTTACCGGCTATGGTTGAGATGTTGCCGCCCGATACTTTACGCACGCGGAAGTTGCCCGAATCGGACAGGTAGATGTTACCCGAGGAATCCAATACAACATCGAAAGGAGAGTTGAGGTCGGCGCTGGTCGCCGAGCCTCCATCCCCGCTATATCCTTGGGTATTGCCCGTGCCTGCTATCGTCGATATGGTGTAATTCGGCGGGGTTTGCGCGCGGCTCACGGACGCCAGAAAAAGGCCTGCGCCTGCGAGCACGCAAATAATCAATGCCTGGTTGCACACTTTAGTTGAATGGCGATTCACTTCAATGACCTCCGATCCGGCCGCCTTCCCTCAACGCATCCGGTATTTTCGCAAGAGTTGCGTAACCGGTCCCAGCCGATCTCGCATGGACTGTTGTTCAGCGACCGGCAGGTGGGTAAGGCGAATATTGTCCAACACCCTATCATAAGCCTTGACGAGATCGACCACCGCACGCGCCGCGCTCAACCGCTCGCCAGTCGCGACCTGAGCTTCGACCGTGCGGGATTGTATCAGGCAAGCCTGCACTTCGAATTCGACTGTGGATTCCAGCAGCATATCGGAGACGGCGCTCGAGCTCGCTACTAAACCGGCCACTAAGCCGGCTCTAAGCCGGTCCTAAGCCGGCTCTAAGCCGGCTCTAAGCAAGGAAGGCGCGCCCGGCAGCGCGCCTTCTTGTATCGGAAATTGAGTTGCGTGTTTCAGACTGCCGGTTCCAGAACCTAGCGGGGACCACCATGGAATTCGGCGGGACCCATCGCTCCGCCAAAACCGCGGCCACCCTGGCTCTCGAATTGAGTGAGCTTGGTCTGCTGGTCCGGCGTGAGGATCTGGTAAAAAGCCGCTTGGGCTTTCGCCTCGATAGAGGTCAACTGGGCGGTAAGAGTGCCAATGGTTGTCGCCGTTTGGTCGATGGTGGCTGCATCGTTACCGGTTACCGCGGTCTTGAGCGACTCGTGGGCGGTCTTCATGCTGCTGTGCACGGGCGACGCGGCGGTGGCAGCATTGGTGAAAATAGTAGTGGCTTGCTGCTGTTGCGCGGTCGTGAGGGTGAGGAGCGTCGTCAGAAAGCTGATTCGGTGCTGTATGCCGTTGCCGTGGCCCGGCGTCGGAGCTGTGGTAGACCCGCTGCTCTGGGCAAATGCGAATGACGCCGCCAATGTGGTTACAAATACCAGTCGGAAAAGTGTTTTTTTCATGGTTTTGAAAATTACCTCTACTAGTAAGAACACTAAACCGGTGGCGGCGTTACCCCACCTGCTGTTAAGTCTTTGTAAAATCTGCCTTAAGCGGTCTTTGCAAGTCGACGAAAGCGTATCGGCTAAGGGCCGTGCGCGGCCCTCATCTGGTGCACCACGGCGCGCATCTGCTCGGCAGGGAGCTTCACTTCGCCCACAAGATCGGACACCAGGCGGCCATCGCCCGCATCCCGGAATTGCACACTTTGAATGGCGGCCACCGGTTCGAGCGCGGGAGGCACCGCAGCTTCGAGGTTAATGGCTTTCTGCAGCGAGGATTCGAAAGAGGTCCTGATTTTCTCGCGCAGGGAATCGCCCAGCGGCCGCGGGCGCAGCGCCTCCCCGAGAGTGCCGTCTGCCTCCACCGATACCACCGAAGATTCCAACTTGACCGAACGGCGATCCTCGACCACAGGTGTCATCCTCACTTGAACGGTGGCATTGCCGCCAATCAACTTCTTGGTCATCTCTTTGCCGAACGCCTTGGCGCAGGCCCATTTTTCGAAATGAACATGGGCCGTGAGCAGGGCAGCGGGAGCCGAAGGCGCGAGCACGGCCTGCTCAATCGACAGCCGCTCGCCACAACGGTTGGATTGATTCAACTGCGAAGCGAGCAGGCTGCCGATGTGCCTCTGTAGATCCTCCAGATCGATGTGCAGTCTCAGCTTGAAAACCCCCGGATCGTCACCGGCCGCCCCCCGGGAAACCACGCCCGTGACCGTTACCGCTACCGGCTCTTTCTCGATCTGCAGATTTTTTTTCACCGGCGGAAGCGTAATCTCCTCCGCCCCCGATGGGCGCGGCATAACCGCCAGCCACGCAAATGTCAATGCGCAGTAAAGGCCGCGCGATCTGGCAGGACCCATGCTACTTGAAGATAATCGTGGATTCCCCGGAATACTTGTGGTAATTCCGGAAGTCGATCGTATTGCGGCTGCAGTTATCGGTGCCCCGCTCGCAGCTCAGCGTCTCGGCGTGTACCGGTAATAGAAACTGACGGTCGGAAAAGCGTACAAACTCGTAGTCCGTGGCCGACTCCACCTTGTCTGACGGGAATGCCTCCGGCATGCGGGTAGTCTGCATTTCAATACGCAGCACACGCTTGGTCTCTTTATCGATCCATACCGAGCCCCGGTAGGCGGGCTGCACCATTTGCGAAGCCACCATGATCCGCCAGTGCGAATGTTCCCGGTCGACCGAAAAATCGTAAACCAGGGAAGCGCGCCCACCCGCCCGGGACTCTCTCCGATAGTGGAAGTCAGCGGCTGTAGACGGCGAAAATACGTCGGCCAGCACCGTGCCGAACTCTCCTGTGGACCACGATCCCGGCAATTCCTCGATATTTTTCTTGGTCAGCTTACCGTTGATGGACACATCGCGATAACTCTCGCGCCCGTTTTCGTACACCAGCGCCGTCGAGACCACATCCAGCGGTTGCCAGCTCACAATGTGGGACGAACTGCTGTAGCGGGTCATGAATTCCTGGCAAACGTAGTTGGGAAGGGTTTCGATAAAAGATCCGGCCGCTTCGCGCGCCTTTTCGAGCACGAGATCTTCGGGCCTTTGCGTTGCTTCGGACTTTCCCGGTTCTACGCTCCGCGGGGCGCCGGGTTGGATCTCTTCCCTGGCGGCCGCAGGCGCGGGCGCGGGACCTGCATTGCTGGCCGTGAGCGTAGGCTGCGGCGCGGCGGCCGGGGGCGGCGCCGCCTGCTTGTGGGTAGCGGTTTTACCGCGCTTCAGCACCGGAGGCCCTTCATCGTCCGAATCTATCTTCACTGCGGCCACATCCGGCTTCGCGGGTGCATTCAGATCGGCCGGGTTGGGATCTGCAGGCGCCGCGGGAGCCGCAGTCGATGCCGCCGCCGCGGGAACGGGTGGCGATGCCGCCGGGCTACTGGCAGGGGAGGCTGCCGGAGCTGCGGCGGGCGCGGCAGCGGGCTTGGGGGTCTCGGCGCTATCGGCCGGAGCGTCCACGCGCCGCAGGTGAGGCCGGTCCGCATCCTCCGGGCTCTTGGCTATCGAAGTTTCTACAGGCTCGGCGGCGTGCTTGCGCTCAGCCGCGCTCCCATCCTGCTGCCAGACCACATTTGCAGCCGTCATGAAACCTTGATCGTCCTGGCTGAACTCGATCGTCAAATGATCGCCGGGAATTAGCTCAGCGGGCTTCACCGCATCCCCATCCTTCAGAAATTTCGTGCTGTCCACGCGTTTGAAATTCACAATGCGGCTGTCATCCGCCTCGAGAACCACCTGGTCCTTATCAATGCGCCGCAGCATCCCGTCGACGCTCTGCAATTCCGGCTCTTTCGCTTTGGCCTTCTTATTCCGGTGGGGAACCGGGAATCCGATGCCACCGCCTCCCGGATAGCCAGGCGGATACTGGCCGGGATACTGACCTATCTGGGCAGGCAGCGGCGCTTCGGCCGCAACCAATACCAAGCCTAGCCAATAGAGAGGAAGCACACGCATGACCCAGATTCGACGTGCCGGTTCAGCCAGAGGTTTCACCCCATCAGAAAAGTCGAGAGCGGACCCCGCAGCGGCGCACTATCAGCCGAGACCGCCGTGCCGCTGAATCGAGTTTGGATCGCGCTATTCGTATCGGTACTGCAACGCACACCCGCTTTGGCCTCTGCTCCAATTCGCGTCGATTCGAACGGTTATGCCGCGGCGCTCCGCGACCCTAGTCGTATAGAAGAAGTATCGCTGGTATATTCCGTCGACTTGCTAGCCCCAAAAGTTCAGTTCTCCACTTTGCATGTTTATTTTGTCCGGGCTTTCAGTACTTTAGCGCTATTCCCACAAACTTGAGGCCTTGGCCGACCGATAGCCTACCCATAGAAGGATATTCCCATAGGAAACATGCGACACATGCGCTTGCTACCTGACCCTATCATTATCATTTTCGGCTGGTTATTCAGTTGAAGTAAGAAATATCGATTGCAACTCGGCGCTTTCCCAGGCGCGCTAAAAAACACAATTCCCTCAAAAACGGTGCCAAAATTAAGGCAAAAAACTGGTATGATTCCCTTGGGATATAACAGGCTATTCCCAAGGGAAATACCAGCCTTGGAAGCCTTTTCTATCATGGGAGCTGGATCTGAAGGCCATTACTCTGGTCTGCTTGTTTTTAATAATCCCGCTCGTTGGTACGGTGCGCCGCCCCGTTCCGCCCACTAGGGCGCCCGCCCTGGCGAGCTCCAGCAGGCCGTCCCCCAGGCCTGCCTTACTTCTCGCGCGCCTCAAAGAATCCGGAAATCTGTTTCGGGCGGGAAATTTCCATCAAGCCGCGGCTTTGGCCCAACAGGGCTACCAGGACGCTTTGCGCCAAGGAAAACCCCGGATCGCCGCACAATTCTTGGGTAATTTGGGTAGCTGCCAGTTCGCCCTGCACCAATATCAGGAGGCGCTCCGCGCGCTTCTACAGGCCAGCAGCCTGGCGCAAGCCGCCGGCGACCGCCAAATCGCGGGAGTGCTGGATTTCAATATTTCCTCCTTATATTTCCAGTTGGGACAGATGGATGCCGCCGCCGAGGCCGCCAACCGGGCCATGTCACGACTATCCGGCGACGATCGCGCCAGGCAGCTTCCCAAATTGCTGATTCACCTCGCCACCCTCCGCGCCGTCCAGAACCGTTTCCTGGAGGCGCTGGCCCTGTTTCAGCAAGGAATAGCCGCCGCGGAGCGTGCCGGCGATGCGGAGATGTACGCGCTCGGTTGGAACGATCTGGGCGAGGTCTACCTCGATCGCAAGCAGCTTCCGCAAGCCGAGCATGCCCTGCTCGAAGCCTACCGTGTGCGCAAACTCAACCGTTTGCGCAGCCTCGAGAGCTCCTATCGCAACCTGGGAAGATTGCGCCTCGAGCAAGGTGATTTTGGATCGGCTTCGGCGCTGCTCGACCAGGCCGTGGAGGGGTCCCGCCGTCCGGGCGGCTTGCTGCCAAGCTGGCAGGTCTACGAAGCTCGCGGCCGTGTGCGCCTTACCCAGAACCGCCTTCCGGAAGCCTTGGACGATCTCCGTATCGCCGCGCGCCTGGCGCGTATCTGGCGCCGCGCCGCCCCGCTCGATGACGCCACTCGCGTAAGCGCCGAGAATGCCGTGCAATCCGTCCATTCCGCCTTGGTCGAAGCCGGAAATAAGCTTTACTTCGCCGCCGGCGGCCAGTCTCTGGCGAAGGAGACCTTCGAGGCTACCGAGGCGAACCGCGCCGCCAGCCTGCGCGCCCTTGTGTCCGAGCCACGCAACTGGCGTGCCGGCTTGCCCCCCGAGTATTGGGAGACTCTGTCGAAGCTCGAATCGGCCGAGGTCGAGTTGCTCCGCGGCCGCGGCAGTCCGGACAAGCTGCAACAACTGCAAGGAGCTTTAATCCAATGGGAGTCTCGCGCCGGGTCCAACGCCGACCTGGAGATTCCCCATCTTCTCGATCGTGTCCAGGCTAGTCTCGGTGGGGATGCTGCGCTTCTGAGCTTTCATTTGGCCTCCCCCGATTCTTACTTATGGACCATCACGCGCGGCCATTTTGCGCTCTATCGCCTGCCTCCCGGTCCCGAGATCGCCGGTCTGGCAGCCAACTTCGAAAGTGCTGTGAGGGGGGGAACCCCGGAAGCAACTGCTGCCGGAATACGGCTTTACCGGGTGCTGTTTGGCCAGGTCGCTCCCGCCGTCCAGCGGAAAACACGCTGGTTGCTGGCCCTCGATGCCGAGTTGTTTGAGCTGCCCTTCGCTGCTCTGGTGATCGAAACGAGCGCCGGCGAGCCCGTCTTTCTCGCCGAGCGCCACTCCGTGCAATCCATCTCTGGCGCAGCCATGCTGGCCTTGTCGGCGGCCGCTCCCAAGCCCTCTTTGCCCGGTCCTTTCCTGGGCGTCGCGGACCCGGTCTATAACACGGCTGATCCACGCTGGGCCGGATCCTCCAAGCCGGCCGACGGCCTGCGTCTCGCGCGCCTGGTGGGGAGCGCTCACGAGATTACCGCCTGCGCGGCCGCCTGGGGAGGTCCACGGACGCCGGTCCTGCTGGAAGGTACGGCCGCTTCCCGCAGCGGCGTCGCGGCCGCGCTCGATTTCCATCCTGCTGTCTTGCACTTCGCCACCCACGTTCTCGAATCCCGCCAGCGCTTCCGCTCCGGGCTCATTGCCCTGAGCCTCGCCGGCCGCGGTCAGACCGAAGTGCTCACCTCCACCGAAATCGCGACCTGGCATCTGGACGGCGCACTCGTCGCGCTCAGCGGCTGCAGCTCCGGTTCCGCCGCTGCGCTTCCCGGCACTGGATTGATGGGGCTGACGCGCGCCTGGCAGGCCGCCGGCGCCAGCGCCGTGGTCGCGACCCGTTGGCCCCAACCCGACGACGCGGGCCCGCTATTCGTCAGTTTTTATCGCTATTTTCACGCTTTTCCTCAAGCCGGAGCCGCCGTTGCGCTGCAACACGCGCAATTGGATTTGCTCCGATCCCACACATGGCGCTCTAGTCCATCTTACTGGGGAGCCTATTTTGTTACAGGTGATCAACCATGATGGCAATCAAAACCACAGAAGACTCTTCGGACATGCACCAGGCTCCCTCTCAGCCTGCTTGGGCCGAACTGGTCCACAAAATTAAACTGAACGACACGGCCGGGCTCGAAGAGCTCTATCGCGTCTTTACCCGGGGCATTCGTTTTTACTTGTGCAGACAACTGGGCCCTCAGGATCTGGACGACAGGGTACACGATACCTTCCTCACTGTGGCGCAAGCCATCCAGCGCGGCGACTTGCGCGAGCCCGAGCGGCTCATGGGATACGTGCGTACCATTGTCCGGCGCAAGGTCGCGGCCCAGATCGAAGAAAACGTTCATAGCCGCAAGCACGAGATCGATCTGGATTGGGGTCTGGCCGTGCGCGACGCCGCCAGCAATCCCGAGCAGAATGCCATTCAAAGCCAAAATGAGGATATCGCCCGCAGGGTGCTCAAGAGCATCGCCCCCCGTGACCGGGAGATCCTGATTCGCTTCTACCTCGAGGAACAATCCGCCGAGCAGATATGCGAGGAGATGAGCCTCACGGAAACCCAGTTTCGCCTGCTGAAATCCCGGGCCAAGGCTCGCTTCGGAGAACTGGGAAAACGGAAAGTCACCCGGCGTCTCGTCCCTTTTAGTGAGAATTGGTGGCCTCGTTTGACACTTAGGGGATAGCGAAGGTGATACTACCCCTAGAAAAAGGAGGCATTATGCAGTTCTGGACCGATCGCCATGCAAGCGACGACGTTCTGGAGCAATACTCGATGGGTCGTCTGGATGAGACGGCCTCCCAGGCACTGGAAGAGCATCTGCTCATCTGTGCACGCTGCCAGGACAATCTAGCCTTCACGGATGCGTATGGGCAAAGCATGCGGAGCGCTGCCACGGATTTGCGGCGGCAGGCCCGCGCCCAGGCTCATCCGCGTCTGAGGACTGGATTCCGCAAGCTGTTCGATCTGCCCAACCCGTTATGGGCTCTGGGCGCGGCCGCGCTGGTGTTACTGGTCGCTGCCGGAAGCCAGTGGCCTTCCGTTCATCGTTCCTCGGCGCAGCCGGCGCTGGTCCTGCTCGAAGCCAGCCGGGGAGCGGCGAGCCCGGTCTACTCCAGCACCCCCGCGGCAAAACCGTTTACCTTATTGCTCGATTTGACGGGGCTGCCGTTACTGCCGCAATACCGGCTCGAAATTGTCGATGCGGCTGGCCGCGGAGTTTTCCAATCGAGCGCTGCCCCAAACGGCAACAAGCTGCGCGCAACCATCGCCAAAGGCCTGCCGCAGGGCGCCTATTATGTCCGGGTATACGGTCACGAGCTGTTGCGTGAATACGGACTCGAGGCGCGCCAGTAGCCGCCGCTCAGAATACGCGCCTCTTGAGCCGCTCGACGTTAAATGTGGCCGTGTGGGCAACCGCCATCACGGCCATAACTCCTGCCTGTACCGGGTCGCTCACCACCAGGTCGGCGGCCTCCGGGACGCTCCCCGCCATATTCAGGCTGATCACCAGCAGTCCGGCTTGGCGCACCTCGCGCACTGCCTGTTCGATTTCGCCGCCCATCAACGAGCCGGCCAGCACCAGCGCTTTGGCCCGCGGCAGACGCGCTACCGCCCGCACTGCATCGGCCAGCGCTTGCTCTCCCACCAGCGGAATGGTGTCGACCGAGATATGCTCGCCGCGGATATTGTGACGGTCCGCTTCCGACACGGCGCCTATGGCGACTTGTCCTACCTGCGCCCCTCCTCCCATAATGATGATGCGCTTGCCGTAGATCTTCTCCAGCGTCTGGACAATTTCGGCCTTGTGCACGATAGGCAACGCGCGCAGGTCTGTGGCGAGCTCGTGCGCGCCGCCCGGCAATGCGATCTCAAAATAAATGCGCGCCTCCCGCGGGCTCTGCTCGATGATCTCGACCGAGCTGATATCGCCTTGGTGGCGCGCGATTACACCCGTCAATTGATGCAGCACCCCCAACCCTGCATCGGCGTGGATCACAAGGCCGATATTCCCGTTGTTCATGGCGTGTTCTCTAGTGTACAGTGGGCCGGGGTATCGTGAACATTGGGGGGCAGTCCCGTTGCGCACGCTGTTGCTCTTTCTCTCGCGCCAGAAGCAGTTACGAAAATGGATGGAAACCTCCGGCTGGGGCAGGCGCCTTTCCGGCAGGTTCGTGGCGGGCGACACGCTGCCGCAGGCGCTGTCTACCTGTCAGCGCATTAATACAGAGGGCATCGCCGTAACCCTCGATCACCTGGGCGAGAATGTCACCTCACCGGCTGAGGCCGCCGCTTCACGCGACGCTTACTTGCAGGCCCTCCAGGAAATCGTGAAGCTTGGAATCGACGGCAACGTTTCCCTGAAGTTGACCCAGTTCGGAATGGATCTCTCCTCTGCCGAGTGCCGTGCCAACGTCGAGCAGTTGGTGCGGCAAGCCGCCGGGCTGGGTAACTTCGTGCGCGTGGATATGGAGTCGAGCGAATACACCGACCGCACGCTCGACCTGGTCACCGATCTGCACGCCCGCTATGCCGCTGTCGGCACCGTCATCCAGTCTTACTTGTATCGCAGCCGCAAGGATGTTGAAATGCTATGTAGCCGCCGCATTCGCGTGCGCCTGTGCAAGGGAGCCTACCTGGAGCCGCCCGCCGTCGCGTTCCAGCGTAAGGCCGACGTGGATCGCAATTATGTAGAGCTGATGAACATTCTTCTCGAAAAGGGCGTATATCCCGCTATAGCGACGCACGATGAGAGCATCATTGCCGAGACCGAGCGCTTCGTGGCATCCCGCGGAATCTCGCGCGATTCCTTTGAGTTCCAGATGCTCTACGGCATCCGCCGGGATATCCAGCGGCGGCTGGCCGCCAAAGGGTATCGTCTCCGGCTCTACGTCCCGTACGGTGAAGCGTGGTATCCATATTTTATGCGCCGGCTGGCAGAGCGGCCCGCCAACGTGGTCTTCCTCGCTCGTAATCTGCTGCGCCGCTGAGCCGCCGCGCGGAAACTTGAGGGGGCCATCCGGCATCTAAGTCATCATGCGGTTTTGGGGCTATCTGGCAGGCAAAATCACTCTATCCGCAGCCGGTATGTATGGCCTGCTGGCGCTGCTGAATCACTTCTGGCCCCACGAGCCGAAGTTTTACAACTACGTCCCGCCGCGCTTCGGATACGATTTGCTCTACACCTCCGCGACGGGTTTGTGGTTCCTGGCGGCTTGCGGCCTTCTGTATGTTTGCGTCTGGGATCAGCGTTATCGTTGCCGGGTCTGTCTGCGGCGTCTACGTATGCCTGTCGAGACTGGCTCGTGGAGCCGCATGCTGCTGCTCGGACGGCCGCAGATCGAATATATCTGTCCGTACGGCCACGGCACGCTGAACGTTGCCGAACTGCAGATTTCCGGCCTGGAAAATCCCGAGTGGAACCCGCACGGCGAGATGTGGGACGAGTTGTGCGCATCCTCGCGCGATGCGGACGGCCGTGACCATTTCTAGCTGGAAAGTCTCCAATTGGCGCGTGGCGGCAGGAGCCGCCGTGCTGGTGGTGCTGCTGGTCATGGCAGTGCGCCTGCTTCCCATTTACGTTCACAATATCGAACTGCAACAGTTTGTCGAAGACGTGGCGCATCGTGTCGCGGCGCCGTCCACCTCAGATGATATTCTGCGTACCTGGGTGCTGGATAAGGCCGCGGATCTGGACCTTCCGGTAAAAGCGGGCAACGTGCAAATCGAGCGCTCGCCCGACACAGTGCACATCGTGGTGCGCTACGTAGTGCGCGTCGACATGCCCCTCTATACCGTAAATCTGCACTTCTATCCGGGCGCCGGAAGCCGATAGCGGGCCGCCCCCTATCGCGTGAACCTGGTAGCTTTTTTCTGCTCGTGCCGCTCGAGCGCCAGTTGGATCAAACGATCCAGCAGCGCCCGAAACGGCAGGCCGCTTTGCTCCCACATCTTCGGGTACATACTGATGGAGGTAAATCCGGGGATGGTGTTGATCTCGTTGATGTAGAGCTTGCCGCTCGCCGACTCGAGCAGGAAATCCACGCGCGCCATGCCTTCGCAGCCCACCGCCCTATAGCATTCGACAGCCAGGCGGCGCAGCTCGCTGGTCTGCTCTTCCCCGAGTTCGGCAGGTAGCCGGAACTGGGCCCGGTCGAGCAGATACTTATCCTCGTAATCGTAAAACTCCTTGGAGGGCAGCACTTCGCACGGCAGCGAAGCTGCGGGATCCTCGTTGCCCAGCACGGCGCATTCAAATTCCCTACCCTCTATGCCGCGCTCCACTAAGATTTTGCGATCGAACTCAGCCGCCAGGCGCAAAGCCAGTTCAAACTCCGCGCGGTTGTGAGCCTTCGTAATTCCCACCGACGATCCCAGATTCGCGGGCTTGACGAATACCGGATAATCGAACCGCAGCGCTGGCGTCCCGGACTTCAGCTCGCCGCGCGTAAACGCCACGTACTCGACCACCGGCAGGCCGCGCTCCGCACAGGTGCGCTTCATCGCCACTTTGTCCATGGAGACCGCGGAAGCCAGTACAGCCGCTCCGACATACGGCAGATCGGCGAGCTCCAACAAGCCCTGCACCGTGCCATCCTCTCCGAAGGTGCCGTGTAAAACCGGAAACACCACGTCTATTTCCGGATGCGCTCCGGGCTCAGGCAGTATCGGCCGCGGCGACCATTTGCCGGACTTGTCGATGAAGTATTCGAGGATGTCATAGCGCGCGGCATCCAGTCCCGCCATGATGGACTTCGCCGACCGTATGGAAATCTCATGCTCGCCCGTGCGGCCGCCGAAGATCACGGCGACTCTGGTTTTCATAGGATGCGTTTCCCCAGCGCCGACATGATCATTTCAACCGCCAAATCCGCAGTCCGGTTTCGCTCGTCGATCACCGGGTTCACTTCCACTACTTCCATAGAGAGCATGCGGCCGCCGTCGCAGATCAGTTCCATAGCGTGGTGCGCCTCGCGGTAAGTAGCGTCGCCACGCACGGGCGTACCCACGCCGGGAGCAAATTGCGGGTCTACCCAATCCATGTCGAGCGAGAGATGGAAGCCGGCGGTATCTTCTGTGGCGATCCGGAACGCTTCGTCCATCACCGAGCGCAGGCCCCGTTCATCGATGTCGCGCATCGTGAACGCCCGCACGCCGGTATCGCGCACGTGCTCCTTTTCGAGCAAATCAACATCGCGCAGCCCCACCAGCACCGTCCTGCGCGGATTCACCTTGGGCGCATAGCCCAGCAGGTTGGCCAGCTCCGGCGGACCCAGGCCGACACAACACGCCAGCGGCATCCCGTGTACATTGCCGCTCGGCGAGCTGTCCGGCGTATTCATATCGGCGTGCGCGTCGATCCAGATCAGGCCGATCTGTTGCTTCTTCCGCCGGAAATGCCGCGAAACGCCGGCCACTGTTCCGGCTGCCACGGAGTGGTCGCCGCCCAGCACTAGTGGCATTTTCTTCTTGGAGAGCGACCGGTCCACCAGGCCGGCCAGGCGCTTGCACGCCAGAGCGATCTGCGGCAGATATTTAGCCCGCGCAGGTCCCTCCGGCAGGCTCTCCGGCTGATCTACGGCAATGTTGCCCAGATCGTCGACGTGGTAGCCGAGGTCCGAGAGTCGCCGGTTCAAATTCGCCACTCGGATCGCCGACGGTCCCATATCCACGCCACGCCGCCCCTGGCCCAAGTCGAGCGGAGCTCCGATAATAGCAATGTGAGACTGCCGCATAGGCAGGGCGCGCGCCCTTGCGTGGCCGAAAGATCAGGAGACCCGCACGCCCTTCCAGAAAGCCACGCGCCCGCGTATCTGGCTGGCGGCGGGCTTGGGATCGGCATAATACCAGGCGGCGCCTGGGTTCTTCTTGCCGTTCACTTCGATGTCGTAGTAGCTGGCCGCGCCCTTCCAGGGGCAAATGCTGGTCTGGCTGGTGGGCTTGAAATATTCCCGATGGATGGCATCCGGCGGGAAATACTGATTGCCCTCCACGATCACAATATCGTCGCTTTCCGCCAGAATGGCGGCTTCCCAGATTGCCTTCGCCATACCTGTATTGTAATTCCTTTCAGGCGTGCATCATCTCGAAAAGCTTGCGCACGGTAGCCCAGTTTCTCCCCGTACATGTAGTCGAGAGTTTCGCATCAAAATAAGCGTTGCTCAGTTTGGAGCGCGCCACGCCGTTCGGGAGATGCAAATAGATCTCCTGTTCGCCAACATGAAAAGCATCCGGCGGCGATCGATGGGGATCGAGCTTCCCAACCGCGTGCGCGTTTGGCAAGTCTGCCAGGAAAAAGACGTGGAGCGTCTTCTCCGGTTCGCCGGCCTTAAGGAACGGATTATCGCGTATGGTCCGCGCGAGCTGCTCCGGGGAGCGGATAATAATCGGGACGCGGTAGCCGAAGCGCGCGCGAATCCGTTCGGTGATAAGCACCGGAAATCCGTTCGGCAGCGGCGCCGGCGCGGTGAAGATCACATTCCCGCTGGTGATATAGGTGCGCACATTGGCGCAGTCCGCGGCTACGAAGATGAACGCCAGTTCCTTCATCGGCAGCAGGTTCTTGCCGCCGACGTTTATGCCCCTGAGCAGTGCAACGTATGTGGATGTATTCCGCATGTAGGGCGCGTCCTCGCCGCTGCCGGCCCTGACCGACCGCCCCACAGATTTGGATAATCTTAAGCGGGGCTTACGTCTTCCGCCTGTAAACCCTTCGGCCCCTTTTTTACTACGAAGGAAACGCGCGCGCCTTCGTCGAGCGAGCGATAACCGCTTGCCTCGATAGCCGAAAAATGAACGAAAACGTCTTCGCCATTCTCGCGCTGTATGAACCCGTAGCCTTTGGCTGCGTTAAACCACTTGACTGTACCTGTCTCTTTCATGAATTGCTCCTTCTAGCGATTAGAATCCTGGTGTATCGCTTGAGGATGGACGGCGGGAGACTGCGGGCCTGCTTGCTGGTACCCTCGAACTGAATTCAAACGACGTGATAGGATCCTTACGCCCCCACCATAGCATGTAGATGCCGAAAGCGGCAAGTCGGTTTTCGCCGCGATCACGCCTGCTCAGACCAGCACTTTCTTCATCAGCTCGCCTTCGACGTCCGTCAGCCGGAAATCGCGCCCCTGGAAGCGGTAGGTCAAACGAGTGTGATCGAAGCCCAGCCGGTTCAGCAGCGTGGCGTGCAGGTCATGCACCGAGACCGCATCTTCCACAATGTTGTAGCCGATATCATCCGTCCTGCCCACAGTTACGCCGGGCCGTATGCCGCCGCCGGCGACCCACATGGTGAAAGCGCGCGGATGATGATCGCGCCCCAGAAATTTCGAGCCGCTGCGCGCTTCGTTCATCGGCGTGCGCCCGAACTCGCCGCCCCAAACCACCAGCGTAGAATCGAGCAGCCCACGTTGCTTCAGATCTTTCACCAGCGCCGCGGCGGCCTGGTCGGTAGCGCGGCAAAGCTCCGAGAGCCGGTTCACGATGTCGTCCCCGCCGGATGACCCGTGGGTGTCCCATCCGCGATGGAAAAGCTGTACAAACCGCACCCCGCGCTCCACCAGCCGGCGCGCCATCAAACAATTATTAGCAAAGGTGTTTTGGCCCGGTGTGGTGCCGTAGAGGCTATGTATGTACTCCGGTTCCTTGGACACGTCCATCAGATCCGGAACGCTGGTTTGCATCCGGTAAGCCATCTCGTAGGAGTTGATCCTGGTGGTGATTTCCGGATCGCCGATTTCGGCCGCATGCGCTTCGTTCAAGTTGCGGATCAGGTCGAGCGAACTTCTTCGCGCGGCCGGATCGACGCCCTCGGGATTCGAAAGGAACAGCACCGGGTCGCCGCTGCGCCGGAACTCGACACCCTGGTAAGACGTCGGAAGAAAACCGCTGCCCCAGCAGCTCTTCCCGCCATCGGGCTGGCTCTGGCCGGAGAGCAGCACCACGAACCCGGGCAGATCCTGGTTCTCGCTGCCAAGCCCATAAGTGGCCCACGAGCCGAAGCTCGGCCGCCCGACGATCTGATGCCCGGTCGACATGTAGATCTGAGCGGGAGCGTGATTGAATTGCGTCGTCCACATGGACTTCACGATGGCCGTCTCGTCGACAATTTCCGAGAAGTGCGGCAACAGGTGGCTGATTTCAGCGCCCGATTGGCCATGCTGCGAGAAACGATGCGGGGAGCCGAGCAGCAGCGGCGTGCCTTGGATGAACGCAAACCGCTCGCCCTTGACCAGCTCCGCCGGCACCGGTTGGCCGTCATATTGATTGAGCTTGGGCTTGTAGTCGAACAGGTCCAGTTGCGAAGGCGCGCCGGCCATGAACAGATAGATGACGCTTTTCGCTTTTGCTCCGAGCGGCGGCTTCTTCGGAGCGAGCGGCCTGGACTGCTCTCCGAACAGCCGTTGGTCCAGCAGACTGCTCAGCGCCAGCGAGCCGATGCCGAAACCCGCGCGCCCAAAAAAATGCCTTCTGGTAATGTCGAGAAGGCGCTCAGACTGGGGATTTTCCACTATCGATTCACTCCTTCGTTACCGTCTCATCCAGGTTAAGTATCGCGTTCGAGACCATGATCCAGGCTGCCATATCGGCGTCTTTGGCCCCGGCTCCGGCTACCTTTGCTGCGCGCTCGGGATGCCGCTCGAAGCCTTCGCGCTGGCTCTCGTAGTTCTGAACAATGGCAGTCAGCTCATTCGGTTTGGGCTTGCGGCCGGTACAAAGTCGAAAAGCCAGGGCCGCGCGATTTTCCGGAGCCGGTCCCGCTTCGTCGATCACCCGCTTGGCCAGGGCGCCGGCTGCCTCCACGAACACCGGGTCGTTCAACGTGGTCAGCGCCTGCAAAGGCGTATCCGTACGCAGGCGGCGAACCGTACAAGTCTCGCGGCTGGGCGCGTCGAAAACCGACATGCTGGGAAAGGGCGCCGTGCGGCGCATGAATGTATAGAGGCCGCGGCGATAGCGGTCCTCTCCCTTGCTCATGGTCCACTTGTCGTCGTTGTAGGGCATGTCCCAAACGCCCCCGGGCTGGTAAGGAAACACGCTCGGGCCGCCGATCTTGAGGCTGAGTAAGCCGCTGGCGCTCAGAACGATATCGCGAACCATTTCGGCTTCCACCGTAAAGCGCGGCCCACGCGCCAATAAGCGGTTGTACGGATCGCGCTGCTCGAGCTCCGGTGTGACGCGGGAATCCTGCCGGTAGGTAGCCGAAGTCACGATCAGCCGGTGAATGGCCTTCTGGCTCCAGCCGCGATCCATGAACTCGACCGCGAGCCAATCCAGCAGCTCCGGATGCGTGGGACGGTCTCCCTGCTTCCCAAAGTCTTCACTGGTCTCGACAATGCCATGGCCGAAGTATTGCTCCCAGAAGCGGTTCACCGCCACGCGGCTGGTCAGCGGATTATCTCTGCTCACCATCCATTTGGCCAGTCCCAACCGGTTTTTCGGCAGCCCCTCGGGCCAGGCATTCAGAGCCGCCGGTGTGCCGGCGTAGACCGTTTCGCCGGGACTCAAAAAGCTCCCGCGAATGCGCATCTTGGCCGATAGTTGCTCGTTGGTAGCTCTGTCCCCCATCACCAGCGTGGTCACGATGCCGAGCGAATCCAGCTCGTCCTGCAGGCGCTCGAGATCCGCCCGGCTGGCATTCAGGGACGGCGCCACTTTGCGAAATGCCTTCGAAAGATCGGATGCCTGCTTGGCTGAGCGGGCCTCCGGCTTCATTTCGAAGACCGGACGCAGCTCCGCGGGAACCTGTAGGCTGTCGACGGGTGTGCGCCCACTGGTGGCCGACAGGCGAAAACGGCCCATTCCCTGCCCGCTGAATTCCGAACCATGCACCAGCGTGATGCGCAGCGTATCCGCGCTATGGTCCAGCCGTTTCCCGAGAGTCAGGACCAGTCGGCGTGCAACGCGTTTGTCCTCGCGCGACGCGTCCACCTCCCAGACCGGAGCGTCTGGCTTTTCCTTCTTCGATTTCATGCGGCCGTTATCCGATTTCGCCTGTGCGATTGCGACAGGCTCGGCCTGGCCGGAGGATACCGCCTCCACGCGCACCTTAGTCAGCGAGAAATTGCCGTAAGCGTCGCGGCCTGGTCCGCCCCTCGGCAGCCTCGAATCCGGTAACGCCTCAATACGAATCGCGCTTAGTTTCTCAGGATGCGCGGCACGGACTTCCAGCACGTAGGTGTCGGTCGCAGGATTCTCGCCCGAAGCCAGCCACGAGCCATCCGCTTGCCGCTCCAGCTTAGTGCCCGCCAAAGAACGCGCCGAAGATATTTCGAGCGCCTTCCAGGAGGCTTCCTGCGCTCGCATGCGCGCCTCCCAGTGCCGTTGTTCCGCGTCCAGCCGGGGAGTCTGCGTTTTCAATTTCGTTTCGAGTAAATCAATTTTGCTCTGCAGCTCATCCCGCCGCACGGCCTGCTCCGGTGTGGGCAAACTGAGAAGCGGCTCGACGTATTTGTGGCTGGTGTCGCCATAGTCCTTCTCTTTGTAGTCGGAATTACTGAAAAATGCCATGAGCTGGTAATACTCTTTTTGCGTAAACGGATCGAACTTATGGTTGTGGCATTGCGAGCAGCCAATAGTAGAGCCCAGCCAGGCGGTAGTGGTGGTATTGACGCGATCGACCAGGTTCACCCAGAATTCTTCGTCCTTGTCGACGCCTCCCTCTTCATTGAAGAGAGTGTTGCGGTTAAAGCCGGTCGCGATCCTCTGCTCGGTAGTCGCATGGGGAAGAAGATCTCCGGCGAGCTGCTCAATCGTAAACTCGTCGAAGGGCAGATCCCGGTTAAGGGCATCGATGACCCAATCGCGATATTTCCAGATGGAGCGGCGATCGTCCTTCTCCCATCCGTTGGTGTCGGCATAACGGGCCAGATCCAGCCACGGCCGGGCCCAGCGCTCGCCATAGTGCGGGCTCGCAAGCAACCGCTCGACCAGCCGTTCATAGGCATCCGGGTGGGTATCGTTCAGGAAGTCGTCGGTCTCCTTCGGCGTGGGCGGAATGCCGATCAGGTCCAGGCTCACGCGGCGGATGAGGGTTTCACGGGAAGCTTCGGGCGATGGCTGAAGGCCTTCCTTCTCGAGCCTTGCCAGAATGAAGGCGTCGATCGGATTGCGGACCCATGCCTGATTGTGGACCGCGGGCACCGCCGGCCGTACGGGCGGGATGTAGGCCCAGTGCTTACCGGTTCGCGCGCTGGCCGACGGAAGGCCCGGTGCGCCGCCCTCGATCCACGCGCGAACAAGCGCCACACTGTCCTCTGACAGAGCCGTACCTCCGAGAGGCATTCGAACGGCCTTGTCCGCCGACACGATCCTCTGGTAAAGCGGACTGTTGGCGGCGTCGCCGGATTTGATCACCGGTCCGGATTGACCGCCCTGCGCGATCGCCTGCGCGGAATCGAGCGCCAATCCGCCGCTGCCTTTGGCGCCGTGGTGGCAAGCCACGCAGGAAGCGGTCAGAATAAGCTGAACCTGAGTGAAGTCGGCAGCCCGTGCCAGGCAGGACCAGGCTAACGCAAGGAGCGCCAGCCTCGCCACAGAAAGTCGGTGATTCCTAACAAGGGTGCGCATCTGTGCTGATGTGATCTACCGTTAACGCTAACATTGGGCGCCGGGATTTGTCGAGCGAATGTGGTGCGGAGACGGAACAGAACGGACTTCAAAACAAATACGCTGGGACGCGCCACTCGTCGCACTGTCCCAGCGGCGGAATTGGCGCGTCCCGCGACCAGGCTACTAGACCGATCATAAGCGATAACTGCCTCCGCTCCTATCCTGTCGGCACGGTATAAATCTACCGGGCAGGCGGTATATGATCGTAGGTATCCAGCCTGATAACTTACCCCTGGAGGTGGAGGGGGCCGAACACGCGGTAGTCTTCAAGCGTAGCGCGGAGCCTGTTCAATGGGGCGCGCTAGTCGTGCTGCTGGCCGGCTTCGGCGGAATGCTGGGGCTGATGCTGTTTGCCGGCCTGGACTCGCTGCGCTCGCTCGGCCAGGTGCAGTCGCACAACGTGCGGATCCGTCAGATGTTTCTGCTGCGCAATCGCGCTCTTGGAGAGATCCGGTCCGCTCTCTATCTTTCGGGCACTTCCACCCGCGACTACCTTTTGGAGCGCGATGCCGTCCAGGCCGAGACATTCCGCGCCAACCTGCAGGAAATTCGCGTCGGCATGGACGCTGCCCTCGAACGCTACTCCCATTTGCTCGATGCCCGCGAGGAGGCGCCCTTCCGGGCCCTCGAGGCCCGTATTGCCGACTACTGGAAAGCCTTTGATCCCATCTTTCACTGGGATGCCGGAGAAAAACGGGCGCACAGCGACGCCTTTCTGCACCGCGAGCTATTCCCCCGCCGCGCCATCACGCTGGAAATCGCTGATCGCATCGCCGCCGTCAACGAACAGGAGCTCAGCAACGGCGACGCGCGTCTGAATGAAATCTTCGACCGCTTTCGCTACCGGCTCGGTCTGATGCTGGCGGTCACCCTGGCGATCGGAGTGCTCCTGGCCGCTGTCACCATCCGCCACATTCTGCGTCTGGGGCGCGCCGCGGACCTGCGCTACCGCCAGGTAGTGCACGCGCAGAGCGAGTTAAAGGAGCTCTCGGCGCGACTGGTGGAAACACAGGAACGCGAGCGCCGCGCGATTTCCCGCGAGCTGCACGACGAGGTCGGGCAGTCCCTTACCGCGCTGCTGATGGAACTGGGCAATCTCGGCGCGGTGGCGCCCGGCGATGCGGATCTGCGCCGCCATCTGGAATCCATTCGCCAGCTCGCCGAAAGCAGCGTCAACGTGGTGCGCAACATGGCCCTGCTGCTGCGGCCCTCCATGCTCGACGACCTCGGGCTGGTGCCCGCCCTGCAGTGGCAGGCCCGCGAGATCTCCAAACGCACCGGCATGGGCGTCATCGTGGATGCCGACACGGTGGCTGACGATCTGCCCGAAGAGCTCAAGACCTGCATCTATCGCGTGGTCCAGGAGGCTCTCAATAACTGTGCGCGGCACGCCGTCGCGCGCACCGTGCGCATTCAAGTGACCCAGGAAAGCGAATGCATCCGGATGAGCGTGCAGGATGACGGCAAGGGTTTCGACTGCGGACAGGTGCGCGGCCTCGGTCTGCTCGGCATGGAGGAGCGTGTCACCCGTCTGGGCGGCCATTTCCAATTGCAGTCCGAACCCGGACACGGCGCACAGTTGCGCATCGAGATTCCGCTGGCCGGCCAGACCGCGGAGACCGTCGCGTGAATACCGTCCGCATCCTGCTGGCTGACGACCACACCGTGATGCGCAACGGTCTGCGCCTGTTGCTCGAGCGCCAGCCGAATCTCAAGGTGGTGGGCGAAGCCGCCGACGGCCGTCAGGCGGTAGCTCTCAGCGAGTCGGCCAGCCCCGACGTCGTCATCATGGATATCGCCATGCCCAACCTGAACGGCATCGAAGCCGCTCGCCAGATTGTCAGCCACAATCCGCGCACCGCCATCGCCATCCTCAGCATGCATTCCGACGAGAGCTACGTCATCCGCGCGCTGAAGGCCGGTGCGCGCGCCTATCTGCTGAAAGACTCCGCCGAGGCCGATCTGCTGGCCGCTGTGCGCGCGCTCTCCGAAGGTAAGTCGTTCTTCAGCCCCGCCATCAGCAGGATTCTCGTCGAAGATTACATGCGCCAGTTGGAGCGGCAGGGCGCCGAGGATACCTACGAGCTGCTCACCAATCGCGAGCGCGAGATCCTGCAGCTTTTGGCCGAAGGCCGGACTAATAAAGTGGTGGCGGCTATGCTGAATCTCAGTCTCTATACCGTCGAGACGCATCGCACTCACATTCTGCAAAAGCTGAACCTGCATAATGTACCCGAGCTGATCCTCTATGCGGTGCGCAAGGGAATCATCGCTTAGGACCTGTGGCTAGCTGCTGCGCTTCAGCAATAAACACCCACCGATGAAGGAGAAGACTCCCAAAACCGCGACCACGGCCAGACCGGCCCAAAAAGCGGGGCTGTGTACAGCATCCTGAGGCGCATCGCCCCAAAAATGGTGGTGCAGCAGATGTGCGGAGTGCAGCGTCGAGAGAATCACGGCAAATCCGCAGACTATGTTTAGAATTCGCATAGGCCAATACTACAAAAATCAACCATGCTACGGTGAACGAATATAAGCCTCAGTACGAAAGCGGCGGGAAGCCCTTAAGCGGGGTAAAATAGAGCGAGCCTCTCCATTATGATGTGCCCCAGGTGTCTATCCTTGCTGGTATCCTGCGGATTGGCGGTGCTGCTGGCGGGCTGCGGCAAAGACAAGGGCCAGCCCATGGCAGCGTTTCCGCCTGTTCCGGTCAGCGTAGCAGTGGCTTCGCGGGAGGCCGTGCCTGTCCAGATTCGCGCCATCGGAACCGTCGAACCTTCTTCCACCGTGCAGATCAAGTCGCAGGTGGCCGGCTTGCTGCTCAGCGTGCACTTTACCGAGGGCACCGAGGTGTCCAAGGGTGACCTGCTTTTCGAAATCGATCCGCTGCCCTTTCGCGACGCGCTGGCTCAGGCCGAAGCAGCCGTGGCCAGAGATCGCGCGCAGTTGAACCAGGCTCAGGCCAATCTCGCCCGCGATGTCGCGCAATCCAAGAGCTCCGATGCCGACGCCAAACGCTACGAACAGCTTGCCAAGGAAGGTGTCGCGCCCGCCATGCAGGCCACCCAGCAGCGCGCCTCCGCCGATGCCATGCAGCAGTCCGTGGTGGCCGACCAGGCCGCCATCGAGAGCGCCCGCGCTTCGCTCGATAGCGATCAGGCCGCCGTGTCGCGCGCCAGGCTCGACCTCGGGTATTGCGAAATTCGTTCTCCGGTCAGCGGCAGAGCCGGCAATCTGCTGGTGCACGCCGGCAATCTCATTAAGGTGAATGACGTTCCGCTGGTGGTCATCAACCAGATCGCTCCCATCTTCGTTTCATTCGGCGTGCCGGAGGAACAACTCTCCGCCATCAAGCAGAAAATCGCCCGCGAGAAGCTCTATGTCGCCGCCTCGAACGATCAGGCGCCGGACCAGATCACCCGCGGCATGCTCACCGTGATCGATAATGCGGTAGACACCAACTCGGGCACCATCCGTCTCAAAGCCACCTTCGATAACCACGAACGGCTGCTCTGGCCGGGCGAGTTCGTCAACGTGGTCCTCACGCTCGATACCCAGAATAATGCGACGGTAGTCCCGTCGGAAGCCGTCCAGGACGGCCAGCGCGGCCAGTTCATCTTTGTAGTCAAGGCGGACCAGACCGTCGAGTCCCGCAACGTCACGGTAAACCGCACGATCGGCCGCAGAGCCGTAATTGCAAAAGGCATCACGCCGGGTGAGACCGTAGTCACCGATGGCCAGTTGCGCCTGTTCCCGGGCGCGAAAATACAACCGGTTCCGGCCGGCAAGATCGATAATCAGGCGCTCTGATCCATGAACATCTCCCGCATCTTCATCGAACGCCCCGTGATGACCGCGCTGGTGACGCTCGCCATCCTGCTGTTTGGCGTGGTGGCGTTCCGGTCCTTGCCCGTGGCGGCTCTGCCTACCGTCGACTATCCGAACATCCAGGTGACCGCGGCGCTCCCCGGCGCCAGTCCGGAGACCATGGCTTCCTCAGTCGCCACGCCCCTCGAGCGCGAATTTTCGACCATCGCCGGCGTGCGCAGCATGAGTTCCCAGAATTCCCAGGGCGCCACTCTGATTACTGTCCAGTTCGCGCTGAGCCGTAGCATCGACGCGGCCGCGCAGGACATTCAGGCCGCCATTGCCAAGGCTGCGGGGCAGTTGCCCGCCAACATGCCTCGGCCGCCTTCCTATCAGAAGGCCAATCCCGCCGACCAACCCGTGCTGTTCCTGTCGCTCACTTCCGCAACGCTACCGCTCTACACTCTCGATGAATATGCGGAGACGCTGCTGGCGCAACGGTTATCCATGGCCAGTGGCGTCTCCCGCGTATTCGTCTATGGCGCGCAGAAGTACGCCGTGCGCGTACAGGTCGATCCCGACGAATTGGCCGCGCGCGGCATCGGCTTTGACGAAGTGATGCAGGCCATCCAGCGCAGCAACGTCAATCTCCCTACCGGCAGGCTATACGGCGAGAAGCAGGCCTTCACCGTGCAATCGAGCGGCGAATTGATGCGCGCCGCCGCCTACCGGTCCATCATCGTCGCTTATAGAAACGGCGTTCCCACGCGCCTGGAGCAGCTTGGCCGCGTGATCGACGGCGTCGAGAACGATAAGGCCATCGCCTGGTTCAACGGCGTGCGGGGCATGATTCTCGCCATCCAGCGCCAGCCCGGAACCAACACCGTGGAGGTGGTCAACAACGTCAAAGCGTTGTTGCCGCAATTCCGCAGTGAGATTCCTCCAGCGGTGAAGCTGGACGTCGCGTTTGACTCCTCGGAATCCATTCGCGGATCGATCAACGACGTCGAATTCACGCTGGTGCTGACGGTCTGCCTGGTAGTGATGGTCATCTTCATCTTTCTGCGTAATCTCAGCGCCACGCTGATTCCGGGCGCGGCCGTGCCCCTTTCCATCATCGGCACTTTTGCCGCCATGTACCTGCTGGGCTACAGCCTGAACAATCTCTCGCTGATGGCCTTGACGCTCTCCGTAGGTTTTGTCGTCGACGACGCCATCGTCATGCTCGAAAACATCGTGCGGTACATGGAGATGGGAAAAGGACGCATGGAAGCCGCTCTGCTGGCTTCACGCGAGATCGGCTTCACCATCATCTCTATGACGATTTCGCTCGTGGCCGTCTTCATTCCGGTACTCTTCATGGGCGGAATCGTGGGCCGCCTGCTGCACGAATTCGCGGTCACCATTACCGTCGCTATCCTGATCTCGGGGTTCGTCTCGCTGACTTTTACTCCGATGCTGGGTAGCCGCTTCCTGCGCTACAGCCACACCGGCCATCACGGGCGCCTGTATGGCGCGTTCGAGAGCGGCTTTCGCGGCTTAACTTCGGCGTACGACTACACACTCAAGAAAATCCTCCGGCATTCCTTCGCCACCATGATGGCAGGCCTGCTGCTGTTAGTCGGCACCGTCTATCTTTTTTTCACCATGCCCACGGGCTTCATACCCAGCCAGGACAGCGGATTTACCCTGGGCTTCGCCATGGCCGGCCAGGACATTTCCTTCGAGTCTATGGCCAAACACCTGCGCGCGGTTTCCAGCGTCGCCCAAGCCGACCCCAATGTGGCGCGCACCGGAACCTTCCTGATGGGGGGCGGCCAGGGAGGCGGTGGTAATCAAGGGGGCTTTTTTTCCACCATGAAGCCGCGTTCGCAACGGCGGCTTTCCGTGGATCAGATCATGGCGGAAATGCGGCCTAAACTGGCCGCCATTCCAGGAATAATGGTGTTCCTGCAGAATCCGCCGCCGATTACGGTGAGCGGGCAATTCAGCACCAGCGTCTACCAAATGACGCTACAGAGTGCCAATCTGACCGAGATATACGACTGGGTGCCGCGGCTGATGGATCGTATGCGCACGCTGCCTGGGTTCCTCGACATAAACTCCGACCTGCAGATCGCCAGCCCGCAGGTAGTGGTCGATATCGACCGGGATCACGCCGCCGCCCTGGGTCTTTCCCCGCAGCAGATCCAGGATGCGCTCTATGCCGCGTATGGCGACCGTCAGGTCTCCACCATCTACACGCCCGCCAATCAGTACGCGGTAATCCTGCAAGTCGCGCCGCAGTACCAGCGCACCCCGGAAGGGTTGGCCAAGATCTATCTGCGATCCTCCCAAGGGCAACTGGTGCCGCTCAGTTCCGTGGTGAAACTTACGCGCGGCGTCGGACCGCTGAGCATCAATCACTTCGGACAGTTGCCGGCGGTGACGATCTCGTTCAATCTCCAGCCCGGCTTTTCGCTGGGCAATGCGGCCGATCAGGTGAAGCGCGCCGTGCAGGAGTTGCGCATGCCGCCCACCATCAGCTTCAATTTCCAGGGCACGGTGAAGGAATTCCAGCAGTCCTTCCAAGGCCTGTCAGTCCTGCTCATCGTCGCCATCCTGGTGATCTACATTGTGCTGGGCATCCTGTACGAAAGTTTCTTGCATCCCATCACCATTCTTTCGGGATTGCCTTCCGCGGTCTTCGGCGCGCTGCTCACGCTGAAACTTTTTCACAAGGAGCTGGATCTCTACGCCTTCGTCGGCCTGATTATGCTTTTCGGCGTGGTGAAGAAGAACGCCATCATGATGATCGACTTCGCACTGGAGGCGCAAAGGGTGGAAGGCAAGCAGCCGTTTGAAGCGATTTACACGGGCTGCCTGCTGCGCTTCCGGCCGATCATGATGACTACCGTGGCGGCGCTGTTCGGTACTCTGCCGATCGCGCTCGGCTATGGGGAAGGCGCCGATGCGCGCCAGCCGCTGGGTCTTGCCGTGGTCGGGGGCCTGGTCGTATCCCAGTTACTCACGCTCTACATCACGCCCGTGATTTACCTGTATATGGAGCGATTCCAGGGGTGGTTGCGGCGAGGCCGTATCGTGCGGGAGCCGCTCCCCGAGCTCGCGGCACGGTAGGCTCAGAGCCCCGCTGCCTTGGCGAGTGACAGCATGTCTTCCAGCAGCAACGCCAGATGTGGGCACTTTGCATAGGCTGACTCCGGAGTAAGCTGGCCGAATAAGTGCGAGCCGTCAATTACCTTCTTGTACTCGCGTCCCTCAACCCTGTAAGCTTCGTGGAGGCGCTTCGATGGCGGCCGTTGAAAATTGACCGCTTCCGGTCGGCGCGACAGATCGTCGAGATAGCTCCGAACCGATTCGGAAAATACACTGGGATCGCTTAGCAACCACGCTTCGGTTTCGTGAACTGCGAAGTGCTGCCGGAAACGCCGGTCTCCGACCCGATGCTCCAATTCCCCTTTGGCCCACGCACATTTCTGGGCCACGCTCAGATTTGGGGGAAACGAAAGGCCAGCACGGTACAAGTCCAGCAGTCCTATGACCGCGATCAGGTGTCCAGACCCAAGATCCCTCGTGGCCCGCTGGGCGACGCTTTTCAGATATTCGGAGTTTCCCGTGAAGTTTACTGGTACCACACCAACCGGGTGCGAGAGTCTCGGATCAAAAACGAGGACAAGGCGCGTTCGGTATGACCTTCAACAAATAGCGCAAATTTCACAAGACGGCTGCGGCCTCGCCGGAGAAAATGAAGCGGCCAAGCGAATACTCCTCAACCCACTTCTTCAATTCGGCACCGCCGATGGTCTTCAATTCTGTGTGATCTCCCGCCCAATTGAAGATTGTCGTAGCCGGAAGGGCTTCACCGAAGGCGTCTAGCATTTGCGGCGAGTGAGTACTAAGAATGACCTGCGTCCGCGTGGCAGCGGCCGCGGCAAACTCGGCGATGATCGGAAGCATGGATGGGTGCAGGCCAGACTCGGGCTCGTCGATGGCTATAAGTGGTGGCGGATCGGGCGTGGCCAGGATCACCAATAACAGTAGGAACCGAATGGTTCCGTCAGATAAGTCGGCGGCGCTATCCTCACGCCTGCCGTGCCGCCGCCGGACATACATTTGCACCCGATTCGGTTCAGTAGAGCGAAAGACCAGTTCCTCAAAGTCGTCAGGAAAAGCCGCCGCCATGCCATGGTCGATCGTATCCTTAAAGTCGCCCTCGTACAGCGTTTTCAAAACTGGGATGAGGTTTTGCCCATTGTAGGAGATGCGCACTTCTTTCCTGGCGACCGCAGACCGTCGAATTGCCGCGTCTTCGTCCATGTGAAGGTCTTGGTAAATGGTCCATGACCTGAGCTGTTGTTGCAAAATGTACGGCACCGGGTGTGTCCAGAGAACTGAAACCATCGAAAGGGCCGTTTCCGTTTCAGGGAGGTGTTTAGCCGGATCGCCCGCAACGTAGTCGTCGCCCTTAGAAACGGTCAACCCCCGCGCATCCCTCTCGAAGACCCGAAACGGCGTAGTCGGCCCCTCAAATCCGAGGCCCTCCGACACAACCCGGAAGCTCGCGGACTGGGGCACCGATGCTAAAGTGAAATGATAGAGATGCTGTTCTGCAGAGGGCCGATCGAAAGTACTGCCGGTTTCAATCTCGAACTCGACCTGTTGTGCTGACCCACCCCAAAGCAGCCGTGGCAAACCACCCTTACTAAGCACGAACTCACGCAGATTGCCGGCCGCCGAAGCACGAATCAGCTCCAGCGCCCGCAATAGATTCGACTTCCCAGAGCCGTTCGGACCGATGAGTACGTTCAAGTGCTCGGGCTTCCACACCACGTCCCTAAACGACGTGAATCCCGAAATCTTGAGCGACTCGACGTACATACCCAGTTATTGTATCAACCCCCCCTACTGCTCCCGCCGCACATACTCGAACTCAAACGGTAATCCATGAATACCGTGCGTAGGCTTCGCTAACCAATGCGCAATCTTACCAATCTCCATTACCGGCACCATCAGATTGCGCACATAAGCAATATCCTTCTCACCCGGTAGAAACTCATCGCGCCGCTCATTCCACTGCTCTTCGCTCAGACAATGGCCCTCCGGATCGAAACGCCCGCCGGAATACGCCCCGATATGCCGATGGAAGCGCCGGTCCGGCAGCCGCAACCGATAAGGAATTTCGTGCTCCTCGATCACACGGTTCCAGCGCGCGACACACTTTTCGCAGTCCTCCATATACGAATCGCGCAGCACCTCATTCATCGCGTTGCGCAACGGAATTTCTTCTCCGCTCACCCGATACGATCCTTCGAGCGCCAGGTGGTCCGGGTATTTATCCTCCTGCGCGCGGCCTTTCATCCCCGCGGAAAAAAAGCTGGCGGCATTGCTCGAGACTTCGCCGCCGAACAAATCCAGACTCAGGCTGAACCACAAATTGATATATTTCTGAATCGTCGGAAGATCCACCGCGCCCTGCCGCCGCACGTCGTCGTCGCCCGTTTCGCGCATCAGCTCACAGGTGCGCCGCACCACGCGCCGCACGCCGGATTCCCCGACGAACATGTGGTGCGCTTCTTCGGTAAGCATGAAGCGCGTGGTGCGCGAGAGCGGGTCGAAGCCGCTTTCGGCCAGCGCCAGTAACTGGTACTTGCCGTCGCGATCGGTAAACGTCGTGAACATATAGAACGACAGCCAGTCCGCGATAGGCTCGTTGAAGGCTTCGAGAATACGCGGCTTGTCGCTCGAGCCGCTGCGGCGCTCCAGCAGCTCTTCGCTCTCTTCGCGGCCGTCGCGCCCGAAATAAGAATGCAGCAGGTAGACCATCGCCCACAGGTGCCGCCCTTCTTCCACGTTCACCTGGAAAAGATTGCGCAAATCGTAGAGACACGGCGCGGTCTGGCCCAACAGCCGCTGCTGCTCCACGCTGGCCGGCTCGGTATCGCCTTGGGTAACGATCAGGCGTCGCAGCATATTACGATACTCGCCCGGCACCTCCTGCCATGCCGGTTTGCCGAAATGGTCGCCAAATCCGACGCGCCGGTCGTGTTCCGGAGGCGCCAGAAAAATGCCCCAGCGGTAGTCCGGCATCTTGACGTAATCGAAGTGCGCCCAGCCTCCCGGTTCTACCGAAACGGCCGTGCGCAGGTAGACATCATCGGCCTGGAAGCCTTCCGGGCCCATGTCGCCCCACCACTGCATATAGTTGGGGAGCCAGTGCTCGAGCGCGCGCAAGAGCCGCTTGTCGTTGGAAAGATCTACGTTGTTGGGAATCCGTTCGTACAAGGACATCAGGTCCTCCGCCAATCGAATTGCGGCCGTTCCGGCCGGCCATAGAGCGTCAGAGCGCCGCGCTCGCCTGTGGCATTGGGTCGCGAGAAGATCCAGTTCTGCCAGGCCGAGAGCCGGCTGAAGATTTTGCTGTCCAGGTTTTCTGCGCCGGCGAACCGCAGGTTAGCCTCCATAGCTGTGAGCGCATCCGGAGACAGGCTGACGCGTTCTTCGATAGCCACCCGCAATTCGTCTTCCCAATCGATCGCATCCACCGCGGCCGTCGCCAGGCCCGCCTCTTCCGCTGCGTCCGTGTCGAAAAGTTCCGATGCGCCGGCGATCTCATCGGCGCGTCCGGGCTCGGCCATGAACCGGACCTCGAGGCGCGACCGGCCGTGCGTCATCGGCAGCAGCCCCCCGTTGAGCGGCGACGATGCCACCTGGACCTCGTTGGACGCATCGCGCAGCATGTAGATGCGATCCGCCGCCAGGGCAATTTCGAGCAAACTGCCCGCGAAACAGGAGCCCTCGTCGACCACCGCAAACAGGCTGCGGGCCGTCAGATCGAGGCGCCGCAAGGTCCGCGCCATCAGCAGCACAATTTCGTTCACCAGCCAGTTTTCGCGAAGCCGGCAGAGCGTGGCATCGACCTGTCTCACCGCGCCCAGGTCCCCGCGCGTTTTCAGCACGATCAGGCCGATCTGGTCATAGTGAAAACGCAGCCGCAGCAGCGCATCGTCCATCTCGCGGAACACGCGCAACGGCCAGAAATCGGCGCCGGCGAGCAGGATGGCTTCTGCCATATCGGGCTGGGCGCTTTCCGGAGCGTGAATGGTAAGCTCGGCCGTACGATTTTCCGAATCCAGCTTCAGTTCGACATGCCGGTAGCGAACCGAGTCCGCGGTCACCTCAGGCGAAAGCGCATCGAGCACGATGCCCGGGCCCTCCAACGGCAGCTCATCGGCCGCCAGCGCCAGCGCCCGTTGGCGGACTGCTTCGGAAAAGCGGCCGCGCGGAAACACGCCATCCACCAGGCGCCACTCCACCGCTCGCTTTCCCTTGATGCCTTCAGCCAGGGTGGCAAAAACGTCCGCCAGGTCGCGCCGCACTTTGCGTTTGTCGACCACACGGGTGAGGCCGCCGGTGCCTGGCAGCACGCCCAGCAGCGGCACCTCAGGCAGGCTCACGGTGGAGTTGCCGTCGTCGACCAGATAGATCTCTTCGCAGGCCAGTGCCAGCTCATAGCCGCCGCCCGCGGTGGCTCCGTTGCAAGCGGCTATATAGTGTTGCCCGCTGTGGGCGGAGGCGTCTTCGATCGCGAGGCGCGTCTCGTTCGTATATTTGCAAAAGTTAACTTTGAATCCGTGCGTCGAGCTCGCCAGCATGTGTATGTTGGCGCCCGCGCAGAAGACGCGGTCCAGGCCGCCCGTGACGATTACCGCGCGCACTTCGGGATGCTCGAACCGCAGCCGCGCCACCGCGTCGGCCAGTTCGATATCGACGCCGAGGTCGTAGGAATTGAGCTTGAGCCTGTAGCCGGGAACCAGCGGCGCGTCCTCGGCCACGGCCATGGTAAGCGTGGCCAGCGGGGGATCGATCGAAAGGCGCCAGTGCCGGTAGTCGTTCGGATGCGTTTCCAGTGCGATCCCGGCAGAGCGTCCTGGCCCCATTCTTTTATTGTACGGTGCCGGCCGGAACCCGCGCGTCTCCATCTCCAACTGCGCTACGATGGCCTATCCGGAGGCCCTCCAAATGGTTCTGTCAGATGTAGACATCAAGCGCTACATCGCAATGGGGAAGATCAAAATCGCTCCCGAATTGCCGCCCGAGCAGTTTGGGAGCTGCTCGGTGGATTTCCGGCTGGGCACCGAATTCAGCGTCTTCGAACACAGCCTCCATCCCTATATAGATCTCAGGAACAGCACCAGCCTGCAGCACATCATGCGCACCATCGAGGTGGCTCCCGACGAGCAATTCGTCCTGCAGCCGCGCGATTTCGTACTGGCAGTGACGCACGAGTCGCTCGAGTTGGATGCCGATGTCCTCGGCCGCCTGGAAGGGCGTTCCAGTCTGGGGCGCATCGGCATCATCGTACACGGCACCGCCGGACTGTTCGATCCCGGCTGGACCGGTAAAGCCACGCTCGAGCTGAGCAACCTCAGCCGCATGGCCGTCGCGCTCTACCCCGGCATGCGCATCTGCTCGTTTACATTTGAACAGCTCTCCTCGCCCTCTTCCGTACCCTACCGGCAGAAGCCCGGAAATAAATACTCCGGCCAGTTGCATCCGCTGGCGAGCCGGCTGGGCGCTGAAGCTGCCAAATGAAGCTCACCTTCCGGGGCGCTGCCGGGAGTTGCTCCCCACGCCAATAAGCGAGTTATGATACGCACTTTGGCAAAGTGAAAAACGGCTACAATGGAGGCGAATTGAAACTCGCCACCGCCAAAAAAACCGATGCTGCCGCCTGGGCGGAGGAAATGGCCGCCCTGCTGGAAAGCCGCGACTACGCCAACCTCGACATTGCCGGCCTGGCGGAGGAGTTACGCGACTTGTCTCGTTCCCGGTTTGACGAACTGCGCAGCCGCTTGCGTATTCTGATCGCGCACCTGTTGCAACGGCAATATCAGCCGGCCAAGGGATCTGGCTCATGGCGGAGCACTATCACCACGCAGCGTTTCGACATCGCCGACATGCTGAAAGAAAGCCCCAGTCTGGGGACGCGCCTCCAGCCGGAGTTTACGGAAGTCTGGTACCGGGCTACTGTGCAGGCAGCCGACGAGACCGGTATCGACATCGAGAAGTTCCCCGCCGAGTGCTTCTGGGATCTGCAGACCGAGATCCTGCTGTCGGGTTGGTTTCCGTCTGGTGCTTGATGGCCGTCCATCGGCACGCACTCACAATTGCCGGAGCTCTTTTCACGGCACTCCTGACTTACACTCCCTATAGCGCGGGTTATGATTCATCCCCAAGCTTTGCCACTATTTACAACTTCACCAGCACTAACGGGCAGTATCCCGCGGGAGGTCTGGCTATTGGCGGCGGCGGGGTGCTCTATGGAACCACCGCGTATGGCGGGACGTACGGCTTCGGCGCCGTATTCTCGTTGACGCCGCCGGCGGCCCCGGGCGCCAGTTGGACTGAGAACGTGCTCTACAGCTTTCAAGGCGGCGCCGACGGAGGACTGCCTTACGCGGCCTTGGCGATCAGCGCGGGGGGAACGCTTTATGGCACTACGAGCGGCAGCGAGCCCTCGAACGCCGGCACGGTGTTCTCGCTTACTCCGCCGGCCTCTGCTGGGGGCGCGTGGACTGAGAAGGTACTCCATGCCTTTGCAGGCGCCGGTGGAGTCGGCCCGTCAAGCCTTGCGATCGGGCGCGACGGGGTGTTGTATGGCACCACTGGCGGCGGCGGAGGCGGCGTTTGTTCATTGGGGTGCGGGACGGTGTTTTCCTTGGCTCCATTGGGATCGCCGGGCGGTGCGTGGACTCCGGCTGTGGTCTATACCTTCACTGGCGGAGCCGATGGATCGAATCCCGCCGCGGGCGTCGTCATTGGCAATGACGGGGTCCTCTACGGTACAACCATTGGCGGCGGAGCGAACACTGTGGGCACTGTATTCTCGTTGACCCCACCGGCGACTACAGGCAGCGCCTGGACTGAGGCCGTGCTCCATAGTTTCGACGGAATCGATGGCGAAAATCCCGACACGCCAGTCGTGATCGGCGTCGGAGAGGTGCTCTACGGCGTCGCCTTCGGCGGGATCGCCGGAGGTGGCACGATTTTCTCCCTGGCGCCACCGGAATTCCAGGGTGGCGTTTGGAGCATGACCGTGTTACACAACTTTCAGGGAGGTATATTGGTCTACCCCGCACCTGGACCCGTAGTATTGAGCCCAAGCGGCGTTCTCTACGGTACAACGCAGTCGGGCGGGAGCGCTCAACACGGTACCGTGTTCGCTTTGAAGCCTCCAGCATCTTCGGGCGGTTCCTGGACCGAAGTCCCGCTCCACGCGTTCGGTCAGTTTGGGGAAGCTTATCCCCTCGGTGGTGTGGTCGTCGGCAGCGGTGGGGTACTCTACGGCACGACGTCGGTCTACTACGGGGCTTCCTACACCGGCTCGGTGTTTTCTTTGACGCTGTAACCTTGAGGCCGTGCCGTCAGAGGGCGAAAACTTTCCTTCTAGCCCCCTGAAACGTAAGCAATTTTGGAAGAGTCTATAATAGTTTGAATCAATCAACGGAGTAAAGGAGTTCGATCTGTGAGCCCAACGCAATATCCGCCCCCGCCAGCCAACTCGGGCACAAAGACCGCGGTAGTCGCCGGCGCCCTGGTTGCCCTGCTGGCTTTCAATATCTATTTGTATTTTGCACTGGACCACACGCGCACCGATATGTCTAAGATGCGCGAATCCATGCTGACGGAGATCGCCAACCTGAGAGAAGCCAGTTCGGTGACCACGCAGTCGCAGCGCCACAGCGTGGAGACATTGAAGGCAGAGTTGGAAGTCGCGCGCCGTCAGGCCAACCAGGCGGCCGGTCAGGCCAAACAGGAAGCCATGGTCCGCGCGGAGCAATTGACCAAGAAGTTGGCGGATGAGCAGGCCCAACAGCACGCGCAGGTGCAATCGGAACTGTCCGATGTCAAGCAGCAGGCCAGCACCGCCAATACCAAGATCGGCGAAGTGAGTGGGGACGTCAGTAACGTGAAGACCGAGCTTGGATCTACCAAGGCGGAACTGGAAAAAACCGTTGCTAACCTGAACAAGGTCCAGGGCGACCTGGGCGTGCAGAGCGGCTACATCGCTACCAACGGCAAAGAGTTGGCGGCATTAAAGCGGCTAGGCGAGCGTAACTACTTCGAGTTCACTCTGCTGATGAAATCGAAACAGCCGCAGCGCGTCGGCGACGTCACTCTGCGATTAAAGAAAGCAGACGCCAAGCACAACAAATACACCCTGGACGTGATGGCCGACGACAAGATGACCGAGAAAAAGGACAAGAATCTCCTGGAGCCGGTGCAGTTCTATGTCGCCAAAGCAGGGCACCAACCCTATGAGCTGGTGGTCAACAACATAGAGAAAGACAAGGTTGTAGGGTATCTGGCCACGCCCAAAGATTCGATGCCGCGAAATTGAGCGCTAGTCACTTCACCGCTATGGTGACGCCCTGCTGGCTCGAGACGCCGTTAATCGAAACCGTCACCGGTACGGCGCTGCCGGGCGTCACGGACGCGGGCACTTGTGCGTTGATCTGCGCCAGACCCGCTGTAGCGCCGGGCGCCTCACCGCAATAGTCCAGCGTCGCATCCTCGCCGCCGATGCTGGCCGAGCACGCCACCGCTACTTTGGGCAGCGGTATCCCGCTAATACGGCCATCCACGCCGGGTGGATCGGTGAGCCCCTCTCCGGTGGCATAAATGAATACGTACTGGCCTCGCGCGGCCGGATTGGCCGGGCCGTTACGGCTGAAATCCTGGTTCAGAACGGCGCCCTGGCCGCGCCCGGAAGAATCGTTAGTGAAGATCGCCGGCTTGGCGGCCGCTACCGGAACCGCCAGCGGAGCCGAGGCATTGCCCTGATAAACAACGCTCACATTGACCGATGAAAAGGGAGCGACCTCGTACGGAACGATGGCGCTCAGTTGCGTGGCCGAGATGTAGTAGATCGGCGCCGCATAGCCATTAAACAGGATTTCGACGCCGCCCACCGATGTGCCCCACATGCCATCCGCATTGAGTTGCGGGCTTATCGGCGTGGCTGGTCCCATAGACTGCCCCCAGATATCCACGATCTCTCCCGGCGAAATGCCGGTGGCATCGTACGAGGCTGCGCTAGAGACTGCCGCGACCACCGGCTGCGGCGCCGGCATGACGCTCTGCGCCTGCGGAACGATGAACAGCGTCATGGAATCGGGCGGAAATGTCGCCGCGATATGGCCGCCTGCCACGCTCACGTCGGGAGACTGGCGCATGATCGCGCTCAGGTTGTTCTGACTGTATTGCCATACCTGCGCCGTGCCGGCCGGCGTGAAGTTGGCCAGGCTCACCGTGTCGGCGATGGCGGCTGCGGTCTTGTTGAGGATCAGCACCGTCAAAGCGGAATCCGTCCGCTGCGCCGAGAAGATGGAGAGCGTGTCGGGATCGCTGCTGGTCGCCGACACACTGGTGCTTCCGAATTGGGATCCGCTGCCATCGTAGTTCAGGAAAATTTGAAACGCGAAGGCGCCCGGTTGGGTGGGCCCGGGAGTGCTCCAAAGCGCCCCCAGATCTAGCGACTCGCGTCCGAAGATGCCTAGAATGTCTGCCTGCGCGATCGCTCCGGTGATGCTTTCGAGCGCCCCCCAACTATATTCGCTGATGGCCAGCATGGTGCCCGGATAATTCTGGTCAACCCACTGGTGCATCTGCGGAATGAGTTCCGGAGCTACCTGATTGCCGCTCGCGTTGTAGATATTTCCGTCCGGGACGATGTAGCTGGGGTCCCAGAACGCCCGGGTCGAGGTCATGCGCAGCGTTTCCATGGTGCTGTCGCCTTGCGTAGCGCTCAGACTGCCCGGCGCTATATAGCCGTGCACGTCCAGATAATCCAGCAGGCGCCGGCCGTTGCTTTGTGCCGCGGCCGCATTCATCTGCTGCAGATAATACGGAATCCAGGGCACGCCGCCGTGCGCCTCCTGATCCGTGGGATTGTCCCAATACTGATAGGGCGATACGCTCCAGCCATTATTCATGTCCAGTCGCGAAAACAACATTCCCGACCAGCCCGCCGGCACCGGACCGGTAACCAGCGCCGTGGGATCCACCGACTTCACCGCCGTTGCCCACTTCAGGTCGCGCGCCATCATGTCGTCGTAAGTGGCAGCCGCCGGGTATACGTCTACGTGGTTGGAAAGCCACCACTCCGGCTCGTTATCCAGGCTCCACATGCGCACGCCGCCCTGATCTGCCGGGCCATAGCTGGTCAGAATGTTTTGGACCCACTGTTGCGCGAAGGTCTGGGTCACCGGGACATAGGCGTCGTTGGGGTCGTTTGCGATCTGCGTGCCGTTCTGCAGGATTCCGTTGCCGCAGTCCGGGTTATCCGGGTTAGTGGCCTTTTGCGCGCCGTATTTTGCCACGCTGAAACTGCATTCGCCGGCGGCCTTGGGCGTCCAATCCATGAGTGAGACGGTGCCGAGACTGGCCGTGCCGGCCCGCAAATTGGCCTCATGAAACGCATCGAAGCTGGGACTGATGTTGTAATTCTCGTACACCCACGGGTTATCGCCCGTATTGTTCTTGATGCTGTTCTGCCAGTTGAATGTGGTGGCATCGTCGCCGCCCCAGCGGATCAGCGGAATGTGCATCAGCGCCATCAGGCCGTTGTCGCTCCACTCGTTGATGCCGTAAATCAGAGGACTGATAGGATGCCGGTTTGCGTTGACATCGACAGCCAACGCCGGTGGCGACTGCCCGTTTAGGGCCACGCCGGTCATCGCGGCAACCAGCAGGAGACCGCGAGCGCGCATACTGCTGCTATCTTATCGCACCGGAGCCGGCATTTACCCGCACCGATTCGGTGTACCCTTACACCACTTGTAACGCTTCGCATCCGCCGTGCGCCTAACATCTTCATCGTGTTCATCGCCCTCATGTTGGCCGTGCTATCGGCAGGTCTGTTGTTGGCGGAAGAGTCCACTCTGCAACCGGTCACCGTGTGCGAGGTGTTGCAGGATCTGTCCGCCTACGATGGCAAAGTGGTCGCTATGGTGGGGCGATTCTCGTTCCGCCAGAATGGGCGCTGGCTCGGCGAACAGAACTGCGGCCGGAAGCTGATCGTCGGGGGGCAGGAATGGCCGAATGCTTTTTGGGTGGCGTACGAGCCCGCCTCTGCTCCGAAACCACCCGCCGTGTTGGCGGTTGATGGAGTGCTGCTTGCTCAGAAACTGCGCGCCGTAAAGCTGGCTACGTCACTCACCAAGTTTCGCTTTGGAAATACGGATTACGATAGTTGGGCGGTGGTCTACGGCCGCGTGGAGACGCGTAAGGATCTCGTCGCCGTGACAGCGGGCGGGACCCGCAAGAACGGTTTCGGATATGGAGAATCCTCGCCCGCCCGCTTAGTCTGTCATGGCGACGCCGTGGTGGTCTTCCTCAACGACGAAGCTACATCGCCCGCTTCGCGATGAATTCCTGGCTGTTGCCTTGCCCTCCTTCGCGCATTCTGGTGAACTTGATCTGATCGCCGGAAATGGTTCCCTTATACATGAGCTTCATGGTGTTCCCGTTAAACTCCATGGTTTGGGAGAATGAGATCTCATCGCCGGTAATTTTTCCGTCGGAGATTTGCACTTCCTGGCCGCGAGGACCGCTGACAGTACCGGTCAGCGTGTCGCCATCCGCTTTAAAAGTAAATGTCGATTCACGTGTTTGCCCGCCGCGGCCGGGAACTTGAGCGACCCACTTGCCGCTAATATCGGCGGCGAGCGCGGTGAGCGTCAGTATGCCGAGCAGGAAACCTAAGGTTGCTAATTTTCGCATACCGAAAAGGCGCGCTCCCGGTGACGAATGTTACGTCAAAACAACCGTTTACAATCTCTTAACAAGGTAACAATCGTAAGTTCCTGGTCGTCGTTTCTGCTTGCGGTATTTATTTTTTCTCGCTGTCGGTGGTGCGCTTTACGGGCAAAGCGGCGTGGTCAAATCGGCCAATCAACCGATTCCGGGAGCAACCGTCACGGCCACCATCGGCAGTCAAAAAGTGGAAACTACCACGGGTGACAACGGTAGTTATATCTTGCCCGCTGCGCCTGCCGGTGATTGCGTCATCGAGGTACGAATGTTCGGATTCGAACCTGTCACCCGTAAGGCGAATTGCGCGCAAGGCCAAAAGGTCGACTTCGCGCTCCAACTGCAGGAATCGCCCATAGCGCAGCGACTGGCGCGCTTCGCCGGCGCGCAGGGTGCAGGCAACCAGCTTGCAACGCAATTGGAGAGCGAACTCAACGAGCCTGCCGCCACCATGGGTGCGGCGCCGGCTACCGACGGTCAGAATGGCAACGAAGCTTTTCTGGTGTCCGGCAGCCTGAGCCAGGGCTTGGCGTCCAATGCCCAGCCTGATTTCGGCATGTATCAGATGGGCGGCCCGGGCATGGGCGGCGTCCCCGGGGGTGATCCGTCGGGCGCGCAGAATGGTCCGGGTGGCGGCGGCTTTGGAGGCCCCGGCGGGGGCTTTGGAGGCCCTGGAGGCGGTTTCGGAGGCCCTGGCGGAGGTCGAGGAGGGGGTTTTGGGGGCCCTGGAGGTACGCGGGCAAGAGGCGGCGCGGGGCGTCCCGGCGCGCAGTTCGGCAACCGGAGAGCGCCCAGCCAGATTCACGGCATGGCGTTTTTCACACTTGGTAATTCAGTCTTGGATGCCAAGCCGTTCTCCATCACCGGAGCGAGCCTTGCGCAGCCTGCCTACGCCAGCAGCCGCTTTGGTTTTCTTTTGGGCGGACCGCTCTTGATCCCGAAGATTGTGAAGTCCCCGTCCACGTT
>Ga0302326_10001245_pt1 | contig 65772 bp, 60 predicted proteins | sample Palsa_T0_3_FD_202264 | JGI IMG/M metagenome (GOLD analysis project Ga0302326, IMG submission 202264) | Peat permafrost microbial communities from Stordalen Mire near Abisko, Sweden - Palsa_T0_3 | ecosystem: Environmental > Terrestrial > Soil > Palsa > Peat permafrost | place: Sweden: Abisko...
TGCCTATCAATCGCGCCAAGCTGATGCTGGACGATTTTCAGGCTGGACGAAAACGTCCCAAGCTGGGCGTGTCGGTGGTCCCGATCTCGGGCGACTATGCGGATGCGCTGCGGCTGCCAACGCAAGGCGGATTGCTGATCCAGGAGGTGGACCCGGGTTCCGCCGCGGCGCGCGCCGGGCTGCGCGGAGGACGGCAGGAAGTGCAGATCGGCAACGCCCAAGTATTGGTGGGCGGGGATCTCATCCTGTCCATCGATGGCAAACCAGTGGAGCGCGACGATGCCATCAGCCGCGCCCTGGCAAGCAAACGCACCGGCGACGCTCTGGAGCTGACCATTTTCCGCAACGGCCGGACGATGAACGTGCGCGTGCGCCTGGGCGACGAAGGCGCGATTTAGTAGCAGTCTAATGACTCAACAGCGATCGGAATGCTCCTGCTGATCCTCTCACTATCTGGGTAATTCGGGAATGGATCGACAACCGGCGCGCTTCGAGCTAGAGGCGCTTGTGAACGCGTAGCGAAAACTGTTACTCGCTAATTCTTCCGCCGGCAAACCGAACACCTGCTCCGCCAATTCATATTCGCGCGTGAGCGTGGTGTGGAAGAACGCCGGATCGTCGGTGTGGATGGTGATTGGGACGCCCGCGTCATAGAGCGTTCGCAGCGGATGATCTTCCAGGCATGCCACCGCTCCCGTGCACACATTGCTCGAGATGCAAACCTCGAGCGGCACGTTGTCCGCGCGAAGCTGCGCCATCAAAGCTGGATCTTGGGCCGCCGCGATCCCATGCCCGATGCGCTCCGCTCCAATCGCCAGCGCGCCCAGCACGGACTCCGGCCCCGCCGTCTCTCCCGCGTGACAGACCAGATGCAGCCCGCCGTCCCGAGCATAAGCGAAAACGTCCCGGAACCAATGCGCCGGCCCGCGTATTTCGTCGCCGCCGATGCCAAAGGCTATGGCGCCTTCGTCCCGCCGGGACACCGCGAACTCCGCCACTTCCATCCCTTTTTCCGCGCCGAATTGCCGGATCGCATCCAGAATCCAAAACGTCTGGACGGAGGACCGCTGCGATTCGCGCCATACCGCGTCATAAACAGCCGCCAAATCCTGCCGCTTCCACAGCACCACGCCGGCCGACAAAGTAATCTCGGCGTAAGTCACGCCCTGGCTCGCCAGCGAATCGAGTAAGTGGCGCGTTGCCAGCGCATAATGCTCGGGTTTTTCCAGTTTCTTGCTAACCCAGATGTAACCCCGCAGGAACTGCTCAAACGACTGGCACGTTAAATTCGCCTCGATCTCCTCGCGGGTCAGCGATGGATCGATAGCCAGCAGCGTTTCCGGGCCAATGGATCCCTCCAGATGAATATGCAATTCAGCTTTGTTCATTGCAGGAAAACAGTTCCTAACTTCTGCACAGCGCAAAGGGTGCGGCGCGCACCGCCGAGCATCGGGAACTGGCTCGCGCCGCACTCCGTTTTGCGCGTGTCCTTAAAAGTTACAACCCTCTGCCATAATAACTGTGCATGACTCCGCAAGAACTCGAAGCCATCCTCAACGGTACGCACGGCGATCCGTTTTCCGTGCTGGGGCCGCATCAGATTGCCGAAGGCTGGGAAGTGCGCGCGTTCCTTCCGCAGGCTATGGATGCCGCCGTGCTGGTGAATGGCGCGGCGCACTCCATGCGAAAGACACGCTCCGAGGGGTTTTTTGTCGCTTCGCTCTCTGAGGATCCGGGAAACTACAAACTGCATCTCACGCTCTGGAGCGGCGCCCAGACCGACCTGGAAGACCCGTACCGATTTCCCCGCCTGATCTCCGATTTCGACCTGCACATTCATGGGGAGGGAACGCAATATGAAAGCTACCACACCATGGGCGCGCACCTGGTGGAATGCCTGAGTGTCCAGGGGACTCGCTTCGCGGTGTGGGCGCCAAACGCGGAAGTGGTCAGCGTGGTGGGCGACTTCAACGACTGGGACGAGCGGCGGCATCCCATGCGATCGCGCACCGGTGGAGTCTGGGAAGTCTTCCTGCCAGGTGTTGGCGCGGGCACCATTTACAAGTATTCCGTCGGCGCGCCCTCGCGCGGCTTTCGACAGCAGAAAGCCGATCCCTACGGCTTCGCCATGGAAGTGCCGCCCAAATCGGCTTCCATCGTGTCCGATCTCGAAGGCCATCAATGGAACGATCGGCAATGGCTGGATGCGCGCGCTCATACCGATCACCTGAAGGCGCCCATCTCGATCTACGAAGTACATCTGGGATCGTGGCTGCGCGGTCCCTATAATTCGTACCTGAGCTACCGCGAGCTGGCCGACAAGCTGGTGGAATATGCAGTTCAGATGGGCTACACGCACTTGGAACTGCTGCCGGTTATGGAGCATCCGTTCTCGGGCTCGTGGGGCTATCAAATCGTCGGGTTCTATGCGCCCACTTCCCGCTTCGGTTCGCCGCGGGATTTCATGTATTTCGTCGACCGCTGTCATCAGGCCGGTGTCGGAGTGATTGTCGATTGGGTGCCCGGCCACTTCCCCAAGGACGCGCATGGGCTGGCGCATTTCGACGGGACAGCGCTCTACGAACACGCCGATCCCCGCAAGGGGGAGCATCGCGAGTGGGGCACGCTGATCTTTAATTACGGGCGCAATGAGGTGCGCACGTTTCTCATCTCGAACGCGCTGTTTTGGCTGAAGGTTTATCACATCGACGGGCTGCGGGTGGACGCCGTCGCTTCGATGCTCTACCTGGACTATTCGCGCAAGCCCGGCGAATGGATGCCCAACATATACGGCGGAAACGAAAATTTGGAAGCCATCGATTTTCTGCGGCGCTTCAACGAGCTGGCTCACCAGGTCCCCGGCGCGATAACCGCGGCTGAGGAATCCACCGCGTTCGCCGGCGTCTCACGGCCGACGTATTTGAATGGTCTGGGCTTCACCATGAAGTGGAACATGGGTTGGATGCACGACATGCTGGATTATTTCTCTAACGATCCGGTGCATCGCAAGTATCATCACAACAACATCACGTTCAGCATGCTTTACGCTTTCACCGAGAATTTTATTCTGCCCATTTCCCACGACGAAGTGGTGCACGGCAAGGGTGCGCTGTTGAGCAAAATGCCGGGCGACATGTGGCAGAAGTTCGCGAACGTGCGCGCATTTCTCGCCTATATGTACGCCCATCCCGGAAAGAAGCTGTTGTTCATGGGCTCGGAGATCGGCGTGTGGGACGAGTGGTATAGCGAGCGCGGCTTGCCTTGGGAAATTCTGCATTACGATTTTCATCGCAAGCTGCAGGCATTCGTCGCGGAGCTGAACCGCCTGTACCGCGCCTACCCGGCCTTCTACGAAGTGGATTTTCATTGGTCCGGCTTCGAATGGGTGGATTTCCGCGACGTGGACGGTTCCACCATCTCGTTCATCCGGCGCCCGCAATCCGGCAAGCCGTTCTTGCTTTTCGTGTGCAACTTCACTCCCGTGCCGCGCTTGCATTATCGCGTGGGTGTCCCCGACCCCGGCGTCTATCGCGAGATTATGAACGGCGATTCCGAGCTGTGGGGCGGCAGCAACCTGGGCAACGGCGGCTACCGAGGCTCGGAGCCGGTCTCCTACAACGGCCATTATCACAGCCTCTCGATCACGTTGCCGCCCCTCGCGGTGGTGGTGTTCGAATCGCCGGCAGGATAGTTGTCTGCGGGGCGGCTCGGCTTCATCTCGAGGCTTCCGTCTGTCGAGGCGAGGTGAAGAATGTCGTGTTTGAGCAAAGTAGAAGCCGAATCGAGACCGGCTGGTGGCACTGAAGAGGAGTTGGAGTTGAGCGTGCGGCAGGTGCAGCGACTGCTGGATGCGCTGAACAAGGATTGTGACAATGCCGTAGGGCACGGGCTGCGAGGCAAGGTTTCCAATCGGAAAATCGAGGAGACGGTCGAGCGGCAAGCGGTGAAGATCCTGTCGGCGCCGGTTTACGAAGGGCTCGGGCCGACATCGGCCACGGAGTACTTGGGGCCAGAAGAACAGAGGAGAGCGGAGTCGTGCCTGGTACAACAGCGACTCGGCCGGACGTGGGGCAGGGCGCACCGGTGAGCGCGAATGGCTGGAGGGCCGTGGCGAGAAGCTGTACTTGATCGCGCCGATCGACGATGCGACCAATCGCGTGGGCGGGCTTTGTGCGACACGATTCAACCGAAGAGAACATGAAACTGTTGTGGAGTTACCTCGGGAAGTTCGGGCGGCCGCTGTCGTTCTGCGTGAGACCCGCATGTACAACGTGTGCGCCAATTGGTACAATCTCGCAATGGCCGATTCAGTCTTGGTCCCGGTTGCCGCTTCGGTCGTGCCAGTGGCGACAGTTCGGTCGGGGCACGCCCCGGTGGTTCGCGTCACTCACTGGATCACCGCGTTAGCCTTCCTGGCCCTGCTGGTCAGCGGAGTTGAAATTCTCATTTCTCACCCCCGTTTCTATTGGGGTGAAACCGGCAGCGTACTGACTCCTCCGTTGTTCAAATTGCCGATTCCAGCCTCCAGAGCCACCGTCCCAACCGGTTACGGCTACGTGCTTCCGGACCAAAATGGATGGAGCCGCTATCTTCATTTCCAATCGGCTTGGGTGGCAGTATTGACCGGCTTAGTTTACGTAGGTTTCGGATTGTCCAACGGGCATTTCCGGCGGAATTTGCTTCCCGCTCGCGCCGACCTCTCCCGGCGTGGACTCTCCAAGGTAATCGCCCGGCATTTGCGCCTCAACCCGGCGGGTGAAGACGAAACCTGGTCGTATAACGTGCTTCAGCGGCTCACGTATCTGCTGGTTATTTTCGGACTGTTCCCGTTAGTAATTTGGACGGGACTGGCCATGTCCCCGGCCTTTGCGTCTGCCGTTCCGGTTGCGGTCACTGCTTTGGGCGGCCAGCAATCGGCGCGCACCATACACTTCTTCGCCGCGGTTTTCCTTTTGCTTTTCCTTTTAACTCACGTCGTTATGGTTGGTCTTTCCGGATTCCGAAACCGGGTGCAAGCGATGATCGCCGGCGCCCCCGCGAAACGGAGGGAGGGAGTATGAGCCGGATCTCACGTCGTAAACTCATCACTGCCGGTTTGGGAGTAGTTGCGGGCGCCTCCGGCGTCGCCGCGGCTTCGAGCCTGGCGCGGCGTTATGGACTCATCCCGCCGGACGGCGGCGGCGTCTACGGCCCGGGCGAAACGCTGACCTACGCAGCGCAGCGGTTATTGACTCGCCACTCTTCGGCGCGTGAGTTTGCTCCGAGCCAGATTTCGAAAGATCCGTTCGCAAATGAGGTGGATCCATTAGGCGAAGCGTTCCAACGCCTTCAGGAGGGAGGGTTTGCCGGCTGGCGCCTCGCGGTTGACGGACTGGCGGCTCACCCGCGATCTTTCACTCTGGCTGAACTCAAGAGCTTTCCCGCCCGCAGCCAAATCACTCATCTGGCCTGCGAAGAGGGCTGGTCTTATATCGCAAAATGGAAGGGCGCGCCTCTTGCGCTCATCCTGGACGCTGTGGGGACCTTGCCCCAAGCCCGGTACGTTGTCTACCGTTCGATTCAATCCGACTGGTGGGAAAGCATCGACATGGCGGATGCGATGCACCCGCAAACTCTGCTTGCCCACGGTATGAATGGCAGGGAGCTGCCTGTCGCATTCGGCGGACCTCTGCGAATGCGTGTTCCCCGGCAGCTCGGCTACAAGAATGTCAAATACATTACCCGCCTCACCATAACCGACAGCCTGAAAGGGTTCGGCAAGGGCTTGGGCTCGGCGTCTCCAGAAGGTGGATACGCGTGGTACGCCGGCATCTGAACTAAACGGCCTGTGGCAAAAGTCCGAACACCCCGTTTGCGGACGGGCGCGCATGAGACCACGCCTCAACACCAGGTTCCCATGCAACTCGGCCGAGCCGCAGTCCGGATCTTTGCCGCCAACGATCGGATGAACCAGGTTCTTATCGAACATCTCGACCTGGCCGCCTGGAGAGCCAAACCGCCAGGCCAGGCCCGTACCATTGCGGCGATCTTCACGCACATGCACAATGTCCGCTCCAAGTGGGTCAGGCTGACAGCTCCGCACTTGAAGGTTCCACCACAGCTCAACCGCGCGCACTGCACGCCGCAGCAGGCCCGTGCGGGCTTGGCCGAGAGCGCCGCCCGCTGCGCGGAGATGCTGGCGGAAGCGCTGGGCGGCAGTGGGGGCCGCATCAAGGAGTTTCGCAGAGACGGCTGGGCTGCGCCTTGGCCGGTTGGCCCAGAAATGCTGTGCTACATGCTTTCTCATGAGGCCCACCATCGCGGGCAGGTATGTATGCTCGCGCATCAGCTCGGATTCCCGTTGCCGAGCCAAGTGGCGTCCGGCATCTGGAATTGGGAGAAGCTCTGGAAAGAGTGCGGGGCGTCCGGGGGCCCCGGCTACGACTCTTGAAGAACACGCGCAAAACGAAGCGCGGCGCGAGCCAGTTCCTGGCGTCCTTGGGGTGCGCGCCGCACGCTCAACGCAATCTCACACCGGTGCAACCCGACAACTTCCCTCACATCGGTCTGGTCGGCGACACCTACACCGTCACTGTGACGGGCGAGCAGACCGCTGGACACTTCTGTGTACTGGATTTCATCCTGATCGAAGGTGAGATGGAAGCGACCTTTCGTGGCAAGGAGTCGATGGTGCGCGCCGGCGATACCCTGAATATTCCTGCCAACGCTCTCCCGCGGGACGGGAGAATTCTTCGTGGAGGTGGGGGCGCCGGTGGCCACGCGCACGCGCCCCCGCCGAAACTGGACGAAAAAGAGCAGGCAGCATTCATCGAGAAAGTGAAGGCGCTGGGCCCCAAGTACCGCACCGAACTACTTCGAGAGGCTTAGCAGGCTGGGTCGAAACCGGGTTCCGAATGGTCGCGCATGGATCAAGAACTTGCGCGACTGTCTTATCGCATTGCCCCGCCAAGGGCGGCCCAACCGCTCCCTTTACGGTCGCGGCTCTGTAACGCGCGGAATCCACTAGGCCGCGCGCCTCCAGGATTTCAGGAATAATTCGCGCCGCGCTCCGCTTTGATGCCGGATAACTCGTTGGTGTTATGCCGGGCGGCCCAAAACATGGTAGCGGCGATTCATCCTATGTCGGGATGCTCTGGCAGTTCCAATCCTTCACACTTTGGAGTGGGAAGACCCGATGCCTCAAAAGGCAAGGCCAGAAAAGGAAGGAAATATATGAGCATCATCACGACGAAAGACGGGACGCAGATTTACTACAAGGACTGGGGCCACGGACAGCCGATCGTTTTCTCACACGGGTGGCCGCTGAGCGCGGACGATTGGGACGGCCAGATGCTGTTCTTCGGGGAGCGTGGCTATCGCGTTATTGCGCATGACCGGCGGGGTCATGGGCGCTCCAGCCAGACCTGGGACGGCAACGAGATGGACACCTACGCGGACGATTTGGCGGCGTTATTTGAAAAACTCGATCTTCACGACGCGATCATGGTTGGGCACTCCACCGGCGGTGGCGAAGTGGCCCGGTATCTTGGCCGGCACGGCGCCAAGCGCGTTTCCAAAGCGGTGCTCATCAGCTCCGTGCCGCCGCTTATGTTGAAGACCGAGGCCAATCCGGGCGGCCTGCCGATGTCGGCCTTCGACAGTCTCCGGGAAGCGCTGGCGGCTAACCGGCCGCAGTTTTACCGGGAAATCACCCTGCCATTTTACGGATATAACCGGCCGGGTGCAAAGATTTCCGAGGGAATCCGCGAGCATTGGTGGTTACAGGGCATGTTGGGGGGAGTCAAGGCCCATTACGACTGCATCAAAGCGTTCTCGGAAACCGACTTCACCCAAGACCTGAAGAAGATCGACATCCCCGTGCTGGTGATGCATGGCGACGACGATCAGATTGTGCCGATCGGCGCCGCGGGTTTGAGGTCGGCGAAGATACTGAAGAACGCGACGCTGAAGGTTTATCCGGGCTTTCCGCATGGCATGCCTGCCACCAACGCGGACCAAATCAACGCCGACTTGCTGACGTTTTTCAAAGGCGCCGCGACTGCGGCGTCGCGCTGAACGCGTCTTTCAAAACAGACCCATCTGACTGAACAGAGCCATCGGAATAGCCCAGGCCCGCAATGGAACACTCCGGTTTCGCGCCGGCGGCATCGCGCCGTTGGCCGTGAATCCAGGAACTATTACAACGAGAAAGAAAGAATGCTTCATGAGATGCTCCATTCCCTGTTAGGGGCCGTCAGCTCGTCTCTCGCTCTGCTTCCGGTTGCGTCGTTGCTTGCCGAAAAGAAGTCCGCTACATCCGTAGTCCAGAATATCGTGCTGGTTCACGGGGCGTTTGCGGACGGTTCCAGTTGGTTGAAAGTGACTCCGCTTTTGCAGGAGTTGGGTTACCACGTGGTTGCTGTGCAGAATCCAATGACCTCATTGGCTGACGAAGTGGCCTTCACGAAAAGAATCATTGCGCTGCAGGACGGTCCTGTGGTTCTGGTGGGCCACTCCTGGGGCGGCGCCGTGATCACGCAGGCGGGCGACGATCCCAAGGTTGGGGGTCTGGTGTACGTGGCGGCCTATGCGCCGGAGGTGGGACAGTCCGCCAATGACGCAAGCTCACCGTTTGGCTGGACGGAAGGGCAGAAGCAAATTCGCGTGGACAGCGAGAAGTTCGGCACGGTGACTTCCGGAGGCATGCTGGAAGACATCGCACAGGGACTTCCGATGATAGAGCGCCAACTTGCGCTAGCCGTACAGGGCCAGAGCTATGGCCCAATGTTCGACGAGAAGCTGACCGTTGCGGCATGGAAGACTAAGCCATGCTGGGCCATCATCTCGGCAAACGACCGGATGATCCCACCGGCCATGGAAGAATCGGCCGCCAAGAAGATGGGGGCGGTGACGACAACTCTTGCGACCTGCCACATGGTGATACTCGAAGAGCCGGGAAAAGTGGCAGCAGTGATCGATGAGGCTGCCAGATTGGCATTGACCAATCGCTAGGCCCGCGCCGCACCCTTTGCGCGATTGAGGAACAAACGCAAAACGGAGTGCGGCGCAGCCGGTTCCCGACATCGCCGATGGCGCGCGCCGCGCCCTTTGCGCCAGCTGACAATACTGTTCACTTTATGAGGCGCTGGTACGCGCGACTTTTAGTCGCGTCTCCTCCATACCGAACATAAACGCGTCTGAAGCCGCGTGTACCTTCGGCACGACCATACTAGGTGAACATAGGTGAACAGTATCGGCGCGACCTGACATTCCGGTCACTCCTGTTCGATGGCGCGGTTGAGCCGCGCAAGCGACCGGGCTAAGGAGGCCGAGACTGAGCCGAGCGATATATTGAGGACCTCGGCGATTTCGCGGTAGCGCAGTCCCTCTGCGCGGAGGGAGAGGCAGCACTGGTCCTGCTCGGGCAGTGCGCGGAACAGCGCTTGCAGGCGCTGGTGTTTCTGGCTGGTCAAAAGCTGTTGTTCGGGATTCTCGGCCGGATCGGGCCAAGCCGCGGCCAGAGCCTCTGGGGACGCCGAGACAGAAGCGGCTTCCCGCGTGCTCGCCAGACGCCGTTTCAGCCCCAGATTGTGAGCGACACGAAAGATCCAGCCGCGCAGGTTTTTCTGGGAGCGCCCGCGCCGCAGGTGCTGGTAAAGAGCCAGGAACGTTTCCTGAATCACTTCCTCGCCGTCCTGCGGGGGAAGTCCGAAGGCCAGCAGATAACGCAGCAGCCGGCTGCGCAGCTCATCGAAGAGATGAATCACGGCTTGCTCATCGCCGGCGGGCACGGGGGTGCGTTCGGAGTTTGCGTCCGCATGAAGCTCCCAGCGCGCCACCGAGTCTGGTTCAGGCATGAAAAAACAGATCCTAAGATCTATTTTCTCACCTCAATAGATGCACCGACAGGCCGATACGCAAAGACGGGCTATCAACCTCATCAAGGTAAACTGCGGGAGGCCGGGAAGCGACGCGGCAGATTCGCCTTGATTTTCGACTACTTCGCGTCTTGTATCGTAAGCTCGTCCGGTTTGTCTCCGGCGTACATTTTGGCGCTGTCGTAGAAGCCGGCGGTTGTCAGGTGAATGTCCACTTGCTGCTTGCCCTTGTTCTCCCAAAACCAGCCGTGAATGCCGGTGGTGGGCGCGGTGAACGATCCGTAGGAGCGATCCCGGCCTGCCTGGTCCTCCAGTTCGTAGCTCTCGAAATAGTCCTTACTCGGCTTTTGGTCCGGCTCGCCGTGGAATTCGAAGGCAATATTCCCGGTAGCCTTCCACGCGTAGATCATCGCGGCGCCTTTTTGCATGTGGTATTTTATTTCCACTGCTTCGCCGGGCAACAGCGAGAGATCCTCGCTATCCACCTTGTAGGAATTCGATTGAGCGGTGTAGATGCCGGCCGGCGCGGGTGTGGGACGAGCGCCACTGGCCGATTTCGCCTCCGCCTTTGCCTCTGGTTTCACGGCAGCGGTTTTTGCAAGATCGGTCAGATGCAGGAGCGCGCCCGTCTTGAGCGGATCGATTCCATACTCGGCCGGCAGCACGGCGGTGAAGAGAATCACCAGGGCAACACCCAATGCGATCAGGGACGCCTTGACAATAGCCTTCCTGGAAGGCGGTTCCACTCGCTGAAGCTCCACGCTTTGCATTATGCCTGCCCCCTGGCTACAAGATATCCCGCGACTTGATATCCAACCAGAACGAATCCTACCGTCATCAGCACCGCGTTGGCCGTAAATGCCTGCCGCAAGAAACCGTGCTGGGTGCGCCAGACGCTGAGAGCGATCAGCACGGCGGTGAGCGCCAGCACCTGTCCGATTTCCACGCCGACATTAAAAGAAATAATGTTTTCAATCAACCCGTTCTTCGACAGGTCCAACTCCTGGAGCTTGGTGGCCAAGCCAAACCCGTGGAACAGGCCAAAAATCAAAACTGCGAGCTTGGTGTTCGGTTCAAATCCCAAGAATCGCCGGAAGCCGTCCATATTGTCGAAGGCCTTGTAGACCACCGACAGCCCAATGATGGCGTCGATGACGTAGGGGTTGGCGTGAATGCCGCCGAGAACGCCAGCCAGCAGAGTGATGCTGTGGCCCAGTGTGAAAAGACTGACGTACTGAACAATATCTTTCAAGCGGTACAGGAAGAAAATCACGCCAACCAGGAACGCGATGTGATCGTACCCGGTGACCATGTGCTTTGCGCCCAGGTAAAGAAACGCGGCCACCGCGGGGCCTTGATTGGATTGAACGAACGAAGCGTCGCGCTTGGATACGTTGTGCGCGTCGGCGGCGACGGGAAACACGAAGGCGCAAAGAACCAGCGCGATGGCGGCCGATGCGGTGAGCCGGGTGCGGAAGATTTTCATCTTTATCATTATGGACGCCGATCAGAAGGTGAATTTGAGCGCGGCCTGCATCAGCCGGGGAGGAGAGGCGTTCACGACTTGGCCGAACAAGGTGCTGTCGATGTCCCCGTTTACCGCCGCGGGTCCAAAGAAATTGGTGTGATTGAACGCGTTGAAAGCCTCAATGCGGAATTGCAGCGACCGGGCTTCTGTGAATTGGAACGATTTCAACAGCGCCAGATCGAAGTTCAGCTCGCCCGGTCCAAAAAACGACCGGCGCGAGGCGTTACCCGGCGTGCCCTCGGCATTCGGGACGAAGGCAGGGTCACTCGGGGAAATATTGAAATACGGCTTTCCATTGCGAGGATTGCCGTTCAGATCGAGCGGCGCGCCGGTGTAATCGGGCAAATCCAGGCTGCGATTGTTCACGCCGTTCGGTATGCTTCCCAGCAAGGAGTTGTCGCCGTCGGAATGCAGCGTCACCGGAAAGCCAGTGCTGGCGCGCGTGATTCCAGAAATCTCCCACCCACTGGTCAGTCCCTTGACGTGCCCGAAGAAACGCTCGAAGGGGATCTGGTATTGGTAGCTCGCGACGAAATTCTGCTTCAAATCAAAAGCGGAAAGGGCGCGCGTGGCGCTTAAATTGTAGGGATTGCCGGGGTCGGAAATGCTGGACGCCTGGTCAATCGACTTGCTGTAGGTATATCCGATCAGGAAGCTCAGGCCCTTGCTGGAGTGCCGCAGCGTGACTTCCAGGGCATTGTAGTTGGAGTTGCCGACACTGCCGTCATAGTCGTCATTGGAGAAGGCCGGGCCCAGGCCGGCTCGCGTTCCCTGAACGGTCTGCCCGGAGGGCAAGACGTAGGCGGTGTCTTCTCCGAATGGACCACAGGTGGGCGTGGCGCCCTCCCGGTTCAGTTGGAGACATAATGCGGGATTGCCAGGATTGGCCGAATAGACCAGCAGTAGATGATGCGCCTCCGAGCCGACGTAGCTTACGCTCAGCACGGTGTTCCCGGAAAACTGCCGCTCCAGCGAGAGAAAATAGCTCTCGCTGTACGGATAGGTATTCCAGGGCGGAGGCGCGGTCATTCCGGCGATGGGTTCGAACTGCGAAAACTGGACGCTCGAATTCGGATGCCGTGGCGACGCGTTTAGCGGCGGGAAGGTCAGTGGGAACGGATTGCCGTTGAACGATCCATTGGCGGCGGTAGTAAATGGCGTGGCGAATAGCGGCGGCCCCGGGCTGGTGTAACTTAAGCCATACGGCGGCTGCGGCTCATCCACGGCCATGGTGTTGCCTTCGATCACCGAATAGTAAATCCCGTAGCCCGCCCGGATGCTGGTCTTGGCCGGTCCGCCGGTGAGCTTGGAGAGCAGCCCGTTTTTCCAGCCCGGCGAGTAAGCCAGGCCCACGCGGGGCGAGAAGCGATTGCTGGAGGGCACTAAGGTGCTAGGCACGCCTTTGTCGCCGGCGTACACGATTCCAACCGGCGCATTCGGATAGACCACGGACTGTTCGCCGGGAATGAAGGTCGGGATCTGATTGTATTTTTCGGACCAATATTCCATGCGGTCCCACCGCACGCCGTAGTTCAGCGTGAGCGTGGAAGTAGCGCGCCAGCTATCCTGCGCGAAGCCTCCGGCGTACTTGTGGCGTATGTAGTAAGCCTGGGAATCGGCTTGATTGTAATTGCTGGCCACGCCGATCAGAAAATCCGCGTAGTCGTTGCCGGTTTCCGTACCGGAGAAGAGGAAGCCTCCGTTGTATTCCGGGTTGGCAATCACATTCACCTGCTCGAAGCTAAACTCCAGGCCGGCCTTGAAGGTGTGCGATCCCCAGACCTTCGATACGTTGTCGTTGGCGGCGTAGGTGTTGTTGGCCTGTTTGAGATTGGTGATGGGGGTTCCCATCACGAAAGAATTGAAGATCACGTTCTCCACGCCCTCAATGGCCGGCGCAAGGGGAACAATACCGGGAGTACCCACGCCGGTCACGAAACCTTGCGAAGCCAGGCTGGGTCCTACGCCGCCGGCCGGCTGTCCGACATTGTTCGAATCCCGCATAAAGCTCAGGTGAAATTCGTTGACCGTGGAAGGACCGAACGTCTTGGTATCGCCCAGGTTTACCAACTGCGCCCTTCCCAGCGTCAAGGCGCTAAAGCCGGGAACGCTCGCGCCGCCCTGCCCGGTGGGATAGGGATTGTTTAAGCTGTAATCGTCGAAAAAATAGTAGGCCGACAGCAGCCCCAGGCGCTGGCTGTTGGCGTCCACTTTGAAACTGCCTTTGTCGTCGCGCACGGTTTCGCCATTCGCGCCAGTGGTGAATGTCGACGGCCCGTCGTTGGGAAGCGGAATGTACTGCAGCAGGTGCTGGGCCGGCGCGGACCAGACGGATTGGGGAATGCTGGCTCCGGGAAAAACGCATTGCGAGGCAGACGCGCAGCCGGGCGTGTAATAATGCTCGTTCGCGGAAACGCCATAGCCTAGTTCTTGCGACAGCAGACTCGCTATGTACGGGCCACCGACTAAACCTGTGAGCGTACCGGCTGCGTCGCTGAAGTTGCCCGCGCGTTCGGCCAGCGTGGGAACGGCAATCAGCCCGGTATCGATGCCTTGCGCGGTTCGGGTGCCCTGATAATCGGCGAAGTAAAAGATTTTGTCCTTCCGGATCGGGCCGCCCACGGTACCGCCAAACTGGTTCTGCCGGTAAAAGCTGCGATCCGGCGAAAAGAAGTTGCGAGCGTCCAGATCGGTGTTGCGCAGAAACTCGAAGGCGCTTCCGTGCATCCGATTGCCGCCGCCCTTGGTCACCACATTGACGATGCCGCCGCTATAGTTGCCATATTCCGCGTTGACGTTGTTCGTGAGCACCCGGAACTCGGCGATGGAATCCAGATCCGGAACAATGGTGGTGCCGCCGTTCATCAACTCCTTGACGTCGCCGCCGTTCACCATGAAGCCGTTGGCGTCTTCGCGCTGGCCGCTGATGGATTGATTGCCTGGGTTCAGATCGCCCGATGGAGCGATGGCCACCGACGCTCCGGCCATCACGATGGAATCGGGTAGCTGCGTGGACATCGGAACAATGCCCGGCTGCAGCGCCAGCAAATCGGTGTAGCTGCGGCCGTTGAGGGCCACCGAAGTCATCTGAGTCCCCGTTACCACTTCGCCCATCTGCGAACTGGCCGTCTCTACCTGGGCGGCATTTTCTAAAACCGTGACCTCTTCGATTTTCTCCGCCATCTCCAGCGTCAAGTCCAGCACAAGAGCGCCGTTGGCATCTACCGCCAGGTTGTTGCGGCCCTGCGTTCCGAAGCCTTGCTCCTCCACTTTGACGTTGTAACGTCCCACCTGCAAGCTGGGGAAGGTATAGAACCCTTTGTCGTCGCTGACTGTCTTGTTCTGAAGGTTCGTGGAAGTGTTGGTGGCAATAACGGTTGCGCCGGGGATGACCGCGCCGCTGGGATCCTTCACGGTGCCAGAAATACTGCCGGTGGTGGCGGCCCATAGGATCAGCGGCAACAGTGCCGCTAAGAAAGCCGCGCCGACGAATAACAGGATTCGCTTGAGTAGCACCTTTCCCAGTCTAGTGGAGGACTTGGTTTCATCGAGACGCCCGGACGGTCTTGGGTGGGTCAGTGACCGGTATGTGACTGCACCGGATGCCTGTTTTCAAGAACATCGGTCTTTTGAAATCGCCAAGGACCGCCAGCCTTGGGGAAGAATCGGCAATAATCGACCTGGGGAGAAATCAGGCGGTGGCCGATTGCAGGTAGAGCGCGCGGGCGGCCAGTTGGCGGCTGGCCCTTTCAACCATCGCAAGCTGCCCTGCGGCCATCGCCTGCTGCACCAGGGTCATTTCACGGACCCATTTAAGAAGTTCCAGGGATTGTTGCGGCAGTCCGGACGCGGAGCGGTCTTCCGGAGACAGCAGCGTCCAGTATTGGCGCAGGGATTGGGTGTACGCCACGGTCAGGCGCGCAGCCTTTTCGTGATCGCTTGCCAGCATCGCGGCCCGAAGCTGGCGCGCCAGATTATCCAGTTGATGAAGCATCCGGGTTGTTGCTGGTGCCGGCCTGGAAAAGGCCTTCCAGGAATGTCGTCTGGTTCTGGAGCGTTGCGATGAGCGCATTAGCCTGCGCCATCTGCGCGGTTAAGTTGGTTTGCAGCAAAGTAAGCTGCGCCTGATCGTTCGCGATCTCGGTTTGGTCCTGCGAGCTTTCGTTTTCCAGGGATTGGGTATCCGTCGCGATCACGCCGGTGGTGGGATCGGTGATGCTGTCGAGAGTGTTGTTCGCGTACTGCAGAAATCCGCCGTTGTTTGGGTCGCCCAGGAACGTAAGAGCGTCGCTGATTTGCGTCTGGCTCAATCCCGCGATTACAATCGGATCGAAAGTCAGAGTGCCTTGCTGCGTGAATTCCACTCCGAGCTGCGCCAGGGAGGTGATGGAACCGCTGGATCCGGCGTAGCCGATCATTTGAGTCAGCGACTGCTGCATGTCCAGCACGCTGCTGTCCCCAACCAGCGCTCCGCCATTCTGACCGGTGTTTTTCTCCACTTCGGCAAAGGCCGCGTTGTAGGCGGTGACAAACGAGGAAAGCTCGCTCGAAACCGAACTGAGGCTAGAGGCGACCGTGACCGTGGTGGTGCCCGCCGCTTCCAGGGTTACGTTCAGGCCCGGCGCTATAGTGACGGTCGAAGAATCCGACTGAATCCCGTTAGGCCCCGTCGGCTGGCCATCTACTGTGTACGATGCGTCGGTTCCGGCGTTCAGGTTGCCTAACAGATTGCTCGTTCCGTCGTTGAGCTGCAGCGCCACGTCGCCCAAACCAGTGCTTTGGAGGCTGAGCTGGTAGTTGGGGGATTCGGGACTTCCCAAGTTGACGACCACGGCCGTGACCGGAGCTCCGCTGGAGTTGATGGCGCTTGCCAAGTCGTTCAGGTCCCCCGCGGTGACGGTGTACGTGGACGTTCCGACCGTTAAGGTGAAGGTGCTGTTGGGGCTGATGTTTTGGCTGGTGGGATCGGTTACGGGAGTCGCCGAGTCGCTGATCGCGCTGGAATAGGAGCCCGGATCGAGAACCTGAACGGTGTAAGTACCAGCCAGCGGGCTGCCCGTGACGCTGGCCGAAACTACGGACGGATCGCCCACGGTTGCTTGCAAGGCGCTGCTTCCGGTTCCTGTAGAGATGTTCGTCAGCGAGGTTTGCAAAGTGTTAAAAAGGCCGCTCAGCGTACTGAGTTCGCTGGTCTCCCCGCTGACTGTGGACTCATCGGCTTGGAGAGCCTCCATCGGAAGGGCGGCGATCTCGATTGCTCTATTGACCGAGGCTTGCAAAGACGAGGCGAAGCTGCTGGTGCCGGTAGTAGTGGTTTGCGGGGCGAGCGTGGCGAGCGCGCTGCTGAGGTTATTGCTGACGGAACTCGTGCTCATGGAGACTCCTGCACCCAAGTCCGAAACTGGGCCGTAGTCGCGTAAGATCGGCCCAGATCGTCTGGAACTTTACCCTAACCAGCCTGTCTAAAGTCCCAAAAGACCGCTTGCTCACGCGCGCGTTACAGAGCCGCGACCGTAAGGAAGCGGTGGGTCGTCCGTGGCAGCGCAAGGCGGTAGTTCTTGACTCCAGGCGCGGCCATCCGAAAAGACCGCTTGCTCACGCGCGCGGCTCAGTAGATTGCGCGCGTTACAGAGCCGCGACCGTAAGGAAGCGGTCGGGCCGCCTGTGGCACCGCAAGGCGGTAGTTCTTGACTCCAGGCGCAGCCATCCGAAAAGACCGCTTGCTCACGCGCGCGGCTCAGTAGATTGCGCGCGTTACAGAGCCGCGACCGTAAGGAAGCGGTCGGGCCGTCCGTGGCAGCGCAAGGCGGTAGTTCTTGACTCCAGGCGCGGCCATCCGAAAAGACCGCTTGCTCACGCGCGCGGCTCAGTAGATTGCGCGCGCTACAGAGCCGCGACCGTAAGGAAGCGGTGGGTTGTCCGTGGCAGCGCAAGGCGGTTAAGACGTCGCGCAAGTTCTTGATTCCAGCCGCGACCGTAAAGGGAGACGGTTTCGACACAATTACTGTTGCAGCAGCTTCAGGACCGCCTGCGGCATGGAATTGGCCTGCGCCAGCGCGGCGATGGAGGACTGCTGCAGGGTCTGTTCCTGGGCCAGGTTGGATGCATCGGCGGCGATGTTGGCATCCTTAATGGACGCCTCCGACCCCGTCAGGTTGGTGATCTGGGAATTGGCGAGAGAGGTGGCGTAATTGAGCAGGTTTTCGCCCGCGCCCACCGCTCCCTGTACAGTGCCGAGGTCGCTGATGGCGGTTTGGACCGCAGTCAGCGCCGCAGCCGCATCGGTGTCGGAGCTGACGTCCAAAGTTGAGATGCCGAGGCCGGTGGCGTCGACTCCGGTGACGGTCACACCGCCCGCTCCGCCCGAGGTCAAGTCGACGGTGACCTGGTCGTCGGTAGCGACGCCGGTGTCGCCGCCGCCGATGAAGATGCTGAGGGCCGCGGTATTGTATTGCGACGAACCGATAGTACCGGTGTCCGAAGTGGTTCCGCCCGAAGCCAAGCCGATGTTGCCGGCCTGACGCGTAATTTCGCCCAGCACCGATTGAAACTCGTTGTTCAGCGTGGTGCGGTCGCCCTCGAATGTTCCGCTGGCGGATTCGGTGGCCAGGGTTTGCAGCCGGTCCAGAAGGTTCGAAATGTTGCTCAGACCGCCGTCCACGATCTGCAGGATGCTGTTGCCGTTGGCGGCGTTGATGACGCCCTGTTGCAGCTCGGTGACGTTGGCCTGTAATTCATTGGCCACGGCGAGACCGGCGGCGTCGTCTCCCGCGCTGTTGATGCGATAGCCGGACGTCAACTGCTCAATGGTATTGCTTTCGGCGTTATCGTTCTGCTCGAGTTGTTGCTGCGCGAACAGCGACGTGACGTTAGTTTGAAGTGAGAGTGGTAACATATTTTTTTCCTCTTTCGTCCTTAGCTCGGCTTCTCGCCGAAGTCACGCCTTGCTCAGCGTGCAGTACTCTTTTCGATGATGCCAGGCGCTTTTTCACGGTTTTTACCGATTTTTTTTGCGTAATGGCCGAAACTGTCGAACGCTCGTCATGGTGTGTGGCGAGAGATGGGCGCGGCCTGCGGGCGCTCCAGCTTGAGGCTGTTGAGGATCACGACGTCCACGCGGCGGTTGCGCGCGCGGCCTTCCGCGGTCTCGTTGGAATCGATCGGCACGGTGTCGGCGCGGCCCACCACGGAAAATCGCGTCCGGTTGAGATCGAAAGTGCCGCAGAAAGTTTCCAGCACTGTGATAGCGCGCGCGCAGGATAGCTCCCAATTACTCTTGAAACGATCGTTATGGATGGGAATGGAATCGGTGTGTCCTTCCAGTTGAATGGAATTGGGAAGGGTTGCGATGATATCGGCGAGCTTTTTCAGAGAAGGCAGATTGGACTGATCCATCGCGTCGGTTCCGGAGGGAAAAAAGGCGGACGCCCGCAAGCTGATCACCAGGCCGCGCGGTTCCAGCCGGACTTCCAGTTTGCCTTCCCGAATCTCCCGTTCCAGCTCCTTGTTCAGGCGCTCCAGCGACGGCATCAGCTCGATCACGGTGTCCGGCGGAGTGTCTTTGAGGGCGTGTTGCGCGCCTCCCGGACCTTTCATCATGGCGTTGCCCTGGCCCTTGTCGTCCACGGTTCCGCCCAGAACCTTGGCCACCGCGACCGGCATACTGACGGCGCTTCCGTTGTCGAGCGCTTTTTTCACCGCTTCGGAAACCTGCTTGGCACGGGCCTTGTCGGTCTGCGAGGACGCGAACATGACCACAAAAAAAGCGAACAACAGCGTGATGAAATCGGCGTAGGATACCAGCCAGCGCTCGTGATTTTCGTGTTCGGGGGGCCTTCGTTTTCTGGCCATTCGTCTATCCTTGGGCCGCCGCCGCGCGGGCGCCGCGCGGAGCTCCGGCCTTTTGGGGCAATTCGGCTTCGCCGTCGGTAAACGCGCTCAGCTTGATGCGGATCAATTTGGGATTCAGCCCTTCCACCATGCTGCAAACGCCTTCCAGCATCAGCTCCTTGATATGCTGCGTTTCGTGCAGCCGCGCCTTTATCTTATTGGCGGCCGGCAGGAAAAAAAGATTGGCGGACGCGACGCCGTACACCGTCGCCACAAACGCGACGGCGATTCCGCGTCCCACTTCGTCGATGTTCTCCAGATGTTTCATCACCTGGATCAAACCCAGCACCGCGCCGATGATGCCGATGGTGGGGGCGTAGCCGCCGGCGGATTCGTAAACCTTGGCGACCGACTCGCCGCTGCGCTGCTGCAAATCCAGATCCAGTTCCATCATCTTGCGCAGCTCGTTCAGATCGGTCCCGTCCACGCTCAAAGAAAGCGCCTTGCGCAGAAACGGATCGGCGATATTTTCCAGATCCGCCTCGAGCGACAGGATGCTGTTCTTGCGCGCTTTGGTGGCGTAGGAGATGATCTCCTCGATTACCTGCTGCGGTTCTTCCCCTTTCTCGAAGAAGACCGTTCCCAGATACTTCGCGGCGCGGATTAAGGTCTTTAACGGGGTGGTCACCATGACAGCGCCAATGGTGCCGCCCAGCACGATCATCAGAGCCGTCACCTGGGTGATGTCGGTCAGCTTCCCGCCCTCGATCAGCAGACCGCCCAGTATGCCGCCGCCCGCCAGCAGCAACCCTCCGAGGGTGGCTATATCCGGGCGGATGGATGGCTTCTTGCGCTCACCGTGGTTCGCCATGGTTTCTCTACTTGGCCCACCATGCGGTCGATTTAAGGCCGGATTCCAGATCCTCGCGGCTATTCAGTATGCCCCTTCGAAACTGGACGACCCTTTCAACCACCTCTTCCGCCGATTCCAGGACCATGAATTTCTGGCCGGTGGTCAGGGCCACGATGGTATCGGGTGTGACCTCAATGTGTTCAATCAGGTCGGCATTCACAATGAGTGGAACGTGGTTCAGCCGGGTGAGCTTAATCATAGTTAATCAACCGAACCGGGCAAAAAGCGGCTCGTTGCTATATCGACGATTTCAAACCGGGATTTACCATTTGTCCTGTGAAGCGCAAAGGGTTCGGCGCGCGCCTCCAAGGATTTCAGGAACTGGCCCGCGCCGCACTCCGTTTTGCGCGCGGCTCATTGTCGCGAATGCGTGTTTGCAGCCGTTTACCGAGCCGCGACCGTGAGGGAGTCGGTTCCAAACGACTTTTTCAGCAGCCTGCTAAGGAATGTCAGGAACTGGCCCGCGCCGCACTCCGTTTTGCGCGTGTTCCTCAAGGGTAAAGTGTTTGCCCGAGGCAGCCGATTCTAGGACTTACGGGCAGCGTCCGCATATGGAATCAAATCGCGAATCCAATTGGACTAAGGCGGAGTTCCGGGTTAACAGCAAGTTGCAGGGCATACCCGGCGAGCTGGTGCGGCTGGCGAACGAGACACTGGCCCGGGAGCTGACCATCAGTCTTTCCGCTTTTCTGCGGACGTCGGTGACCGCAACGCTCGCCAGCGGCGCAGAAATCTCGTTCGGCGAGTTTCCCGTGGCCGACAGCCGGGCCTGCTTCGGGCTGGCGGTAGTCCGTCCGAACGACCGCAAGCTGGTTCTGGTGATGGAGTATTCGGTGCTCTTGCCCCTGGTGGGCATCGCCCTGGGCGCAAAGGGAGGCTCCTTCGGCGCGCTGGACCGCAAGCCTACCGAGATCGAGCTGCAAGTGGTCAGCCTGCTGTACCGCATGATTCTTTCGGATGCGTACCGGAGCTGGGCGACGCTGATGGAGACGCCGCTCGAAACGGCGACGCTGGAGTTTGAGCCCGCTCCGTCGCGCATTCTGCCGGCTACGCAGCCGGTGTTCGCGGTCCGCTTCCAGGTGACAGCCGGCGAGCAAACGGGACAGCTCAGCCTGCTGGCGCCGCCCGATCTGTTCACTACAGCGGTAGCGGAGGAGGAGGCTGTTCCGGCCGGGAAGCCTGAAACCAGCGTATCGGTGGAGGCCACTTTGGAGCTGCTGTTGGGCGGCCAGGTTGGTATGCAGGTTGGTCTGCAGGTATGGCTGGACGGGTCCGAGATGCGGCTGGGCGATCTGCTGCAGTTGGGCGAAGGGCAGATCGTGCGGTTGGACCATCCTGTGGAACGCAGGGCGGTGTGCACGCTCAATGGCGTTTCCCGCTTTAGCGGGCAGATCGTGAGCACCGGCCAGCGGCGGGCGTTCCAGATCGAAGAATTCATCGGCTGATTGCCAGATGTTCGAGCAGGCGAACTGCGCCGGCGCGCGGCCTGCGTCCCTGTCCCAGCGATTCCACCACGCCCGAAAGCACCTCCAGGCGTTCCATATCCAGCGTGCTGAAGTGGGGCGTTTGGGCGGCCAGCCGGGCGTGCTCCAATTCCCGCTGAAAGCCGGTGCTTTCCCCGTTGCGCCACGCGGCGAGGATTCTCCATGCCACCTGCGCGACGGGTTCCCGTTGGACCTGAGTGGACTGTGTCATGGTAGCGTATCGAAGATTTATGGCGGGGATTGAAGAAACTTGCCGGAAAAAATACCTAGGGAGAGCCGTCAGTGTGCGTGCGCGCTGTCCGCCGATATCAGCACGACGCTGATCAGAGCGCAAGCGACACCCACGGCCTGAAGGCCCGTAATCGATTCGTGGAACAGCACGGGCGCCACCAGCACCACCAGCAGCGGGTACATGGCCGTGATCGGAAGGTCGATAGCATAACCATTCGAACCGCCGGATGCGGAAAACCGCGCGTACGGTGGTGTGGGAGGTTGTGTCAAGAAGGCGCGAAGGCGCTGTGCTGTGCGAAAGATGAAGGTGGGCCCTTCGGAGCTGCCCTGTAGGGGGAGGCTTCAAACAGCCATGAGCTGCTTCGGACAAAAAGCCGCGGTGGTGAACGTCATGGTTAAAAGGCGTGACTTTGATTACCTCATGTAGGGATTGGAGAGACGAGCGCAAGTGAACCTCCGATGACGCATCGAAACACCATAGATGACATCAAAACCGGGGTTGCCTCCCAACTCCGGGAGCAGTCTGGCGGAAACCTGCATACTGGCCAGGCGATGTCCGGTGTACAGGGGGCGTGACTCCAGTCCGGGCTTTCGTAGGGAACTTGAGAACCTGGCTTGCGAGGCTAACTAAGGGGAAAGGCACAAGCGGCAGAACCGCGAGGCCGAAAGTACCGATGCGCAGGTCAGGAGCGGACTGCTCCGTAGTAGCGGGGAAGCGGGGTAATTCCCGTGGAGCGAAGGGGGCAGGCGACCTACGTGGAGATCGAATCAGGGTCAACTGGCAACAGGAGGAACCCGCTGGTCTCGGCGGAAGGCGGCAGCCTTCAAGGGTCGTACGAGCCGGATAAGTCGAAAGGCTTACGTCCGGTCCTGTGAGAGGCTCGGGGTGCAATTCCCCGGGCCTACTCGGCGGCGGTGGAGCGATCTGCCCCCCTATCCCGATCAGGAGTGCGTGCGCCACGGGTTTGGCCAGTACCTTCAATGGGTGGGGAGATAGTGGAAGGGGTCGGCGACAGCCGGCGCGATTGACGACAAGCTTCGAACTCTGCTCTAATCGCCAAATGCACGAAGAGGAAGTGCGCGCGGTGGCTCAGAATCTGTTGGAAGCCCTGCGATTCTTCGGGCAGGCGCGCGCCGACGCTGAAATCCGGGACCTGCCGGGCGTCTCGCTGATCTTTTGCGGACTGAACTATGCCGCTTTCAACGCGGCGCTGCTGGCTCAGCCCCTCGATGGGGACGCGCAGGAACTGGGCCGCCTGATCGACGTTTCGGCCCAGCATTTCGACGCCCGCAGCCTGCGCTGGACCTACTGGCTGTGCACGGACTTCCTGAACCAGCCGCTGCGCCGGGAAGCGCCGAAGGTGTTCAAGCGGCATGGGCTTCGCCAACTGACCGAAGCGCCGGGAATGTACGCCGCGCACCTGGCGCCGGCGATGCGGAGCCTGCCGGCGCTGGAGGTGCGGCCGGTGGCCGACGAACCCACTCGCGCCGCCTTCGCCGAAGTGATGTCCACGGCGTTTGATATTCCGCACTCGGTGTGTATCTCGGTGTACGGCGCCGAGCGGGCGTGGAAGGGAACGTTTCAAGGCTACGTGGGCTACGCCAACGGACGGGCAGTAACGACGACGGCCGCCGTGATCACCGGCGATGTCATCGGGCTGTACTCGGTGGCCACGCTGCCGCAACACCGGCGGCTGGGTTTTGCGGAAGCTATCATGCGCCATGTGGTAGAGCAGGCGCAACAGACGCGCGGGATATCGCGAACGGTGCTGCAATCAACCTCCTCGGGATTGTCCTTATATGAAGCGATGGGGTACCGGACGGTGACGAGTTTCAATGTGTTTATCAGCGCTTGAGCGCGGTTAGCGCACCGGAGGCGATCCAGGCGCTGGTGTTTTCGATGTCGGCGGTGAGGGGCCGGTCGGCAGTCCAGGGAGGGCTGATTTGCGCCAGCGCCGAGCGCGCCTGTTCGATGACGGGGCTGGATGCGAGCGGGCGCAGGCAATCGAGAGCGCGCGCGGCAGTCAATAATTCGATCGCCAGGACGTGGCGCGTGTTGCGCACGATTTGTTTCAGCTTCATGGCCGAAGTCATGCCCATGCTGACGAAATCCTCCTTATTGCCGCTGGTGGTGATGGAGCCGGTGGATGCGGGGTGAGCCAGCACGCTGTTTTCGGCCACCAGCGCGGCGGCGGTGACTTGCACCATCATGAATCCGGATTCCAGGCCGGCATGATTGGCTAGAAACGGCGGGAGCTCTTCGTTGAGCGAGGGATTCACCAGCCGGTCTATGCGGCGCTCGGAGACGCCGGAGAGCACGGTGAGCGCCACGGCCATGGCGTCCAACTGGAGCGCCAACGGCTCGCCGTGGAAATTGCCGCCGGAGAAGATTTCCCCGTCGATCACAAGCGGATTGTCGGTGACGGAGTTCAGCTCGATTTCGAAAGCGCGGCGCGCGGACGCGAGGCCGTCGCGAACGGCTCCGTGGACTTGGGGCGCGCAGCGCAGCGAGTAGGCATCCTGAACGCGGCGGCACGCGATGTGGGATTCGCGGATTTCGCTGCCTTCCAGATAGCGCGTGAGATTAGCGGCGCTTTGGATCTGGCCGGGGAACGGGCGAATTCGATGGATGCGCGGGTCGAAGGCGCGCGGGGTGCCGCGCAGTCCGTCGATGGTCATGGCGCAGATCAGGTCGGCCGATTCGGCGAGCGTTTCGGCAGCGAGGAGTTGCAGTCCGCCGACCGAGAGCATGGCTTGGGTGCCGTTGACCAGCGAGATGCCCTCCTTGGATGCGAGCACGATCGGCTGGATGCCGGCGCGGCGGAGGGCTTCAGCGCCCGGCAGACGGGCACCGCCGATCTCGGCTTCTCCTTCGCCGATGAGCACCATCGCGATGTGGGCGAGGGGAGCGAGATCGCCGCTGGCGCCGACGCTGCCTTGCGACGGAACGACGGGCGTGACGGCATGATTCAGCAGATCGCACAGGCGTTCCGCAACGATCGGCCGGATACCGGAAAATCCCTTGGCCAGCACGTTGGCGCGGATGAGCATCATGCCGCGGACTTCGTCCGAAGCAAGCGGCGCGCCGACTCCGCAGGCGTGGGAGCGGACCACGTTGCGCTGGAGCTGCTCCAGTTGCTCGGGCGGAACGCGAACGTCGGCCAACAATCCGACGCCGGTGTTGACGGCGTAAACCGGGGCGTTGCCTGAGGCAAGCTTTTCGACCACCGCGCGAGAGTGGAGCATGGCGGGGAGGGCGGAGGGATGGATCTGGACCGGCTCACTGCGTTGGGTGACGCGAACGAGTTCGTCGAAGGTGAGGCGGTTACCGTCGAGGGAAATCATGGCTCCTACCGTTGTACCAATGGCTCCTACCGTTGTACCAACGGTAGTCGCGGGGTTGGGGGGTGGGCGCGCGTTCGCGCGCCGAGCGGACTTCGTCCGAAGCAAGCGGCGCGCCGACTCCGCAGGCGTGGGAGCGGACCACGTTGCGCTGGAGCTGCTCCAGTTGCTCGGGCGGAACGCGAACGTCGGCCAGCAATCCGACGCCGGTGTTGACGGCGTAAACCGGGGCGTTGCCTGAGGCAAGCTTTTCGACCACCGCGCGAGAGTGGAGCATGGCGGGGAGGGCGGAGGGATGGATCTGGACCGGCTCACTGCGTTGGGTGACGCGAACGAGTTCGTCGAAGGTGAGGCGGTTACCGTCGAGGGAAATCATGGCTCCTGCCGGTGTACCGACGGTAGTCGCGGGGTTGCGGGTGTCGGTGGGCATGTCGGGTGAAGCGGATCGATTTTTTTACCGAAGTGGCTGTGTAAGTGATTGATACGGAAGGAGTCGGCGCATCAGGGTATTTTTTGTGTTTACGCAACATGAGTTTGAATCCGTTCGAACTCCTCCGGCGGCCGATAGCCGAGCGCCGAATGGAGCCGCTTCTGGTTGTGGGTTTCCTTTGCGGCTCATGCTGATCGTGATGCTGTGTTCCTTCAGCAGATCGGTGTAGTCGCCGTAGGCGTACTGCAGGCCCCGGTCGGAATGATGCACCAGGCCGGGTGCTGGCCGGCGCTCTTGCAAGGCCCGGCGCAACGCGGTCATCACCAGCACGGCTTCCAGCGTCCGGTCTGACGGCGGTAATGTCCAAGTCCGCCGCGAGGTTCGGATAAACCGGGTGCGGATGATTGGAGTTGGTGGTCACCACAAACTTCCGCCGTCGCAGACACAGTAAATTGTCCTCGCGCGTAATGCGATGGACCCGCTTGTGGTTCACCTTCCAGCCGCGACGCCTCAACTCGGCGGTGATCCGTCGCCGACCGTAACTGGGGAACTCCAGGGCGATCTTTTGAATTTCGTCCCGCAGATCAATGTCGCGGTCTTGGGTTGTCGGCTCATGGCGGAGGTAAGAGACAGCTCGGCTGACCTTCGCAGCCTCGCACATTTGCAGGATTGTCATGGCCTCTTCCCGTTGGCTTCCTTCTCGATCTGCTCGTAGATGGCGCGGTTCGGTTGAGCGCTTGCAGCATCCGCGCTTCCTCTACTCGCTGCAAGACACGCTTTAAAAAATCGATCTCCAGGGTCTGCTGGCCGATTTTGCGCTCCAGCTCAGCCAGTCGACTTTCCTCGGCTTTCCGCTTGCCGAGTCCGGGAAAAGCGCGATCGACTCCGTCGCGGAATTCCCGCCGCCACCGATGCAGCACGTTGGGGTTTACCTCACAGGCTCGGGCCACCTCGGCCATCGAGGCTCGGGTTTCCAGACGGCGCACCGCCGCCAGTTTGAACTCCTTGGTGAACTTTCTTCGAGAAACGCTCATGACTCAATTCTCCATTCAATGAAAAATGAGTCTTAACCCCTGTCTCACTTTTGGGGGCCACTCCAGTCTCAGCTCAGGGGCCCACCCCAGGAGTCGCCACACTCACTAGCATCATGACGCCCAACAAACCGAAAGGCCGCCGCTTGCAACGACGGGCCATATTTTATTCCCCCAAGCTATCAGACAAGGAGGCACCTTCGTTTTAGCCTGAATCCCTTTACATTTCAACTGTTAACTTTTACGGCGGGCATTCCTGAATGCCGGGGTGATGGAGAACGGGCTGGTGAGTCCAGCGTGGAGGGGACGCCGCAAGGCGGACCGCTTTCGCCTCTGCTGAGTAACCTGGTGCTGGACGAACTCGACCGGGAGTTGGAGCGGCGCGGCCCCCGATTCGTGAGATATGCGGACGACAGCAATATCTACCTCCGGAGCGAGCGGGCGGGGCAGCGGGTGATGGAAAGCGTGAAGCGCTTCATCACCGAAAAGCTGAAGCTCAAGGTGAACGAGTCGAAAAGTGCGGTGGCGAAACCGCAGGAGCGGAAATTTCTGGGATTTAGCTTTACGGCTGGGAAAGAATTGAAGCGCAAGATTGCGCCGAAGGCGATGGACCGGTTCAAGGAGCGGGTTCGGGAAATCACGAATCGGGGCAAGGGGCGGAGCATGGAGCTGGTATGGGAGGAACTGGCCCGCTATGTGCGGGGCTGGCGAGGCTATTTCGGTTTCTGCGAAACCCCGGCGGTGCTGAAACATGTGGATTCGTGGATCAGGAGGCGGCTGCGCTGCGCTTTCTGGCGACAATGGAAAACCGGCCGCAAGCGGTTTGCGGAACTGGTGAAGCGGGGCGTGAGCGGGGAGGCGGCGGCGAAGACCGCTGGTTCCCGGTGCGGCCCGTGGCACGTGAGTCAGAGCCCGCCTCTGGACCGCGCCTTGTCGAATGCTTATCTGGCCTCGCTTGGACTTCCCTCCTTGGCCGAAGGTCGATAGCATAGCCATTCGAACCGCCGTATACGGACCGTACGTACGGTGGATCTGCCCCCTATCCCGATCAGGAGTGCGTGCGCCACAACTTGGTTTGGATATTTTGGCTATTGGAGCTTGTTGTACTCCTTCAATACTTCACGGAGCCGCTGGTGAGGGAGCGCGATGACGCGATGATCGTCGATGCCGATCATGGTTTCGGCGCCTACCATGGCGTTAACGATCGCTTCTTCGGTGGCTTGGACCGTCGCTTCAAACAGCGGATTCATTTCGTCGTTGGGAATCATCTGGAGAGTGCGAAGGCTGGTGGATTGCACCGCGCCTGCGTTGGCGGTGGAAAAAGCGACGAAAATATCGCCCGAGCCGTTTCCGGAAATGGAACCGGTGCGCGCCAGTCCCATCGTGGCGCGGCGTGCCAGGCGCTTCAATTGGTGCGGAAGGAGAGGGGCGTCGGTGGCGACGGTGATGATAATGGAGCCCACGTCCTGTTGGATCCAGCTTGATCCTTTGGCGTAGGGCGCGTCTTCGGGAATCTTCAGACCTACCGGCACGCCCGCGATCTGAAGTTGCGGGCGGCGTCCACAATTGCATTGAACAAAAACGCCCACCGTGTACCCTTTCAAGAGGCCGTCCGACAGCACGCGCGACGATGTGCCCGATCCGCCTTTGAATCCGTAACAGACCATGCCCGTGCCGCCGCCGACATTGCCTTCGGCGATGGGGCCGGAAGCCGCCGTATCCAGCGCATGAAAAACATGGCTGGGCTTTACGTGAAAGCCGTTAATGTCGTTGAGGAAGCCATCGAATGTTTCGGCGACCACGGGGAGCGAGAAGAATTCGTCGCCTGAATTGTTGGTGCTGGAAGGGTGCTTATTTTGCACCTGCCATTGAATGTAGGCATCGCGCGCGACGCCAACCGAATGGGTATTGGTGATGAGAACCGGACCATCCAGGAAGCCGGACTCTTCGATCCAGGTGGTGCCGGTCATTTCGCCGTTGCCGTTTTGCGAGTACCAGCCGGCGAAGGTGGAATCCACCGATTGCTTGCCGCGCGGCCAGATGACGGTGACGCCGGTCCGAACCGGCCCTTGTCCCACGACCAGTTTGCCCTGGCCCGAAATGAGCGTGCTGTAACCCACCTCCACGCCAGGAACATCGGTGATCGCATTCCATTTGGCGGGAGTGCCGGAGAAGGGAACTCCGAGATCGCGGGCACGCGGCGTTTGGGCATCGAGCGATGCGATGGATGCCAGGGTGGAAAGAGCGACGGCGAGCGTCAGACGGTAGTGAATTCGCATTACTGCCTTATAACATGGCTTAATGGTGGGCATGGATCTGCACGCTATCCGGATCGAGATTCCAACCGACGGCAACATCATTGTCGGGCACAGCCATTTCATCAAGACGGTGGAGGATATTTATGAGGCCATCGTCAATACCGTTCCGCAGATGAGGTTCGGCATTGCGTTCAATGAGGCGTCGGGATTGTGTCTCACGCGGGTGGAGGGCAACGATGAGGAGCTGAAAACGATCGCGGCCAGGAACGCGAGCGCGGTGGGAGCGGGACACTTGTTTGTTGTCGCGCTGCGCGAAGGATTTCCGATTAACGTGAAGAATCGGATTCAGGAGACGCCGGAGGTTTGCACGATTTTTTGCGCGACCGCCAATCCGGTGGAGGTGATCGTGGCCGAGACGGAGCAGGGCAGGGGAGTGCTGGGCGTTATCGATGGGTCCTCACCGAAGGGCGTGGAAACGGCGGCGGATGCCGAGTGGCGGCACGGATTCCTGCGGAAGATTGGATACAAGCAGTGAGGTTTTTGCTCGCCGCGCTGCTGGCGGTTTGGCCATTGGCTGGACAGGGCCGGTTTGATCGGTTGCAGCGCGATTTGAAGGAAGCTGCCGGTGATCTGGGTATTTCGGACTTGCGCGCGGCAGTGGTTGAATCGGGCCGCCTGGTTTGGAAAGACGGCGCAGCGAAGATAAGCGCGACGGCGCCTGAAGAGCCGGTGCTCGCCGAGCGCTTGGAGCGTTTGGCTGAGCGCGGGCGGATTTCGCTGGATGGCCCGGCGCCCATGCCGGCAGGCGCGACGATTCGGCAGGTCCTCGCGAACACGGCCGATGGAACGCCGGGCGAGGAAGTGCTGGACAATCGTGCATTCTTTGCCGCGCTGAAGCCAGTGGCGGGAAGGGATCCGTCACCGGACGCGGTGCAGTTCGTGGAGAAGCCCCGCGACGCGCTCGGGTGGTTCCAGCAGGATTATGTGGGCGAACGTGTTTTATGGAGCTATGAGTCGACGGTGCTGCTGGTGAAGCTTCCGCGCAAGAACCTGACGCTGATCGTGTCGGCGAATTCGAACGCGCTCACGGAAGCCGCTCGCCTGGAAGACGGCAACATCGCACGATCCACGGTGGCGCTGGCTTTTCTCGGCAGATCGGAGCGCGATGAATTAGTCGACCGCGCTCTGGTTAGACTGTACCGAGCACAGCCCGAAAAGAGCGCGGCACTTGCCCATCTGGCGCTGGAGAAGTTCCCAGAGCTGCAATCGATAGACGACGTAACGCTGCTTTACTTGTTCGCGCAACTGCGGCTGCCGGAGACCGAGGCGTCGGCGACGGCAGTCATCCGCGAGCATCCATCGCTTCCGACGGCTTGGTTTTATTACGGGCAATATTTGGAAAATAGCAAGCGCTACCGCGAAGCCGCGGCGTGCTTTGAGAAAATTACGCTGCATCAGCCGCCTTGGCATCACTGGACTGTGGCGGCGGCCCAGAAGGAATTGGGGTACCTGAAGACTTACTGAATCGCCGACAAAACACGTTCTTTCGACACGGGCCGCACCGAGTTTCCGTTCGCTTGCGTAAGCCACTTGGAGAGCGCTTTGGAGGCGCAGGATTCTGAGCAAATGTGTTCGTAACCGGCTGTGTCGGCCAGTTGCCGATCCCAGCGCAACAGGCGGAATTGCTCGGCGTCCTGAGGCCGCAGCCACCAGTGATTGGTTTCGCCCTTCAGGTTCAGGCAATAATCGCAACGATATGGAAACTGAACTTTCATACCTCTATTTACACCCTTTCGGAGCCGATTAACACCCGTAGCCCCGCCGTTCTAATGATTAGAGTAGCGATGGCTACATGAGGTTACTTTTGTAAACGCTTAGTCCGCCTTTGGTTTGCGGCCAAGTACTGGAGGGTCAGCCAGTACTACGGGCACTTTCCATCATTTGTGACTGGGGGATTGGATCGGACCCGGAATCATCGCGAATACGCAGGTGAACCAGGATATAGCCGGCGAGGGGCAGCCACGCGAAGGCCAGGCATACGGGGCCGAAGCCGTAGCGTTCGATGACCGCGGCCAGTGGTCGCGAGATGAAGGACTGCATCACGCCATAAGCGAACACCAGCGCTGCGCCGCCGAATGCCGCGCGCCCCGCGCCGTAAATGTCGATGGGCAGCGTGTAGTGATTGGTGCTCCAGGCGCAGACCCAAAAGAAGCTGAACGACATTCCGGCGGTGGCAAGCGCTGGGGTGGGGAGCAGCGGGACGGCTATGGTTGTGAGCAAAAAGAGCGCGGAAATCAGGCAGGCGCGCTTGCGCGCTGCAACGGGCGTGGCGCCGGAACGAACCAATCGCCATGAAATTGCGCCGCCGAGCAAAGCGCCTAGATAGCCGGCCAAGGGCACGATCGGCGTATAGTTGGAGGCTTGTTCCGGTGTCAGGTGATGCACGCGGATCAGATAAGTGGGCGCCCAATTCGCCCATAGACTGTAAACCGTCATGCCGAGCATGTTGGCGATCATGAGCACCCACAGCTTCGGGTCGCGCAGCAATCCGAAGGAATGCGTGGCCTGGCCGGGGGGCAGGGAAGCGACCGGGGGGATTTTGCGCGCGGTGGCGAGCCAGATGGGAATCCAGGCCAGGCTGAGCAGTCCGGCCGCGTAAAACGCCCAATGCCAGGAGTAGCGATCCGAAAAGTAGACGGCGAACTTCGGAGCAAGTCCCGCGCCCAGGCTCAGGCCGAGCTGGCTCATGGCTTGTCCGACGGCGCGCTCGCGCGGCAATAGATACATCGCGACGGCTTTGGTGACGGCGGCGATGGCGCTGGCTTCAGAGATTCCGAGCAAAGCGCGCCACACCAGAAGCTGATGAACGCTGTGCGACGCGCCGGTGCCGAAGCTGGCGATGGCCCAGATTGCGACGGCGAAACCTGCGCCGCGATTCAGCCCCACGCGATCGATGAACCAGCCGACAAACAGCGCGCTCACCGCGTAGGCTATGGAGAAGACGGAGAGGAGCAGCCCGTAATCGTCATAGGTGAACGGAAATTCGGGGCGCGCGCGCCAGATATCGACCATGGTGGCCAGGATTTGGCGGTCGAGATAGTTGAGGACTGAGGCGAAGATGAAAACGAGGATGGCGACCCAGCGGGCGGGGAGCGGCGTTCGCACGTGGTGATTGTAACGCGCCACCACGTACATCCTTGAGTGGCGTGCACACTAAACAGCATTAAGAATCTGCTAGGCTCGTGCGAGGTGAAACTGCCGGGCGCTGAATTCGCTACCGTGGACATCACTAAGCTAAGAGAGTACTGCCTCAACCAAAGTCATCCTCGGGGGCGGCACAAGGCCCGCCTCTTCGCTGCCGCGCTAAACTTGACCAATCCGATGCGGAGTTCCTGCGCTATGAGTTGCTCCGTGCCGCTCGCGAAGCTGATGCCACCGAGGGCGTTGCCGACCAGTATGGGCAGCGGTATATTCTCGACTTCGAACTTACCAGAAATGATCGTAGGGCACTCGTCCGCACTACATGGATCATCCGGCGCGGCGAGGCATTTCCGCGGTTGACCAGCTGTTTCGTATTATTAAGTTGAGGTTTTGATGGCTGAAATCCCAATGCTTTCTGTAGTTGCTTTGCTCGAGGATATCCCGGATCAGGGGCTGTCGCGGGGACAAGTCGGCACAGTTGTCGAGGGCCTCTGTCCAGGCGTATACGAGGTGGAGTTTAGCGACGACTCTGGTCAAACGTACGCGTCGCTCGCGCTCCGTTGCGATCAATTAATGCCCCTTCATTACGAGCCCAGCCGTCACGCGGCCTGAGTCGGACGCCAACGCCACCGAAACGGCGGTAGCTGCTTCGGTCGACCTTCCAGCCAATCAAGAACTGGCGCTCCAGGTAATGTAGAACCGACGCCGAAAATGAAAACCGTGATCGCAACGCAACGGGCGGGAACGGGCGTTCTCACGAGATAATCTACCAGTGGAAACGCCCTAGCCGAGGACGGCAGCCGCTTACTGCGACTTCAGGAAAATTGCTCCGGCCGTTACTGGCGCGGCGACGCTATAGCGCCTGGCGTAGCGATGAAGACGGCGTTGTCGCAAGCGCTGTCGGTAACGTGATGTCCCACCACTTGTCCAGACGCGTTGATGCCGCCGCCTCCGGTTTGGATCGCGCCAGGCACGTCTAACTGGGTGAATCTACCGCCTGAAATCACAAAGCCGTGCTCCAGGTTACTGGTATCGAAGAAGTGTCCCGAAATCTCTTCAGAATCATTAATGCCGTACGGGATTGTGCCCGCAGTGGTCCCCACGCAGGTGACTGGACCTGGAACCGTGGAGGCGCCGGGAGCATTGAACGTCGTGACTGTGCCGGTGGAGGGATTGCGGACCCACCCGTGATTCACGCCGTTGGAATCGGTATACCAACCAACTGCTACGCCGTAATCGTTGACGGCCCCGCAATAGGCGCCGGTATTCGATGGGAGGGGAACGATGATCGTTGTTCCCGTTAAGTCCAAGAAAGCTTGGTATACGTAGTTGGGCGGGGCGGCGACACCGCCGCAAATTTGGTCACGATCGTTGAGTCCTTCCACAAATGTGAATGAGCCGGCAGGCTCACCCGGAAGGTTGATGGTGTAATACGTCCTGTTGGTTACGTTATATAGATATCCAGGATAGCTAGCGGCGGCGGTGTCATTGAAAATGCCGACTACGTTGCCATAGTCGTTAATTTTGTACGACGGCGAGTAAGTTGGCGTAGTGGTATCCAGCGGGTCGACAAGATAAAGTATGCCGCCAGTGGTACCTCGGACCCACCCTTTTAGGTTGCCCGACGAGTCCGTCAAATAGCCCGAAGTGTCGCCCGCGTTGTTGATGCCATTTGCAGCAAGGGATCCTTGGGTGGCCGGAGCCGCTTCAGGGATAGTGAAAGTGGTGTAGGTGTACGTTTGTGCCGAAAGTATTCCGGCCATTCCCAATGCGAGTGCCGCAGTTATCGCGAACGAACTGTAGCGCGAATGTTTCATGACATTACCCTCCATACGGTTGAATGCTTTTGCCGCTCCGCATTCTACCAGAAGTATTTGCCGGAAAACTCGCGATTAGTACTGGTAGTTGCGTTACCGGCGCCTTCCCATTTAGCAAACTGAGCCGCGCGCGTAAGCAAGCGGTCTTTCGGACTTTAGACACAGGCTGTCTAGGCGATCGGCTCGGCAAGGCGCGGTTCGGCTTGTAGCTGCTTCAGTTGGCTCCCTAAAAGGTCCAAAAGTCTGCCCGCGTCGTGCGCGCCGTCCAGCGGCAGGCGCAGCACACCGGCTGGAGTGAACTGAGCGCCTTCCGTGCCGGTCACCAAATTCATCAGCCGCGTGGGATCGATGTGCGCTTCTTTGTGGAATTTGACGTTGAGGACACCCGCGCGCCGGTCGATGGCTTCAATCCCCAGCTTTTGCGCCGAGCCTTTGAGAGCCGAGAATTTCAGCAGATTGCGCACGGCTTCAGGCGCCGGACCGTAGCGATCTTCCAACTCTGCCAGCGCTTCTGCCGTGACTACAGGACTGCCGGCGTCGGCGATTCGTTTATACGCACGCAGCCGCTGATGCTCGTCGGAAATGTACTCGGACGGAATGCGGATGTCGAGTCCGAGGTTCAGCGTGGAATGAACCTGCAGAGGCGTTTCTTCGCCCTTCAGCTCATGCACGGTTTCTTCCAGCAGCTTAATGTACATGTCGAAACCCACCGCTCCGATGTGGCCATGCTGCTCGCCTCCCAGGATGTTGCCCGCGCCGCGCAGCTCCAGATCGAGAGCCGCGATTTTGAAACCTGCGCCCAGGTCGCTGAATTCCCGGAGCGCGGCCAGACGCTTCCGAGCAATCTCGCTCAGCTCAGTGTCGGGCGGAATCAGCAAGTACGCATACGCCCGACGATTGGACCGCCCCACGCGCCCGCGCAATTGATAAAGCTCTGATAATCCATATCGCTCGGCATTTTCGATAATCATGGTATTTGCCAGCGGAATATCCAGGCCATTTTCGGCAATAGTGGTACAAACGAACACGTCATATTCGTGCTGCATGAAGCCGAGGATGGCGCGCTCCAGCGCCGCTTCGCCCATCTGCCCGTGACCCACGCCCACGCGGACGCCCGGCGCCAGGTCCTGAATGGCGGACGCGCGCATGTAGATGCTGTCCACGCGATTGTGGATGAAGTAAACCTGCCCACCGCGCGCAATCTCCTGTTCGATGGCGGTGCGGATCAAATCGTTGCCGTAATGCGCGACCACGGTGTGGATGGCCAGCCGATCCTTGGGCGGCGTCTCAATTACCGACATGTCGCGCAGCCCCGCCAGCGACATATGCAGCGTGCGCGGAATGGGCGTGGCGCTCATGGTGAGCACATCGACATTGTGCTTGAGCTGCTTGATCCTTTCCTTGTGACGGACGCCGAAGCGCTGCTCTTCGTCCACCACCAGCAGGCCGAGATCCTTGAATACCACGTCCTGCGAAAGGATTCGATGCGTTCCGATCACGATGTCCACTTTGCCTTCCGCCAGACCTTCCAGAACCTCGGCAATTTCTTTTTTATCGCGAAAGCGGCTGAGCATTTCGATGCGAACCGGAAAGGCCGCAAAACGCCGCTTAAATGTTTCGAAGTGCTGGTAAGCGAGCACCGTGGTGGGCGCGAGTACGGCGGTTTGCTTGCCGTCGCCGAGCCCTTTGAACGCCGCGCGCATGGCGACCTCGGTCTTGCCGTAGCCCACGTCGCCGCAGAGCAGGCGGTCCATGGGATGCGTGCTCTCCATGTCTTTCTTGATCTGCTTGATGGCCGCGAGCTGGTCTTTTGTTTCGGTGAAATCGAAGGCGTCTTCGAACTCGCGCTGCCAATTACTGTCGGGCGAATAGGAGAAACCTTCGGCCATGCGGCGCTGCGCGTAGAGCTTTAACAGCTCGTCGGCCATGTCGCGCATCTTGGCTTTGACGCGCGATTTGGTGCGTTCCCAGGTGACGCCGCCCAACCGGTCCAGCCCTGGCGCTGCGCCTTCGCCGGCGCCGCGATATTTCTGGATCAAGTCCAGGCGCGCCAGCGGCACGTAGAGCTTGGCGTCGCCCGCGTATTCGAGCAGCATGAAATCGCCCTTGTTGTCGCCCTGCGCGATCTCGCGCGTGCCTAAGAACCGGCCGATGCCGTGCGCCTCGTGAACCACATAATCGCCGGGCTTCAAATCCGCCATGTCGGCGGTGAAGGCCGCGAGCTGCGATTTGGTGGGCCCGGGTTTGGCGACTAAGTCCGACGAATCGAAAAGATCCTCGGAGCCGAAGACGGCAATTTGCGCTTCGGGAAAAACGACGCCGCGCCGGACCATTCCTTTGACCAGAAAAGTGCTGGCGGCGGTCCCCGCGACGTAGGAACGCTCGGCCAGATAAGGCCGCGTGGCGTCGGCGGGATCAAGACCCAACTGGAAGGGAACTGCGTATTCCTGAAGTATGTCGGCCAACCGCTCCAGTTCGCCGGAAGATCGGGCGAAGAAAACCACGCGGTAGCCGCGCTCTACCAGATTGCGCGCTTCGGCGATCGCGGCCTGGATGTTGCCGTGAAACGGAAGCGCCGGCCTGGAGGCCGTCGCGGTGTTGGGGATTTGGGATTGGGGGTTGGCAAGGACCTCCAGTTCGCGGAGGGCGAGCTCGGCGTTTCCTTCGAGACTTGCGCGCAGTTCGGGCCAAGTGTAGAAATTCGCTTCTGGGGGGCAGGGAAACGGGCGATCGGGTTTATCTTCTAAACGCTTCCATAGGCGTTCGGAAGCTGCGTTGGCCTGCTCCGGCTCGTCGATAATCACCAGCGGATTTTCAGCCAGCGAGAAGAGCGAGTGCTTCCTCGGGCGTACCAGCGGGACGGCGAATTCCCAGCCTGGAAACGGATCGCCGGGGCTGGCGACCTCCATTTGATCGGCCAATTCCAGAAAAAGCTCGCGAGATTTCGGATATTCGGCCAAAGGGAGGAGGGTTGTTTCCGATATTTTCATCACGGAGCGCTGCGTTTCGACATCGAATCTGCGGATGGATTCGATCAGGTCGCCAAACAGCTCAAGGCGTATCGGTTTGGAGGCTTCGGCCGGAAAAATATCCAGGATGCCGCCGCGCAGCGAGTACTCGCCGACCATTTCCACCGGGTCGCGCTTTTCATAGCCGATGCTTTCCAGGTGCGCGAGCAGATCCTCCAGCGGAATCTCCTCGCCGACGCGCAGTGTAAGCGCGAGCTGCCGGTAAAACTCCGGCCCCTCGGTGCGCAGCAATGCCGACGCCACGGGAGTTATCGTGATGCTGGTTTTGCGTGAGGCCAGCCGCCAAAGTCCGATGGCGCGCTCGGCGCTGATTTCGCTGTGCGGCGACAGGCGTTGCGCCGGAAGTACGTCCATGGCGGGGATGGTTTGCGGGCGCGGCAAATCCGACGTGACCAGAAGATCGAAGAACGTATCCGTCAGTTCACTCAGGGCTTCCACCTGTTTATTGCCGTCCACCACCACAACGATGTTGCGCTCGGTGGCCTGCCACAGCAGCACGATGTACAGCGCCTTGGCGGTGGTGGTGAGTCCGGCGAGGGACTGGCGCGCGTGCGGATCGCGCAGCAGCCGGCTGACGGCGTCTTGAAACGCCGGGTCGCGACTGAGCGACTGGAACAGATCACGGATCGCTGGATGTGTCACAACTGGCGCGAGGGAAGGCCCGAGGTTATTTTAACGTTCCGGCGCGCGCCAGCACTTCTTCCAGAATGCCGCTGGTGGAATAGCCGGGCTCGAGCGGCAGCGCCAGCACCCGGCCGCCGGCGGCCTCCACTTCTTCACGCCCGGCGATGAAATGCGCCCAGTCCGCGCCTTTGATCAAGACGTCGGGGAGCACCGCCTCGATCAAGTCGCGCGGCGTGTCTTCGTCGAAGAACGTGACAGCGTCCACGGCGGCAAGAGCCGCGGCGAGTTCGGCGCGTTGGTCCTGGGCGATGAGCGGGCGCGTCGGACCTTTCAGGCGCTGCACGCTCGCGTCGGTGTTGAGAGCCAGCATGAGGACATCGCCGAGCGATCGCGCAGCTTCGAGCAGGCGGATGTGGCCGGGATGCAGAACGTCGTAGCAGCCGTTGGTAAAAACCACTTTTTGGCCGGCGCGTTTCCAGTCCGCGCGCACGGCGATCAGTTGTTGTCGAGTGTAGATTTGGCCCAAGGACATATTCTAGCGTGCCGCCACAGAAACGCGACTGGGGAAGCGGCGGGATGATGATAAACTGCCGCCATGAGTTGCTTGCTGCTTGCAATTTTGCCGCTGGCGATTCTGGTTTCCGGAGTTGCCGCACAAACCGCCCAGGTCACCGTCAAATCCATCTGACGACCCGGCGGCGGATCTGCTGCGTGGAAGCGACGGGGGCGTTTTAAGGCTTGGCGGCTTGGCGAGGCGCTTCCGATAACGGGTATTATGTAAAGTCTTGGACACACCCACAGTCCCGTCCGCCCGGTCACCTCCGCTCCCAGAAATATGTTCGCGCCATCTATTCGACTCAGCGGCGGCGAGCACATGGTGATCGACGAAAGCACGCCGCCCAACGGCAGCGCCTTCCTGAAGGAGTCCCCTTACGAAGCGCACCCCCTCGCCTCCATCGTCCTGGCGAATTTCCCACTGAAGCCGCTCTCGGTTATGGATCAGAAGGCGGTGAGAGCCGCGACCATCATTCTCACGCAATAACCAGGGGCGCGGAACGGGAGCGCTTGCGCAGCGATCGGCACATGGCGGATCATCGGTACGCGTATGCCGATCACCGATATCGACCACGTGCAGATCGCGGCCCCACATGGCTGCGAGGCGGAAGCGCGCAGATTCTTTGGCGGCTTGCTGGAACTGCCGGAAATCGAGAAACCAGAACCGTTGCGGATGCGGGGTGGATGTTGGTTTCGAGTTGGATCGCGCCAGCTTCATATTGGAGTGGCAGATCCGTTTCAGCCGGCGAGCAAGGCGCATCCCGCATTTGCCGTCTCCGACATTGACGCGTTGTTCGCGGCTCTCGAAAAAGCGGGTGTTAATTGCTCATGGGACGAAGCGCTGGATGGCGTCCGGCGATTTTATGCGCGCGATCCATGGGGCAACCGGCTGGAGTTTACGGAACCTTCCATTGAGAGGGCCTGAGTGCCAAAAAAGATGGCCCGAACTCGCTGGGAGAGGCTTGTCCGGGCCTGAGGGAAGAAATCGAAAAATTCTGTGCCTTAGCGGTGATGGCCTCCGCCGCCTGAATGCCCGCCACCGCCCGCGTGGGGCGCGCCGCCTCCGCCGCGGCTGGCTGGTGCGCTGGGCGCGGACCGCGCTCCACCAAAGCTGCGCGGCGGCGCATAGCTGCCTTGCGGTTGAGCGGCGGGCCTGGAATAGCTTGGTCTGGAAACAATGGACGGGCTGATCCGCACCGCGCCGCCGCCATCGCCTTCGCGACCCGATGCCGACGGGCTATAGCGATTGAACGACGATGCCTCGCCGCCACCGGCATTGGTCCCGTGAATGGGCTCGCCAAAGCGGTTCCATCCATGACTGGCGGGCGCGCCGGCTCCCGAGCCAAATTCTCGCCCCGCCGCCGGCGAGCTGAAATTCCCGCGCGACATCTGTTGCATTCCGCGCTGCTGCTGATCGAAACTTGCGTGCTCCACGCGCGGCGCTTGCATCCGGCTGGCGAAGTTTTGCGCTCGAGCTTGCGGGAATCTTCCGCTTACCGCGCGATCGGAAAAGCGCAAGCTGGATCGATCCGGCGCCACCGGCAACACGCCATGCACCAACCCACCCGACGCCAGTTGCGAGCGATTCAGCGCCGTGAACTGTCCCCCGCGCCCGAAGGCCGCCGCGTTTACTCCAATAGCGCCGCCGGTAACGCGCGCGTTGCGGAACGAATTGTAGACGTTCGAATTGTTGACGATCGTGGTGTGGTTTCCGTAGAAGCCGCCCCGGAATCCGCCGTAGAAGCCGCGTCCCCACCAGGGATGGAACACTTCAAACGGCGCCAGCGCCACCCATCCCACGCCACCGAATCCGAATCCCACGCCAAAGCCCAACCCTCCGCCGAATCCGAAAAAACCCACGTAGGCGGGCGCCCAAAACGGCTGGGCAAAGACCGGCCCCGGATACCAGGCCCAGCCTCCCCCGCCCCAGAACCAGCGGCCGTAATGATACGGCGCCCAGCCCCAGGGATCGGAGCTCACCCAGGTCCATCCATAGTAGTCTTCCCAAACCCAGCGGCCGTTTTGATAGGGCGCCCAATCCGGACCGACATTGGGCTGCCAAACCGAACCATAATTCGGATCGTTCACCCACTGGCCGTTCCGATCCAGATCCTCTGCACCGCTGATGGCCGGGCTCATGTGCCGGGCGCTCTGCGAATTTTCAATGTAACGGTCGCGCTCGTCGTTCCAGCCGTCGAAAGCGTCCAAGGGAGTGCCCTGCACCACCTGAAACTCAGCGTCCGAAGCCGGCCCGCGCGCGTCCATAGTCTGCCCTGCCTCCAGGTGTTCCCCGCCCCGCTGGCTGTCAATCTCCGCTTCCCCGGACCGCACTGTGATTTCGGACGTGCTGTCTTCACGCACCGTCACGCGATACGCTCCCGGCCGCAGCGGACGAACAGCTACGCTTGGAGTGTCCACTTCCACTTGCACCTGGCTGGGACGCAAAGTGCGAAAGATCACCGTGCCCAAGGCTACCTGGATTTGGAAGCTCTTCACGTCCATGGCGGTGAAGCGAACTTCCGAACTCGGACCGATGCGAAGCATGTTGGAAGAATCCAACTGGACTTCGGCGCGCGACGAGGAACTGGTGAGTAAACGGTCGTCCGCCATCAGGGGCGCGTTTTGCGCGGCAGCCACCACTTCGCCCGAATCGCCGCGCCGGACCGAGACGTCACCATTCAGGACGCTGATGCGCGCCACCGCGCGGCCGGGTTCGTATTGGCCGTCGGGTTCGGGGGTGGCATTCGGATTGGCGTTAGGGTCCTGCGCTCGAAGCCCCATCAGGAGCGCGGATGCGACCAGGATCGGAAAAGTGCGTTTCATAAGGCCGCCAAACATTCGGCTTCCAAAGGGCAATCCCGGGGCCAAGCGCTTTCCGCTTACAAATGAATGCTTTAAGCCGATCCGCGTGGTGGAGCGGCTGGCCGAAAACCACCAGCGGTGCTTGGGAACAGCCGAAGAGTTCAGATTGAAGCGGCCCGGTGTATAATTTTTTGCCCCCGGAGAAAACCTGGGAGGGTTTCGTGGTCCCCAATAGAGCCGAAAGGATTGCCCAGAGCAATGACGATTGACGACTTCAGCACGACCCGTCGCGCGGCCTTCGGCAAGGGATTGCCGGTATGGATGTTTGCCGAGGTGCTGGCGGCCATCGCGCTGTGCGGACTGCCCGCCCAAGCGGCGTCGTTTGCCTATGTAGCAGATCAGGCCGCTAACACAGTGTTGTTGATCGACACCGGCACCAACACCCTTATCGCCACGGTCCCGGTTGGTTCGGAACCGACCGGAGTAGCCATCACTCCGAACGGCGCTTTCGCTTATGTGACGAATTACGGCGGCAGCACGGTATCGGTCATCGCGACGGCCACCAGCACCGTCACCGCTACCGTCACGGTGGGATCGCGACCGTTCGTTGGGAGTAGCTGTTACTTCCAACGTAGCCCTGGGGACCACCCCACGTGAAAATTAGAATGATATTGCTCACCCTGGCAGCGGTGCTCGCTGCCGTGTGCTTCGCCGCCGACGTGAATCTAGGTACCTGGAAGCTGAACGACCGCAAGTCTAAGAACGTCTCAGACGAGAAAAACTTCACTATGGTTATTGTGGCCACTGGAGGCAGCGTGAAAGTCACCGAGGACGGCATCGACGATAAGGGCAAACCCTGGCACGACGAATGGACGGGCAAGTTCGACGGCAAAGATTACCCCGTGAGCGGTGATCCCGACAACGACACGCGAGCGTATAAACCGATCGACGATTATACCCTGGACCTAACCGCGAAGAAGGGCGGTAAAATTGTCGAAACTGGTCGCGTCGTCTACTCTGCTGACCGTAAGATCCGTACGGTCACGGACACCGTTACCAATGCCAATGGCACGAAGGCCAGGGTGACGGAGGTTTTCGACAAGCAGTAATTGGCAAACTTGGTAAACCCCCGACAGGCCGGGATTCTGCGACGATCCGTACTGGCGTGTGGACCGAGACCCGGAGCCGATGAAGTTTTCAAAGTTGCCTTTGTGGGCGATGAGCGCAGCTGGAGGGTGCGGGCGGATCGAGTATCATAGACGACGGAAATCGGCATTGGAAACTAGCGCACAGTTTCGGGATGGGGCACCTCGCCGGCGCCAAACACCTGGCCCTTGCGTTCCTTCCCGAGCGCTGTTGCAATGGCGGCCAGCGCGAAAACAGTTACCGCGGTAAGCGCCATGGCGGTGGCGTAACTCATCGTCTTGGCGAATACCGCTTCGATGTAGACCACCGAACTGGCCACCAGCACGCCGCATTGATAGGCAAACCCAGGCAGGAATCCGCGCACCGAATCGGGCGAAAGCTCGGACAAATGCGCGGGGATGATGCCCCAGGATCCCTGCACCATAAACTGGATCAAAAACGCGCCCAGTATCAATAACGCGGTGGAGGGCGCGTAAGCCCACAGTGGAACCATGCAGATGCCGCCCAGCAGCGCCCCAATCATCGCGCGTCGCCGGCCGTAGCGGTCCGACAGCCGCCCCATCACCAGGCTGCCGATAATCGCTCCGATCATGGAAATGCCGGTGATCACGGATCGTTCCGACGGTCCGAAGTGCCACTGGCGTTCGAGGAAGGTGGGATACATGTCCTGCGTGCCGTGCGAGACGAAATTCATCATGGTCATCAGGAACGTCAGGTACAGAAATAGCTTCCAGTGCGATACGATGGCGCGCCCCAGGCCGCCCCAGGTTTTCTCCCGCGTTTTCTGCCACACCTCCGATTCCTTCACCCGGAACCGGACGAAGAGAGCCAGCAGCGCAGGCACTCCGCCGAGAAAGAAAAGCGGACGCCAGCCCCAGCGCTGGAACAGAAAGAAAAACGCAATGGCAGCCAGAAGATTGCCGGCGGCGTAGCCTTGCTGCAACAGTCCGGAGAGCACGCCGCGCAGCCGCGCCGGGACTTTCTCCATGGCCAGAGACGCGCCCACGCCCCACTCGCCGCCCATGCCGATGCCGAACAGCGCGCGCAGCACCAAGAAAGTGGTGTAGTTGGGCGCGAGACCGGTGAGCACTTCGCAGACCGAAAAAAACAGCAGGTCGATCATCAGCGGGAGCCGGCGGCCATAGCGGTCTGCCAGCAACCCGAACAGGAATGCGCCCACCGGGCGGAAAGCCAGCGTCGCGGTGATGGAAAGCGCGATGGCCGAATCCGATTTGTGAAATTCTTTACCGATCGCGGTGAGGCATAGCGTGACCAGAAAGAAATCGAAGGCGTCCAAAGTCCAGCCGAGAAAACCGGCGGTCAGGGCCGGGCGATAGTCGGACGAAGCCGGACGATAGTCGGATGGAATTTCTTTCACGGGCGGAACACGCCAGTATATCAATCGCAGGCCGCTTGAATGGTATTCTCGGGATGGGTGCTCGTGACGATAGGACGAAGAGCAGCGGGTGTGCTGGGATGCGCCTTCGTTTTTCTAGGCGCGCTGTGCGCCTTCCAACACCCCTTCCGCCAGTTGCCCGGCGTCGAATACTTCAGTTTTGAGCTGACGCCGGACTGGCAGACACCGGGCGAGTGGACCTTCGCCCGCCTCATGTTTCCACCTGGGCCGAACGATGGCTATGCCGGCCGCTTCGATGGCGACTTCCGGCAGGGCCTGTCGCTCTGGACTCAGGATTATCCCCGCGCCGACCGCCATTTCTCGCAGGCCGTCCGCCGTTTGACTCGCATTCAGACGCGTTCCGTAGAACAGCCGGTCATGATGGAGGATGGGGACGAAGCATTCAACTATCCTTGGATCTACGCCGTGCAAGTGGGCGAATGGGGCTTCACCGAACAGGAGGCCAAGGCGATGCGGGAGTATCTGCTGCGAGGTGGCTTCTTCCTGGCTGACGATTTCCACGGCGACTACGAATGGGAAATGTTCCTGAAACGGATTCGCTTTGTGTTTCCGGACCGTCCCATCGTCGACATCCCGGATAACGACGCGATCTTTCACACTGTGTTCGATCTGGAGGATCGTTTTCAGATTCCCGGCGCGGCGCACCTGTATCAAGGCTGCAAGAACTGCCGGGAGGGCGGCCAGGGCGCGCATTGGCGGGGCATCTATGACGACAAGGGCCGCGTGATGGTGGCGATCACCTACAATTCGGACGTGGGCGATGCGTGGGAATTCGCGGACGATCCGCAGTATCCGGAAAAATTTTCAGGACTGGCGATTCGGGTGGGGGTAAACTACGTGATTTACGCCATGACCCATTAGGTTGTCCTAGCTTGAATGTGGTCGTCCGCTTCGCATGGCGATCGGCTTGCGTCAAAGATATTCCCGATTGCCCCTGTGCCTGGGCGGATTGGCGAACCATGTCGTCCGCTCGGGATCGGCTTGCGGCGTCCGGGCTTAGGTCCGAAGCGGCTGCGGGCTCGTCTCGCCGCGCGAATCTCCGCCTGAGCTACGCACCGCTAGGTGCTAGGGCAAGCTCCCAGGCCTGAGGGCGGGGAGCTTGCCCATGACTGGACGGTGCGAGCAGGACGCGCTGAAACGTGCGCCACGGATCGTGTTCAACGGATGCGTAACGGAACCTAGCTAGTTGTTCTGAGGGGCCGCACCCGAAGAATGACGCGCCGCGTTGCGCGCCTGCCGCAATTGTGCCCATTTCTGCTGCTGGTCTGGCGTCAGAATTTGGTAGACCTGCGCGAGCGCCGAGCTTCGGATGGCCGCAAGCTGGCCCATTTCGCCGCCTTCGGCGCTCGCCAATTGCTGGATTTCCGCCGTGTTATTGGCCTGGATCGCAGCCTGCAGCGACTGCCGCGTTTGCTTCAACTGTTGCCGGACCGGCTGCCCGGACTGCCGCGCGTTTTGGAAAATCGACTTCGCCTGAGTCTGCTGGGACGGTGTCAGGTTCAAGTAGCTGGACAGGAACGCGCCCATCCGGCCGTGTCCGCGCGCGCCGGGGGCCGTCTGGGCCGCGAATAAACTGACGGCGCCGAGAGCGGCGACGGCCGTACAGGCGGCCAATTTGTGTTTGAGGGAAAGCATGTGTTGTTACTCCTACCTGTTTGGACGAAACATGTAAGGTAAGGTTAAGCTCTTAGCAGTAAAGTAAGGTAAAGGCGAGTAATGTCTTGCCAAGGCATTCGGACTTCCGATACAGTGAGTCTGACGGGGTGAAAGATGGCCTTTTGCGCAAATTGCGGCGCCGCAGTGGATGGACGGTTTTGTCAGCAATGTGGCACGCCTGTGGGCGCTGCGCCAACTCCGGGTCCGCCGCCATCGCCCGGGCCGCCATCACCCGGAATGAATGCGCCCATTACTCCGCCCATTACTCCGATGACGCCTTCAGCTGTCACGCCCAGCGTCGGAATGACCAACAACATGGCGGGTGCGCTCTGCTACCTGTTCGGATTCATCACCGGAATTCTATTCCTGGTGCTGGCGCCCTACAATCAGGACCGCAATGTCCGGTTCCACGCCTTCCAGTCCATCTTCTTGAACATCGGCTGGGTAGCGCTTTGGATCGTAGTCACCATCGTGGCTTTCGCCTTCCGGGTGATTCCGTTCCTGGGCATTTTCGTGTCGGCCGTGCTCCATTTCACGATTTTCATCGGCGGAATCATCGTTTGGCTCTACATGATGTTCAAGACCTACAACGGCGAGAAGATCGTGCTCCCGGTGATCGGCGCGATGGCGGAGAAACAGGCCGGCGTTTAATCGACGCTGGATGGTACGATGACAGAATGCTGGTGGAATTCGAGTACCGCGGCGATATTTGCGTGCTTCGGCTAGAAGGGCGTTTCGCCACCGGCCAGGATTCGCTATATCTGCACACCAAGGCCGAAGAACTCAAGAATTCAGGTTGCCTAAAGATTCTGGTGGATTTCGGCCATGTGGATTATGTGGATTCCACCGGCATCGGGTTTCTGATCGGCATCTACACCAGCGTCAAGAAGAGCCCTATGGGCCAATTCGCTTTGTCCAACCCGAACCGCCGCGTGCGCGAGGTGCTGGAACTGACGCGGCTGGCGCAAGTGATCCAGATTTATCCCAATGAAGCCGCCGCGCTCGCAGCGCTGGAGTCCGGCGGCAAGTCGTCGGCCTCACAAGCGATCTGACAGCGCGCAGGCCGACCCCAATCCCCGATCCCCCCGAACGCGCGCCCACCCGTACTCTTGACAACTTCACCTCAAGTGAGCAAAACATGAGTGGCGAAATTGCATGAACCCAAACGCCGCTCGCGTCGCTACGCTTGGACTGCGCCCGGACGCAAAAATCCGGGAATGCCCCCCACCGGTATCGCGTCGCTGAATACTGTTAAATTTAAGGCTTCAGGCTGATTCCTTAAATCTTTGCTGTGATTATCTAGGCGCCGCCTTAACTTGGAAACACACACCTTCGCGGCGCTGGAGAAAACTGACGACCACAAAAAGATTGTCGGCGCGTGGGTTGCCGGCAGGCCCAAGCATGCGCATCAGGCTCTTGGATGGGATGTGCGTGGCCTCCGCGAGTTCGGTAAAACCGACCGTTGCGTTGATGTAATCCCTCAGAATAGTCTTGGCCGTAGCGATATCGCCTGTGAGCATGGACTCAATGCCTTCGCGGAGAAGTTCCTTGCGGAACTTGGAGTCGCGTGCGACTCGGGCGCGAATGGTGTCTTTAAAATCACGTGTCAGAGCCATAATTCTCCTCCTTCTTTCTCCGTTTGTAGTCCAGCCAATTGGCAAGAGCGGCGTCGATATCGTGCTGCTGGCGCTTCTTACCGGCCACCACGAAGCACAATCGCCAAACGCTCTCCGTCTTTCCCGAAATAGACCCGGTAACCGGGCCCGAAGTCGATTCTGTACTCGAACACACTGCTCGAATACACTGGAACCGACACCTTTCACGTTCGAGAAATTATCGGCGGCAAGCCTGGTCAGGGCCGTTGCAACTTTGGCCGCAGCCATCGGATTCAGCCGAGCGAACCAGTTCGCGAAAGGGCTGCCGCCGTTAGGTTCGAGATATTCTCGAACTTCGAATCATCCGTTATGGTAACACATACGTTACTGTATCGCGGCGGTCCGATTGCCATCCCTCCTCAACCTCCAATCCCTGCGCGGCCTCGCGTGCCCAAGTACTCTTGACAACTTCACCTCAAGTGAGCAAAATATGAGTGGCGAAGAAAAGGCGAAATTGCATGAACCCAAACGCCGCTCGCGTCACTACGCTTGGATTGCGCCCGGACGCAAAAATCCGGGAATGCCTCCCCACCGGTATCGCTTCGCTGGATGCTATGGTGGAAGGCTTCCCGCGCGGCGCAATCTCGGAAATCCTCGGCCCGGAAAGCTCCGGCCGCACCACGCTGGTCCACTCTCTGCTGGCCGCCTCCACCGGCCGGCTTGAAATCTGCGCCTACGTCGACACCGACGATTCGTTCGATCCAGTCACAGCCGCCGCAGCCGGCGTAGCGCTCTCGCAGCTCGTCTGGATTCGTTGCGGCCACAACGCCGGACACGCCCTCAAAGCCGCCGATTATTTGCTCCATGCCGGCGGATTCGGCGTCATCGTACTCGACCTCTGCCAGGTTCCCCCGCGCATCTCCAACCGCATCCCGATCTCCTATTGGTACCGGTTCCGCCTCGCCATCGAAAACACGCCGACCATTCTCGCGCTCGCCGAAAAAGAACCGATCGCCAAATCGTGCGCGTCGCTGATGCTCGATTTGCAACGCAAGAAAACCGTCTGGACCGGCGCGCCCGGCTTCTCGCTCCTACGCGAAATGGAATTCGAAGCGGCGTCGCGCAAACCCGTTCGGCCGGCCACGGCAGTATTCAAAGCAAGGGCGCTGGCATGATGTTCGCCTGCATTCACGGCCCTTCGGCCAACCTCCTTCAAACCGCGGCGGCTTTCTCGCCGTCCTTCGAGCAGACCGCGCCCGACACTGTCTTGTTTCGCGTAGATGGTTTGCAGCGCCTGCATGGCTCGCCGCGCCAGATCGCCGAAGCCATTGCCCGACACGCCGGCGATAAAATCAACGTCGCCATCGCCGAAACTGCCGACGCAGCCATCCTCGCCGCGCGCAATTTTCCCGGCATTACCGTCGCACCCAGCCTCACCGGCCTGGATGTCGCGACGCTCCCGCTCACTGCAGAAATGGCGCAGGTCTTCGAAAGCTGGGGCATCTACACTCTCGATCAACTGGCGCAACTGCCCGAAACCGGCCTCGCCGAACGCTTCGGTCCCCACGGCGTCTACCTGCAGCAACTGGCGCGCGGCGCAATCCATCGCCCACTCAAAATCTTTCAGCCGGAAACCACGTATGAAGACCGCATCGAATTGGACCATCCCGTCAGCCTGCTGGAACCGCTGCTGTTTCTGATCGCGCGCCTGCTCAACGATCAATGCGAGCGCTTGCTTTCGAACGCCATGGCGGCCAACGAAGTGACCATCCATTTGGAACTTGAAAATCGCACCGGGCACACCCGCACCCTACGCCTCCCCGTCCCCATGCGAGAAAGCAAGTCGCTCTTAAAACTCCTGCAAATGGATCTGGAAGCGCATCCGCCAACGGCGCCCACCCTGGCCATCTCGCTCCAGCTAAAACCAGTGCACCCGCGCACAGTCCAAACCGGCATCTTTCTTCCTATCACCCCCGCGCCCGACAAACTGGAGTTGACCCTCGCCCGTATCCGAGGTATCGTCGGCGAAAACAACGTCGGCCTCCCCGAGCTTCTCAATACCCACCACCCCCACCCCTTCCGCCTCGCAAACGCACAACCGAAAATTGCCAATCCCCAACCCCCAATCCCTAATCCCGCTTTCCGCCACTACCGCCCCGCCCTCCCCGCTACAGTCGATCTCGACCGCAACCGCCCGATCCGCATCACCGCCCCGGGCATTCACGGCAAGGTCCTGAATGCCGCCGGCCCGTGGCGCACCTCAGGCGATTGGTGGACCACCAGCGTTTGGAATCGCGACGAATGGGATATCGCGCTAACCAACGGCTCTCTTTACCGCATCTATCTTGATTCCCAGCGGCGCGATCCTAACTGGTTCATCGAAGGCTCCTATGACTAACCAAAGTGCCAAGCCCCCAATCCCCAACACCCAATCCCCATACGTCGAACTCCATGCCCGCAGCGCCTTCAGCTTCCTGGAAGGGTCCTCGGTCCCCGAAGAACTGGTGGCACGCGCCGCCGCGCTCGACTTCCCTGCCCTCGCGATCCTGGACCGCGACAACATCTCCGGCGCCGCCCGCTTCCACATGGCCGCGAAAAAGGCCGGCATCCGCGCGCACATCGGCGCCGAAATCACTTGCACCGACGGTCATCGTTATCCGCTGCTGGCCGAAAATCGCACCGGCTATCGGAACCTGTGCCGATTGATTACCCGCATGAAGCTGCGCGCCAAAAAAGGCGATGGCGCGGCCGATCCCGCGGAATTCGCCGAATTCTCGAGCGGCATGGTCTGCCTGGCGTCGCGTCCCGACGCGCGCTTCCTCGATCTGTTCGGCGCAAAGAACGTCTTCGTCGAGCTCCAGCGCCACTACAATCGCGCCCAAGAAGCGCTCAATCAAGCCCTGGTGGACTTTGCGCGGCGTCACCGCTTGCCGCTCCTCGCCACCAACGGCGTGAGCCACGCCACGCCCGAATCCCGCGAAGCGCTCGACGTGCTCACCTGCGTCCGCCACAAGACCACCATTCACGAAGCCGGCCGCCTGCTCTCCATCAATTCCGACCGCTATCTGAAAAGCGCGCAGGAAATGTCGCGCCTCTTCGCGGACCTGCCCGAAGCCATCGCCAACACTCAAGCGCTTTCCGACCGTCTGCAATTCACGCTGGCCGATCTCGGCTATCAATTTCCGCGTTACCCAACGCTGCCGGGCGAAACCATGAATTCGTTCCTTCGAAAACGCGTGGAAGAAGGCGCGATGAATCGCTATCACCACAAGTCCGTCGATCTGCGCCGACGCGCCCGCCGCCAGATCGATCGCGAGCTCGCGCTGATCGAAAAGCTCGATCTGCCCGGCTATTTCCTGATCGTGTGGGACGTCGTCGACTTCTGCCGCCGCCAGAACATTCTGGTGCAAGGCCGCGGGTCGGCCGCCAACAGCGCGGTCTGTTATGCGCTCGGCATCACGGCCATCGATCCGGTGGAGATGGAGCTGCTCTTCGAACGCTTTCTTTCCGAGGAGCGCGGCGAGTGGCCGGACATCGATCTCGACCTTCCCAGCGGCGATCAACGCGAGCGCGCCATCCAGTATGTCTACGAGCGCTACGGCAAGCTCGGCGCAGCCATGACCGCCAACGTCATCACCTATCGCGGCCGCTCGGCCGTGCGCGACATCGGCAAAGTGCTGGGCTTTCCCGAAACCGATCTGGCGCGTATCTCGGCGCTGGTTCCCGTGTGGGGCTGGACTGATCCAAAGGAAACCGCCGAGCGGCATTTCACCGAAGCCGGCTTTTCGCCGCAAAAGCATCCGTTGATTGGGAAGTTTCTGGATCTCTACATGACCATCCAGGATCTGCCGCGCCATCTGGGCCAGCACTCCGGCGGCATGGTGATTTGCGAAGGCCAGCTCGATTCCATCGTGCCTTTAGAGCCGGCCACCATGCCCGGCCGCGTCGTCATCCAGTGGGACAAAGAAGATTGCGCCGACCTGGGCATCATCAAAGTGGATCTGCTGGGCCTGGGCATGATGGCGGTGCTGGAAGAATCCATCCAGCTCATTCGCACCGCGTATCGCGAAGAAGTGGACCTGGCGCATCTGCCTCCAGACGACAAGCTGGTTTATCAAGCGCTGCAAAATGCCGACACCATCGGAATGTTTCAGGTGGAGAGCCGCGCGCAGATGTCGTGCCTGCCGCGCCTGCGCCCCGAGCGCTTCTACGACATCGTGGTGCAAGTGGCCATCATCCGGCCGGGTCCTATCGTGGGGCAAATGCTGAACCCGTTCTTGCGCCGCCGGCAAGGCCGCGAAAAGGCCGAGTGCCTGCATCCATCGCTCGAACCCGTGCTGCGCCGGACATTGGGTGTCCCGTTATTTCAGGAGCAATTGCTCCGCATGGCGATGATCGTCTCTGGATTCACGGGAGGTGAAGCCGAGGAACTGCGCCGCGCCATGGGTTTCAAACGTTCCGAAGCTAGCATGCGCGATATCGAAACTCGGCTGCGCGATGGCATGACGCGCAACGGCATCGTCGGCAAACAGCAGGAGAGCATCGTTCAATCCATCACCGCGTTCGCGCTGTACGGTTTTCCAGAATCGCACGCCGCCAGCTTCGCCTTGATCGCCTACGCCAGCGCCTACCTGAAATGCCGCTACCTGGCCGCTTTCACCGCCGCGATTCTGAACAATCAGCCGATGGGTTTTTACGCGCCGGCGACATTGGTGAAGGACGCCCAGCGCCACGGCCTGCACTTCAATCCCATCGATGTCACGCGCTCGGATTGGCTATGCACTATAGAAGAGGAAAATGGAGAGCGGCGCGTTCGCTTAGGGCTGAATTACGTCAAAGGACTGCGCGAGCTGCCGGCGCGTGCCATTCTCGCCGCGCGCGCCCAGGCGCCATTTGACAGCATTCAGGATTTGGTGGACCGCGTCCCCGAGCTTCGCAAAGACGAATTGCGCAAGCTCAGCGAAATCGGCGCGCTCAATTTCATCACCGCGTCGCCCACGCATCGCCGAGCCGCGCTGTGGGATTCCGAACTCGCGATCCGTCCCACCGGCCCGCTCTTTGCCAACCCCCAACCCCCCACCGACAATCCCCTCCAAGCGATGAGCGCCAGTGAGCGCTTGAATTCGGATTTCCGGGGAACGCACTTAACGATCGGTAAACATCCCATGGCATTTCATCGCGAAAAGCTGAACGCCCTCGGCATCACGCCCGCCGCGCAGTTACAATCCGTGCGCAACGGCCGCGTGGTTCGAATCGCGGGGTGCATCATCTGCCGCCAGCGCCCCGGCACCGCCAAAGGGCTGCTGTTCCTGAGCATCGAAGACGAAACCGGAGTCTCAAACGCGGTAGTGATGCCCGACGTCTTCGATCGCGAGCGCAAAACCATCCTCAACAATTCTTATCTGGTCATCGAAGGCGAAATGCAAAACATCGACAACGTCTACACCGTGCGAGCCGAGCATTGCGAGCCATTGCACGTGGCAGAGGAGGCCGTGCCCTCCCATGACTTCCACTAGCTTTTTGCGCCTCCTGTGAACGCCCCGCTGTAAAGTCCCATCCGTTCCTTGACCAACTGCACAGTGGACTTCGCAATAGGCGACACGCGCTCCGCGCCTTCCTTGAGCACGCCAGTCAGGTAACCCGGCTCGTCCATGATCTCGACATAGCGCTTTTGAACCGGCTCCAAACTAGCGATCACCATTTCCGCCACCTGCTTCTTCAAATCGCCATAGCGCAGACCACTAAAGTGCGCCCGCATCCGATCTGTAGGCCATCCGCTGAAGGCCTGAAAGATACCCAGAAGGTTCTGAACGCCAGGACCGGCGGCATCAAAGTCCACCGCTGGCAAAGAGTCGGTAGTCGCGCGCATGATCTTCTTGCGGATCTGATCGATGGGATCCAGCAGCCCCACCGCGTGGCCGGTTCCAGCCGCGGACTTGCTCATCTTCTTGTCCGGCTCATCCAAGCCCATCACGCGCGCGCCCACCAACGGCAAATGCGTGGCGGGCATCACGAACGTTTCCCCGTACAGCGAATTGAAGCGCTGCGCAATGTCGCGAGCCAGCTCCAGATGCTGCGCCTGATCGTCACCCACCGGCACGATTGCGGCCTGATAAACCAAAATGTCGGCGGTCATCAACACCGGATACTGCAACAGCCCGTCACCCACCGTTTCCTGGGCCTGCGACTTCGCCTTGTACTGCGTCATCCGCTCCAGCCACCCCACCGGCGTGACGCAGGTCAGCATCCAGGCCAGTTCGGCGTGTTCCGGCACGGACGACTGCACAACGATGGTCGAGTGCTTGGGGTCGATGCCGGCGGCCAGAAACAGCCCCGCCGTTTCGAGAATCTTCGCGCGCAACTCGGCCGGTTCCTGATAAACCGTGACGGCGTGAAGATCCACGATACCAAAGATGCTTTCGTAGTTACCTTGGATCTCAACCCAATTCTTCAATGCTCCCAGGTAGTTTCCAATATGCAGATTGCCGGTTGGCTGAACACCGGAGAAGACGCGTGCTTTCATGTTTGAACATTCATGGTACCCTTTCGCTTGCCTATTGAAGAAACTTTGACCATCGAAAAGTCGGTTTACGGCGGTGAAGGGCTGGCGCGCTTGGACGGCAAAGTGGTCCTGACGCCCTTCGTGCTGCCCGGCGAAGTTGTGCGCGCGGAAACCGACCGCGCGAAAAACGATCTGTGGCGCGGCCGCTTGATCGAAGTGCTGCAGCCATCGGCCTCGCGCGTCACGCCCGGTTGCCCTTATTTCCAGCGCTGCGGCGGCTGCCAATATCAGCACATCGAGTATGCGGTTCAGTTACAACAGAAGCGAGAGATTCTACACGAAGTGCTGCAGCGCGTGGGCAAGATCGCCTTTGCGGGCGAGATCGGTACGATTTCGGGCGAACCGTGGCAGTATCGCAATCGCATCCAGCTTCATATTGAAGGGGGAAAAGCGGGATATTTTGCCCAGGGTTCACGAGATCTAGTCGCAATCGATCATTGCCCCATTGCTTCGCCGAAGCTCAATGAGACCATCGGCAAGATGGATGCTCCTCAAGCCAGCACGGCCGTGGAGCTGTTCAGCAACGAAACAGAAGTACAGGTCAATGTTCTTGATCGCGTTCCGCGCCAGGCGCTCTCCGGGCTCGCCACACTCGGAGTGACCACGCCAATCGAATACAACGGATTTCGTGTCAGCCGCAATTCCTTCTTCCAGATAAACCGCTTCCTGATCGATCGGTTGGTTGAATGCGCGGTTTCGGACGCACAGGGCGCGTGGGCTCTCGATCTGTATGCCGGCGCCGGGCTCTTTTCGAAGAAACTGGCTGAGCGCTTCGCCAAGGTCACCGCTGTGGAATCGGGCGGCAGCAGTTTTCGGGACCTGGAGCACAATTTCACCAAAACGGCCGTAAATGCCGCCGTAAATGCCGATGTCGAGGACTACCTCGCGAGCCTGGAAGAAAAGCCGAATTTTATTTTGGCCGATCCGCCGCGGAACGGCCTGGGGAAAATGATTGTAAGGGAACTGGCGCGAATTCGGGCGCCGCGCCTTACTATCGTTTCCTGCGATCCGGCGACATTAGCGCGCGATCTGCAAGGCCTGATCACCGAAAACTATCGAATCGAAAAGATCACGCTGGTCGATCTTTTCCCCCAAACATTCCACCTTGAAACGGTTGTCGAACTTTCCGCATGAGCAGTTCAGCCAGATTTAGCGCGATGGCCAGTCCGAGCAAAATTGGCCAAAGCCGCAACATCGAAGATTCGGACCGGCCGCCCGAATCGAACACCTGCTTGGGCGTCGGATTAAAACGCCCGCCGGTGAATTGCGCCACCGAGCGCAGCAGGAATTCGTTCGATCCATAATCTAGCAGCTCTTGCTCGGGCTGATAGTAACCGACCTCCGGAAACGCGCGAGATTCGTCCAGCGGACGGATACGGAACAGACCCTGCAAATCGCCAATATGAATGGTTCCGCGATACGATTTGCCGCCCAGCTTGGCGATGGGCACCGGATGGCGAAAGCCATTGGGACCCAAGACGAAAATATCCGGCAGCTTGGACGGATCTTCGGCGTCGGCGCCGAGATGATAATTTACTACCAAATCTCCGCTCGCGCTGTCATACTCGGCCGTCGCTTCGCCGCTTTCGGCGTGCGGCAGCAGATCGCGAAAAGTATTGGCCCACAGTTTATCGAAGCCTTTCCACGTTACCCAGTCGGCCGCCCAGCGGCTTTTGGCATCGGAAGCAAATACATCCGCGCGGCCCAACCCATACTGCCAGCGCACCAGCAGAGGATCCATTTCGTCGATCTTGAGGATAGTATCGGCGGTCGGCTTGCTGATGAATCTGACGTAGCCCTTGAGCGCCGGCGCAGTGTCGATGCCGACGCCATCCAGAATCTCGGCGTTCTTGGCGACCACCGGGTTCAAACTCTTCTCTACCGCCGTCGAACCGGTGTGCTCCATCACGTCCTTGAGCACGATTTGCTCCAGCCCCGCGGGTTCGTTCAAGAAATACGACTTGCCGCCCGCGACGGACGCGACTTTTTCGAGATAGGCGCGGTTCACGTCCTGGCCGAGACCCACGGTGGAGATGGTCACGTGCTGCGCCGCGGCTTCTTTCGAAAGATCCAGGCTGTCGCCCTCTTCCGAGATCCCGTCGGTGAGCAAAACGATGTGTTTGAAGGTGGCGCGCGCGGGCAGCACTTTGCGATAGGCCTCCGCCAGCGCGGGCGCGATCTGCGTGCCGCCGTCGGGAACAATTCCCGAAATCAGGCGCTTGATCAGGACCTTGTCTTCCACGCGCCGAATGGGCACGTCCCATTGAAAGGAGTTGTCGAAGATCAGCACGCCGACTAAATCGATGGGGCGCAGGTTTTCGACGACGCCGATGGCGGCCTGGCGCGCCAGCTCGATTTTCTTGCCTTCCATGGACGACGATTTGTCGATGATAAGGACCACGGCGGTGCCTTCGGGCGACCGCGGCGGCGCGAGTTTCGCCGGCAGAGTACGGTCCAGAGCGTCTTCCACTTTCTTGTTGTCGGCGTAGACGTTGCGTTCACCCGCAATCACCAGAAGCCCGCCGCCTTGCTGCACGAACTTCTCAATTTCGTCTTTTCGCGGGGCAGGCAGCGATTCCATATCCAGGTTGTTCAAGACAACCAATTGATAATCGGCGAGCGTGCCGTGCGTGGGATCGGCGGTGAGATCGACATCGAATTGAGCCGCTGCCAGCGTTTGCAGCAAATGCGTTTCAGTACCCGCAGGATCTTGCGAAATGAAAAGAACCTTGGGACGACGCAAAGTAACAGCGCGGTCGAATCGGATTTCGCCGAATCCATTAGCCTGAACGACGCCTGCCAGACTCAGCGCGCCGGCCGTTGCAAGGCTGGCGTGAACGCGAACCTGATTGTCGCCCTTCTGGAGCTTCAACGGGTTCGATCCGAGCACTTTGCCTTCGGCGCTGATTTGCACCGAGCCTGAAACCGCGGCAGGCGATGCAATACTCAGATCGACAGGGAACTGCTCGCCGGTAAACGCGACGGTAGGCACGGTGACCGATTCGAGACGCAGGGTAGGCTGCGGACGGCCAGAGAGTGCGAAGGTATCGATCGGAATGCCGAGGCGCTGCGCCTGCCAGGCCGCGCGCGTGATACTGCCTGAGTTCTCCTTACCGTCGGAAACCAGGACCAGTCTGGGAACCAGATCCGCCGGAAGCGAACTAATGGCTTCTTCGACGCCCGCTTCGAGATCGGTGGCGCGTCCGGCTTCACCCGCCGTCCGCTCCAGATGCAAGCCGCGCTGCTCGCCGGGCGCTAAGTCGCGAACCGATCGCGCGAAGGGCAGGACGCGCACCCAGTGCCGGCCCCGCGCCTTCTCGAGCGAAGCGGCGAATTCGGATGCGCGCGCCAAATCCCGCGGCGAAACACTGGAAGAAGTATCGACTAAAACGGCAACCGCCATTTTTGTTTGCGGGGTGGTCAGCGTCGGTTCGGCCAGAGCCAGCACGATGGCGGCAACAGCGAGCGTCTTCAGAACCAAAGCGGTGATGCGCCGCGTACGCCGCCATTCGAAAAACATCCAGCCGAGCGGCAGCAGGAGAAAGAGCAGCACCCAGGTTCGTTCGAAGGTCACGAAGCTTTCCTCCAACCTGCACCCGGCTCCACGCCTTGCGCGGCGCGCAAGCGGCGATCCATGCGGCCGTAAAGAATCCAGTCCGCTAGCAAGCCCGCGGCGCCCGCGAGAGCTAGCCACTGCCAAAGATCGCGCGAAGTTGGACCGAAGGGGGCGCTGGGGGGCAGTCCCAGCTTGACGTTGGACGGCGGCTTCCACACGGTATCGCCGGGTTGCGGGAGAGTGAGCGAATAGACCAGCTCGCGATCGCCGGTGAGCACGCGGACCACGCCGGGAGCGCCGGTGAAGAAGCGGAGCGTTTTGCCTTCCACGGTAAAAGGCAGCGCGCGGCCTTCTTCCGTCTGGACGCGAATCGAATTCGGTTCGATCTCCGATTCCAGGTCCACATCCACGGTGCCCACCGTGCCCGCAGTCAGTTCCCAGGAGCGAAAAGCATCGGGCGCCATCCAACGAATGATGTTGGCGAACAGCAGCGGAGTGGTGAGCTGATATTTCATTCCCGACCGTACGGGATGAAAGCCCAGCACCACCATTTTCGGATTGGCCGGGCGCGCGACAATCACCGCACCGGCATCCGAGCGGGCAACCACGACGTCGCCGGGCGCGGGCTGAAAGATTTCGGAGCCGGCGATCTCAATGTCCCGGGCGCGCAAGCCGGCGCCCAGCGGATGATCGGCCTGCCACTGATTCAGCTTGATCTTTTGCTCAATCTTTTGCACCGGCACGGGAGATTTTCCGGGCGGCGGCTCCAGCCAAATGCTTGGGCCTGCGGGTGGCGAGGGCGGTGCGAAACCATCCAGCAGAACGATACCGCCGTGGGCGTCCGGCTGGTAGCTGGCAACGGGAAGAAAGCTGGCTTGAATGCCGGGAATCGCGTTGAATATGGGACGCAGCAGATCGGGGTCGGCGGAATAGATGGTGACCGGCAAAACGCCGCGCGGCGGAAGCTCCAGAATGGCGCGGCTGTCCTGGCGGAACGCATCCCGTTTCTCCGGTGGCGTTGCAAGGCGCGCTTCCAACCAACCCCTGGCGCGCGTCCGGAAGCGGAAGTTCAAGTCTTCTTCTGCGCCCGCCTTTAGGTCGAAACGGTGGGTTGCAACCGGCGATCCGCCAAAAGCCACGGTTAATGGAACGGACCGCTCCGCGGTTCCATAGTTCTTCGTGGCGACGAAGACTTCCCACACGTCCGGATCGTCCATCGCACGATGTACTCCCACCTTGCGCAAACCAACGTGTTCGATGGGGCCGTCGATCGGGATCAAGCGGAAATTCGCGGGCACAGTCACGCGCGCCGCCTGCTCGCTGGGGATGCGGCCGGCGCCCACGAAAACGATTTCGCCCGGGCGCTGCGCCTGCATCTTTTGAGCTTGCGCCGCGAAATCGAGAGCTTCCTGCAGATTCAACGGAGCGACGCCGGGCTGGGACTGATCGATGGCTTGATGAATCTTCGGGCGGTCCGATTCGAAAAGCAGCGCGGGCATAGCGAGCACGTCGGCGCGCACCACCATGACGCGATCGGCGGGCGGCAAAGCGTTCACGTAACCGTCGGCGGCCAGGCGCGCCCGGTCAATAAGACGGGACTGTCCAACGCGTGTCGCCATCCACGCGGAGGTGTCGAGAATGAGCACATGATCGCGCGAATAACGCGCCTGGGAGCCGAGGCGAAGCTGGGCGATGGCCAGCAGCAACAGCAGCAGGCTGATCAGTTGCAGCAGCAGCGACCAGGGTTGTTGCAGTTTGCGCCGGTGCTTGAGTACCGGAGGCTTTTCCGCAGCCGCGAAGAAGCGGAGCGTTGCCACCGTGTGGCGCTTGCGTCTGCGGTCCAGCAGGTACAACGCCACCATGACGCCCGAGAGCGATCCGAGAATCGCCAGGAACTCGGGCAGAGAGAGATTGAGGAAGAACATCGTGACTTACTCGAGTCCGCCGGCCCTCGCCAACGGGCCAAATACCGCCTCTTCGATTGTAGTGGCTGTGCTGAGCCCTACATAACGCCCGCTGTTGCGCAGGCCGACGCGCTGGATATCGCGCGCATGGGCATCGAAGGCTTGCGTATAGTTAACCCGCGCCGCGTCGTCGAAGCCGATTTCCAGAGTCTCTCCGGTTTCAGCGTCCGTGAGATCCAGCAATCCATCCCAAGCGGGTTCGCGATCCTCGTCCGCCCACACCTGAACCAGAATCAACTCGTGGCCGAAGTCGGCCAGATATTGCAGCGGACGCTCGCAGCCCGCGTCATCCAAAAAATCGGAAACAATAATGAGCAACCCGCGCTGCGGATAGGTGGAAATAAAATCGCGCGCGATTTGAAAATAGTTGGTGCGCCCCTCGGGTTTGAGCTGTTCCAGAAATTTCACGGCCGGAATAAACCGGTGGCGTCCACCACCGCACAAGAAGGAATCGCCCAAGTCGTGGCCGAAGGGTTGGATGCAGATGGTATCCAGACGAACCAAACCGACGTAGCATAAAGCCGCTGCCAGCTTGCGCGCAAAGTCAAACTTGGAGACGGCGCCCGTACTCCCTCCTCCAATAGTCATGGAGTTGCTGCAGTCGAGCAGAATCCGAACCGGAATGCGCGGCTCCACCTGGAACATTTTTAAAAACAGCTTTTCCAGGCGCAGGTAGGCGCGCCAGTTGACGGCCCGCAGATCGTCGCCTTGATGGAACTGCCGATGATCGAGAAACTCCTGTCCGGCGCCCGCAAAGTGCGAAATGTTGTGGCCGCCCACCAAGCCGGGGAAGGATTTTTGCCAGCGGATCGCCAGCCGCTCGAGTTTCTCGAGGAAGGCGTTGTCGATAAGTGGCTCGCTTTTCACTGAACTACTTTCACTTGACGGCTTTCACTTGACGGCTTTCATTTGACGGCGAGGGCAGTGACGCTTTCGATAATCGTGGTTAAAATACTGTCCGGCGTTTGTCCGTCGGCGTGCGCGTCGAAATTGAGGATAATGCGATGGCGCAGCACGTCGGGCGCAATCTCGCGGACATCGTCGGCGCTCACGTTCAAGCGGCTGCGCATCAGAGCAAGGACACGCCCGCATTCCACCAAAGCTTGCGCTCCGCGCGGCGAGCTTCCATACCGAATGTACTTGTTGGCCAGCGGGTGAGCGCTGGAAGTGCCGGGCTGGGTGGCCATCACCAGGTCGATCGCGAAATCCTGCACGTGCTGGGCGATCAGAACTTCCCGGCAGGCGGCGCGCAACTGAAGAATGGCGTCGCGGTCTACCACTTGTTCGAGCACGGTTTCATCGCGATGAATGGTGCGCTCCACGATGCGGGTCATATCCTGACGCGAAGGATAGGTCACCAGGATCTTCATGAGGAAGCGATCCAGTTGCGCTTCGGGAAGCGGATAGGTGCCTTCCATTTCGATGGGATTCTGCGTGGCCATCACCAGAAACGGCAATTCGAGCTCATGGGTTGTGGTGCCGCTGGTGACGGTGCGCTCCTGCATGGCCTCCAGCAGCGCGGATTGCGTCTTGGGCGTCGCGCGATTGATTTCATCGGCCAGCACCAGATTGGCGAAGATCGGGCCGGGTTGAAAGCGCAACGCCTTGGCGCCATGCTCGTCACTCTCCATGATCATGCTGCCAACGATGTCGGCGGGCATCAGGTCGGGCGTGAATTGAATGCGCGAATACTTCAGATGCAACACGCGGCCGAGCGTTCGCAGCAAGGTGGTCTTGCCGAGTCCGGGCACGCCTTCAAGCAGAACATGGCCGCCCGCCAACAGGCAAATCAGAACACCGTCCACCACGTGTTGCTGGCCGACAATGATCTTGCCGATTTCCCGGCGCACCTGATCGAGATGACCGGTGGCGACTTGAAGTGTAGACTCTGAACGCACTGTATTATTTTAGCGGTGATGGGCCGCTACTGCCTGGGTGTCATGTACTATAACACTTGGGCGCGATGTCCTCCAACAATTTGTCTCCCGATCTCACCAAACAGCGGCTCACCGATCTTCGCAATGGCCTGCTGGGCTTGCATAAGACGCTGCTCGATTCCGAGCGCGGCACCTATGAGCGCGATATTGCGCGTATCGGATCGAGCGGCGAACTTTTGAAGCTGGTGTTGTACGACCCGTGGTTCGCGTGGCTGCATGAGCTTTCGGAGTTCGTGGTGCTGATCGACGAGACGATTGACGCTTTTGAGGAGACCAAAGACGCCGAACAGCCCTCATTTGGGATCGACGCAGACCGGTTCATTTCGCAAGCCGCGGAATTGCTGGCGCCAAACGAGAACGGCACTGGCTTTGCGAAGCGATACTTCGAGGCATTGCAGCGAGACCCCGACGTGGTCCTAGCCCACGCCCGAATGCGCAAAGTATTATCCGCTCTGACGCGATTCTAGCGCACTCAACGATCCAGGCAGAGCGCCCGTAATGGCGAACTCGCCGTATCTGAACCGCCATGCGTAAGCATGCGGATTACCTGTGCAAGGTGCTAGGCGGCTCGATACCGCCCTCCGTACTAGTTCGGCGACTCAGCCTTGCGGCTGAGATCTTCCGCCAAGATGATCGCTTCGGCCAGTTCCTTCATGGGACGGCGCAGGCGGCGGCTCTCATTGCGCAAGCGCAGGTAAGCCTCCTCCTCCGTCAGTGCGTGCCGCTGCTGCAGGATGCCTTTGGCGCGCTCTACCAGTTTGCGCGTCTCGAGCTGGCGCTTCATCTCGAGGGTTTCTTCCATCAGGCGCGCGTTCGTTTCGGACAAGCTGGCTTTCGAGATCGCGCCGCCCATTTGCTCGCCAACAAACGTCAGCAAGGAGATCTCCTCGCCGTTGTGACTATGGGTGTCCCGGTGATGTACATTGATGACGCCGATGACATCGCCCCCGCTAACCAGCGGGACCGAAAGGAAGGCTTCATAGGTATCTTCCACCAGGGTCTGAAAGCGTTTGAAGCGCGCATCGTTGCCCGCTTTGGAGGACAGAGCAACCACGGATTTGTGCTCCGCCACCCATCCTGTAACGCCTTCTCCCACTTTCATGCGTAAGTTCCCCAGCGCGGCCGCGTGAGGCACTTGCGAGGCGCGCAAAACCACTTCATCGCTATCGCGATCCAAAAGGTAGACCAGACAAGCGTCGCAGTCGGTCACCTGTACCGTAAGTCCAACGATCTCTCCGAGCATTTCGTCAAGCGATAGCTCTGAACTCACGATGTTGCTAATGCGATGCAGCAGGGCGACATGCGAATTCGCGGGCTCCATAATGTGAACGGTTGCCATAATTCAGGGTATGCGAGCAACCAGATTCGGTCCAATCGAAATTTCCTATCGGGTCGATTGGAAGAGGGTCTATAGCCTTGAAACATATTGATAAAGCGGGGTTTGAAGGGGCGAGTGCACCACGCTCGTCAGGCGCCTCTACGCCGGGCAAATCTGTCACTGAATGGTAACGAGTTTTCGCTGGACTTCGCCGGTAACTCGCGCCTCTGTTGCGCCGACATAGACGTTTACCTCGGAGCGAATCCCGAATTCGGGCAGATAAACGCCAGGCTCGACGGAAAAACAGGTTCCCGGGATGATCCTCCGGTCGTCGTGGGTCTCCAGGTTGTCCATGTTGGCGCCCGTGCCGTGCACCTCTTCGCCGATGGAGTGGCCGGTGCGATGGACGAAATATTCGCCGAATCCCTGGCCCTTTATATAGGTTCGAGCGGCATCGTCCACTTCAAATCCGTGAATGGTCTCGCCACGCGGAATGGCCGCCTGGACTCGCTGAATGGCGCGGTCGCGGGCCCCACGCACCACCTCGAAAATGTTTTGGAGGGCGCTGGGCGGAGTAGCGCCGCAATAGCCGGTCCAGGTGATATCGTAAAACACGGCTGACGGCTGGTCGAGCTTGGCCCACATATCGATCAGCACGGCGTCACCCTGGCGAATCTCACGGCTACCCTGCGCTTCCGGCTCGTAGTGCGGGTTCGACATATTGGAGTTGACGGCGACGATGGGCCCGTGATCGGTGACTAACCCGCATTTTTCGAAGCCCGCGCGGGTGAAGCGGTTCACGTCCCACTCCGTAACGGCCCGATTGGCGGCAAGATCGGCCGCGATCTTCTGGAACGCCTCGGCTCGAACACGATCGACGCGCCGGCCGGCTTCCAGGTGCATCTCCAGTTGCTCCGCGCTCCAGCGGGCCTCGAAAAGTTGCACCAGATTGGCGGAAGTGGCGATCTCGACGCCCGTGCCGCGCACCAGCTCCAGCGTCCCTCCATCCACCAGCGACACATAAGGAATGGAGCAGTTCGGCGAATATTGCATCGCGATCTTGCGGCTGCCGGTCAGCAAGTGGCGCAGGCCCTCCACCTGCGCGGTCCAACTGGAATACTTGCGGATTTCGCCCGGTAGTCCGTCGAGAACACCGGGTTCGATGGCGTGAACCAGGCCTTTCGGATCGCCCTGAGCGGGAATGAAATAATACCAGCGGCGACTGGCCACTTGGTTCGGATTTAGTTTCAGAATCCGGTAAGCAAGCGGATCTCTCTGATGATGGTCGAAGAACAGCCATCCATCCAAATGTTCTTCCCGTAGGGCGGATTGAATTTGTTCGAGTTGCATGGGTATGCTCAATGACTAACGCTGCTTGGCTCGCGATTCCCCGCGGGAAAAATCTTCCGATGGCGCACGCGCGTATTTAAGTTTAAGACGCCTGCGACATCCTTGGTGTCCTCCACGCGGAAGTCGAGGACATCGTCGAGCCAATCCTGGCTGAGACCGTTCCAATATTGCACCGCGACTGTCACTGTATACTCTTGGCGGCTAAGCAGACAATCCAACTCAAATTCGACTTCGATTTCTTCGCCGGCTTCGAAGTCGCCCAATTCAGCGTGTTCCAGACGACTATTGGTTCCAAAAATATCCATGCCGATGCGATTGCGGATGAGAATACCGACCACCGGGTTCGAAACAGGCTGGTGAAATGCGGCGCGCACGCGCAGGATAATCGCTTCGCCCGGACGGAAGGCATGGCAGATTTCGCCGATGGCGTTGAGGATGTGCACCTCCAGGACGCGACTGGCGCCATCGCCGTGGCGAAAGCTGCTCTTACTCGATATCGAGCTGCCGGATTCCGCCAGCAGGCCGGCGCTTCGTTCCTTGCTGGCCCGCTCGCGATCGAGCACGAAGCCGACATACCGGTTCACCGCGTCCTTGGGGGCGCCTTGCATCACAATTTTTCCGTCCAGCATAAAGGCGGCGCGATCCGCCAGACGCTTGATCAGCCCCAAGTCGTGCGATACCAGAAGCACGGTGACGTTTTTCCTGCGAAGATCCTCGAACTTTTGAACGCACCGGCTGGCGAAGATCGCATCGCCCACGGCGAGCGCCTCGTCCACGATCAGAACTTCGGGATCCACGTGAATCGCCGTGGAAAAGGCCAAGCGCACATACATGCCGCTGGAGTATTCTTTTACCGGCCGGTCTATGAACTGGCCAATTTCGGCAAAAGCTTCGATGCGCGGAAACGCGTCGTCCAATTCCTTTCGCGAAAGCCCCAGGATCTCGCCGTTCAGATAGACATTTTCGCGGCCGCTGAATTCCGGATTGAATCCGGCGCCCAACTCCAGCAGCGCCGCCACGCGGCCCGAACACAGCACGCGGCCGCTGGTTGGTTGCAGAATACCGCTGATCACTTGCAGCAGGGTGCTCTTGCCCGATCCGTTCGGCCCAAGAATCGCAAATACTTCACCCTTTTCGACGCGCAAGTTGATATTTCGGAGCGCCCAGAACTCGGCTTTTTGTCTTCTGGAAAGCGCTAAAGCGCCCAGAACACGATCAAAGGGGTGACGATAAAGATGGTAGACCTTGGATACGTTTTGGACGGAAATCACAACCGACTTCACTGTACCGCGAAAGTACTGTATCGCGAAAGTGCGGCGCTGCGCTCAGGTTAGCGGTGGTCAACCCAGCCGCGCGCTGCGGCGCATACCGGTAGAGAGAGGCAGCGAATAGCCGATCAGACACATCTGGTCCAACGCGAACAGTACGACCGATTCAAACCCCTGCGATTGGGCCAGCCTCACCTCCTTGAGCCATGCAGTAGAGGAATCGCTAATGCCCACCAAGTGACTTCGTTCGGAGGGTGTAAATCCGTAAACGTCTACCGAGTTCATGGAAATAAGACTCTGGTCTAAATTACGGTCGTAGGTGTAAGTGAAGCTCTCCGTCTTCAGGCAATTCAGATTGCCGGGCGTCCAGTCGTTGGTTGGATAATTGACGACCAAAGTACTTCAAAGCGGCAACTCGGGTAGGTGGTGCGAACAAAAGCCCTGATTTGCGCCGTAAAACTGCCGATCAAGCCAGGCAGGAAAGCGGCTTCCTGCGGAACGCTTGCGGGATCTACGGTGTTGCTCGTAATCACCGCCATCGGCCGGCCATACTGCGTTTGAAATGTGCTCGTGGTGTACGCATCGTAGAAGCCCATTCCGGAAACACCGCCGGTAACGGCGGTTACATTCGGGAAATACCACCACTGCACTTCGCCGAATTGCAGATAGGGCGTCAGTCCGGCGGCATTCATCACGGCGGCCATTTCCAGATAAACTTCCTGCCAAAAAGCCGCACTGGTGGGCGAAAAGTTTGTTTGCAGAGACGGGGTATTGAGCAGCACAGCACTTTGGTCCGGGTAACGTTGCGCGATGCCGGCGTCCGTCGATGGATCGCCATTGCCAAGCTCCATGCTGAACGATGCCGTGACATCGTAACCATATCCGTTCAGGGCCTGAAAGTAGCTCTGGCTCCAGTCCCGCACCGCGCGGTTCAGCCGCGGCATCGCCTCCATGTCGGTGTACCAGTTGCCATCCGCTCCACCTGAGAAATTACTAACCCCGGATGTAGTAGCAACCCCGGATAGCGTAATCGTCAGGTCGGTCGTGTTCGCGCTGGTCGCGATCGTAATC